>Ga0209395_1000537_pt1 | contig 55102 bp, 50 predicted proteins | sample GOMGulsemesocosm_3_FD_184635 | JGI IMG/M metagenome (GOLD analysis project Ga0209395, IMG submission 184635) | Methane-oxidizing microbial communities from mesocosms in the Gulf of Mexico - GOM9D Gulf of Mexico (SPAdes) (version 2) | ecosystem: Environmental > Aquatic > Marine > Cold seeps...
AATGGCCTTGTTGTGCATGACTATTTAACAAGATGCTTACAACATATTGCCGAGCAACCAACGAATATTGAACCGCTGCTACCATGGAATATTGAGCGCAGCTAGGTGCCGTTCCCTATACGCTTACATTAAAACTATATTAGTGGATGGTTGATTGTATTCTTATAGTGAACCGAAACTTTTTATTTCTAATAAATTATTTAACAAGGTCGCACAATAAAAAAGCCAGTTTGAATGCAAACTGGCTTTTATCGTTAACGCTATATTAAGCAGACATTAAAATGAAACTGTTAATTCATTTGAACAGGCTGTAGACGCATCACATATCTTGTAAACGAACGTACTTTCAGTTGCTCGGCGCTCACGGTCACGGAAGCGACCAGAGTTGTTTACTGTTTTATATTTAACACCGTTACGATAAATATCAACGGTTTCAGCATCACTGCCATTCCATGTTAAATCAACCGATAAGCGACCAAATCGAGATTTGTATGCACGTTTAACTTGCGCTTCAATATTCACATCAGACACTGTAAGCGATTGCGTTGCTGTATGAGATAAACCTTGGCTATCAGTAGTCGTAAGCGAAACATCATAAGTACCCGTTGCAGGGAATGTATGCGTTGGGTTTTGATCAGTCGATGCTTGATCATCACCAAAGTTCCAGCTCCAAGAAGCAATATCATCATTGTTATCAGTACTTAAATCTGTGAACATAACTGTCAACAAATCAGCATCAGCACTAAAGTTAGCAACAGGTGCAGCTGGCTCTAATTCGCCTGTTGCACTAAGTACCATGCCCCAGCTGTTTAGTTTACCACTATCATCTTCAGCGCTATCAACAATATGAAGTTTCCACTCGCCCTTAGCTACTTCACCATTGAATGCATTAGATACAAAGCTCTTATTAATTGAAGTGCCATTACTGCCTTCTTTATTATGTAAGATAGCAGAGGTACCTGATGGCGAAGTCAATGTCACCACTAAGTCACCAATCCATGTATGGTCAATATTGATGCTAGTGGTTGTCTTAAATACAGTAATTTCATCTGCCACATTAATAACAGATGTCACACCAACTTCGTTGTTATCAGGAACATCAACAGACTCGCTGTTGTTATAGCTAACATCTCTTAAACCTTCAGGTAATACATTAAGACTTAGCACAGCGTCTTTAGCAATATCACCACTGGCTGCATTAAGTGTGAAGTTATAATCACCCCACGTCGTATCAGCAGTTGTAATCACAGTCACCGTAAATGAGTCTCCAGGAGCCACTTGTGAATCAGACAACTCAACATTCATTCCTTCAGGAACGCCAGATAATGACAGCATAACCTGACCTGACCAATCAGCAACACTACTCACTTCAAAGCTATATCCTACGCTTTCGCCCGCAGTCACTGTGGCCGAAGTAGTTTGTGATAGCAAACGGAAACTTGGAGTTGGATCAGCATCTTGGATAGCATTAAATACATTTAAACGCTTACCAGTAACCGTTTTTCCAACTAATGCATCAACATTGTCACCCGTACTCAATAATAGCTCTTTTAACTGAGCAGAAGTTAGCTCTGGATTAACCGATAATACTAACGCTGCTGCGCCAGTTACGTGAGGCGCTGCCATCGATGTACCGCTATACGTTGAGTACGTATTATTTGGCGTCGTTGATAAAATAGCCGAACCAGGAGCACCCAAGTCTACAGTCGTTAATCCCCATTGTGAGGTACCCGCCAGAGTGTCATTGCGTGTCGTGTTGGCAACAGCAATAACGCTCTCATGTGGTAAATTAGAAGGATAAGATGCTATAGCATCATTATCAGTACCATCATTACCCGCCGCTGCGATAAATAACATGCCCGCATTTTCAGACGCAGTAACTGCATCAGATAAGCCTTGGCTAAAACCACCGCCGCCCCAGCTGTTGTTCGTCATACGAATATCAACGCCGTTAAGTTTTAAGTCGACAAAATAGTTAATACATTTGATTGCATCGGCCGTTGAACCTGTTCGGCCATGAATGAATTTACACCCTACGATTGAGACTTGATGGTTAACACCAACCACGCCAACATCATTATTACCAGATGCACCGATAGTGCCAGACACGTGAGTACCGTGACCGTCTACATCTAAAGGGTCGCCAGAATCTTCGATAGCGTTAATGCCATGCACATCATCGATATAACCATTGTTATCGTCATCGATACCATTGCCAGCTACTTCGTTTGGATTAACCCACATGTTATCGGCTAAATCAGGGTGGCGATAATCAACACCAGTATCAATGACACCGACAATGACACTACGACTACCAGTAGTCACATCCCACGCTTCAACCGCATCAATATCAGCATCAACGGTACCACCACTCTGCCCCGTATTATTTAAGCCCCACAACTCACCAAAACTTGGGTCATTAGGTGTCGTCATTGTGTGTACAAGATAGTTAGGCTCTACGTATTTAACCGCGGGATCATTTTTCAATTTTTCAATTGCATCTTTAACTGAAATATTTTCCAGTTCAAGTTTAGCCAGACGGCCATTTAAAATGCGGTTATAACTATCATCAATTTCATCAGCATTTAAATCACTAATTTTTGCACCAACAGATAAACGAGCCTGACGCTTTTGCGTGTTACTTGCTTTTTCTTTGTAGATGACAATAACACTATCAGCTTCATAACTAGGTTGTTTTACTTTATCGCCTACAACGGCGTATGAAAGAGCAGGTAATAACGCTAGCGTGAGCACGGGTAATTTGAATTTCATTTCTTATTTCCATTATTTTTTTAGTAAAATTATTCCTTGTGCACCGCACAAAAAACACTTTGACGTAATAAGGTTAAAGCATTCGAAAAAAACTTTGACGCTAAGGAATTGCAACGATGACATTTCTATTACAACGGATTATTAGTAACAAGCGTTACCATCAAAAATAACAAATTTGTATTATAAAAAATTAACAAAATAGCCTAAAAACTCATTTTGTTAATACTTTGTTGTTAGTTATTGCGAACACCACACAACCTAGTACTTTTTTAGTAGCCACAATCAAAAAAAAAACAAAAAACACACCAAGCACCTGATTTAAAAGATATTATATTTTTACTAAAAATGGGTGATAGTCAAGCTAGTCGTAATAACCTAGAGTTCTCGGCGTAACACAATTGTTACAAATAATAATAAGTAGTAATAAATTAGCATTAACTTAAAGAAAGGAACTGACTGTGATTAGAAAGAAATTTCACTCATTCAATATCAATATTCACCTCATGATATTACTTTTATTAGTGAATTTTGTTCTGGCATCGTCGGTAAAGGCGCTTGAGGTCACTCATTTAGATCTAGAAGAATCTGCCCTCTCTTTAAGTATCGCGAAAAACATGTTCTCAGCGAACACTAATAGTTCACTGTTGAGCATAGGGCAATATGGAATTGAAAACGTTGTAACCGCATACCAACAAAGCAATGCCCGCAACAGCATTTCTTTACTCCAAGTTGGCAGCGAAAACATTGCTAATATCATTCAAGAAGGTACTGAGAATGCTATTTCTTTACAGCAACTTGGTAGCCACAGCGTGACTGATATTATTCAGCAAGGAAATGGCAATACCGCAAATATCGTTTTAGGCAATGAACAATCATTAATAGTCCATCAAATTGGTAACAATATGATGATCGATATAACACGGTATTAATACTTAATATTAAAATTAAAGTGAAAAATAAAATGAAAATGAATAAATCACTAATCTCTCTAGCAGTAATAATGGCGCTAGGTTTAAGCCACAATGTATTGGCTGCCGACAGTAAAAATTTAGACTTGGCTGTGCAAAAAGTTGTAACACCCCAAGTTATTGGTAACAGCATTGACCTCACACAAAACTCTGTAGGCACTGGCGGTTTAAATGAATCATCATTCTTTCAACAAGGTGATCAAAACGCCATTATTTCGGTACAGACAGGTGCTGAGAATACATTAGATATTACTCAAATGGGCAATAACCAATATGCCAAAACAGATGCTATTGGCATAGAGAACACGCAAGAAATATCTCAAACTGGCGACAACAACGGCGTTCGTTTAGAGGTCACTGGTGATTCAAATAACACAGTTATTGAACAAAATGGTGGTGGTTTCCTTAGTATTAACAATGGTTCTATTACGGTGATTAACGGTGATGAAAATACAATCAACGTTTCACAAGGCGACGGCGGTCACTGGTCACAATTTGATAATATTGAGGGCAACGCCAATACAATAACATCAAGCCAAGAAGGCACGTGGAACGAATCATTTGTAACAAGTTTACAAGGTGACTCTAACAACATTGCTATCACACAAACAGGTTATTACAGTGTAAGTACACTGAAAAGCATTGAAGGTAACAACAATAGCTTAACTCTATCTCAAACAGGTGATCGCCACAAAATTGAATCATCAGTACTTCGAGGTGATGCCAACAGAGTTAATATTGAACAACGCGATGGCGAAAAAAATGAAGCGACCGTTGATAACATCGGTGATTCAAATGCTTATGATACTTTTCAAGTAGGTAGTGAAAACAAAGCATACTCTGGTGCACTTGGTAACGGAAACTACATCTATACCGCACAATCTGGTGAACTCAATGATTCACACGTTGTTCATTTTAATGGCGACGATAACCGCGTTACTGTTTATCAATACGGTGATGACAATAAGAGTGTGATTCAATCTTCAGGTGACCGAACCTTAACAGCTGATGATAATACTATTGCGCTGGAACAAAATGGTAATGAGAATGATGCATTGTTAGAGTTAGGCACGCTTATCAACAGCGATAGCAACATTATTAACTTAGCTCAAAAAGGTGATGGAAACGCATTTGATATTACTGTTGAAGGCAGCAACCACAAAGTGGCAATCAACCAAGAAGGCAATGATAATTTAATCATCGGCACGGACAGCAACAGCTTCTTAGTTGGCGGCGCGAGTTCAACATTTATCGTCAACCAAATTGGCAGTGATAACATTGTTGAAGGTAAAATCATTAGTGGTTTGGGTTCAGTAGACATTACTCAAATGGGCGATTACAACACAGCGATCGTTACCCAGCAGTAAAATGTTGTTTAACAAATAAGGGGGCTTGCCCCCTTTTTCATCCAAATTAGTGACACCATGCTTAGACATTACTTGATCATTTTATTATTGCTGATTGCTTACACACCAAACTCTCGTGCTGCTGAAGAAGTTGAAATCGGCGGGTTACTACTCAACAACACCATCAGTAATTCAGGCTATCAATTTTATTATCACCTAAATCAATATTGGCTCGATATCCCTAACACCAAAGGTATCAACGTAATTATAAGTGAAAAAATAAGCCCTAAAGCAGGTACACGAGTATCAATGTATTTAAATCATCGCGTCATTTATGTGACTTATATGGGCCGCAGAAAATCACCGATAAAGCGCAAGGTAGAAACGGCTATTTATAAGTTAATAGATGAAATAGCAAAATTAGAACAGCAACATGGCAGTATCGATCTAGCCGAGAATGGATGGTAGTAATGAACATAAAAAAAATAACTTTTGGTATATTATCTTTAATTTTTATTATCGCAACCTGGAGCGTAAAATCTTCAGAGTTAGTCTATACACCAATGAGCCCAACCTTTGGTGGTAGTCCACTAAATGGCAGTATATTACTCGCTAAAGCCTCTGCTCAAAACAAGCATAAAGCCCCTTTAAATAGAAAAAGTTACGCTGAAAAATTTGAAGAGTCTTTACAGCGCTCTTATATCAATAAGATTGTTCGTGAAGTAACAAACCTCGCCTTTGGTGAAGAAACAGACAGTAGCGTATTTAATAAAGATTCAATATTCACCAGTGGTGACTACGAAATTGAAATCATTACCAGTAACCCTGATAGCATTACAGTTCAAATCACCAACACATTAACAGGTGAAATTACAATTGTTGAAATGCCTCGTTTCGGATAAATCCCATGACAAAACTCATTATTCTTACGTTCATTATCTTGATCAGTGGCTGTACTTCACTGAAAAAGTTGATTCCACCCGAGCATTCCAATGCACTAACTACGTCACAAACTAACGCCTTTCAAGAACTATCACAGTTGCCAAAACCTAACGGCGCGATTCCTGTAACCGTTTATTCTTTTCGTGATCAAACTGGCCAATATAAATCACTATCAAATGGCAGTACTTTCTCAACAGCCGTTACCCAAGGGGCTACATCAATTTTGACACAAGCATTGAGTGATTCAATGTGGTTTATCCCATTAGAAAGAGAAGGACTACAAAATATTCTAACGGAGCGAAAAATTACGCGTGCCGCCAACAAGTTCAAAAAACAACCCAGTGAACTTCCCCCTTTAACCACCGCAAAACTAATTATTGAAGGGGGCATCATCAGCTATGACTCTAACATTGCTACTGGCGGGTTTGGCGCGGGATACTTTGGGATCAGTGCGTCTGAGAAATATCGTGAAGATGCCATTTCAATTTATATGCGCGCAGTAGATGTACGCACAGGCCAGGTATTGTTGTCCGTTTCAACCAGTAAAAAAGTACTGAGTATAGAAGTACGCAGTGGATTAAATCGGTTTGTCAGCTTTAAACGATTAGCAGAGGCTGAAGGTGGATACACAACCAACGAGCCAATGCATATTTGCGTAAAGCAAGCCATTGAAAAGGCCTTAACTGAGTTAATAAAAAAAGGCATAAAACGTAAAATCTGGCTTGCAAAAGCGAACACAATAAAAAAGTTTGAAGCAAACTGAGCGGCTATATTTACCCAAAAATCCATAGTTGGAAATTCAAAGCATACTATTTGTGACAACGATCGCATAACGCTCAATGTATAACATTTTGTTACCTTATACGACACAGCAGGAGGTAATATAATTAGCTCTACCAATTTGATATAAATTATGTAGAAGAAAATGTTCGTTGTTACTTATTGTCAAAATAATTTAACTATAAGTATCTTCGACCAAACCAAGTATTAATGAATTTTAAAGGAATAAAATTGTGAAAAGTAATATAACCATTTCAAGGAGTTTTTTATTGGCTTCTGAGTTATCGATCAAATACGATCGGCAATCGACTCAACTGAATCAATTTATTGGGTTAGTAGAAAATTGTAACTTTTCAGTAGTCGTTGGCACTGCGCTACCGCAAAATAAAAACCTGAATAATCATAGTTGTTATTTTATCGACCTTGCTCAAGCTGAATGGGGAAATAACATCCCATCACATATTGTGTCATTGGCACAAAAGCATAAAGTTGTATTTTTTAATACGCAAGAAAACTCATTATCAGAAAAAACAGCACTAATTTGTGGTATTAAGGGCATTTTTTATCGTGATGAAAAACCTGATATCATATTCAAAGGCCTCATAAAATTGCAAGAAAATGAACGCTGGTTCCGACGAGAAACAATGGACAGAGCATTAACTCATTTATTACACAACAGCGACATTGAAATAACACAAAACTCTGATAAAACTTATGTCGGTTTAACCAAACGTGAAAATACGATACTCTCGCTCGTTTCAACCGGTGCTCAAAATCAAGAAATAGCCGAACACCTACACATCAGTACCAATACCGTTAAGACACACCTGTATAGTATTTTCAGAAAAACCGACTCTCGCAACCGAATTGAGTTAATAACTCGAACACAAAACACACTCAATTAGGTCAAATGCGCCCTATTTGTTGTTTGTCATTTTATAAAATAGAGCAGGTAAGGAACAACCTCCCGCCCTGCTCGATCTATGAGTATGCTTGAATCAACAGTTTAACAGTAGGACAGTGTTGTTATGTTGTCATACGTCCGATTTAGATAGCGCGGTTTTTACAATTACAAAGCCAGCAAGACCTAAAATAGCGCCTGTTACTTTATCAATGTAATACGCTAGTTTAGCAAATTTTCTTCTGACCCTATCCCCTGATAAAACGAAGACAATGGCGCAATCCCACAGAAAGACTACCAATGTCATCCACACTCCGAGCATAACTTTAAATGTTAGGCTTACATCTTTAGTCAGAACAACAGTGAAAAGACTTAAATAGAACAGAACATTTTTAGGATTGAGAACTCCAGACATGAAACCAACAACAAACTCTTTAAAAAAAGTGGTGTTATTTAATTCATTTTTATTAACTTGAGCAGACAAGCTCGCATAATCACTGTTTTTTGCTCGCAAAGCTTGTATAGCTAAATAGATTAAAAACAATCCACCGGCGACTTTAAGGCCAATCATGACATAAACTGAACTTGCTAATAAGGAGCCTACTCCGATCAAGCATAATGCTATATATAAAGCATTAGCAATTGATATGCCCAACGCTACCCCGATTGCTTTTTTACTTTCATTTTTTATTGCACTTTTCACAAGAATAACAAAATCAGGTCCAGGGCTAATCAGCGCCAAAAAATGAGCAAATACTACGGTTGCAAAAACTCCAATTAAACTTATTTCCATGTTATTTAATCCTAATTATTGATGTGTAATTTGAAGTGGTCAATTAAAACCGGTCACTTTCTTAGAGGTTTTTAAGTTTGATTTATCCGAACGATTCTTGGTTGCAAACTATCCCTTGGCCTGCAGGGCAATATTCTAGTCAATTTATGCGTTGATTTTTAATATTACCTTGGATTAGTTATTTCCAGCCGTCATTCCAATCATAATTATTCATGTACAAAATTAGCATTTAGTTATTATTTCAATGATAAATTGATGTCTGCCCAGTTGTTCTTTGAATAAGGTGTCGACTGCGCGACACCTATTCTTTTTTGTTATGTCGTTAACTCTAATGTCATTAATTTGGAATAATCCCCATAACTAGGACAAATTAACGCATCAGGTATAACTATAAATCCAAACTTAGCCCAAAACATATCGGATCCTTGAACAGCTACCAAAAATATTTTAGCGAAGCCCTGTGATTTGGCCTTATCTATTAAGTTAGTTACTAAGTTCTTGGCTATACCTTGGCCTCTTGCCTCTGGCGCTAAAGCCAAATCATGTAAATATAGATTTATGCTATTAGTAATCGGAGCCTTTTCATGTAACTTAGGTGGTACTTCACTCGCCCATGGATGGGCTAATAGATAAGCTAAGATCTTATTGTCATTATTAAAGTAAACAGCGCAAGTATTGGGGGATGAAATCCACTTACTTTTAAGTACATTTATATCTTCAGGTAAAACCTCGGTATAAGACTCTTCTTGAATTTTTAGAATACTATTCCATGAATTTTCTGAAATTAAGCTAATAGACATAATTTAACCTCCTGAGGCTTAACTGTATTGTATCCATAATCCACGATAATAACGGATTATGGCGTTAAAAATTAGCACTAACAATAATAATTAAACTATTGTTTGTCAAAGCTTTATATCTTAAAAGACTAATTCAATCAAAATATCTTCTGTAGAAACTAAGCATTGCATCATGCTCAGCACGCTTGCGCTGAGCATGATGCAAACATTAACGAATTAAAACTTAGAAATACGGCTAAAACTTGGGACTTTGTTATAGCGTGTAATGAAAAACATCACTAAGAAAATAGATGCGAAGAGACGATAAACTCAATTGACTAATTATGAAATAATGTAAGAAAGGAAATCAATGCTTATTAAACTTGAACAAACTCAGTGGCATTTAATTTTTGAAATTGGATCAAAAAAGGCACGATCATCGTGCCTTTTATATAGGTGTTAAACCTTAAAATGGCATTTTCATACCCGGTGGTAACTGCATACCGCCCGTAACATTGGCCATTTTATCTTTATTCGTTTCTTCAACGCGGCGTGCGGCATCGTTGATTGCAGCTGCGACTAGATCTTCTAACATTTCTTTGTCGTCAGTCATTAAGCTTGGATCAATATCAACACGGCGAACATTATGATTACCGGTCATCACAATCTTAACAAGACCAGCACCAGACTCGCCAGTAACTTCCATTGTTGCAATTTCAGCTTGTGCTTTTGCCATATCGTCTTGCATTTTTTGGGCTTGTTTCATTAAGTTGCCCATTCCGCCTTTACCAAACATAATATCTCTCTTTTCTATTGTGCGATCAACACGCCGCATCATCGTGCTATTTTACCCCAAATTAATCAGGGTTCAACACTGATATGGGGATCAATAAAATTAATTCAAGCGTTAACCTATCGCTTTTATCGTTCTGTATTTAATACTTTCATCGACGAGATTTGCGTCAAAATCATTGATGAATTTATTAACACTGACATCTGCCTTTATTCGCTGCGCTGCTAATTCCAGCCTATGATGATGGAGATCTTGGGCAATGTCATAAGGTGTCTGATTCGCGTCACCACCAATATCGACAACAACTTCAACGGGTGCATCAAGTAACAAACTGAGGCGCTTTTGCAAGGCGCCTACGGCATTTTCAGCATTTAAGTGCTTATGCTCTGCTGCTAGTAACAAACTGATTGTATTTCCTGTTTGAGTAAACGTTGAATGTATGGCTAGTTGTCGTAGCCTGCCGCCTAGCCCTAGCGCTTCAATCATGACCGTCCATACATCTTCAGAGTTTGGCGCTAACAACAACGCAGGATCGTCCACTAACGCCACTGGCGTGGTTGACTGAGCGTTAACATCGTTTGGTAATTCCTTGGTTAGATTAACCAAGTTTGACTCACTCACAACGGGCAATGAATCGATCTTAGCGTCGATCGTTTCATTTTGTTGCTCACGTTTAGGTAACTGAGTTGTCGTTAATCCTTTAGACCCTTCATTTACCTTTAGTGACTTTTTTGGCGTATCAGTTTCCTTATCGCCGCGTTGTGTTTTTAATGAGTTTTTAGCTTTTAAAAATGCATTAATATCGATGCTGCTATTTTGTTGATTGGCTGTCGTATTAACCGAAGGCGCAGGATTAGTAGGCACAGCACGGTGATTTTGTACAGGCACTATTTCAGCACTTAATTGTTGCTCAGGTACAAAATAGTCAGCATCGTCATCTTGATGCGCCATGGCCATCGACATATTTAACAGTTCTTCTTCTGAAAACTGTTGCTGCGTTTGGTCAGAATTCGCTGGGGTCGTTACTGCGATAGGCTCAACGACAGGTGCATCATCTTTAACAATAACGGGTTCATGTACTGAAACCACTGGCGCTATAATTGGTTGCTCAACAACAGCCTCAGTCACACTTTGCGTAACAGGTGCAATAACTGTTGGACTAGGAGTAGCCACAACATCAGCAATGACCGGCGCAGGTGAATGTGCTTTTTGACCTGTATTTTTTTCTGCCAGTGCCATTTTAGCGGCAGCTAACCCTTTAGGAGCGCTGCGCTGCGTTTGAGCTAAGGCAATAATCGATGCTTGCTCTGAACCCAGGCTGTCAATGATCGCATCATCATCAGAATCACTGCTCGTCTTATCGATTGTTGAGAGTGATTGCGGCGTAAACGCTAACAAGCGTAGTAATACCATTTCGAAACCACTTTGAGGGTCACTGGCCCATTCAAGTTCTTGGCGACCTTGAATCATAATTGAGTAATACAATTGCAATAATTCGGCGTCAAACTGCGCCAGTCTCATAATGCTTTTAGATTGTGTTGCTAACCTCACACTATTGGGTACGAGTTTTGCCATGGATGCAAAATGCGTATTTTGAATCATCTGGCCAAGTAATGCGTCATAGTCTGGTGCCAACTGAGCTATTTGATCGTTTAGCGCAAAGAGTGATTCATTAGCGCCGTTAAGTGCAAACTCCATTAGGTCGATACTAAAATCAACATTAATGGTGCCTAACATTTGTGAAACGATATCTTGGTTTAATACACCATTGCCATGCGAAATGGCTTGGTCAGTTAAGCTCAATGCGTCTCGCATGCTGCCTTTGGCACTTGTGCTCAATAAATCAATCGCACCTTCGTCAGATTCAACCTGCTCGCTTTGCAGTATATGTGTTAACTGCCCTGCTATTTGACGCGGGCTCAGTGCTTTTAAATTAAATTGAAGGCAACGTGAAAGAATGGTCACGGGCAGTTTTTGTGTTTCGGTGGTCGCAAACAAAAACTTCACATGTTCTGGGGGCTCTTCTAACGTTTTTAATAACGCATTGAAACTGCTGCGAGACAACATATGCACTTCATCAATCAGATAAACTTTATAGCGCGCTCGGCTCGGTTTGTATTGAACGTTATCTAGAATTTCACGTGTGTCTTCAACCTTGGTGCGTGATGCGGCATCAATTTCGATAAGGTCGATAAAACGCCCTTGCTCTATTTGTTGACAACTTTCACACTGGCCACAGGGATTTGCAGACACACCAAGATCACAATTAAGACATTTGGCTAACAAGCGAGCAATAGAGGTTTTACCCACGCCTCGGGTACCACTAAACAAATAGGCGTGATGGAGACGTTTCTGCTCAAGCGCATTAATTAACGCTTGTAATACATGTTGTTGGCCAACAACTTCTTTAAAGTTATTGGGCCGCCACTTTCGTGCTAACACTTGATAAGACATAATATTCTCAAGTTATTAAATTGCTCTAGTTATTAGGACAATTTATTAAATTTGTGATTCTTGTGTGACAGAAGGAATTTATTCCCCTTCAAACTCTACTAAAGTTGTAATGTCTATATCAAGCGCTTTTAAACGTTTTTCACCGCCTAAGTCAGGTAATGATATAACAAAAGTGGCGTGTGGCACTTGAGCACCAATTTGCTTGATAAGCTTAACTGTTGCTTCGACAGTACCGCCAGTCGCTAATAGATCGTCAACAATAAGTACTTTGTCATCACTTGACAGTGCATCTTCATGAATTTGTAGTGTGTCGGTGCCATATTCCAGCACATAGTCTTGTGAAATAGTTTTGCGGGGTAACTTACCCGGTTTTCTTGCTGGGACAAATCCTATGCCTAAAGCTAGTGCTAATGGCGCACCGAAGATAAAACCACGCGCTTCGGTTCCAACAATCTTGGTGTAGCCTTGATCTGCAAATTTCTCAACCATTAGCTCGATGGTTAACGCAAAGGCTTTAGGGTCTTCGAGTAATGAGGTGACATCACGAAACATAATGCCTGGTTTTGGGTAGTCTTCAACGGCGATAATGCTATTTTTTATATATGCAAGAGATTGCTTATCCATGATGCTCACTTAATAGTTGTTTTGGCGAAACCAATTTAATTTTTGAAGATTATAGGGGACTACTTTATTGAAAGGAAGCGGTGACCGACAAATTCGAGAATATTGTTAACTAACACGCTTTAATACAAATAATATGCTGAAAATTAACACAATTGGCATGGCATTAACTTTCAACATCACTGTTTTTCTTATTTAGGTGAACACCGCAACTAACCGTCTTGGTTAATGCGACTAATGAGTATGTCTAATACATCATTAGCTTCTTCAATGGGGATCTGACAGGTGCCAGCCGCATCGTGCCCGCCACCATTGTTCTCAAGCATTAAATCGCCAACGTTTGTCTTAGAGGAGCGATCAAATATTGACTTGCCTGTTGCAAACACAATATTTTGCTTTTTGAATCCCCACATTTGATGAATGGAGATATTACATTGAGGATAAAGCGCATAAATTAGAAAACGATTACCGGCGTAGATAACCTCTTCATTGCGAAGGTCAAGTACCACCAAGTTCCCGTGAACTGTACTACAACGTTCAAGCTGTGCTTTAAAGAGCTCTTGTTGCTCAACATAGAGCGCTACACGTTCTTGTACGTCTTCTTGTTTCATGATGTCATCAATTGGTGTATCACGGCACATATCAATCAATTCCATCATTAATTGATAGTTAGATATTCTAAATTCTCTAAAACGTCCAAGACCCGTACGAGCGTCCATAATAAAGTTCAGTAAATCCCATTGCTTGGGATTAATGACTTCATCCATGTTGAACTGCGCTGAGTCACCTTTATCAACGGCCTCCATCATGGCATCCCAAGAGGCTGGAAAAGAACGATGACCGCCATAATACTGCCAAACAACTCTTGCAGCAGAAGGCGCATCAGCATCAATAACATGGTTATTGAGACGGCTTTCATTACGCTTTATTTCAGATAAGTGATGATCGAATGCGATATGAACCTGAGAAACATACGGAAGATTGGTAGATATATCACGATTAGTAACTTCAATTTTTCCATCTTGCATATCTTTGGGGTGAACGAACAATATATCGTCAACTAAATCTAAATGCTTAAGCAAAACGGCTGAAACTAATCCATCGAAATCACTACGCGTAATTAAACGAAATTTATCTGAGGCCATGCAACGAACTTCCTTCTACTAAGTTAATAGTGTCGACTACACTAAAGTTATGAACTATTAATACCTTATCCTTTCAAAGACAACAAGAAAAAGTTTAACGATCAAAAAAGCCAATGACATGCATTGGCCTTTAATGTGCTAGTAGTAGCGGTTATAGTTAAAAACCAAACTTCGCTGAAAGCTGGACATAATCAGAGCTAACATCATCCGTTGCATCGTCATCCATCATAAAGCGACCATACTCAACACCAACTGAGAGATTTTTAGTGAGGGCTTTAAAATAGTTAACACCAAATTGTGATCTTTTCTTATTACTAATATCTGTATCTACGCTGCCATAAAAAACACTAGAACGGTCACCTTCATTCCAAAAATGACGATAAGCCACACTAAAGGCTGTTTGATCCTCATATTCGCCGTTTACTAGCCCTTGAGACGCAACAACACCGACATAACGGCCAGTTTGTCCGCCGTGAATTTGAAAACGAAAATCATTTTTACCACCGGCCTTTATGCGTCCAGCCACTGAATAACCAGCGCCTGTTTCGTTACTGACCTCTGAATCGACTTTTTGCAGGACAGCCCCCACTGATACATTGCCCCAGTCACCTTTAAAGGTATATTTACCAATGATGTCAGGCACACTGTCGTTTGTTGTGCTTGCTGGCTCTCCGTTAATATCTGTGCCCCAGGTCTCTGGGTTTTCTATAGACAGTTGTAGTCCACCATTGGTGTATCTAATCTGTCCTTGGCGATTAAACACAAGGCCCATTGTCGCTCCCGCAAAATCAACGGTTTCGGCCAGTGCGCTAGTATTCATGAACGTTGTCCATGTTTGACCCATCAGCCATTTATCATATTTGATGAATGCATGACGAATGCGTGGGTGATATGAATTAGATACAATTTCGTTACCACCACCGCCATAAAAATCTAATTCAATAAAGGCCATTACGTCGCCATGTGTATATTTAGTATTAAACCGTGTTTCTTTAGCGTGGATTTTAAACTGACTGCTATCAGCGCTTGGGGTGCCCGAACCGATCCAAAAATCACGATAGGCCACATCGCCAGTAACGTAGCGTGCATCAGCTTTTAAGTAACCGCCAAATTCAATGGTATCTTTTTCTGTGAGTTTTATTTTATATCCGGCTTGCGCTGTTGTCGCAGCTGCTGCAAGCACAACGGTCATTGCTATTTTATTTAGTTGTAGTTTTTTTAATAACACGTTCTTACTCTCCTTGATTAGGTATGACTAAATATCAATCAATTCGAATATATTGGGAATGAGCAAAAGGTCTTAATACCTTAGTCTAAGCATGTTGAGAGTTTAAACGAACCTATCCCAAGTGTTTTATGTTATTAAAAAACAAACAGTTAAGATATAAACAGGATAAGTTGTTTTATAAAAAATACATTAATGGATAAAATCTAAGACTAAAGGTTAACAACTATTAATTAAATTTTACGCATTAAAAGGGGGTAAATGAATGATATCGGATTTTAAGAGGGAGTTTAATTAAGTTAATCGTTCAACAAGATGATATAAAGCCGCTGCTTTTGAATCATACTAATTGGTAGTTTAATACTTTGGGAGATCTGGAGTTTGAACTGTTGGTCAATGAAATGAAATTCCACTGCTCTACCAACACAATAAATCGGTGAGCTGCATTTTGCCTTGCAAAATGGTCTCTTGATTTAGGCTATTGGATTTTTATACGTTGGTGGGCCATGTAGGATTTGAACCTACGACCAATGGATTAAAAGTCCACTGCTCTACCAACACAATAAATCGGCGAGCTGCATCTTGCTTTGCAAAATGGTCTCTTGATTTAGGCTATTGAATTTTTATACGTTGGTGGGCCATGTAGGATTTGAACCTACGACCAATGGATTAAAAGTCCACTGCTCTACCAACTGAGCTAATGGCCCAACGTATCTATTACTGATTTTCTACTACTATACTAAACGTTGGTGGGCCATGTAGGATTTGAACCTACGACCAATGGATTAAAAGTCCACTGCTCTACCAACTGAGCTAATGGCCCAACGTAAGTATTACTGATTTTTCTACTACTACACTAAGCGTTGGTGGGCCATGTAGGATTTGAACCTACGACCAATGGATTAAAAGTCCACTGCTCTACCAACTGAGCTAATGGCCCAACGAAAGTGTTACTACTGGTTATCTACTACATATTAAACGTTGGTGGGCCATGTAGGATTTGAACCTACGACCAATGGATTAAAAGTCCACTGCTCTACCAACTGAGCTAATGGCCCAACGTAAATATTACAACTTGTTTTCTACTACTACACTAAACGTTGGTGGGCCATGTAGGATTTGAACCTACGACCAATGGATTAAAAGTCCACTGCTCTACCAACTGAGCTAATGGCCCAACGAAAGTGATACAACTTGTTTTCTACTACACATATTAAATTGGTGGGCCATGTAGGATTTGAACCTACGACCAATGGATTAAAAGTCCACTGCTCTACCAACTGAGCTAATGGCCCGCACCGACTAATTTTCATTAGCGTCTTAATATGTTCTTTTACTGTAAATCTATCATTGGTGGGCCATGTAGGATTTGAACCTACGACCAATGGATTAAAAGTCCACTGCTCTACCAACTGAGCTAATGGCCCGCACGATATATTTACTAAGCAAGATTGAATTGGTGGGCCATGTAGGATTTGAACCTACGACCAATGGATTAAAAGTCCACTGCTCTACCAACTGAGCTAATGGCCCGCACCAGCTAAACTTTAATTAGCCATTCAATATAATAACGTTTGGTGGGCCATGTAGGATTTGAACCTACGACCAATGGATTAAAAGTCCACTGCTCTACCAACTGAGCTAATGGCCCAAACGTTACCCATACAAGTGGAGCGCTTCACATCTCCCTTGTAACGGGCGCTAATAATACTGATTAATATTTTTAGCGCAACCTATATTTCAACTTTATTGTCTAATTGATAACTTTTCGAACGACTCTACAATGATTAGATTACAAAACCATCAAATAGGATCAAAAACCATCAATAACTTAACGACATGCAACAAGTTTTTAAGCTTAACGTAATCCGCTTAAACGAGTTTTAGCTATTTGAGCAGCCGATGAATCAGCATATTCTTTAACTGCTTGTTCATATAAAACGCGTGCTTTATCTAATTGATTGTCATCTTGTGCAATTTTCCCTAACTTCACAATCGCATCACTGCGCTTTGTTGATTGTGGAAAGTTATTTACTAACGATTCGAACTGCGCTCTCGCCTCAGCCTTTTGCCCTTTAGTAAACAATAACTGCCCTAACCAATAATGCACATTAGGCATATAGGAAGAATCAGGGTACTGAAGCTGATATTGTTTGAATTTAACAATCGCTTCGTCAAATTTCTTTTCCTTTAAGGCAAGGTTTAACGCTTGCTCATAAGCACCACTCTCAGACAACGTTGTTTCAGGAACAGCATTGTTATTTAAGGTAGGTGTAATTAAAGGTGTAGCTTGTGTAGTGACTTTATTAAGGAGCTTATCTATTTCTTGATAAAGTTCACGCTGGCGCTGCAAAATTTGATTTAAACGATGCTCGTGTGTCTCACTTAAGCCGCGAAGTTCATTCAATTCTTGTTGAAGGCTATCGATGTGCTGCTGCATATCGAGTTGTGCTTTGCCTTTTTGAACCAACATTTGCTCTAATAAAGCAATACGTTGATCAGGGGAAGAGGATAAGTCGACGACTTTAGCGGTTTGCGCTGATGCGCTCCCCGCTATTAAGAGACCTAATGCAATTATATTTTTCATTAGTTCTTATAATTTGATTAGTAAACTAGAACAGCACGACGGTTTGTAGCAAAACCTGATTCAGTGCGGCTGTTGTCTAGTGGCTTTTCTTCGCCATAACTAACGCTTTCGATTTGCGATGCATTTACACCTAAACCTTCAAGGTAACGACTAACAGCTTTTGCACGGCGCTCACCGAGTGCGATGTTGTATTCAGGTGTGCCACGTTCATCAGCATGACCTTCAACAAGGACTTTAACACTTGGGTGCGCACGTAAATAAGCAGCATGAGCGTCTAAAAGAGTAGAAAACTGGCTTGAAACATTTGACGTATCAAAATCAAAATAAACAATGTGTTCTTTACGCAACTCTTGAAGCGCTAGACGTTGCTTTTCTTGTGGTGAGATTTCTTTAACCATACCACCAGTTTGAACAGTTGTTTGTTCAGTCTGTTGTGTCGTCGTTTGGTTTGTTTCATTGTTGTCGCTATCAGCCGTTGAAGTCGTTCCACATGCTGCAAGAGCAAACATCGGAATGGCTACAACAATCCCTTTAACAATTTTATTTAAACGCATTATCCGTTCCTTTAGTTATTCAATTTAATAAATATATGGTGACCATGCCGGTGCTTTTATTTCACCATCACGTACCGGTAATCTTGCTTTGAATCGACCATCCATCGATACGAGCCCTAAGACTTGCTTGCCACGATGTGTCGTTCCATAAATAATCATACTACCATTGGGTGCAATGCTAGGTGATTCATCTAAACGTGTTTTTGTCAGAACCTGTAAACTGCCTGTTCTCAGGTTTTGTTTGGCGATATGATACTTGCCTCGAGTACGATTAACCATGACTAATTCATCATTTTTAGGTGCCATAGAGCCCCCAAGATTCATATCACCATCAAAAGTTACGCGTCTTATCCTTCTCGTGTCTAAATTTACTTGATAAATCTGTGGTTTACCACCTCTCTCAGACGTAAATATCAAGTTTTTTCCATCAGGTGACCAACTTGGTTCAGTATCGATTGCCCGATTCTTCGTAATTCGGGTTAATGCTTTAGTCGCTATATTAAGCGTATACACATCGGGATTGCCATCTTTTGACAAAACCATCGCTAACGATTTTCCGTCCGGCGAAAATTTAGGCGCGCTATTAATGCCTTTAAAACTGCTGACTTTCTCACGTTGCTGAGTATATATATCTTGAATAAATATTTGCTGACGCTTATTCTCGAAAGACGCATACGCTAGTTTAGTGCCATCGGGTGACCAACTAGGTGACATTAATGGTTCACGTGAACGTAATATTTCTACTTCGTTAAATCCGTCAAAGTCGCTAATCATTAATCGATACTTAAAATCAAGCTTTTCGCGATTAACTAATACATAGGCGATTTTAGTGCGAAATGCGCCGCGTTCACCAGTAAGCTTTTCATAAACAACATCACTGATTCTATGTGCGTATTGTCTAAACTCACGGGCCGAGATAACCGTTTCACGAGAATCTAATACATGCGCCGTAGACTGAACTAACTGACCGCCTTGTAATACTTGACCATTTGTTTTACTCGCGTTCGCGCTTAATACATCGATTAATTCAAAACCAACTACGTAACGGCCGTCTTTAAATGGTTTAATCGTGCCAACTACCATGCTTTCAATACCAAGTGCAGCCCATTTTGAATAATCTATTTCACTATCTGTTGAAGGTTTTGTTGGCATAGAAAACACTGCGCTCGGATTAAAGCGGCCACTAAAACGTAGATCACTTGCAATGACATTAGCGAGTTCTTGTGGTTTTGGTCCAGTGCCTACCCATTTAAAGGGAACAACCGCAATCGGACGTGCACTATTAACACCTTCAGTAATAACAATGTCGATCGCCGCTTTCACGGGATAGGTAATAGCTATGCCTGCAATGAGGCAAAATTTTACAATAGATTTCATTAATCAAACTCTGGTTGAACGGTTAAGTTAATTTCTTTAAGTTTAGTAAACACTTGTGGATCTTTGGACATAGGCAATTGCTCTGCTTTTAAAACTGCAGTACGAGCTGAATTACACACAACGGTATCACCTGATCGTGCTTTTACGCTCAACACTAATCCATTAGAGGCCAATTTAATATTGAGCACACACTCTTTACCCTTCATGCTTTGATCCGTAATCCAATGACGTTTAATTTCGCTCGATATCAAACTTGTGTATTTTTGGATTTCAGACATTACTTTAGCTTGGCGGGCTTTATTAAGCGCCGCTTGCTCTTGCGCCATTTCTTTTGCTAGCGCATCTTCTCGTTGCTTTTGTTCACGCGCTGCTTTGTCTTTTGCTATCTTATCTTTACGTATTTTATCTGCTTTAGCTTTAGCGGCTTTGGCATCGCTGATACGTTTAGCTTTTGCTTTAGCGGCGGCTTTTTCTTGACGTATACGTTCTGTTTTTAGTTTTTTGGCTTTATCCGCTTCAACTTTTTGCTTAGCTTTTGATTTTTTAATCGCATCATCTGCTAATTTCTTTTGTTTTATGGCGTCATTACGTGATTTTGTAGCGGCTTTATCAGCGGCTTTCTTTTCTGACAAACGTTTCTTTTTAAGTCGTTCCAAATCACGAATACGCTTTTGTTCTGCTTTTACTTTCTTGTCACGACGAACCTGCGCTTGTTTTTCATCACGCTTTTGTTTTTTGAGTTTATCAAGTTGCTTTTGCACATCGGCATTATTAACCATCGCCGCTTTTACAATAGGCTTATCACTCGCTAGGGTCATTTCTAGAATAGGCTTTTTAGTCGGCGATATGACTGCGCCAATTAATAAGCTACCCAAAATAACCACATGCAATGTGACTGATGATAACGCTGCTTTAACGATATTAGACTCTTCTTTCACTTATTTGCCTTCCACCGGATCGGTCATTAAGCCCACAGATGTAGCGCCGGCCCCTTGTAATGTCACCATCAACTGTAAAATGTGATCATAAGAAACGGTGCGATCGCCTTTGACCATCACCGGAGTTTCAGGATTAAGTAATAAATGGGCGTTGACTAATGTCGCTAAAGCTTGTTGCGATAATTCTTCTTCTGGATTATCGCCAACCGTTAAATAATACGTGCCATCTGCTTTCACCGATGCAATAAGCGGTACCTTTGACTCTTCAGGTAATGCCTTGGAGGCAGCTTGTGGCAAATCGACTTTGACACCTTGCACTACCAATGGCGCTGTTGCCATAAAGATAATGAGCAGCACTAACATTACATCAATGTATGGCACCACATTGATATCTGAGTTTAACCGTCTTTTCTTACGTTGATATTGCATGACTACTGCCCTGCTTTATCGGTGCTAGCGTAAGCTTCTCGTTGCAAAATGGATGCAAATTCTTCCATAAAGTTAGCGTAGCTATTTTCTAATTTATCAACGGATGTTGAAAACTTGTTATAGGCAATTACAGCTGGGATTGCCGCGAATAAACCCATGGCTGTTGCAATCAACGCTTCAGCAATACCCGGTGCTACCATTTGCAAGGTTGCTTGTTGAACAGCGCCCAATGCAATAAATGAATTCATGATGCCCCACACGGTGCCAAACAAACCAACATACGGAGAGATCGAACCCACGGTCGCTAAAAATGGTAAGTTATGTTCTAGGCGATCAATTTCACGAGATAACACAATACGCATAGCACGATGAGAACCGGTAATAATTGCATCAGGATTTGTAGAAGATGATTGACGAAGGCGTGCAAATTCTTTAAAGCCAGCACTGAACATTTGCTCAACACCGCCGTTACTGCTAGATCTTGCTGACAACTCTTTATAAATCGAAGAAAGGTCTGCACCACTCCAAAATTTATCCTCAAATGCCTTTAAACTCTTTTTGGCATTATTTAATAATGTACGTCGTTGGAATATCACAGTCCACGAAACGATTGAGGCAAGTAATAACGCTAACATTACTAGTTGGACTAAAAGACTGGCTTCTAAAAATAAATCAATAAACGATAACTCAGCTTGCACGCTGTAACTCCTTTAAAATATGACTAGGGATTGCAATGGGTTTCATTTGCTCTAACGCCACGCAAACAACTACGACCTGTGCAGTGCTCAACAGGTTCCCTTCTTTTGTGGTAATTTTTTGTTTAAAAACAATGCTGGCTCTTTTTAAATGCTCAACTTCAACACTTATCAATAATTGATCGTTAAATTTAGCAGATATTAGGTAATCTAATTCACAGCGGCGCACCACAAAAGCCGTGTTATGTTCTAACAATACATCTTGCTCAAACCCCAAAGATCTTAGGAATTCAGTACGAGCACGCTCGTAAAAATTAAGATAGTTAGCATGATAAACAACGCCACCAGCATCAGTATCTTCGTAATAAACACGAACAGGAAATTCAAAAGCCATTAATAGATCTTAGAAACAAAATTTAATGGCTGAAACTACTATAGAACTGACGTTGGAGCAACCCAAGAGGCACTGTTTGACTAAAATAATCGCAATAGCGACCATATTTATGAAAATAGAAGAGAAATTGACTTTTATTGGCTGTATAAAATCGTTCACAACCCTTTATATGATCACCATCACATAACCATTATTAAATATAATATCTTATTAATGCATACCTATGCACATTAACTGATTATGAGCTGTATATCCCTAACTATTAGGCACATAGATAGTCAAAATGATTAAATTCATTAGTAAAACTAATGTTTAACTACAAGTTTTCTTGTTTGAACACTTGTTTAAAAGTGCGTATTATCTCGCCATCTCAAGAGACGCACTTGGTGTTTAGTCTCTTATTGTTAATTTAACGATTAACACAGTTATCTCTTTATGTTGATTTACTTAACTTCCTTTGGCCATTTTTGGTCATTAAAGCCCACTAACAATTTAGTGGGCTTTTTTTTATCTAAAAAACGACCTCATTATTGATCTATAGTTTTAGCAGCAAAACCAAAATGCTGATAGGTTTGCGCTGTTGCGATGCGTCCACGATGCGTACGCTGAATAAAGCCTTGTTGGATTAAAAAAGGTTCTATTACATCCTCTAACGTTTCTTTGTCTTCGCCAATAGCCGCAGCTAAGTTATCAAGACCGACAGGTCCGCCATCAAATTTCTCAATAATGGTCATCAGCATTTTTCTATCCATAAAATCAAAGCCTTGATTATCAACATCAAGTACCAACAATGATTCTTTCGCTACATGTTCATTGATGTCGCCGTCGAAACTTACTTGCGCAAAATCTCGCACACGGCGCAATAAACGATTGGCAATACGCGGTGTGCCGCGTGAACGCCGGGCAATTTCTTTTGCGCCCGTGACATCAATTTCAACTTCTAACTGCTTGGCACTTCGCGTAACAATGTCAGTGAGTTGTTCGACCGTGTAGAACTCAAGGCGTAATGGAATACCAAATCGGGCGCGCAGTGGCGAAGTTAATGATCCTGCTCGCGTTGTTGCTCCAATGAGGGTAAAAGGAGGTAATTCTAATTTTATTGAACGTGCAGCTGGACCTTCTCCAATCATGATATCTAATTGGTAATCTTCCATGGCGGGATATAAAATTTCTTCGACCACGGGACTTAGACGATGAATTTCATCGATAAATAAAATATCCCCGTGCTCTAAATTTGTTAATAACGCAGCCAAGTCCCCTGCTTTTTCAAGGACAGGACCAGACGTTGTTTTAACGTTCACTTCCATTTCGTTAGCAACAATGTGAGCTAGTGTTGTTTTACCTAACCCTGGAGGACCATAAACCAACATGTGATCAAGCGCTTCTTCACGCATCTTCGCCGCTTTAATAAATATGCGTAACTGCGCTTTAGCATCAACTTGCCCCGTGTAGTCATCCAGCAGTTTAGGGCGCATAGCACGGTCAATACTATGTTCTTCAACATCGATTGTGTTTGCTTGAATGAGTCTGTCTGCTTCAATCATAATAACCCTATATCATCGATTTAAGCGCGGCTTTTATCAGCGCTTCACTGTCCATTTCAGGTAACTTAACTTTCTTAACAACTTTGGTGGCTTGTACTTGTTTATACCCTAAGGCAAGTAAGGCGTCTATGGCATCTTGTTCAGCATCATGGGCTTGCACAAACGTTGACTCAATCGACTCATTAGGTAATGACAAATCGCCCAATTCATTTTGCTGACTTAGCGTGAAGTTCTTGAGTCTATCTTTTAATTCAATAATTAAACGTTCTGCGGTTTTTAATCCAACGCCCGGTAATTTCACTAGTGCATTTGCATCATTATTAGCCACAAGATTGACAAATTGCGCCGCGGACAAGCCCGATAAAATCGCAAGACCCAGTTTAGGCCCAACGCCATTGGCTTTAATTATTTGACGAAATAACTCACGCTCAATTTTTTGAGCAAAACCATACAGAAGCTGCGCATCTTCACGCACCACAAAGTGAGTATGAATGGTGACTTGTTCGCCAATGTTTGGCATTTGATAAAAGCTGGTCATCGGCATTTGAACTTCATAACCAACGCCACTTACTTCTAATAACAAAAGCGGTGGCTGTTTTTCGGCAACGATGCCATTGAGTCTTCCGATCACTTAATTATCCTTTTTATACTTGAAAACGACCACGCAACACGCGTGATGAACGACTACGGGTTTTGCCCGCCATCGCAATTAAACTTTGAGAGTTATGCGCATGACAAATAGCAATAGCTAATCCATCGGCTGCATCTTCTTGGGGACGCCCTGGTAACTTTAACAATTGGACGACCATATGCCCTACTTGATCTTTGGTTGCTGCACCAGTGCCTACAACTGCCTGCTTAATTAACCGCGCCGCGTATTCACTGACAGGTAACTGGGCATTCATTGCCGCTACAATAGCCACGCCACGCGCTTGCCCCAATTTGAGTGCCGAATCGGCATTTTTCGCCATAAAAACTTGTTCGATGGCAAATTCATCAGGCTTATACTGTTCAATAAGCTGCGTCACACCATCAAAAACTTGCTTGAGACGCCCAGGAAGCTCTTTTTCAGAAACTCGAATGCAGCCACTAGCCACATAAGTTAACTTATTACCTTGCTTGCGGATAACACCGTAGCCAGTAATACGTGAACCGGGGTCAATGCCTAAAATAAGGGACATGACATCTTATCCATTGATCAATAATGGCCATAGATTATGTCATTAAACCACTGGTTGCAAGTACAGTGTTTTATTTTTGGATAAAAAAAACGAGCCAATGGCTCGTTCTTTACAAAACTAGACTAAATATAATCTTATTTTGTGTCTTCGTCTGCTGATTCTTCTGCAACTAATGAAGCAATATTAAGTTCAGCAAGTTGAGCCGTATTAGCTGTACCTGGTGCATTTGTTAATGGACACGCTGCTGTAGTTGTCTTTGGAAATGCCATTACTTCACGAATTGACGATGTACCTGTCATTAGCATGAGTAAGCGATCTAAACCAAAGGCTAAACCAGCATGTGGCGGCGTACCGTATTTTAGTGCTTCTAACAAGAAACCAAACTTTTCTTGCGCTTCTTCATCACTAATGCCTAAAATTCTAAAGACTGAACTTTGCATTGGTGCATTATGAATACGTACAGAACCACCGCCCAATTCACAACCGTTTAATACCATGTCGTATGCGTCAGACAAGGCTGTCGCTGGGTTTGCTTCAAGTTCTTCATTTGTTACGCCAACAGGGGCTGTAAACGGATGATGTAGTGCGTGGTATGCGCCATTAATTTCTTCAAACATTGGGAAATCAACAACCCATAAAGGTTTCCACTCATCACTTGTTAAACCAAGATCTTCACCTAGTTTCAAGCGTAATGCGCCCATGGCTTCAGTCACAACATTTACATTGTCTGCGCCAAATAAGATGATGTCACCAGATTGTGCATTCGTGCGTGCTAATAACTGAGTAACAACATCTTCATTTAAGAATTTCAAGATTGGAGATTGAATACCTTCCATGCCAGCATCAATATCGTTAACTTTCATCCAAGCTAGGCCTTTCGCGCCATAGATACCAACGTATTTACCGTAGTCGTCGATGTTCTTACGAGACAACTTAGCGCCGCCCGGTACACAAATAACAGCAACGCGGCCTTTTTCATCATTGGCAGGGCCAGAGAATACTTTAAATTCTACGTCTTTTAGCAAATCAGCGACATCGACAAGTTCTAACGGGTTACGTAGATCAGGCTTGTCAGAACCAAAGCGGCGCATAGCGTCGGCATAAGTCATTGTAGGGAAATCGCCCAAATCAACATTAAGCATGTTGTTAAACAAGTTGCGTACAAGTTCTTCTGTTTTTTCACGCACTTGATCAGACGTCATAAATGACGTTTCAATATCTATTTGCGTAAATTCAGGTTGACGGTCAGCACGTAAATCTTCATCGCGGAAACATTTTACGATTTGGTAATAACGGTCCATGCCAGACATCATCAACAATTGCTTAAACAACTGTGGTGATTGTGGCAGTGCGAAGAATTTGCCTTTGTGAGTACGACTTGGTACTAAGTAATCACGTGCGCCTTCTGGCGTCGCTGCGGTTAAAATAGGTGTTTCAATGTCTAAGAAACCGTTGTCTTCTAAGAAGCGACGTACAAAACCAGTCACTTTAGAACGGAAAATCATACGCTGAGTCATTTCTGGGCGGCGTAGATCTAAATAACGATATTTTAAACGTGTTTCTTCAGAATTTGTTTGATGGTCATCCATAGACAACGGGAGAGGTTCACTCTTGTTGATAATTTCAAGTGCCTTACCTAGGATCTCGATACCGCCAGTAGCCATGTCTTTATTAACTTGACCTTCAGGGCGAGGGCGTACTAAACCCGTTACTTTGACGCAAAACTCATTGCGTAAGCTGTTAGCGATGCTAAATGCTTCTTGTAAGTCTGGATCATAAACAACTTGAACTAAACCATCGCGGTCACGTAAGTCTAAAAAGATAACGCCACCTAGATCACGGCGTTTGTTGATCCAACCAACAAGTTCTACTTGTTGACCGATAAGAGATTCGTTTACTTGTCCGCAATAATGGCTGCGCATGGTCTGTATTCCTAACTTTGGCCCTAAGGGCACTATCATAATTGCGCATAGTATAAAGAAAAAACAGGGATTTAGTAAGTGTTACATGCGTAGTAATTACAAGAGGAGTTGACGTACAAATTACACACGCATTATGACATGAGTATTTAGATAAGAGTTAGTGAGAAAGATTTATCTATGATGGTAAATTTTTTCCACTAAGATGAGTTCACAAGCACCATTACCAATATCATTTCGCGTTAGCGAGCTGGTCCAAGTCCAACCATCGGAGCCTGACGTTGCTAAAACCAGCTGACCCACAATTTCGATGATTTCACCTTCTTTGATATCAGCTATTGCTCGCTCTACTTTGTCATTAGCAGGTATCAAATGCATGTTGGCACTGTGTGTTTCTATTTCTCGTCGAGGGATGGGGTATGTTTTAACGTTCCAAAAATAAAAACGTCCAGATTGCGATATGTTTACATGTTCTAGTACAGACTCATCAGACATTCTTCCCCAGCCTAAGGTCACATCGGTTGGGGACAAATCAGCACCGCGGTCACTACTATAATTTTTTTTGGCCAGTACCTTAGCTACCACATTGAAAGTCGCTAGTGGTTTTATGCGGTATTGACCTATTTGCTCGTTTACTGGTGTATCTATGCGCTTTTGGGTTGGTATGTTTGGCGCTTTGATACCAGGGCCAAGTATTCTTTTTTGCTCAGAGGTGTACCAATGCCAGCAAGCTAAAATAATGATGATTAAACCTAGCAGTACTTTTTTCATTAATTTCTCATCAACGTGCTATTAGCTTTTCTTGTAAATTATTTTTAACCGCTGGCCATTCCGATGCAATGATTGAATAGACAACCGTATCTCGTACACTACCATCTTTTAAAATCTGATGACTTCTTATTATGCCATCTTGTTTAGCCCCTAAACGCTCTATCGCGCGGCGTGAGCCTTGGTTGAAAAAGTGAGTACGAAACTCAACGGCAATTGCGCCATGGGTTTCAAAAATATGATTTAATAGTAGATATTTACACTCGGTGTTAATCGGAGTCCGGCGTACTGACGATGCATACCAAGTGAATCCCAACATAGCGCGCTTATTGTCTGCATCCACATTATAAAAACGTGTTGTGCCAACGATTTTCCCGGTGTTATAACATCGTACAGCAAATGCAATGTTGCCCTGTGTTGCAGACTCAATTGCAGCGCTAACGTAGTCGCTCATACTCTCTGGCGTAGGCACATTGGCATACCACAGTTTCCATGATTCGCCATCAAGAACCGCTGTTGCTAAACCATCAGTGTGCTGCTGATTCAGTGGTTCTAATGTGACGTATTGACCTTTCAATGCAAGGGTAGATAACCAGCTCATTTGTATCCTTTTCTAACTAGAAGTAGAGGAATATAGTTCGTTAAAAAAAAGCATGTTGTGATGGTTATACATCATCTGCGGCTTTGTGCTGCATTAGTAGAACCAATTTTTCTGAGTTGTTTGCTGTTTTGATAACTGACGTTGTAATTTTACCGACGGCGAGAATCAATAAGCCACTTATGCATATTACAATGCCTGGCCACAAAGCAATCAAACTTTTTAATCCATAAAGAAATTTCCCAACAGAAACGGCGTTAATCCCCATGACAATAAAACCCAGTATAATCACGATCCATCCTACATAGTGCAAAGCTAAAGGTACGGTAATTTGAGTATCGAATTTATCTTGCTGTTTACTAGTTCCGATAAGTGCTGAGCTGTTAACATACTCGCAGTTGCTGCAGAGAATTTGACTTGAATCGCCATAATTGATTGAGATTTTAGCTTGGCATTTGTGACATTTCATAATACTTCCTTGTATGTGTGGACAATATTTGTTTATAAATTTGCTGACATTTTATAATACGCGATGCTATTTTTGTAAAATACATCACCCGTAGTGTTAAAACCAAATCGAACATAAAAAGGGGTTGCAGTTGCCCTCGCGTCAAACCAAAAGAAAGTAACATCCTGTTTTCTCATTTTCTCTAATATTTGCTGAATCATTAACGAGCCCAATCCTTGCCCTTGAAAGCTTTCAAGCGTGGCAAACTTTCTTAGTCTGGCTGACTGACCATCCATAAAAATTGACGCCACGCACACGATCTCATCATCGACTTTTAAGCCAAAATGTAATGCTTTATCGTCACCGACAACTTCGCAAAATTCAGGGCGTTCATTTGGCCATAACACCTGATGGCGAATACTGAGAGTATCTCGCCAATGCAGTTCAATAATTTCCAACGTCTGTGCCCCTTAGACTACTACAACTTTTTAACTGTGTTATTAGACTTATTACAATTTACGAGCATAACTACTTTGGATTATAACCACTAGCGGCCAAAATAACGTTTGGATCATCAAAGGTTAATAAATGCTTTAATGCCTGAGACTTATCACTCGATTGTTCATAATACGCCTGTGCAATACGCTTTCCGATCCAATAACCTAAATCGCTAGGTCGGCCGTTTGATTTTCTGTCATACATCCATGGCTTCAAAGTATTACCGTTCATAACGAGTTTAAACTCAGCCCATAATTTCGCTTCATGTTTTAAACCATATTCATGACGTTCTTTTTCTGATTTCGTCACTTTCCCCATAGCTCTATAAGCCACAAAATCAGCAAAACCCTCTGCTAATGCTTGACGTAATAATGTGTATTTAACCTCTTTAACAGAAGGATTGCGGGCTTGATATACATGAACAATTTCATGGGCAACAAATCCCAGTAGCACTTCTCTTGCTTGTTGTTGGGTATCGGCAAAACGGCAAATAACTTCTAGCCCTAATGAAAGCCCTTTTTCACTAGCAGTGCCTCCCGAATTGTTGGCGCCAAATAAAATATATGTTGGCGCTGACTCTTTTTGCCCCAATAAAGCTTGCACTTCTATTAATACTTTGGTGGCCTCATCTTTCATGCTTTTAGCCGCAGGTAGACAAATATCAATCGCTTTTTGATACGCTTGTTGGTTATTTGATACAGCTGCCGCTAAGTTTTTTTCATTTTTGATACGGTAAGGGGTAAAAATCTCGAGCCCCGTGGAACCAGGTTCTAAATATTGCGTTTTTAATAACGTTTCATTGGTTGCGGATTTGTTGATAAATAGTTTGGAAAAACGCTCGGCATCGGCCAACACAAACTCATCTGCGGCGGCTACATTGACCTGACAAAGACTTCCAATAGCAGCCAGTGCTAAGATACTTTTTACAATTTTAATGTTCATTATTAAAGTAATTCCTAAAATATTATATATGAGCTAAATATGGATATGATAACGCTAATAAACCCAATTTTCGGAAGAGTATATCATCTAAGCTGCAGGTTCTAATGTCTTTTTCAACCAACAACGGCTATGACCTGTAGGGTAATCTTCAAGCTCGCCAAACACTTCATACCCTTGTTTTACATAGAAATGGGCTGCTTGATGACTAAAGCTTGTAAGATGAGAGTTTGTAATACCGTTTCTCTTTGCTTCACCTTCAATGGTCTTGAGTAGCTCAATGCCATGACCTAAACCTCTCATTGTTTTACAGACCCACAATGAGTCAATCCAAAGCCAACCAAAATTATCATAATTTCCTTGTATCCCACCTTTGACACTACCGTGTTCGTCCCGTAATAAGTATGATAATTCATGCCGGCCAGTATCGCCTACGATGGCCTGTGTAAACTCCTCGATGCCATCCCACAAAGTATGTTGTTCTTGATCGGTTAATTTGTCTTTGCGCACTATTGTTGATGCCATGTTATTACCTTTTAAGATTAATTCTACAAATGCTTGAAATATATTACACCACCAATAATATACATTATACAAAAACAAATTATTGCTAAGCTAGGTATTAGAGAATATTAAAAAGAGTTTGGGCAATGTAAACATTACTTATGACAAGGCGGGTCTTATATCACATGGTATTCAAGTAAAGATGTGCATTTTTTGAATACCATTAGAACGACATTTTATAAATTTAGAGGATTAATTGCTCAAATAGTTACAGGTCTTGCTTTTTAAAGTATCTAATATTGGGAGGTGACGTAAAAAATTGCGCCAACTGAGCAAGCACACCATTGTTTTGAATATGACTAATATAGCGTTGATGGTGTTCAATACTTTGCCATTCTTCTTCTATTAACATATGTGATTTTACTTCTTCAAAATAGACGGCTACGTTTAAGCAGCCACTAAATGTTCTCACATTAGGTAGATTTTTAGATAAAAACTCGTTGAGAGATGTGTGTTTTTTAGGCGCAAGTTCACAATTTAAGGTTACTCTGACTGTCATTGTTTTATTCCTTTGATTAAGTAAGAACTAAATTTAATCACAGCAATAAAACTAAACTACCTAATAATCACCAAAAATACCGTATTTCAATCATGGCGTTTGTTTTAATTGTTTGGGTGTTATTTGATACTTTTCTTTGAACGATTTTATAAAATGTGAAACATTGTCATAACCTAAATCAGACGCGATATGTGTCACGGTTAAGTTTGTTTCACTGAGTCGCTGATACGCATAGGCCATTCTCTTATTTTGCAACCACTGCTTAGGCGGCATGTTATATGCGGCTTTAAAATCTCTATTAAATGAAGATATACTGCGCCCTGACAAGTTAGCTAAATCGCTTACGCTTAACGTTAATACTTCTGTAGTATTTAATAATCGGATTAAATTACGTTTGGGTAACCGCGTCGTTTTGTGTGAATGAGCAAGCAGACCAACCACATCTTTTTCATACAATACTAGAAGATGTAATAATTCGAGTAGTTTTAGTCGCACCACAGCTGCGCTGTTGCATTGGTGCTGATGTAATAGGTGGATGGAATGAAAATAAACGTCCATCAGCTCATCACATTTAATGGTAAGCAAACTTGAATCAGATCCCATCTCGATCGGCAAGGTTTTCGCGCTACTAAGAAAGTCTTTTATGACCTCACTTTCAAAAAATATTAAATAGGCTTTTAAGTGTGATGTTGTTTTAACGTAATCAGAATGAAGGTTAACGCCCTGAGGTAAAAATAAGGCGTCATGAGCCATTAATTCATGGGTTTTATTATCTGATGTCGTGATTGTTTCACGTCCGCTCTGTATATAAACGACACAGGGCATGTTGGTGTAAAATTCTACATCGACTAAATCATGGGCTAAGTCTTTATAGAAGATACCCGAGTCATTATGGTGCAGCAATGAGGTCACGTCCGACATACTATGAAGCGACTGGGGGATAACCAGTGTATTTTTATCACTGTACTCAAAAACAGTTTTCATTATTCATCTCAATGTTAAACATGACCTAATAGCGCTATAATACCAATCGCATCAAAGATGTGATCAATCTCAATGGCCTAAATTTCGCAATAGCTGCGTTGTTTTCAATCCCAATAGCTAGCTATTGCTCAATCAAACGCCTTGCTCTGGATAATTTATTCTCATAGATATTAGATCACTATGTTAATACGATTGGTATAACGTCATGTTTAATTTAGTTTATTTACTAACTTGTCAACTTTCTAAATACCGACTCTAAAGGCCCTTGTTTGAAAAACCTGAGCCATAATACGCTGAATATAATGGCGCATGTACAAAAAATTAATGCGCTCAGTAGCGATTCTTCTATCGATTGATTATCTAACAAACCCAACTCCTCAAGTGTTCCCATGCCTATAATGACATGAGCGCCATACAAGGTTAACGCCAGTTGACCGGTTTTATATAGACCGATGTTAATCATGTGGTGGGGAAATCTTTGTGAAAGAGAGATACAGGCAATCAAAACAATAACCGATGAGGCTCCAGCAGACATAATGTATTGTGGCAAAGGGGGAATAATGGACGTTGAAAAAAGAAAGTTTACCTCTTGGGCACTCATGCCTAAAGCGGTGCCATCGCCAAGCGCTGCTTTAATTAAATAGAAACAGCCTTCAATGACAACAAAGGTGATAATTGCCCACATTAATAAGCGATTTCTTATTAAGGGGCTTGTTAAATCTTGTCTTCCTAGCCACATGCCAAAGATTAAAAAGGCCGCCCAAGGTAATACTGGATGGAAGCCATTAAAAAAGATATGCCTGATCATGCCATCTACTGACCAAAAATTCTCATAATTTAGGGTGGTCCAATCCCAGTTTTGATCATAATTAAACGTTAGCATTAGGAAAGGAAAAATCAGCATTACTATGGCTGCAATCATTAACAATGCTTTATCACTGACCTTAATAACGGCCGCTGCGAAGATAAAATACACACCGTAAAAATGAAGTATGTCCGCAGGCCAGATAGGCGTAAAGAGTAAACCAACAGCGACAAGTAGCAAGCCTCGTTTTATGATGGCCATTCGTACTAAGCTAACCTGTGAACGATTGGCTGAGGTTCTGACCTTGTTGGTCATAAAGGTAATTCCAATGCCCGCAAGAATAACAAACAAGGCGGACGCCCTACCTTCAAATAACGATGCAAGATTCATCAGCAATGGACTGCCCGTTTGTGCGTTCATCGCAATCTTAAAATTTACAATGACCATACCAAATATGGCTAACGCGCGCGCAACATCAAATCCAGTGACTCTCTCTTTCATGTAAATTCCTTTTAAGTGATATTTTAATTGCTTTAAATTAACGATAAATTATGACTCTCAATGGCCTGATTAGTTTCAAAACAAGGTAAATAAGTAATCAAAATATTCATTTGCTAGTATATTGAGATCTCACTACGGTAATTTTCACAAGACACCGCCCCTGCCCTAGGTTAAAATGCGCGCCAATTAATTTGTTTTACCATTGTGACCTTAACCATGACAGATATCCGCGATAACATTTTTGCCGCTCCCCTTGAAAAACTGGGTGATTTTGAGTTCGACCAACAAGTCGCCCAAGTCTTTCCTGATATGATTAAACGATCAGTGCCTGGATATAGCAACATAATTACGGCCATTGGTATGTTAGCAAAACGTTTCGCACAGCCAAATTCTAACTTGTATGATTTAGGCTGTAGCCTCGGCGCGGCCACCTTAGAAATGCGTCGTCATGTAACTGCACATAATTGCAAAATTATAGCTGTTGATAATTCAAGTGCCATGATTGAGCGCTGTTTATTACAAATTAATGCGTTTAAAAGCGATACTGTGGTTGATGTTATATGCAGTGATATTCAAAGCATTGATATTTCAAATGCGAGTGTTGTGGTATTAAACTTTACCCTTCAATTTATTAAGCCCGATGAGCGTCAAGCTATTATTAATAAAATATATCAAGGTCTTAATAAAGGCGGCATTTTGATTGTGTCTGAGAAATTACGATTTGAAAATGACACCATTCAAACACTTCTTACTGATTTACATCACGACTTTAAGCGTGCCAATGGCTATAGCGAATTAGAAATAAGCCAGAAACGCAACGCCATAGAAAATGTGATGTTGACTGATACCCAAGATATTCATCGCGCACGCTTTAAACAAGCTGGTTTTAATACCAGTGAACTGTGGTTTCAATGTTTTAATTTCAGCTCAATGATCGCCATTAAATAACGTTCACCTTTCTTTTATTTTCAACAAGGGACAATCGACCATGATTGACTTTAGTAACTTTTATCAACTCATTGCCAAAAATCGTTTAAGTCATTGGTTAGAAGTTTTACCGGCGCAGCTTGGACAATGGGAACGTGAACATCAACATGGTCAATTCCCTAAATGGCAGCGCAGTATGAAGAAACTGCCTGCAATTCACGCTGACGCTATTGATTTTAAAGATTCGGTAACCTTAAGCAGTTCTTCACCTGTGCCTGCGGGCGAGCTTAAGAAATTAGAATCACTGCTGACTATGTTTACGCCATGGCGCAAAGGCCCATTCTTTGTTCATGGTATTCACATAGATACTGAATGGCGTAGTGACTGGAAATGGGAACGATTGCGTGAGCATATTACCCCCCTTAACAATCGCACAGTTTTAGATGTCGGCTGCGGCAGTGGTTATCATATGTGGCGCATGTTAGGTGATGGCGCTGACTTTGCTGTTGGCATAGACCCATCTACTTTGTTTTTATTTCAATTTGAAATCATGCGTCATTTTGCTAACAACGATCAAAGGGCTCATCTACTGCCACTTGGCATCGAGCAACTGCCTAAACTTCAAGTGTTTGACACTGTATTTTCCATGGGCGTGCTTTATCACCGAAAGTCTCCCATCGATCACTTACAGCAATTAAAGGATCAATTACGCCCAGGCGGTGAACTTGTTTTAGAAACGTTGGTCATTGATGGCGATAAAAATCAGGTACTAGTGCCCGATGGTCGTTATGGGAAAATGAATAACGTGTGGTTTTTACCCAGTGTTGATGCACTTATTTTATGGCTTGAAAAATTAGGCTTTGTTAACGTACGCGCCGTTGATGTATCTATCACAAGCGTTGACGAACAACGAAAAACGCCGTGGATGGACTTTGAATCACTAACCGACTTCTTAGATCCACAAGACAGTTCTAAAACTGTAGAAGGCCACCCAGCGCCTAAGCGTGCGGTCATTATTGCAAATAACCCTGATATGCCACTAACTTAATCAAATATTTAAATACATAATCTTAGTGATTCAATGGTCAATTGAGTCACTTTGCTTGTTAATTTGCCTCATCCTATTATTAAAGCCCTGGATTGTTCCGTCAGTATGTCCTCGCTAATATCTTTTTATACTCCACTTATGTCTAATACTTAACTATTAATGCTCGCGTAATATCCGACTAAAGAACCAATTATTATTTGGATAAAGGATTAGATTTCATGAGCAGCATAAAACCGTTAATCATTACTACGTTGGTTTCAATCGCCCTGTGGTTGCTTATGGTAATAATTGAAACAGCCATCGACAATACCTATGTAGCTCAAGCTTTATCCCTTATTAGTATTTTGATCACGCTGTTATTGTTTGTACATTTGATACTAATTAAGCCAATAAATATTCAACAGCGAAGACTGATTGAATATTTTTCAAAACCTCTTACTCATTCTTTAGATACCATAATCATTAATCGAGAAGAAGAAATGATTGAAGTGGGCAGATCAGTAGAAAAGCGAGCCAGCGAATTAGCGATTAATTCGGCACAAGTCGCTTTTTTTGTGTCACAACTTGCTCAGGATATAGAAGAAAGTGGAGGCGATGCTTGCGCAGTTGCTGCGGCTACACAGCAACTTGTTGCCAACACAAAAGAAATAAATTTAAATGCGCAAATGAGTGCTCAGTCAGCCAAAGACGCACAAGATGCCTCTCGTATTAATCAGAAGCGCCTTGAAGACAATATAGCAAATATAACCCTATTACATAACGGTGTTGAAAACGCTACTTCTAAGATTCAAATGCTGGCGACTAACGCCTCTGAAATTCAAGGGATTACCGATGTTATAGATTCAATAGCCCAACAAACGAATTTACTCGCTCTCAACGCCGCTATCGAAGCAGCGAGGGCTGGCGATCAAGGACGTGGTTTTGCAGTAGTTGCCGATGAAGTCCGTGCTTTAGCATCGAAAACAGCCGATGCGACAGAAAAAATAGGTCATATGCTCAAAGACATGACACAACAAACCCATGCCACTATGGTACTGATGGATGATGTTTCAAATCAGACCGATAATGTTGTTAATGTAACCAAAGAGTTATCCATGTCGATGGACAATATAAGCAGTCTGATGGAAGGCTCTTGCGAGTCTATCGCACATATTAGCTTGGCCCTCAAAGAGCAAGATGCAACAAGCGAAGAATTATCATTGTCAATTAGCAACATCAGTGCTTTTTTACAGCAAAAAAGTAATGAAACTCAAAAAGTATCTCTTGATGCCACAGAGCTTTCCCAATCGACGGAGTCAATATTCACTCACTTACACACCTTCAAAACAGGTTCAGTTATCGAGCAGATGTGCGAACAAGCGATGTCTGCCGCACAAGCTATTGGTTTATTGTTTGAACAACAAGTTAGTGATCAAAAGATTAGTCTTTCCGCCCTTTTTGACCGGGATTATCAGCAAATTACCAATACAAACCCACCAAAATATTCCACGCTATTTGACCAACTTACAGATCAAATATTACCAGCGATACAAGAGCCATTGCTAAAACAGTTTACATCTATGATTTATGCGGGCGCCGTTGATAACAATGGTTATTTCCCCACACACAATACTAAATTTTCAAAGCCTTTAACGGGAAACTACGATGCTGACGTTATTAACAATCGGACAAAACGCCTATTTACCGACCCAACAGGCCGCCGATGCGGCGCTCATGAAGAACTGTTTTTACTGCAAACTTATAAACGCGACACGGGAGAAATAATGCACGATGTGTCAGCCCCAATAATTGTGAACGGTAAACATTGGGGCGGCTTTCGAATTGGCTTTAATACCAATCTAGGTAAGTAACTGGTCTACTTTTGCTAGGTTGGTATAATACCGTTAGTTTAACTTTGAACCTTCAAGGGTAAATGAAGGATTATATCGTCAATGCAACTGCCACAGCCATTACCTGCGCCTGTCTTTTCTCTAATTTGAGCTAATGTAATAGCACCATCTGTAATGGCCTTCTTAAGCTCACCAAGGTTAACCTTTAGACATTGACAAAATGTACTTTTTTCTTTGACGGTGCCAGCATGTTCGAACATGATGTCTTTTTTAATCTCATCAAACATTGCCGCATCAAAAAAATGACCTGCCCAGCCGCCGGGCAATAATTTCTTTTTTGGAGCAACAAAACAGCCAGCTAGCATCTGCGTTTCATTTAAATAACCTCCTTGGCAATAATTTTCCTTTGTTCGTTTCAAATACGTACTGCTGGCAGGCGCTATAAGTGTAAACAACCGTTCAAAAAATTGTTGAGGATTGTCCATGCTGGCCAAGTGATAACAGTAACCGCCTGCTATTTGTTGGATTATCTGATACGGCGCAATTCTCTCCCTTATTGGAGATTTCACTAACAGTAATGCTTCACTGGTAAAGTCCAATGCTTCAATGCAAACTTCAGTTTGTTTAAACGCGGGTTGTCCTGATATTGGGTCGACGATCGTATCAATTAAGGCAGAGACATTGGTTTGGTTAGAATGAGTTTGAGACCAATGTATTGGCATAAACAGTTCATTGTTGCGGACATTGTCGGTTAAATGGCAACGCACCGTCATCTCACTCTTATTATTTTTAAGGCGAATGATAGATTGATCAGTGATGCCCCGTTTAGCGCCATCTGATGGGTGCATATCAACAACAGGTTCAGGGTCACGATTAGTTAACTGCGGCGCCTTACCACTGCGTGTTTGGGTGTGCCACTGATCTCTGTTACGCCCGGTATTAAGAATTAATGAAGAACTTTTCCCTTTCCATTGAATATCATTTGAATATATTTGTGGACTACATGGCACAATATTGCCCTGAGAAGATGGCGTATAGTAATGGTTGTCTTCAAAGAATCGCTGATCAGATAAGCAGATTGGGCGATCTTTTGGCTGGGGCCATTGCTTTGGGATCCATGCGTTATATTGCTCAAGCGTTAGATTAGCAAAGGCTGAAATATCAAACCCTCTACGACCTTTGTTATTTAATCCTGATAAGGCAGCATGCTCTTTAAATATATCCGCTGCATGTTGGTAATTAAAGGCAGCGCCGTATCCCATACGCTTAGCCACTTCACTGATTATCCACCAATCTGCTTTAGCCTGTCCAAACGCTTTTAAAAATGGACGCTGACGTGAAATTCGGCGCTCAGAGTTAGTTACGCTGCCATCTTTTTCACCCCAGCCCTTGGCGGGCAACACAACATTGGCATAGGTTATTGTGTCATTGCTAGCCACACAATCACTCACCACCACGAAATCACATTGCTTAAGCGCTCGCACCGTTTTGTCATGATCAGGCATGCTAACAACGGGATTTGTGGCCATAATCCACACCGCTTTTATTTTACCACCAGCCATTGCATCAAATAAATCCACAGCTTTTAAGCCCGGTGATGTCGCCAAGTTATCTGTATCCCAAAATTTACTGAGTGATTGATGCATGTCACTGTCATCAAACTCGATATGACTGGCTAACGTGTTAGCGAGTGCCCCCACCTCTCTACCACCCATCGCGTTAGGCTGACCCGTTATTGAGAATGGACCACATCCCGCCCTACCAATTTTCCCTGAGACAAGGTGACAGTTTATGATGGCATTACCTTGGTCACTCCCCGCTTTAGATTGATTAATACCCTGTGAAAATACGGTAACCACCTTGTCCACATCATTAAACCATTGAAAAAACTGCGCTAACTGCGCTTTGGTTAATCCAATATGATCTATTTCACTGATATCAGCTTGCGATAATGCTTCATCTAAGTGGTGTTGGTTTGAACGTCGTGCACCTTGTTTTGTCAAAAAGTGCAATAAAGCATTAAATAACACCAGATCTTTACCCGCTTTAATCGGTAGATGAAGGTCTGCCAACTCCACAGAGGCGGTTTTTCTTGGATCAATAACAACCACTTTGAGTGCCGGACGACGTTGCTTTTCTTCTCGAATACGCTGGTAAATAACAGGGTGACACCACGCTAAATTAGACCCTGCCAATATAATAAGATCGCTGTTAATGATGTCGCTATAACTGAGCGGCACAATATCTTCACCGAACGCTCTTTTATGTGCTGCAACAGCAGATGACATACAGAGCCGTGAATTTGTATCTATATTGCCATAACCAATAAAGCCCTTCATTAATTTATTGGCCACATAGTAATCTTCAGTCAACAATTGACCCGATACATAAAAGGCAACACTCTCTTTACCATATTGCTCAATAGTACTTGCGAACTTACTGGCAATATAATCGAGCGTTCGTGGCCAACTAGCACGGTGACCATTAATTTCAGGCGTAATTAATCTATTGTCATTAGACAATGTCTGATTAAGATTTTTCCCTTTGATACACAGCTTGCCATAATTAGCAGGGTGTGTTTTATCTCCGGTGACCGAAATGGTACTTCCTGTATTTTCAATATTGATGCCACAACCTACTCCGCAGTAGGGACAAGTCGTTTTTATGATCTTGTTCTCTAATGACGCGACACTGTAATTGATTGAATTAGTCGTGCTTTGCAAATTCATTTATTTTTCCACTGATAAAGACAACGCTACTAAGCAACCTCCCTGCCACAACCAAAAATAATATGGTAAATCATTGGTTTAAATACATTATATATTTGATCGTTGATGCCATTACTTTACATTGCGCTGCACATTGTTCCAGATCAGTGCGTGCGGTGAACCCTTCTAGTGCAAAAACTCAGGAAATGAGCACTACGAAATATTAAGGCTCAACCTTAAAGTTACATAAAAAGCTATTTATCAATTAGTTAGGAAAGAACGCCAACATTAATCTACGTTGGCACCATAGTTGCGATTACATCTGTATAAATCTCAGAGAAGGTAATTCAGCATGAATAAGCAAAAAGTTGTTGTCGTAGGCAATGGGATGGTTGGTCATCATTTCATTGATAAATTAGTCAGTTCGTCTAGTGATTTCCAAGTCACTACATTTAGTGAAGAAGGTCGCCTCGCTTATGACCGTGTGATGCTCACATCGTATTTCACAGGTAATACAGCGAATGATTTAGCCATGACAACACCGAGCCAATACGATGAAAAAGGCGTTGGGTATTATGTCAATGAACAAGTTATTGGCATTGATCGTGACAATAAAAAAATTACCACCAATAACGGCCAAACTCTGACTTATGACAAACTGGTGTTGGCAACGGGTTCTTTTCCTTTCGTGCCTCCTGTTCCTGGGAAAGATCAGCCACATATTCATGTTTACCGCACGCTTGATGATTTAGATGCCATTGCTGATTCAGCAAAAAAATCTAAATCAGGCGTTATCATTGGCGGCGGATTACTTGGTTTAGAAGCGGCCAATGCCATTAAACAACTTGGCCTGCAAACACATGTTGTTGAGTTTGCCCCGCGCTTAATGGCTGTGCAGCTTGATGACGATGGCGGTAAATTATTGCGCCAAAAAATCCAATCCTTAGGTGTACAAGTACATACCCAAAAAAATACGTTAGAAATTGTGAAAGGTGAATCTTCGCGTTTCCGCATGAATTTCGCTGATGGTAGTCACTTAGAAACAGACATTATTGTATTTTCAGCAGGTATTCGTCCACAAGATACACTTGCAAGACAATGTGGTTTAGCCCTTGGGGAGCGTGGCGGTATCGCGATTAACGATCAATGTCTAACCAGTGATCCTGATGTTTATGCGATTGGTGAGTGTGCCCTCTGGGACAACAAAATTTTTGGTCTTGTGGCGCCGGGGTATGCCATGGCTAAAACCGCAGTGAGTCATTTAACGGGTGGAAATAAAGCGTTCTCAGGTGCCGACATGAGCACCAAGTTAAAACTATTAGGAGTTGAGGTCGCCAGTATAGGCGATGCACATGGCAACACACCCAACAGCCAAAGTTATCAACTACTTGATTCAGCTAAAGGGGTTTATAAGAAAATAGTGATGAACGAAGATGGCACTATTTTACTTGGCGCGGTTTTAGTGGGTGACAGCAGTGATTACGGCCAGTGGTTACAACTTGCACTCAATAAAATTAAAATAACGCATCCTCCGGAATGTTTATTACTACCAGAGCTCGGCGAAAGCGAGGGCTCTTCAGGTGGTATAGATGCCTTGCCGCCTACGGCGCAGATTTGTTCATGTTATGACATCAGTAAGCAAGCATTATGCGATGCAGTCACTGGCGGCGCGCAGGATATTGGCGCTTTAAAATCCTGCACTAGTGCAGGTACTGGCTGTGGTGGTTGTGTCCCTTTAGTGACTCAGGTTTTAAATAGCCAATTGGCTAAATTAGGGGTGAGTGTCGATCACAGTTTGTGTCGTCACTTTACGCATTCTCGCGTTGAGTTATTTGACATAATTCGCGTTAAAGAAATTAAAGATTTTGACACATTACTTACTGAATGTGGCCAAGGCGATGGCTGTGAAATTTGTAAACCAGCGGTGAGTTCAATGCTCGCGTCGTTATGGAATGAACACGTGTTAGATAATAAGTTAGTGGGACTGCAAGACACCAATGACAACTTCCTCGGCAATATTCAAAAAAATGGGACTTATTCTATTGTGCCTCGAGTTCCAGGTGGCGAGATTACCCCAGACCACCTCATTCTTATTGGTCAACTCGCTAAAGAATATAATCTTTATACCAAAATCACCGGCGGACAGCGTATCGATTTATTCGGTGCACAACTTCATCAACTCCCTGAGATTTGGAAACAAATGGTTGATGCAGGTTTAGAAACTGGCCACGCTTATGGTAAATCATTGCGCACCGTTAAATCATGTGTCGGCAGTACTTGGTGTCGTTATGGCGTTCAAGACAGCACCTCAATGGCAATTTATCTTGAACAGCGTTATCGCGGTGTCCGTTCACCCCACAAGGTTAAATTTGGTGTGTCAGGTTGTGCTCGCGAATGTGCTGAAGCGCAAAGCAAAGACTTTGGCATTATTGCAACAGACAAGGGTTGGAATCTATATGTCGGCGGTAATGGCGGTATGCGCCCACGTCATGGCGAACTATTTGCCAGTGATCTCGATGATAAAACGCTGGTTAGTTATATCGATATTATTTATATGTTCTATGTTCGCACAGCCCAGCGCTTACAACGCACCTCTGTTTGGATGGAAAATTTAGACGGTGGTCTCGATTACTTAAAATCGGTTGTTATTAACGATAAATTATCAATTAACGAGGCGTTATTAACGCAAATGGATCACCTTGTTGATACCTATCAATGTGAGTGGAAAACCACGCTTAACGATCCGCAAAAGCTTAAGCGTTTTAGTCACTTTATTAATAGCGATAAGCCAGACGACAATATTGAATTTGTTACTGTGCGTCAGCAAATATCACCCAATGCAAGCACAGCCTTGGTTGATCAATTAACCACAGAAGTCGTTTAAGGACACTATGATGAACAATTTATTAGCAACAACCCCAGAGAGCACTTGGACAACTATTTGTACGCTAGACGACATTGCACCTAATTCAGGTGTCTGTGCTGACTTTAATGGTAAACAAGTGGCTGTATTTCATCTGAAAAGTCGTCTCCTTAATAGTCGAATAAAAGCCGTCGACAATTTTGACCCTTTTGGCAAAGCCAATGTCATGTCACGAGGGCTAATCACGGAAACCGATAATAAATACTTCATTGCGTCCCCATTGTTAAAGCAACAATTTTGTTTAGAAACGGGTCAATTCGACCAAGATGAAACTGTTGCATTGGCTACTTATCAAGCACGTATTATGCAAAACCTCGTTCAATTAAAGGGTTAATATTTCATGAACAAACAGGCTTCTACACGTTCGTCATTTAACTTATTTTCATTCACGCCACGTATGAGAATATTACATTTTAGTTGGATGGCATTCTTCATCAGTTTTTTGGTATGGTTTAATCACGCACCTTTATTAGGGATGATTGCACAATCGTTTGGTTTAAACAGCGCGCAAATTAAAACGTTGTTAATTTTGAATGTAGCATTAACTATTCCTGCCCGAATTCTTATTGGTATGCTGACCGACATCTATGGTCCCCGCAAAACCTATAGTTTGTTATTGCTTGTGTGCAGCGTGCCCTGTTTTATGTTTGCGGCGGCGGACAATTTTGAACAACTAGCCTTAGCGCGTTTCTTATTGGGTTTTATCGGCGCTGGATTCGTCATCGGCATCCGATTAGTTAGCGACTGGTTTCCTGCCAACCAGTTAGGGACTGCTGAGGGTATTTATGGCGGCTGGGGAAACTTTGGCTCTGCGGCCGCTGCAATGACGCTACCTGCTTTAGCCATTTTCTTTGGGGGTGAAGATGGCTGGAGATATGCCATTGCCATGACCGGTGTCATTTGCGCTGTTTATTCCGTTGTATTTTACCTTGGTGTTCGTGATACGCCGCAAGGTGCAACTTACTTTAAGCCTAAATCGGCTAAAGCGATGGAAGTCACAAGCATTAAAGATTTTTATCTATTACTTATCATGAAAATCCCTTTGTTTAGCGCATTAGCACTGCTCAACTGGAAATTAACCTCTAACGGTGTTGAACTCGTTTCACCCTTGATTAGCGTAATCATCTATGTAGGGTTAGTCGCATTATTTATTTATGAGATAGTGACGGCTTATCAGGTCAATCGCGCCATATTTACAGCGCCAGTTGAGCTATTACATCGTTATGAATTTAAACAAGTCGCTGTACTTAATGTGCTGTACTTTGCTACCTTTGGCAGTGAATTAGCGGTTATTTCTATGTTACCACTATTTTTCTCACAGACCTTTGATTTGAGTATGGTGACGGCTGGTTTATTAGCGTCCACTTACGCGTTTATGAACTTGGTATCACGCCCGTTAGGCGGCTGGATAAGCGATAAATTTGGCCGCAAGAAAACCTTACTCATTTTAACGACAGGATTAAGCATGGGTTACGGCGTAATGGCTACCATTACAGGGGATTGGCCACTAGTACTTGCTGTGATTGCCGCAATGGGCTGTTCGTTCTTCGTGCAAGCCGGTGAAGGTGCTGTTTTTGCAGCTGTGCCACTAATAAAGCGCCGACTAACAGGACAAATAGCCGGTATGACAGGGGCATACGGTAATGTAGGCGCGGTCTGTTACTTAACAGTATTATCATTTGTTAGTTATTCTACGTTCTTCATGGTTATTGCAGCCAGTGCATTTATAGGAATATTAACGCTATTTTTGATGGCTGAACCTAAAGGGTCCATGGCAGAAATTATGCCTGACGGTTCTGTACAATTAATTGATATCCAATAACACTTATGTCTTCATTAGCATTAACAATCGACTATGGCGGTCACTCGTCCAAGGGAATTAAAGACGAGAATCAAGACGCTTTCTCTTTTAAGGAGAGTAAGGCGAGTCAATTATCATTAAAAGGTCATATTGGCATAATCGCTGACGGCGTATCTAGTGCTAATTGTGCACAACAGGCGAGCCAATTAGCCGTCTGCCATTTTGTTGATGAGTATTTAGCGACACCTGAAAGCTGGTCTGTTGAAAAATCAGCATCCACAGTACTTTCCTCGCTTAATCAATGGCTCAGTGCTCGCCAACGTATAATGAACGAGCATCAGGAATATGAACAATGGTTTACGACATTTTCAGCGATTGTTTTACGACAACGGACGCTGACTATATTCCACGTTGGTGATTGTCAAATTGTCAAAATAAATCAAGACGGGTATCAGGTATTAACACAAGATCATGCCACTAATAATGGGGTTTTAAATCGCGCATTAGGGGCATCATCGCATTTAGAGGTTGATCGGATAACCGATGACATTAATCCAAATGACACTATTATGCTCTGTTGCGATGGCGTGCATAATTTTGTGAAACCAACACAAATACGACAACTTATTACCCAACATAAAAATTTAGAAACGGCATCACAAGCCATCACGTCATTGGCCGTTGAACAAGGTTCTACGGACAACGTCACCTGCTTATTAATTAATATATTAAGTGTACCTAAACAAGAGTTTGCGCAACTATTATTTGATCGAAAACAGCAAATTATTCCACCAGCTATGCCGGTTGGCGCCACGTTAGACCACTTTTTTATTTTAGAGCTTGTTGAGCAAAGCGCTCGCTCACACATTTATTTAGCCCTTGATAAGTTATCTCAACAACAGGTTATTTTAAAAGTCCCTTCGCTCTACTTTTCAGATGATCAAAACTACCTCGATGCGTTTATTAAAGAAGGATGGATTGGACAACAAATTAATGATCCTAAGATCATGAAAATATTGTCACCGGTTGCCAGCAGCCAGTTTTTATATCATACCTGTCAAGTGATTAAAGGCATGACACTGGCTCAATGGCATGACGAGAATCCATTTGCATCATTAAACGATGTAAAATCAATAGCCACACAAATAGTATCGGCATTGCGAGCGCTTCAGCGTAAAGATATTTCACATGGTGACATTAAGCTTGATAACTTTATGATTGATAACAACACTAATATCACACTGATTGACTTAGGCAGTTGTGAAGTAGGGTCGATGAAAAGTGAAATGAATCAGATCCCGTTAGGCACATTAACCTACAGTGCCCCCGAACGCTTTTACGGCAATAGAAACACGAGCCAATCCGATCTATTTTCATTGGGCGTTATTATGTATCAATTACTCAGTGGTCGTTTTCCTTATAAAAGCATTGAACATCTTAATAAAGCACCAAAAAATTACAGCCATTGGGTCTATCTTCCCATTAAGGATATCCGAGATGATTTATCCCCCTGGATTGATCTTGTATTATCCAAAAGTGTGGCAGCGGATCCAAACAATCGCTATCAGTCTTACTCTCAATTATTAACGGAGCTCAATTCCCCGGCTATGGGTCATTATCACAATGAGCAACATAAACCACTTATTGACAGAGATCCTATTACTTTTTGGAAGCTGATAAGTGGCGTGTTATTTATCGTATTGATGGTTAGTTTATTTCGATAAGGCAAGAAAAGTATAATTTTGATGGGAGGAGTAAAAACCCCAACAACGTGGCTATGAGTTGTTGAGGCTTATCAAAGATAATATTTAGTGGGGCTTAACTACGTGTTCTTGGCGCTTGCTTTTGCTTATGTTTCTTATTTTTAGCAGGCTTTCCAGCGCGTTGCTCATCGGTCTTTTTAAAAGTTTGATGTTTACGTACGGCGCGGCGTATTCTAGCCGTTTTGTTACGATGTACTTCGCGCATCGCTAAATACGATTCTGTTTCTAATTCCAGTCCCGCTAACTCACGTAAATAGTTAAGTTCGTCGAGTTCAAGATCCTGCCAACCGCCACGAGGAAGTGACTTTTCAAGTGCAATCTTGCCATAACGCAAACGGATCAAACGACTAATTTGTATCTCTTCGTGTTCCCACATTTGACGTACAGTACGGTCACGACCTTTAGTTAAGATACAATGGTACCAGCGGTTTAAACCTTCACCATCTTGTAGTTTAACTTTTTCGAAGTTAATTTTACCTTCATCTTTAAGCTCAATACCGGCGCGTAAATGCTGAACATTTTTGTCTAACACTTCACCAAAAACTCGTACAGCATATTCACGTTCAATTTCGCGTTTTGAACGTGTTAAACGGTTCGCCAATTCGCCATCGGTGGTAAATAACATTAATCCTGAAGTATTAGTATCTAAACGGCCAATGGCAATCCAGCGGCTATTTCGGAGCTTTGGTAGACGGTCGAACACCGTATCACGCCCATCAGGGTCATTACGTGTCGACAATTCACCTTCTTGTTTATGATAAGCCACAACTCGGCAGATTTGTTGTGTTGATTCTTCAATGTTAATCAAAATTCCGTCGTAACGAATAGCGTCACTAGTTTCAACACGAGCACCTAATGTTGCTATCTCGCCATTGACACTGACTTTGCCTTCACTAATCGCTTTCTCTAGTGCACGACGTGAGCCATGGCCAGCACGGGCCAAGACTTTTTGTAATTTTTCACTCATGGATGTTCCTATAGTTGCTCAAATTCGCTGATAGCAGATTCAAGCTGACTTTCTGTTAGTTCTGGCAGTTGTGCCAAGGACGTTAGTCCAAAATAATGTAAAAACTCTTTCGTGGTACCATAAATTGATGGTTTACCAACAATATCTTTTTGTCCAACAACCCTAATCCATTCTCGCTCGATAAGGGTTTTGATAATGTTACTGCTGACAGCAACACCGCGTAAATGTTCGATTTCACCCCGTGTAATGGGCTGTTTATAGGCAATTAATGCCAATGTTTCTAACAGCGCTCTAGAATAGCGTGGTGATTTTTCTTGCCATAAAATCGACAAATCATTACTCAATTCTTTTTTGGTGACGAAACTAAATCCTTTGGCGGTTTCTTTTAACTCAATACCACGTCCGTCATAATCACTGCTTAAATCACTGATTAGCGCTAAAACTTCATCTTTGGATAATTTGAGGGGGGATAATACACTATCTCGCAGCATTTTCACCGTCATTGGCTTATCAAAAGCAAATAATGCGGCTTCTATCAGTTGCTTTGCTTTACTCATTACTGTTTCCTGACGCAACGTACTTCATATCAGACGTATTATCGCTTAATAAGAATATATTTAACTCACTACCTATCTCATTGTTTGCTAGACCAATTAATTGCTCTTTACACAATTGAAGAATGGCTAAAAATGAAACTACGGCGCCTGCACGCCCTTCCTCTATCTTAAATAGCTGCCAAAACATTAATGAGTTGTCTTGTTTTAATAAGATTAATATTTCACTCATTCGCGCTCTAGTGGATAAAGACTCACGCTGAATATGATGATTCATCGTCGCTTTCACTTTTTTCATCACATCGACAAACGCGCGGCTAAGCTCTTTTAATGTGACATCGCTGAGGGCTGTGTCAGTTATTAAATTATCTGCTTTGATCGCACTGGTTTGATATTGGTCGCGTTCGAGACGTGGCAACGCATCTATGTCTAATGCGGCTTGTTTGTAACTTTCGTACTCTTTGAGCCGTTGTATAAGGTCAATACGAGGATCATGTTCTTCGTCATCGACACTCACTTGTACGGGCAACAACATACGTGATTTTATTTCTGCCAGTATGGCGGCCATTAATAAATACTCAGCCGCAAGATCAAGATTAAGCTCTTTCATCAAATCAACATATTCCATATATTGATCGGTAATTTTACTCACGGGCAAATCTAATATATCAAATTTGTGCTTGCGAATTAAATAAAGCAATAAATCTAACGGACCTTCAAACGCCGTTAAAAATACTTGTAATGCATCTGGTGGAATAAACAAATCATTGGGTTTTTGCACCAAGGGTTTGCCATCAACTAATGCAATGGGTTGCTGTTTTTTTGCCTGTTTATACTCAACAGGTTCAATAGTTTCAGACATCATGCACCTTGCTAGACAAACAAAGACGGGTCGCCCGCCCCTTCCCGAATAATTACAAATGCCCCATCAGACATATCAACAACCGTTGTCGCCTGTTCACCTAAATGTCCACCGTCAATAATCAAGTCGACATGTTTTTCTAGTTTTTCACGAATCTCTTCTGGATTAGATTCGGTGACAACCTCTCCGGGTAGAATAAGCGACGTAGATAGAATGGGCTCTCCCAGCTTCTCAAGTAAGGCATGGGCTATTTTATTGTCAGTCACTCGTAAACCAATTGTTTTACGCTTTGGGTTCTGTACTCGCTTTGGTACGTCCCGTGTGGCTCGAAATATAAATGTATATGGGCCAGGTGTTGCATGTTTCAGGGCTCTAAAGCATTGATTATCATATTTCGCATACTGTGATATTTGTGATAAATCACTGCACATCAACGTAAAATTATGCGCTTTATCAATAGATCGTATACGACATACGCGTTCGAGTGCCGATTTATTATCGAGCTGGCACCCCACAGCGTAACCAGAATCGGTTGGGTATATAACGACACCACCTTGACGAATAATTTCAATGGCTTGAGTGATTAATCGTTGCTGCGGGTTATCAGGGTGTACGTAAAAATACTGACTCATAAACTACCTTAAATTATACAATCGGTTAACTCACATCGGCGTATTGAGGCCACAATGTCCAAACAGGTGTCACATCTTTAGCAAAGTATAGGTTACGACCTAACTCAATCCAGCTTGATGGAAAATGAAAATCACTGCCAGCAGATACGAGCAAATCATATTCAAGGGCTAATGCGGCTAAATGTTGACGGTGCGGAGGTGCCAATTGACAACCCGCGGCTTCCAGGCCATCACCACCAGCGGCTTTAAACGCAATAGTTAGCTTGCGTAGCCATTTTCCAGACAGTTTATAACCCATTGGGTGGGCTAATATAGCTTGGCCCCCAGCTTGGTGTATCACATCAATCGCTGATTTCATGTCAGGCCAAGGACTAGGCACATAACCCACTTTTCCACGTGCTAGATATTTTTTAAACGCACTGGCATTATTTTTTACCAAACCTTGTTCAATAAGGTAGCGTGCTATGTGGCCTCGGCCAATTTGCCCTTCGCCGGCGATTGCTTTAGACCCTTGGTAAACATTCTCAATTAATTTAGTTTTCTCAACGCGGCGACCAATTTCCATCGCGCGTGTTTCACGTATTTCACTTTGGTTTTCCAAATAAGACACCATGGCCGGGTGGTCTTTATCAAAGTTGAGGCCAACGATGTGGATATCCTTATTTTCCCAACATGTGGAAATTTCAACACCTGAAATAAGTGTTATATCAAATTGGTTATCGTCTATTTCTTTTTGGACTAAGGCGATGCCATTGGTGGTGTCGTGATCAGTCAGTGCTAACACGTCAACTTTGCGCTCAACCGCTCTAGCTAGTAGTTCTTGGGGGGTTAACTTGCCGTCAGAAACGGTGCTATGGCTGTGTAAATCAAAGATCATTTGGTGTAAAACCTTACTTATTATTCAAGCAACTAAAATAGTTACTTGACAACAACGTCTATTTATTAAATTCTATAGCCAATCTTATGGCCAAACCGCATCACACTGTACAATTATTGGTCAAAAACACACATTCCAACGAACGATTTATACTGAGAGTAAAAACAAGTGTCTATTATGCAGCAATTTAGTCTGACTATCCTAACAAATATTTGGTGGTGGCGCGTGAAATCTTCGCGGGCTTAGACAGTGGTTGTGTAAAATAAAACAAACAACATTGAAAACCCGCTTCTAACAGCGGGTTTTTTCATTTCAAATTGTAAGAAACTAGAAACTCGCGAGAAGCTAACTTAACGCAGTGAATAAATTATGATTAAAAGTAAAACCTATAAAACAACGTGTCGATATAGCCAGTACCCCACTGAACTATTCGCCCAATTGACCGAACATTCAGACAATACAATGTTGCTTGAATCGAGTGAAATTGAATCTAAAGATCATATGCAAAGCTTGTTATTAGTAAGCAGCGCTTTGAAAATTGTATGTCGTCACCGCCAAGTATCATTTTATGCACTCAACGATAATGGTAAGTCTCTATTACCGTTATTGACGAAGCATTTTAGTGCGGTTTATCAGTCTCATGATGCCAAAACACTGGTGATCGATTATCCGCAACCAGCGCAAACGTTGTGTCAAGATAGCCGCCTGCAAGCGCAATCACCGTTTAGTGCCCTGCGTGATTTGAGTCAATTACTTAAGCAAGATAGCCACGACCAACACCGTTACATTGCTGGAACCTTTGCTTATGACATGATTGCGAGCATCGAGACACTGCCCCCAGTGAAGTCTGGCGTCAATCAATGCCCTGACTTTGTGTTTTATGTCATTGAAGATGCATTAATGCTTGATCACAAGCAGCAAAGTGCCACCCTTATTTCACATCAATTTAATGCAACGTCTACGCATGTATTTGAGGCGAAGCATCAACAATTAGTTAGCACTATTGAGAACTTCAAGCCTAAAACTATTCAAGGTACACGTATTGATACACCGGTCAGTATCAATATTAATGACGAAGATTTTATTCAAACGGTTAACACCCTCAAGCAACAGATTGTCAGCGGTAATATCTTTCAAGTGGTGCCTTCACGTGCATTTACCTTGCCTTGCCCAAATCCTCTTGCAGCCTATATCGAGCTTAAACGCACCAATCCATCGCCTTACATGTTTTATATCAAAGACAGTGAGTTTTGCTTGTTTGGCGCTTCTCCAGAAAGTGCATTAAAATATGACCAGCCAACTAATCAAGTTGAGGTTTACCCTATAGCTGGGACGCGTCGACGCGGTATTAACAGCGATGGCAGTATTAACGATGACTTAGATGGCCGTTTAGAGCTGGATCTACGTCTGGATAAAAAAGAGCTCGCTGAGCATATTATGTTAGTTGATTTAGCGCGCAATGACGTTGCACGTATTAGTCAAGCCGGCACGCGTAAAGTAGCTGAATTATTGAAAGTTGACCGTTATTCTCATGTTATGCATTTAGTGTCCCGCGTCATTGGCCAGCTTAGAGAAGACTTAGATGCATTACATGCCTATCAGGCCTGTATGAATATGGGCACGTTAGTTGGCGCGCCAAAGATAAAGGCATCGGCATTGATTCGTGACGTTGAACAGCAGCGACGTGGTAGTTACGGCGGCGCTGTTGGTTATATTAACAGCCGCGGCGACATGGATACCTGTATTGTCATTCGCGCAGCCTTTGTTCAACACGGTATGGCAACAATTCAAGCGGGGGCTGGTGTGGTTTTTGACTCAGATCCTCAAGCCGAAGCCGATGAAACGCGCGCCAAGGCACAAGCCGTTATTAGCGCAATAAGTGCACAAGGAGGTTGTCATGCTTAATCATTCTACGGTCAGTCTGACAAACCTCGAAAATTGTCATGTTTTTCTTTTAGATAATTTTGACTCTTTTACCTATAACCTCGTTGACCAGTTTCGCGTCATGGGCGTTAAAGTAACGGTTTATCGTAACGACCTATCAGCTGATTTTATCATTGATCAAATTAATGCCAGTGATTTAACCCCCGTATTAGTGCTATCACCTGGTCCTGGCACACCGAGCGATGCAGGATGCTTAGTTGAGCTTGTAGATAAGTGTCGTCTTCACATTCCAATGTTGGGCATTTGTTTAGGCCATCAAGCCATTGTACAGTCATTTGGTGGGGTTATTGGTCTGGCGCCGCAAACGGTACATGGAAAATCATCTGATATTGCGCATAACAATATCGGTCCATTTGAGAACCTCATCAATCCTATGCCTGTGGCGCGTTATCATTCACTCATGGCAACAACGATGCCTGAAGGATTAAATGTTTTAGCGACAACCGACAATATTGTAATGTCAGTCATTGATGATAGCAGCACAATTATCGGCTTTCAGTTCCACCCTGAATCCATATTAACCGTTGGCGGAGAAGCTCTTTTAGTGCAATCGCTCACTCATTTAATGAAAAGTAAGGAATGCTCATGAGCCACGTTATTTTAGAACAATTGTATGCAGGTCAAGATTTATCTGTTGAACAAACTAAATCACTCTTTATTGACATAGTGGCAGGCAACATCGATCCTATTTTGATGAGTGCATTATTAAGCGCCTTAAAAATAAAAGGGGAAACCAGTGATGAATTTGCCGGCGCGGTGCTGGCTTTAAAAGAAGCTGCGTTGCCTTTCCCACGTCCAGACTATTCATTTATTGACAGTTGCGGCACCGGTGGTGATGGCTCAAATACCATAAACATTTCAACGGCAAGTGCGTTTGTTAGTGCGGCCTGCGGCATTAAAGTCGCTAAACATGGTAATCGTAGTGTATCGAGTAAGTCTGGCTCTGCTGATTTACTTGAAGCGCTTGGTATTAAATTGGACATGAGTCCTGAGCAATCGCGTTTTTGCCTTGATGAATTTAACCTGTGCTTTTTATTTGCAGTGCAATATCATCAAGGTGTTCGTTTTGCGGTGCCAGTAAGACAAGCACTTAAAACTCGCACTATTTTTAATGTATTAGGCCCCATGATCAATCCTGCCGCCCCTGACATGCAACTCATGGGTGTTTACGATAAAGCGCTTATTGAACCTATTGCCCATACCCTCGGACAAACCGGCGTTAAACGTGCTTTGGTTGTTAATGGCAGTGGTTTAGATGAGTTCGCAATACACGGACCTACGGATGTAGCGCAATTAGATAATGGAAAGGTCAGTCTATATCAAGTGACTCCCCAAGAACTGGGCATAGAGTCTTATCCACTTGACGCACTTAAAGGCGGCGACGCTGTTGAAAATGCAAAACATATTACAGCGCTATTACAAGGTAAAGGCGCTGTAGCGCACGAGTATGCGGTTGCCGTTAATGTGGCAGCTACGCTTTATCTAACCGGTAAGAGTCCATCAATTAAAGACGGCGTAAAGATTGCCCTTGATAGCATTCGTTCGGGCGCCCCGTATAAAATTGTTGAGCAACTAGCCAACGCAAGCAAGGAATTTAGTTCATGAGTACTAATCAACAAACTATCGACGGTTTGCGTCTTACAGGTACGGTGCTCGATCAAATTGTAGCTGATAAGCCAAGCCAAATTACGCAATTACAGGTGCAATATCCACCGCTTGATATTGTCAAAGGTTTAATGCCTTCTGAAAAAAGCTTATTTGATGCCCTTAATACGGACAACGCCAGTTATATATTTGAATGTAAAAAAGCGTCACCTTCAAAGGGCCTGATTCGTGAAGGATTTGATTTAACCGAAATTTGTGGCGCCTATAAACATTACGCCGCTGGCATATCTGTTTTAACCGATAATGCCTATTTCCAAGGGTCATTTGAATATGTAAAACAAGTGAGAGAACTCTTAACACAGCCTATTTTATGTAAAGATTTCTTCATTGATGTCTATCAAATTCATTTGGCACGTTTTATGGGCGCCGATGCTATTTTATTAATGTTGTCAGTGTTAGATGACAATAAATATCAAGAGCTTGCGGCCGTAGCCAACCATTATTCAATGGATATCCTTACCGAAGTCAGTAACGAACAAGAACTATCTCGCGCCCTCGCCCTTGATGCCAAAATTGTTGGAATCAACAACAGGGATTTACGTGATTTATCCATTGATTTAAATACCACTAAAACGTTTGCACCTAAAATTACTGGCGATCGGGTTATCATCAGTGAATCAGGCATTAGTACGCATCAGCAAATTACGGACTTGGCCCCATTTGTCGATGGTTTCCTAGTGGGGAGTTCATTAATGAGTCAGCCGGATATTGATTACGCCTGCAGAGAGCTTATTTATGGTCAAATCAAAATTTGTGGCCTCACCGACAACATGACGGCGCTGAGCGTTGCAGCCGCTGGTGCGGTTTATGGTGGACTTATCTTTGCACCAAAATCGCCTCGTTTTGTTAGCCTTGAGCAAG
>Ga0209395_1000538_pt1 | contig 54923 bp, 36 predicted proteins | sample GOMGulsemesocosm_3_FD_184635 | JGI IMG/M metagenome (GOLD analysis project Ga0209395, IMG submission 184635) | Methane-oxidizing microbial communities from mesocosms in the Gulf of Mexico - GOM9D Gulf of Mexico (SPAdes) (version 2) | ecosystem: Environmental > Aquatic > Marine > Cold seeps...
TTCATGGTTAATGTGAATCAAATGAAACTAAATGATCAGGCCAACATTAAGTCTGACTAATTATAAAGCAAGCGAAATTACAATGGTGAATATCATGAAAGATAGAGCAATGTTTACGTTAAAATTATCACACTTGAGTTTATGTGTCTTAACAGCACTTACCTCACAAGCTGCATTTGCTGCAGAGAAATCAGAAGTAAAAGAGGAAGAAGTTGAACGTATTTCAGTCATTGGTAGTAATATCAAACGTGCAACGGATGTAAGTACCTTACCTGTAACAGCAATGACAGCCACAGATATTGAAAATACTGCTGCAATGACAGGTGATGAACTCCTTCGCTCTATCCCACAAATGGGTTCAGTTAATTTTGGCGAAACAACAGGCTCTTCTGGTGTCAATGATGCTCGTGGTGATGTTGGCTCATTCAACTTACGTGGCTTGGGTGCTGGTAATACCTTGGTACTACTTAATGGTCGCCGCATGGTAAACCATCCAGGTACACAATCAAAAAAGGGTGCTAATAAAGTGCCTGTTAACACAGTTAACTCGAATACCTTACCTGTTTCAGGTTTACGTTCGTTAGAAATATTGCGCGATGGTGCTGCAGCGATTTATGGCTCTGATGCTATTGCCGGTGTGGTTAACTATGCACTTGATAGTGAGTATGTTGGTAGCAAAGTAAGCCTTAGATACGGCCAATCTCAAGGTACACCGTTGAATGAAACTACTTTTAGTTACTTAGGTGGTTTAGAGCTTAACGATGGACTGTCTAACTTAGTTGGCTCAGTCACTGTGTACAACCGAAATGGTATGATGGCAACAGAGCGTCCTTATTCTGCTAGTCATGACAGACGTGAGTATCCGGGTTTACCTGAAGAATTTGTTGGTGATACGCAATTAGATAACCGTAGTACAGATACACCTTGGGGCGAATTTAGTTCTGACACTTTAGGTAAATTTCATTTACAACCCGATACCATGTCTGGTTGTGTTGATTCACCACTTGATGTTGACGGTGTTTGTGTTGATAAGGGTAGTACAGGTAGAGATATACGTTTTGATCGTGGTACTACGCGTCCACTCTCTTCAGATGTAAAAAGACTTAACTTATATACCCATTTTACCCATGAAATTAACGAAGACTTAGAGTTTTTTGCTGAAGGTATTTATTACCAAGCAGAACTATCTAATCAATCAGAGCAAAATCATGGTGGTAGCAAACATCAATTTAAGGTTGCAGCTGACGCCTTTTACAATCCTTTTGGCGAAGAAGTTATTGTGCGCAAGTACCGCCCAGTTGATGTAGGTCCTAGATCAGTTGTTGTTGACGATACGAGTTTTAGAGCACTTGCTGGTCTTAAGGGGTATATGGGAGACTGGGAGTGGGAAAGTGCTGTATTTTATAGTGAAGCTGAAACTAACGATACCAGTACACGTGTTGATGTAAATGCTTTTGAGAAAGCGGCTAATAGTACTGATGCAGCGACAGCCTACAATGTTTTTGGTGGCGCTGATGTTAACAACCCAAATACTATTGGTAATATACCACTAGTTTCATCTGCAATCAGTGACCAGTTTATGGTTAATGCTCATGTAGATTCAAAAACTAGTTTAGCCTCAGTTGATTTTAAAGCAACGAACAGCGAGTTTTTTGAAATGCCTGCAGGTGATGCTGGTATTGCGGTGGGTGTTGAGTTTCGTCGTGAAACCTATTCAAGTGACCGTGATCAATATGTTGATGGTAGTAGACCATTTACTGATGCCTATGGCGTAGTTAATGACAGCTCTTTATATGGTAGTAGTGCAACGTCTGACGCTAGTGCTAGTCGTAATATAGGCTCGGCTTATGCCGAAGTTATCTTGCCTTTGCTTGACCGTGGTGATCAGTATGCAGAAGTACAACTTGCAGGTCGATACGAAAACTTCTCAGATGCTGGTGATGCTTTCAAACCTAAAGTTGCTGTGTTTTATAAACCGACAAACTGGGTAAGTTTACGCGCATCTTATGCCGGTGGATTTAAAGTACCTGGCTTACAGCAAAGTGCTGATAATAGCAGCATGCCACGTCGTAGTAGTAAGTATGACCCTGTACTTGATGACAGTTACGCTATAATTGATAACCGTTTAGGTAATTCAGATTTAGAATCTGAAGACAGCGTGAACACATCGTTCGGTATTATTTTTGAGCCAACAGATACTTTAACATTTACTATTGATGCCTGGAATATTGAACAAGAAAATCTTGTTTTCTTAACACCTTATGACACAGTAATTGCTTATGATTATGTATTGCAGCAACAAGGTTCAAGTGAGCCTACGGTAATTCGTGGTGCAGATGGTACTGTAAGTGAAGTGCGAAACAAATATCAAAATGCTTCAAAACAAGAGCTATCAGGTATTGATTTTGGCATAGTATATGATTTCGAAACTGGCTTTGGTGATTTTCAATTTAATGTCAATGCTGCGTATTTAGCTAAATATGATGTTTCTGTCGATGAAACCTCTGCCAAAGTACTTGCTGCACAGCAAGACTTAGCAACTTACCCTAATCTTGAAAACGTAACAGTTAAAGGTGTTGGTGACCAAATTTTACAAGATGGTAGCCCAGAATGGCGTGCGAAGAGTTCACTTAACTGGAAACTGAATGGTTGGGGAGCAGGTGTTAGTGTTGATTATGTGAGTGAATTCATTGATACCAGTACTGATGTTAAAATTGATGATGAGAAAGTATTTTTACCAATAGATAGCTTCACTACTGTTAATATCTATGGCTCTTATAGATTCTCAGATGGCGGCATGTTAGATGGTTCAAACATAAGAATTGGTATTAGAAATATTGCTGATGAAGAGCCACCGGTAGCAGATAACTACTGGCATGGTTATTCAGGTGATTATCATTCAAACCGTGGTCGTTACATGTACATGAACTTGAGCAAAACTTTTTAAGTTTCTAGAAAACACTCCAGAAGGTTTGGTAAATACCCGCTACCAATCAAAGAGCAGGATTTCAGTGGGAATTAAAATGGCTGTAGACAAGTAAAATAAGTAAAGAATAGTTATTCTCTGTTTTGTTTATTTAACGCGGGGTAAAGTCATTTTAACCCCATCGAAGAAGCGCTTGAGCAACATGACTTCATCGTTACTGTGACTTACAATGGAATAACCATTCTTTCATCACAGCGCCTTGAATTAACATTGCTCAAGCTCTCTGAAACCTGGATCTTGAATGGTAACGGGTATAATCCCATGGCTCGGCTAGTTAACTTTAGTCGAGCCATATTTCCTTTCTCACGCTCGTTTATTAAGAACTCATTATGAAAAATATATTTAAAAAATCACCCTTATTATTTTCAGTATCACTCTCGGCATTATTTTTAGTTGCTTGTTCGACACCACAAACATCGGTTGAAGAAATAAAACCACCAGTTTCAAATACAGCGACACAAAATACTCCAACAGAGTCTGCAGCGGTTATCAAAGTACACTCTCAAACAAATAAACCTACAATCTCGAATACTTATCCTCAGTGGTGTAATAGCGGCGTGGTAACACTAACCAGTGATTTTGCTGCGGGTAGAATGGATGAATGTAAAGAAGTCGGTAAAAATGAATATTTTATTACCTTAGTTCCTGAAAATACCCCGATTAATTCTAGTCCTTGGTATGCTTTTAAAATTCAAGCGAAACAAGCGACAGAAATAACGATCACCATGAAGGTACGCGGTGATAAACATCGTTACCCACCAAAAATTAGTCGTGACGGTAAAAGCTGGCAACTACAAGAATATAAACTAAAAGGTGAACGCTTGATAATGAAAGTTAAAGCGACTCCAGAGCCAATTACCATTGCTGCACAAGAAATAATAAATAATCAGTATTATGTTGATTGGGCAGAAGAGCTCACAGCAAACAATAGCTTTACTCAAACTATTTTAGGAGCATCGACTCAAGGTCGTCCTATTTACAAAATAGAAAGTAGACACGAGAATACTAACGAATGGGTAGTTATTTTAGGTCGACAACATCCACCTGAGATTACCGGTGCTCTGGCTTTATTTCCATTTGTAGAGACCTTGTTATCAAGTAGCGAGCTGAGCAAATACTTCCTAAATAAATATAATGTACTTGTTATTCCTAATATAAACCCAGATGGTGTTCATGCGGGTAATTGGCGTAGTAATGCTAACGGTGAAGATTTAAATCGTGATTGGATTGACTTTACTCAGATTGAAACTAAGTTAATCAATGACTATTTACAGGGACTTGTAGCACAAGGGCAAAAAATTAAGTTTGCGGTTGACTTTCATTCGACTAAAAATGATGTTTTTTATACTATGCCAGTAGATTATGGCGTTGAAAAATCGTATTTTGTTAGGCATTGGTTAGGTGAGCTTGACAGACAGATGCCTAATTTTAATGTGGTATTAAAGCCAGGTAACAATCCTGGTCAGGGTGTATCAAAACAATATTTTTCTGATAAATTTGGTGTTCATGCCATTACCTATGAAGCGGGTGATAATACCGATAGAACAAAAATAAGACGCATTGCATTTAAATCAGCCAATATATTGATGATTAATATGTTATCAGAAATTGATCATGACAAAGAGTAAGATAAATATGAGACTATTTAATAAAAAAGTAATAGTAATTGCCATGAGTTTGGCACTACTTTCAGCCTGCTCAACGGAAGAACAGATGGGCGAGGACCAAGAAGTTGATTTATTAATTACTAATGGCAATGTTTATACCGGTGACAATGATCAAGCCCAGCAGTTAGATGTGGCTATTTGTCAGCAAGTTATCTGTGGTTTATATCCAAGTGGAAAACACAATGTAAATGCTAACAAAATACTTGATGTAAAAGGTAAAATTGTCAGTCCAGGCTTTATTGATCCCCATACTCACTCATTAGGGGAGCTATTAAGCAAAGATAAAAATAGCAATCTAAATTATTTAACCCAAGGCGTCACTACCGTTGTTAATGGTAATGATGGTGGCGGCCCTGTCGATATTCAAGCGGTGGCAGGAAAACTTATTGTGAATGGTATTGGTACCAATGTGGCGCTATTAGTAGGCCACGGCAGTATTCGTGAACAAGTCATGGGCAGGGCAGAGCGTTTTGCTACTCCTGAAGAGCTTAAAGAGATGTCGTTATTGATGACAGCCGCAATGGAGTCTGGAGCTATAGGTTTATCAACAGGCTTGTATTATGTACCAGGTAGTTATGCTGACACCCAAGAAGTGATTACCTTAGCTAAAATTGCCAGCAAATATAAGGGTATCTATGACACCCATTTACGTGATGAGAGTACATTTAATATAGGTTTTACTGCGGCGTTAGATGAAGCGATTAACATTGCACAAAAAGCAGATATCCATTTACATTTAGCACATATAAAGGCGTTAGGTGTTGATGTTTGGGGACAAAGTACACAAGCGATTGACAAAATTGAGCAAGCCCAAGAAGGTGGTGTTTCCATTTCAGCGGATCAATATCCTTGGTTAGCATCGGGTACAAAACTGCGTAGTGCGGTTATGCCTAAATGGGTCATGGCTGACTCGACTAAAGCTTTTCATCAGCGATTAGTTGAAAAAAAATTAGCGGTAAGGTTGCAAAAAGAAATCACCGAGAATATCCGTAGAAGAGGTGGACCTGACTCTCTTTATATAACTGAATTTATGGAGGACAATTTAGTAGGCTTGAATTTACTTCAGGTTGCTGATTTAAAAGGCTTATCCGTTGTCGATACAGCTATATCTCTGGTACTTCAAAGTGATGTAAGAGTCGCATCATTTAACATGTCACCTAAGGATGTTGAAAACTTTATGGTACAGCCTTGGGTGGTGACTTCTTCTGATGGCACTAACGGGCACCCACGAAAATATGCAAGTTTCCCAAGAAAATATCAAACATATGTTGTTGAGAAAAAATTACTGGATTTAGCAACTTTTATTAACAGAAGCTCATCACAAACAGCAAAGATTCTTGGTCTTACTGATCGTGGTATTATAAAACAGGGCTATAAGGCCGATATCATCGTTTTTGATGAGCAAGGCTTTGCACCTCAAGCTGACTTTAATCAATGGAATAAATACTCTGTTGGCGTTGAGCAGGTTATTGTTAACGGCGAATTAGTGATTGAAAACGAAACGTATCTGAATACTTTAGCGGGACAATTTGTTCACTAGGCGACATACTTTGTTTTAAACCCTCACTAGGTAATATATCCGCGATAATTCACCTAGTGAGGTTTCTTGCTAAATAAACACCGTTTTAATTAGCTTCAATGAAAGTTAAATTCTACTATTAGGGATAATTAAGAAATATTTTAGAGGTTCTATGTTTTTCCTTAAAGCAGTAGCGAGCCTTATTCTTTGCACCACAACTTTCCTTTCTTATATGGCTGTAGCCAAAGAACCCTATGTGATTAAAGCTGCATTGTCACAGGAATTCAAAGAAGGTTTACATCGGCAGTATTTAACCTATGTTGCAGAACAATTAGGTATGGAAATACAAATAACAACGATGCCTTTTGCTCGTCGCATGATGGAACTAAAGAAAGGAAATTTAGATCTTATTGTCGGTATACAGTACTCTAAATTAAGAGCACAAGAATTAATTTTTATCTTTCCTGCGTATGAAAAATTATCTTTTAGATATTTTTCATTAACTCGAGATACTGAGAAGATAAAGAATAATAATGACTTAATGGGGAAAACGATAGGAGTGATACGAGGGGCTAAATACTTCCCATTTTTTGAACAAAACACCGAACTTCAAAAGTACCCATTTAACAACCTAAAAACTAGTATAGATATGTTACTACTTGGACGTATTGATATTTTTGTCCATTATGAAGAAAGTACGGCACTCATGCTTAAAACTATGAAGGTTGATCATCAAATAGCAAAAACAAATCATCAACCAAAACATAGCCACGAGCATTTTCTCGCTATATCAAAAACTTCACCTTTGGTAGCTAAAATAAAGCAGCTTGAGGAAATTGTTGAACGAGCGATCAGCCAGCAAGACTTTATAAAACTAAGACTTGAGCATTACCAGCAGCATTAATAGTGAACACCCCTTTACTGTAATACACCTCTGGCTTAGTTATAGCCAAGCACATAGCTTTCTGTCGTTTCATCAAGAATCGTAAAATAACGTATTAACGGTGCTTGTTTATCTTCTTCCACTATTTGATTAACACTTGTTGATGCTTCAAACGCTTCTATGGTTTGCTCTGCTTCTTGATTGTTATCAGTATTGTTCATTTTATATGCCTTATCTGGTCGAGTAGTAATGAGGTGATTACTCATCATCTAACCTTTTATTAAATAATAAAATGACTAAAGCTTTGCTTACCTATAAATAAGGGTTATACCCGTTACCATTCAAAGTGCATGATTTCAGTGGGAGTGAAAAGTGCTTTAGGCAAGGCATCCATTTTAAACAATGGTTACTCCCTTGGTAAAATGAATAACGCAGCATAAATCTCTTTTAACCCCATCGAAGAAGCGCTTGAGCAACATCACTTCATCGTTGCTTTGATTTATAATGGAATAACCATTATTTCATCAAAGCGCCTTGAATTGAAATAGCTCAAGCGCTCTGAAACAGGCATCTTGAATGGCAACGGGTATATACCCAAGGTTCTACTACCCGTAACTAACTATTGAGCATAAAGACTTCATTAAAAGTATCGCTTAATAATTTAACCTTGTTGATTTCTCTAGAGGCTTTTTTACTTACTAGAGATAAGTTAAATTCATAGGTACGGCTACTAGGTTTTATTATACGTATATCACCTTGATTCAGTTCTTGTTGAATAAAACTCTGGGGCATATAACCAATATATCGGCCTGATAAGATCATCGTTTTTCGGGTATCAAACTGATATGACTTAGCACTAAGGTTTAGTTTATGAAGTTGCTCTTTACCTAACATATCTATATCTATGCCAGGATGAATAGCGGCAACGTCCGCTAAATCTTGTGCTGATATGTCACTGTCTGTTTTATTATAAAATGGATGATCTTTAGCGCAACATAGAAAAATAGGCTCTGTAGAAAGAGGGGTGTAAGTTAAGCCTTCTATCTGCTGATAACTGGGGAATAGCCCAATATGCGCTTTATCTTTTAGCAGTTGTTTTTCAATATTTGAAATTGAATCCCCATCTAAAACAATATGTAAATTAGGTGAGCTGTCGTGAAGCTGTTGGATAACCTTCGCTAGTTTTTGCTGTTTACTTTTATCGAGTTGGTCGGCGCATAAAATCACTAACTCCCCACTTAACTCCTTACCAAGCGTACCAACTAATAAAGAAAAGTCGTTCAGTGAATCGAATAACTCTATCACTGCCCGGTATACGGCTTGGCCATCTTCGGTTAATGAAAATCCGCCTCTACCTCTAAGACAAAGCTTTAATTTCATGCGCGTTTCTAAATTTGACATGTGCACGCTAATGGTTGAACGAGTAATGCCTAATGCCAATTCGGCGGCGGCAAAACCGCCATGCTCAACAACAGAAGTAAAAATTCGCAATAAACGTAAGTCGTACTCAGTAGTAGGTTTAGGAATGATCGATGTTTTATTCATTTTTTGCCTAGTGCTCGTCATTAAGTTTGGTCATGGTAAAACTAAGGGTGTAATGTTTAGTATTTAACCCGAGTTTGATTTGAGTTTCAATAGGCTTAGTTGATCTTTTGTGATTCAAACAATCACGAAATCTTTATATACCTTAAAACCTCAAGATACTGAACTCAGGCTTCCTGATACGAGAATTTTGAACTAGCTTAGGTAAAGACCCTTTAATTATATATATTGTGGAGTTCCCCATGTACGGTTTAGCAGATAAGCAACTGATGAAAAATTTTTCCTACATCAATGGCAGTTGGCATAGTAGTGCCACAGACTTTGTAGTGACTAACCCTGTTGATAACAGTGAAATTATTAAGGTAAGTAACGCGGGCGTTGTTGAGACTCAACTGGCAGTGAAAGCGGCTAAAAATTCCTTAAAGATGTGGTCCGCTAAATCAGCTAATGAAAGAGCGCAATTACTGCGTAACTGGTTCAATCTAATGATGCAGAATCAAGATGACTTGGGACGTATTCTTACATTAGAGCAGGGTAAACCACTGGCTGAAGCCAAAGGTGAAATCGCTTATGGTGCTTCATTCATTGAGTGGTTTGCTGAAGAAGGTAAGCGCGTTTATGGTGATATTATTCCAGCACCATCTGGTGATAAACGCATAATTGTTATTAAGCAGCCTGTGGGTGTGGTGGCTTCTATTACGCCTTGGAACTTCCCTAATGCTATGATTGCTCGTAAAGCAGCGGCAGCATTAGCTGCTGGTTGTACCTTTGTCGTTCGCCCAGCAAAACAAACACCACTTTCAGCATTAGCTATGGCTGAGCTTGCTGAGCGAGCAGGTATTCCTGCTGGCGTATTTAATGTTGTTGTTGGCGAAGATGCGCGCGGTATGGGTGAAGTACTTACTCAACACCCTGATATTGCCAAATTTACATTTACAGGCTCAACAGGTGTCGGTAAATCATTGATTCAACAATGTGCTTCTTCGGTTAAAAAAGTTTCTATGGAACTTGGCGGCAATGCGCCGTTTATTGTTTTCAATGATGCCGATGTTGATGCGGCGGTACAGGGAGCAATGGTCTCTAAATACCGTAATGCAGGACAAACTTGTGTATGTACCAACCGTATTTTTGTTCAACAAGGAGTGCTTAAAGAATTTACTGATAAATTTACTAAAGCAGTGTCAGAACTGGTGATTGGTAATGGTTTAACCCAAGGCGTTAATATCGGTCCTATGATATCTGCTACTGCAGTTGCTGATGTTGATAAGTTGGTCAAAGACTCTATTGCCGCTGGTGCTTCTTTAGTCTGTGGTGGCAAACAAGATAGCGCTGGAGAAAACTTTTATCAGCCTACTATTTTAACGGGCGTTACCAATGATATGCCTATTGCCGCCAATGAAATTTTTGGACCAGTATCTCCTATCATTTCATTTAATAATGAAGATGAAGTTATTGCCATGGCTAATGCGACTGAATATGGCTTAGCGGCTTATTTTTACTCTCGTGATATTGGCTGTATTTGGCGTGTAGCTGAGGGCTTAGAGTTCGGCATGGTAGGTATTAATGAGGGTATTATCTCAAATACTGCTGCCCCGTTTGGCGGAGTTAAACAGTCAGGTAATGGCAGAGAAGGCTCAAAGTACGGTTTAGATGATTATTTAGAAATTAAGTATTTATGTATGGGTGGACTGGATAAATAGTCTGGCAGTCTATTGAACATACAAAATAGCATAAAAAGTTAACACAAGAAATTTGCACAAAGGAAAAGAAAATGACAAATGTAGAATTGCAATCAAGAAAAACTAAAGTGATCGCTCGTGGCCAAGGCAACATGTACCCAGTGTATGTTGAACGCGCTGAAAATTCAGAAATTTGGGATGTAGAAGGTAAGCGTTACATTGATTTTGGTACCGGCATAGCGGTATGTAACACTGGCCATAGTCACCCTAAAGTTGTCGCTGCTGTTAAAACTCAGCTAGATAAATTTAGCCATACTTGTGTCATGGTAAACCCTTATGAAGTTGCAGTAGAATTAGCAGAAAAGTTAGTCGAAATTGCACCGGGAGATTCTGAGAAAAAAGCAATATTCGTCTCTACTGGCGCTGAAGCGGTAGAAAATTGCGTGAAGATTGCCCGAGCTCATACCGGACGACGTGGTGTTATTGCTTTTAACGGTGGTTTTCATGGCCGTACTAATTTAACGATGGCGTTAACGGGTAAAATTACCCCGTATAAAAATTTATTCGGTCCATTTCCGGGTGACATTTTTCATGCCCCTTTCCCTATTGCCTGCCACGGTATCAGCATTGCTGAGTCACTAAAAGCAGTTGAAAACTTATTTAAAGTAGACATTGCGCCAACTGATGTTGCTGCCATTATTATTGAGCCAGTTCAGGGCGAGGGTGGTTTTTATCAAGCGCCGAAAGAGTTTTTACAAGCATTACGCAAAATTTGTGATGACCATGGCATTGTTCTCATTGCCGATGAAATTCAAACAGGTTTTGCCCGTACAGGTAAAATGTTTAACTTTGAATACTCAGGGGTAGAGCCAGACTTAATTACTATGGCTAAAGGCATTGCAGGTGGTTTTCCTATTTCAGCCGTCGTCGGAAAATCTGAAATTATGGATGCGCCATTACCGGGTGGTTTAGGTGGAACTTATGGTGGCTCACCGGTAGCCTGTGTTGCAGCCTTAGCAGTATTAGACATTATTAAAGAAGAAAATTTAATTGCCCGTTCAAATCAAATAGGCGCTACGTTTAACGAGCAATTATCTGCATTACAAAATAAACATCCAGATTTGATTTTAGATGTTCGAAATACCGGTTCTATGATTGCTATGGAGTTAATTTGTGATGGTGATGTAGAGCAACCTAATACACAGTTAACTCAAGCTATTATTGCTAACGCAGCTAAGTATGGCTTAGTGTTATTAGCTTGTGGCTTTTATGGCAATGTTATTCGTTTCCTTCCTGCACTTACTATCAGTGATGAAATTATGCTTGAAGGTTTAAGTGACTTTAGCCGTTTATTTGAAGAACTAGTTAAGTAAATCCTCAAAGGTGAAAATAAAATAAATAACAAAGGGTTAGACTTGTTAAAAGCCTAACCCTTTTTGGCTTTCACCTTGAGCATTGTAAAGCTAGTCTTCGAACACTGATTCAAATTGTGCACATTACCTTGGGTTATACGTCACTCATACAAAGGAATGAATCTTTTATATGCTGATTGTATATACTCGAATACAGAGAGCTTTAGTTAAAACCTATTCACCCCTATTTTTGGAACCTATATGCGACAGTTTATTTCACTCCTTTTTTTGGTAACTTTTTTATCAGGCGTACAAAATGTTAATGCCTATGAGGCACTTAGCATTAAAGGACGTCTCCTAAATGAAGCACAACAGCCGCTAAGTAATATAGCGATCACCATAAATAATAAGTCAGTTACCAGTGATAAGCAGGGGCGCTTTGTAATTCCTGTAGAGAATAAAGATATTTATCAGTTAAGTTTTGTTAATAAAGGTTATTTTGAAAGTATTCAGACTTTTAGTTACTTTGAGCTTTTTTCTAAAAAAGGCACAAAAAAGCAAGCGTCGATTGCTGATATTACCTTAGTGGCTAAAACAGAAAAACGGGTAATGTTAGCTTTTGGTGGCGATGTCATGATGGATCGTCGTTATTATAAACCTTACTTTGGTGATTCTATTTTGATTCATCCAGAGACTAAGCTCAGTGATAGTAAGGCGATTGTTGAAAATATAAAGCCCTATATGAGCATTGCTGATTACGCAGCCGTTAATTTAGAAACGCAAATAGCAGATAAAAAACCGGGTGATCGCGCTCCTAAGTCAGTTACTTTTTATTCGCGACCTGAAATACTCGACGCGTTAGTTTGGGCGGGTGTTGATTATGTAAGTTTGGGGAATAATCATACCTATGATTACCTAGAACCAGGCATGTTATCGACCATAGAATTTTTACAGAAAAGTCCGTTAGGTTTTTCAGGCGCAGGTATGAATGAAAAACAAGCGCTTAAAGCACATCACGATACGATAAAAAATACCGAATTCTCTATGCTAGGTTATGTTGGTTGGGAAGGGCGCTCTGATCCAACACAAACAGCAAACCATAAACATGGCGGTGCTGCTTACGGCTCCATGGCTAATATCCTTAGCTCAGTTCAACGAGAAGTCAGTCAAGATAAAGTCACCATAGTGCAATATCATGGTAGTCAGGAGTATGCGAATAGTCCAACGGGTGTAACTGAGCAAAGGTTAAAATCGGCGCTTGATAATGGCGCAGCACTTGCCATAGCCCATCATCCTCATGTTACACAAGGCTTGGAGTTATATGACAATAAGCTAATTGCTTACTCTATGGGTAACTTTATCTTTGACCAAAACTTCACTGCAACGCAACATAGCTTTATCTTATATGTTTGGCTTGATGAAGGTAAATTTCATCGTGCAGAAATAGTGCCGCTATATGTTAAAGGTTATAAACCCACACCAGCAACTGGCTATAACCGTTATACGGTAATGAAACGATTAACAGAGCTTTCTAAAATCAGAAACACTCATATTACTCAATCAGGTGGTCACGGGGTAATCACAGCTAAAACAGCTGTCGTAAAAGTAAAGTCTGTTAATAACTCACAGAATAGTGCGATAGCTACGGTTGATACCTCTGTTAAACAAAAAATAACTTTTGCTCACGGCAGCAAGGTAGCAAATTTATACCACTTACCGTGGGACAAACAGCTTAATGAAGTCTTGATAGACGACGAACAGGTAAAATATCGCTTAGGTAAAAACTTAGTTAATGGCAGTAATTTTGAAAGTTTTGCAACCTTTGATAGCCCTGAGCGTGGCCTATTTTTCGATAGAAGTGTAATGAGCTTAAATAACTATGGTGTGAGTGGTAATTCAAGTCTCGCTCTAACACTGACTAAAGATAAAGCAACCTCCTTTGGTGTGAAGAGTTTTTGGCGTGTTTATTCAGCCAGCAGACCATTAACGATTAAAGCAAATTATCAAAGTAACAATGCCGTTAAGTTGCACTATTACTGGCAGGGAAGAAAAAAACGTCAAAAGTTATTTGACGCCTTTAAAAATAGTCCTAAAAACTTAATTAAAACGGTTGAGCTAGCAGGGCAGAAGCAATGGCAAACTGTAGAAGTGGACTATAACTCACCGAGAATTGGCTACAAGAGTTATCGAGTTCTTGTCGAAGCTGAACTTGCTGATGGTACTACAACCCAGTTAAATATTGATGACTTTGCCGTTATTGAGTGGCACAGTGCTTTTACTGGTAATCCAGCGCCACAATTATTTACCATTGATGCTCGTCAACCGGCTTATATTGGTTTGAATAAAGCCAGTACGAAAGAAATTACGGTGATTTCAAAGTAGTCCAACCTGAGAGAATATTACTTAGTATTTAAAGGCTAGCACTTATTAGTGCGAGCCTTTTTTTACAGTAACAGGGATGGCATGACATTGTGATGTTCGAGTATTAATTCATCGTTTGGAGTTCAAATAAACACGTTTTGCTTTATGACATTAAGTAAATGATACTTTTAAGTAGAATCTAGCTACCTTTAATAGTGTAATTTGTGCTACTAATTGATTATTTCCATCTCGGTAAGGGATACAAAGTGCGATGATCTTTAAGAGGACTTTATGCTCTTAGAGGAAGTTAGCCTAACGTTATCCCTCACGTCCACTTTAAGCTGATTTCAGGTGGCCGTATTGGGATAATGAGCGCCTATTAGTCATTAAAAAGATTTTGGGTATATCTCTCTTATGGGGGGAAATCGCTCTAGTTTTTACTATAAAGAATGATGATGATTATTTAATTGATCAAGACACAGTCCCATAGGGCAATTAAGTTCTGCCATTACACTTGATAATTATTCGATAATGATTAGGTGAAGGAAATAATTACTATTCTTCATTTTTATATAAATATGTCTTAAATTTAAAGTAATTGAGGTCGCTTTAATCACGAATATTCATGCTCATACCTTTAATATAAACTCATTAACATGAACCAAGTACTTTATAATGAATTTCATGAATATTTTAAAATTTTTAGGTTGTTTTTATAATGAGTATGGATCCTTCTGAACACGCATCTACTTTTGTTTATATTGGAAATAGTAAGAGTAATGATATAGCTATTTTTCTCCTCAATAATGAAAATGGACAGTTATCATTAGTTAATAAAGTTGAAATACCTGATGTTATAAAACCTGGGATTTCGACGCCTATTTGCGTTAGCCCTGACCGACGTTTTATGTATGTAATTTCTAGGGGAAACCCTTTAATGATTAGTAGTTTTGCTATACAAGCTAAAAGCGGTAATCTAAAATATTTAGGAAAAACCTCACTTAATCAAAGTATTGCTTACATTGCTATAGATAAAACAGGACGACACTTAATTGGGGCTTCTTATCCCCACCATAAAATTATTGTATGTCCTATTTCTCAAAGTGGTATTGTGCTTAAACAGAAGCAAACTTTGGAAGATTATCCAAATGCACATTCCGTAATAGTTGATAAAACTAATAATCATGTTTTTGTTTCAACTCTGGGTAATGATCGAATATTTCAATTTAAGTTTAATTCTTTAGCTGGTGAGTTAGAGGCGAACAACAAACCTTTTATTCAATTAAAGGCTAACACTGGCCCGAGACACCTTATATTTCATCCAAATGAAAAGTTCGCTTATGTTATTGGAGAGTACGATGCTTCTATCCATGTGTTCGATGTCGATTTGACTAATGGTTTACTGAAGGAAAAACAATCCGTTGGTACTCTACCTTCCAGTTATAATGACTGTAAAGCTGCAGCTGATATCCATGTTACACCCAATGGGCGTTTTATTTATAGTTCAGAGCGTGATTCAAGTACTATTTCAGGTTTTAAAGTAAATTCTTGCGATGGTACTTTAGAACTTATTGAGGTTATAAAAACTGAAGAGAGTCCTCGAGGATTCAATATTGACTCCTCAAGTAAATACTTATTTATAGTTGGACAACTATCTAATCAGATGTCTATTTATAAAATTGATGAACTTACAGGGGCATTGTCAAAATTAGCAAGCTACTCTGTAGGGGAATCTCCAGATTGGATTGAAATTGTAAATCTTCCTTTTAATGAAATCGGATAAATCCAATTTTTAAATTTAGCTAGGACAATGTCGGTATTTGATAGATCAATGTTATCAAAGAGGTGCATTTTGAAAAATAAATGACCAGCAAGTAAATTTGGGGTGATGGTTGTTTAGTAAACCCCGCCCTTAAACAGGTTTCAGGTTAGTTAATACACTAAGCAAACAATGTGAGGGAATTGGTATCAGATAAATGGGAAATTGGTATTGCGGCTAAGGGAACACTGTGAACACCAGACCAACTTGGGCGATATAAACGAGAGCATCTATTACCAATAGATGGTGTTGGGATTATAATCTAAGGAAATATTAATGCCATTTTAATAATTGCTACCTTAAACGGCCAGGAATAAATTTATGAATAAAGCTTATTACCTTTTAGCATTTACATGTATTAACTTTTAAGAGTAGGAATTGAATACAGATCACGTTTTTCACTGTTTTTTCGTTTAATATCTTCAAGTGCTCTCGTTTCAACAATGTCGAATAAGCTATTGATTAAACGGTTAAAATGACTATGCATTGCTTGCCTAGCTTGTGTCGCATTACCTGATTTTAATGCTTGATAAATAGCGCTATGCTCATCTAACGTTTTATCTGTAGCTCCGCTACAGACACTATCATAATCTTCAACAACCTCTTGTGTAGAGGTACGCAAATTCCACAAGTTCTCTACCGATAAAATCATCGCAGAATTTCGGGTAGAGTTGGCTATTATTCGGTGAAATTCTTCATCAGCAGCAACTAAGTTTATTCCGTTTTTCATATCTAAAAGGGTTTTATCTAGTTGAACTAATTCATCTATTGTAATAGTTGTAGCAGCAATTGCTGCTACTTCACCTTCAATTAGTGCTCGAGCTTGTGTTACCTCAAAGGCATTAACTGTTTCAATCTTTTGGTTTGTTATTTCTGAGTTTAATACATAAACACCAGAGCCTGTTTTTACTTCAACTCTACCTCTTACTTCAAGGGCAATAATAGCTTCTCTAATAGTTGGCCTACTAACATTAAAGGTTTCAGCGAGTTCTCGTTCAGGTGGTAAGCGACTTCCAGGAGAATAAACCCTTGAGTTTATCGACGTTTCAATTTTTTCGACGATACGCCAAAACAATCTTCTATTGCTCATGATACTTCCTAAATTAGATACTTAACTCGTCTTTTTATAAACATAGCATATCTATTAATCATGTTTATAGCAAAGAAAAATGGGTATCTACCACTGTATTGGTAATACAGTATTAACTTGTTAGCTAATTAATCAATGTAACTGGTAAGTTTTATTTGTTTTGATTTTTCGTATTGGTAATAAAGATTGGTTGACAATGCGTCTTGTGTTGATTAGATTGTAATCAGTAGGCAGGAAGTTGTTTTTTATTTGTAAATGAAATTATAGAGGCTTTAAAGATAATCAGAATTGAATTTAGTTAATATGAATTTAGCATTATTCAGTAAAACTGACCCATATTTAATTAGTTTCCTATGTAAATATAATTTCAAACATTAAGAAAATTTACCGTTCTATTTACTGTTAAATAAGCAGATACAATATTGATATATAGCCTTAATGATCATAAAGAATTTAGTGAGGCTATAAACGAGGGAAGCACTATGAAACTGAATAAAATTAGTTATGCATTGAACAAATCAAAAAGAACAAAGAGTAATGTATTCATGTTTGGCGCAGCATTGACTGCGATGTTAAGCATGCCTACATATGCTGCTGAAAATGATACCAAAAAAGAAAGTAAGGAAGACATCGAAGTTATTCAGGTAACTGGTATGTTGGGCAGTATGAAAGCAGCCGCATTACTTAAACGTACTGATGGTCGCATTGTTGATGCGATTGTTGCTGAAGACATTGGTAAGTTACCAGATAATAATATTGCAGAAGCTCTACAACGTATAACAGGCGTTTCTATCAATAGTGATTTTGGTGTTGGTGACAGTGTTTCTATTCGTGGTTTACCTCAAAACCGTGTGGAATTAAATGGCCGCTCTACTATAGGTGACTCTCGTGACGGTATAAGCCTACAAGATTTCCCATCGAGTTTCTTAAAAGCTGTGGAAGTTGTTAAGTCACCAACTGCAGATATGATTGAGGGTGCATTAGGTGGAACGGTTAGCTTAAAAACTGTACGACCATTAGAGTTAGATAAACTTACTGCAGCTATGTCTTTAGATGCTGAATATGCAGATAAAACAGAGAATGTGGCACCAATCTTTAGTGGCTCTATTGGTAATAATTGGGACTTTGGTAGTGCGGGTACTTTTGGTGCACTAGCAATGTTTTCATATCAAGACCGAGAAATCCGTCAAGATGAGTTTTTCAGTCGTGTTAATCCTACCAGCGAAACGGTTGATGGTGGAACGGGCAATACTCCGAGTGGTAATTATATATTAAGAGATCAACATACCGCAGAACAATATGTTGAACAGCGTGAACGTACAGCCATGAACTTATCTCTTCAATGGGCTCCTGAGTCTGGTGATGGTATGGTATACGTAGATCTCAATGGAACACAGCGCTCTGGTGAACAGGCCGGTAATTCAATTATTGCTGTTGGTGGTTCTTTACAGCAAGATTCTGGTACTAATCAAGATGCTTTCGGTCAGATAAATAATTATACCCTGACTAATGACTTTGCTATTCCTAAAACATACAGTGATTTCCGTGAAACAGATTCTTTCTCTCATGCAATAGGAAGTGAGTGGAACATTACAGACGGAATAATGATTTCTGGTGAGATTGCTATCGCGTCATCAGAAAGCTATAGACCAGATTCTGAATTTACCTTACGACCTATCTCACAAACTACACTTGAAACTCATAAATATGATGGTCAATTTTCTCAATCGGGCGATAAATTACCAAGCATTATTCATTCTGATCCAACCGCTTTCACTAGTCCTGAAAATTTAGCACTACGTACTTTTAAGAGTGAAGAGAAAATAACAGATAACGATGAAACTGCTATCCGTTTCGATATAGATGTGAGTGAACCACTTGGATTAGAGTGGCTATCTTCATTGAAAGCAGGTGTTCGTGTCACTGAACGTGAATATGGATATTTCCAATCTAAAGCTGAAATAAAAGACATGTATAAGAACGATGATACACTTTTATGGATTGATGATTACAATGATTCGTTCGCTGGTAGCTTTACCACAGTGAGTCATGCTAACTCTTTTGATCAGCTTGGACAAACAGGTCAAAACGATTTACTTGCTTTTGCTAATTACAATGGTTTATCTAATCCTTCAAATACCTGGAATCAACTTCAGCAAATACTTGCAGGCACTTCTTTAGCAACTACAGGTAGCCTTGCTGATAATTTAGTCGAAAGTGAAGGGGCTTTTCGAGAAATAACCGAAGACACTGCTGCTATATATCTTTCAGCTCATTTAGACTTTGATGAAGTTACTGCCATTGTTGGCGGCCGTTATATAACCACAGACCTAGAGTCATCGGTAAAACGAGATGGTGCCTTGGAGACGGGCACAAACGATTACAATGATTTTTTACCAAGCTTAAACGTTACGTACAACTTTAGCGATGACACTATTGTTCGTTTTGCTGCTGCAAAAGTTATGAGAAGAGCTGACTTTAGTCAACTAAGTCCTGCTTTTGATGTTGATAATTCTATTGTTACTGCTGATCAAGGTGCTATCGATCTAGAACCTTATCGTGCAACTCAATTTGATGTCTCTGTTGAGCATTACTTTGGTGAAGGAAACATGGTTTCATTCGCATTATTTTACAAAGATGTCGAGTCTTTTTTGAGTGTTGAATCAACTTGTGTTGCTGACGCTTCCACTTCAGGACAAAACGTTACTGAATGGCAAAATGTTTGTCTACTTGACACTGCTGGCGTGAATAATACTGATATGAGATACGGTAATATTTCAGATTACCCTTCAAATGAAGCTGGTGAATCTGCAACTGCAGCCTTTAGAGATGCCGGTACAACAGGTATTGATACTGAAAAAGATGCTAACGGTGAAAACGGTAAAGTACAAGGTTTCGAAATTGGATATCAACAACATTTCGATTTCTTACCTGGTGCTTTTTCTGGTTTAGGTGTTAGTGCGAACTATACCTATGCAGATAGTGAACAACCTAATGGTAGTCCATTGTTAGACATCTCTAAAAATACATATAATTTACAAGCATTTTGGGAATATAAGGCTGTTTCAGTTCGTTTAGCATACAACTATCGTGATAGTTTCTTAGATACTGAAAATGAGAAACGTATCGTAGGTATTGACAGTACAGGTACTAATGCGGGAGATAATACTGATGAAAATGCTGTGTATGGTAATAATTACCGTGAAGATAGAGGTCAGCTAGACTTCTCAGCAAGTTGGGATATTAATGAGCACTTTACTTTAGTTGGTAATGCAACCAATTTAACGGGTGAAGCCTCTATATACAAAACTGAACTAGGAAGTAGTTGGAAATATACAGAAGCTGACCGTCGTTATACCGTTGGTATACGTGCAAAATTCTAATGTAATCCACGTGAGCCTTTATAGTCTATAGGCTCAGTCGAAAGAGATACCACTATTGACAATGAACTCCTTTGACTAATCAAGGGGGTTTATTGATAAATTCCCTTAACAACTAAGTATTATTAAATAAAATCAACCAACAAATAAAGTAGCACTTACCAATTGCATTACCAATTAATGTAATTGGTTGACACTGTGGTTTATTCTGGTTAGTATTTGATGGTTGATTAATGTTAAGAGGCTTTAATAGAACTTTTCATTCACCAAGCAAATATAAGTGTTAACTTAATGTTTTACATATTTATATTACTGTTTAAGTTACTACTTATATTTGCTTGATAATTACATGACAGGGTCTTACCAAAATATAAAGTTAAGACTATCTATGAGGTGAATAACTTCATACTCAGAAAAATAACATGAATATACTTAGGAGTTAGAAATGACAAAACCAATTATAGGTTTCATAGGGCTTGGTCTTATGGGTGGCAACATGGTTGAAAACCTTCAAACACGTGGCTTTACAGTAAACGTAATGGATCTTAATAAGGAGGCCGTTGCCAAGGTTATTGCTCGTGGTAATGCGACTGAAGTTAGCACAGGTAAAGAGCTAGCAGAAAAAAGTGACATCGTAATGCTTGCTCTGACTACTTCAAAAGTTGTCGAGTTAGTTGTTTACGGCGAAAATGGTATTCTAGCTGGGATGACAGAGGGTTCTGTTTTAGTTGATTTTGGTACTTCAATCCCAGCATCAACACGTAAAATAGGTGCAGACCTTGCTGCCAAAGGCGCTGGGATGATTGACGCACCACTAGGTCGTACTCCAGCTCACGCCAAAGATGGTTTACTTAACATCATGGCTGCTGGTGATTTAGATACGTTTAACAAAGTTAAACCTATCCTTGAACAACAAGGTGAAAATGTTTTCCATCTTGGTGCTCTTGGTGCAGGTCATACAACTAAACTAATAAATAACTTTATGGGTATGACTACCGTAACAGCTATGTCTCAAGCTTTCGCAGTTGCTGATAAAGCAGGGTTAGATCGCCAACAGTTATTCGATATTATGTCTACAGGCCCGTCTAACTCACCATTTATGCAATTTTGTAAAAATTACGCAGTAGACAATGTAAGTGACCTTGGCTTCTCTATTGCTAATGCGAATAAAGATTTAGGCTACTTCCTCGAAATGGTTGAAGACCTTGGTACAGTTTCGCAAATTGCTGAAGGTACATCGGCTAACCTAAATGCAGCAGTTGATGCTGATATGGGTAACGGCAACGTTCCTGAGATATTTGATTACTTTCTTAAATTAGATAAGTAATTAACAAAAAAACCTTAGTTTTTAAGACTTATATCCACCTGTAGGTAAATTTTTATAAAATTGGTTAGCGCTTTATCGCTAACCAAAACTTTATACTTCTTAGCCTCTCATTTGAGAGGCTTTTTTATTCAAATATTGCAATGAATGACAGTTTATATCCTATGCTAACTAGCTATTATATATAATGGCTAAGTCGAACAGACTAGTTATAAGAAATAAGTGTTTAAAGGCCGAAAGCCTTTATTTATTGATGGTACAGACAATAGGGTTCTGTAGGGATTATGACTTCCAGGTTCTTAAGGATAAGAAGCTACACTTTTACCATGGTTAAATATGAAAGCATAAAAAAGCCACTTGTTAAAAGTGGCTTCGGTAAATGGTTTACGCTGACCAATTATCGCTAACTGGCTATATCTGAAGGGGTAGGAATTGAATACAGCCCTCGTTTTTCACTATTCTTACGTTTTATCTCTTCAAGGGCTTTTGTTTCTACAGCATCAAATAAAGAGTTTATTAGACGGTTAAAGTGAGCGTGCATAGCTTGTCTTGCATCAGTGGGATTTCTAGAAGCTAATGCTTGATATATGGCTTGGTGCTCAGCTAGTGTTAACGCATTATCGCTACTACATACACTGTCATAATCTTTAATTATTTCAGGTGTTGAAGAGCGTAATTTCCATAAGTTTTCTACTGACAAAATCATAGCTGCATTGCGTGTCGCATTGACAATTATATGATGAAAATCTTCATCTGCAGCGGCTATGTTAATCCCTTTCTTCATATCTGAAAGTGTTTTATCTAATTGTTTTAATTCGTTTTCTGATATTTTTGTTGCGGCAACTGCGGCAACTTCACCTTCAATTAAGGCTCTTGCTTGAGTCACTTCAAATGCATTTACTTTGCTATGCAAAGCGGGTTGGTCAACTGATTTTAGAACATAAACACCAGAGCCAGTTTTAACTTCAACTTTTTTTCTTACTTCTAAAGCGATAATTGCTTCTCGTACGGTAGGTCTACTAATATTGTACATTTCAGCAAGTTCTCGCTCAGGAGGTAAACGACTTCCTGGGGAATAAATACCTGAGTTAATAGATGCTTCAATCTTTTCAACGATACTCCAAAACAACCTGCGCCCGCTCATATAAACCCTTTGTTCTTAAGTTAAACCTAATGGTAATAGGCTTAATAATATAGTCTTCTGCCATTCATGGCAAAGGTATTAATCGCTTTATCATTTTGTTATAAATCCTATTAGACTTTTATGATTTCATCTATTAACGCTGCATTACCAAATATTGGCATGTATTCGTGATTGGTAATGATAATTGGTTGACAAATTGGTTGTGTGTTGGTTTAATCTAAATCAGAAGTAATTAAAAATATAAATGCTTCTACCAAAAATAAAAATAAATAGATAACAATTATAATAAGCATTCGGGGATAACAAAGTGAAATTGAATAAAATTAGCGCTGTTCTCAGAGCAAACAACATGACTAACAGCAAAAGAAAGACAGGGTTGATGACGTCAGCCTTACTAACCTTATTAAGTACAAATGCTTTTGCAGAAGAAGCGAAAGTGACTAACGTAACTGAAGAAGCTCAAGTAGCAATTGTTAAAGAAGCACCGAAAACCGTTAGTACTATAGAAGTTAAAAATAACAAAGGTGAAGTTGAAGTCATTCAAGTAAGTGGTATGCGTGGAACTATGACTCGCTCACTCAATGAAAAGAAAAATAACTCGGCTATTGTTGACGCTATTGCAGCTGCAGATTTTGGTGATTTACCAGGATTATCTTTATCGGACGTTATTGAAAATATTTCTGGCGCAACAGGTCATCGATTGAAGGGCAGTCAGAATGAAATCTCTATCCGTGGTCTCGGCTCTTACTGGGGCTATTCGACATTTAATGGAAGAACCATTACTAATGCTGGCCCTGGCCGTGCGGTTAATTTTAAAAAATTCCCATCAGATCTAGTTGATAAAGTTGTTATCTACAAATCACAACAAGCAAACTTAGTTGAGGGGGGGACATCAGGTACTATTGATGTTTCTTCACTTCGTGCGGTTGATTACGGTAAAAGTGAAACAACCGTAGAAGTCGGTGGTATGTATAATCAATATTATGAAGATACCAGTGAAGATCCATGGGGTGGTAAGTTTGTTGTCTCAACGGTACAAAATTTTGAAACCGAGAGCATGGGGGCAATTGGTTTTACCTTTGGTTTAAGTCACCAAGACACCTCAAACCCTGAAGAGAATTACGGTGGTAGTTCTCAAATGGGTGTTTGTGCGTTAAGAGATTCAGACGGAAATGATTTGTCGGATGGTGGCGGTGATTGTACAGGTGGTAGTTCAGACCAAGCAGTAAGTGCTGGTAGGGTGGGGCGTACCCCTACACCAGGTGAAGATACCGATTTAGCTGATTATGATCCTTCTTCAATTTTTTATGTACCTAATGATGTTTATTGGCGTACCGGCTCTGATGAAGACCAACGTACTAATGTTGTTGCTACTGTTCAGTGGCTACCTAACGACCAATGGAATTTGAACGCTGATGTCGAACTTTCACGCTTAGAGTTCACTGAAGAACGTATGGAGCTTGGATTAGATTCTCGCCGTCGTAGATTAGCAGATCACATTATTGCTGATGACCATACATTGCTATATCAAACGGGTGAAGCAAAGCCGCAACTTGCAGGTGAAAGCCGTAATCAAGTAGATGATTATAATGGTTTTGGTTTTAATGCTGAATTTTATGCAACAGATAACTTAACCTTAAAGTTTGATACTGCTTATTCCGAATCTTACCGCTACCGTGTGCGTCATCGTACTAAGTTCAAATCAGATGATCGCTACAATTACGCCTTAGATGCTCGAGGAACTAATGTACCAGTATTAACCTGGTTAGATTCTAACCGTCTATCAGTAGGTGATGAAGGTTACAACGCATCGGAAGTGTTTGACGCAACGGATATGAATTCATTCATTAATCCTGATACAGGTGGCGCTTACGCGGAATACCGCCGTTCACACGATGAACGTAACGATGATATTTTTTCTGTAAACTTCGATATAGATTACATGTTAGACAATGACTTCTTCTCTTCTGTTGCTGCTGGTGTTCGTTATTCAACAGAGCATTTAGTCGATTACCAATCTAATGATGTTTCTCTTAGGTTAACCGATGGTGGTGAACGTACTAGTTCGACTGATACAGCAGATGGTGATTGGGATGAAGACAACCCAGAATATTATCAAGCCTTAACTCAGGGGATTATTGATAACTGTCAAAATGACCATTACAACAATAATCAGTTCCAAGAAGAAAATGGTGCAGGTGGTGATGCGACAGAATATGCAACCTATGATTCAAAATGTTTCCAAGGTCAAATGTTAGCCTACGTGCCTGATGGAAATGGTGCAATTAGTGATAATACAGCTTGGTACGATATAGGCGAACGTGAAGACGGACGAAGTGGTAATGACCGTGATGTAACGGAAGATATTTTAGCTATTTATGCTATGGCTAATATCGACACTGAAGTTTTTGGTGTTCCGATGACGGGTAACATTGGTGTACGTGTTGTGAAAACAGATACACACTCTACAGGTTGGGGCGATAAGGTTTATATCACATCAAATGATGATGGCACGTTTACCTCTGAGATTAACGCTAGCGGTGAAATAGAAGTGGTAACGTTAGACTCTTCTTATACTGAAGTATTGCCTAGCATGAACTTAACGTTCCAAGCGACTGATGATTTTTATGTGCGTTTTGCCGCTTACCAAGCAATGTCACGTTTTCAACTGAATGCAATGTCTTCGGGCGTAAGTTATGAAACCTGTGAAGATCAAGATGACACCATTTGTGATGAAAATACCAATACGGATTACGATCAAGTAATCACCAGTGGTACCGCATCTGGTAACCATATGAAGCCGTATTTATCAGATAACTTTGATTTATCATTTGAATGGTATCCTAGCTTAGATTCAGCGGTAACGTTAGCCTTGTACCATAAGAGTTTTGTCGGTGGTTATAATACTGTCGAAGAAAACAGAGATATTACAGTTTCGTTAGATGGCGTTGATACAACTTATTCAGCAGTAAGCCATTCTACGGTTCAAACGTCTGACGAATCTTCGACTATTCAAGGTGCTGAAATAACAGCTAACAAGCACTTTACTGAACTGCCGGGTATTTTAAGTGGTTTAGGTGCGAGTATTGCTTATAACTGGGCCGATTCTGATTTTGTTACTAAAGAAATTGCTAGTCCAGGTATTGTAGCTGATGCAAACTTATTTGGCTTCTCAGCGAATGTTGCTTCTGCGACCTTGTATTGGGAAGGCGATGATCTATCGATGAGAGTACTTTACAAGTATCGCTCTAAGTATTTTCAACCGAATAATTTACCATTCCCAACACGTTCACATCGCTATGTACAAGATTCAGATTATTTAGATTTTGCTGCTAAATATAAAGTTACAAGTAATGTGTCTGTTTCGTTTAAAGCAATGAACTTGTTGAATGAACCACAAGTACAAACGCGTGGTAATGATACAACAGTTGCAGATTATTCACGTTCAGGTCCTAAATTATATGTTGGTGTAAAAGCTAAATTTTAATATGAGTGAACACTAGTTTAGCGAGGCTCTCTACTACAGGAGTTTGGAGGGCCACCGCTACTTTAAATGAGTTAAAAAAGAGAAAATCATGTACGTAATTAAAGCACCACACTACCTAAAAACAGTGACATTATCGGTTTTTGCTTTGGTCTTATCGGGTCAAGTAGTTGCAAAAGATTGGTTGGTTAAAACGCCTAACGCTTATAAAAAGGCATTAAAACAGGTAAAAGCTGGCGATAAAGTTGTTCTAGCTAATGGTACATGGAACGATTTTGAAATAGTTTTTAAAGGCAAAGGCACAAAAAATAAGCCTCTGACTCTAACAGCAGAGACCAAAGGTAAGGTTATTCTTTCAGGTCAATCTAATTTAAGACTTGCTGGTGAGTACCTTGAAGTCTCAGGTTTAGTTTTCAAAGATGGTTATACCCCAAGCAATGAAGTCATTGCGTTTAGGCGTAATAAAAAAGATTTAGCTTATCATTCACGTGTTACTGAAGTCGTGATTGATAATTATAGTAATCCGGACCGTTTTGAATCAGATTATTGGGTGAGTATATACGGTAGATATAACCGTTTTGACCACAACCACCTTGTTGGTAAAAGAAATAAAGGTGTGACTTTAGCGGTACGCCTGAACACTGAAGAAAGCCAACAGAATCATCATAAAATTGATCATAATTATTTTGGGCCTAGACCTATTTTAGGTTCAAATGGCGGCGAAACACTTCGCATTGGCACAAGCCACTATTCATTAACTGATTCATTTACTGTGGTAGAAAACAATTACTTTGACCGTTGTGATGGCGAAGTAGAAATCATTTCAGTTAAATCAGGTAAAAACAAAATTTTAAATAATACCTTCTTTGAATCTAGAGGTACGTTAACGCTTCGCCATGGTAATGGGAACTTGATTGAAGGTAATGTCTTTAAAGGCAATGGTGTCGACCATACTGGTGGTATTCGCGTTATAAACCGCGACCAAACGGTTAGAAATAATTACTTAGAGGGTTTAACTGGGTATCGCTTTGGTAGTGGCTTTACTGTGATGAATGGTGTGCCAAATTCAACAATTAACCGTTATCACCAAGTCGTTAATGCAACAGTTGAAAACAACACGTTTGTCGATGTTGACCATGTTCACTTAGCCGCAGGTAGCGATGCAGAACGTTCTGCAGCACCTAAAAGCTCACGTTTTGTAAATAATTTGTTTGTTAATAACAATGGCAAAGCTCCTTTTTCCATTTTTGATGATATTAGCGGTATTAGCTTTGTTGGTAATGCATCGAACTTATTGAAAGAAAATAAAATTAAGACAGGCATTGTCGCTCTTCCATTAACGTTAAAGCGTGCTAGTAATGGTTTACTTTACCCAGCAAACAGTGAAGCAAAAAACGTTGGTATTTCAGCTAATTTAGTACCAACAGAAAAAGCGGATACGGGTGCACCTTGGTATGAGAAAAAAGAGCCTGTTGTTGCTTTTGATTCAGGCAAGGTTATTGATGTTTCTCCAGGTGAAAATGCAATTTTTGATGCGGCCAAGGCGGCCTCTGAAGGTGACACGTTATTATTAAGTGATGGTAATTATATTGAAAATAAAATTATTACGCTGGATAAAACCCTAACAATCAAAGCAGTAAACTCACATAAAGCCAAGATAGCGTTTGAACGTTCAAGTCTATTCGTCATTGTTGATAATGGCAGTTTGAGCCTTGATGGTTTAACCATCTCTGGTAGCGAAAGTCCTGACTCTTCAGGTAATACGCTAATGAGAACGGCTAAATGGGGCATGTTAGTTAACTACCGTGTGAAAGTAATGAATAGCGTGATTGAAGACTTGGATATCAATCATTCATTTCATTTCTTTGATTCGGGTAGCCGAGCATTTGCCGACAGTATTATTGTAAAAGGTAATGTATTTAGAAATATTACTGGTGATATTTTTCGTTTAAACAAAGAGCAAGACGATTTAGGTATCTACAACACCGAATACTTAACCGTTGAAAATAATACTTTTGATAATGTGCAATCGGCGATTGTTAATTTATACCGAGGCGGTAAAGATGAAAGTACCTTTGGCCCACACTTAACGTTTGTTAACAATACGGTTGAAAGCTCATCAAAAAGTAAACGTAACAAAAGTAAAGCCAGTATCAAGGTTCATGGCACGCAAGTTACTTTGATTAGTCAAAATACCTTTACTGGCTCTGCGCCTATAGTAGTCGAACATACTGTTGGTGAGCCAATTACGGCTATTACTGACAATACGTTTAATCAAACAGATGTACCTAGTGTTTTAGAGTTGCATGCACCTATGCCGCACACCGCCGATGTTAGTCAAAATAAACACAGTAAGTAGTTGAGGATTATCACATGAAAATATTACCACTATTTCTCGCTACGATTGGCTTAATGCTTAGCGTAAATCTAGCTTCTGCTAGTGAACACCCTAAGTTATTGGTGAGTCAAGCTGACGTTGTTGATATGCGTGCCGCTATCAAAAAAGAAGGGCTATTCAAGCAAGCCTATCAAAGTAAAAAAACGTCAGTAGATCAACAGATGACAGTTGCTATCAATGTACCTCTACCTAAAGATGGTGGTGGTGGTTATACGCACGAACGTCACAAGAAAAACTACAAGCTGATGTATGATGCAGGTATTGTTTATCAATTAACACAAGATAAAAAATATGCAGCACATGTACGTGATATGTTACTTAGCTATGCTGATTTATACCCAACCTTGCCGGTTCACCCAAAAAGAAAAGTAGGCAAGCAAAACCCTGGTAAGTTGTTTTGGCAAAGTTTAAATGAAGCCGTCTGGTTAGTGTATACAAGCCAAGCTTATGATTTTATTTTACCTTCACTGTCAGCGAGTGAAAAAGAAAAGATAGAGACTGGATTGTTTCATCCTATCGTAAAGTTTTTATCAGTCGAATCTCCTGCAACGTTTAATAAAGTACATAACCACGGCACGTGGACAACCGCTGCTGTTGGTATGACAGGTTACGTTTTAGGTGAATTAGAATGGGTTGAACAAGCACTTTATGGTTTAGACAAATCAGGAAAGGGCGGTTTTTTAAGACAGCTTGATGAATTGTTTTCACCACAAGGTTATTACAACGAAGGTCCTTATTATCAACGTTATGCGTTAATGCCGTTTGTTACTTTTGCCAAAGTGATACAAGAAAATCAACCAGAGCGTAAAATATTTGAATACCGAGATGGCATCGTATTAAAAGCGATTGATACCACAATACAGCTAAGCTACAACAAATTATTCTTTCCTATTAATGATGCGATTAAATCTAAAGGCATTGATACCATTGAATTAGTGAACGGTGTCACTATTGCTTACGGTTTAACCAAAGATGCAGGTTTGTTAAGTATTGCCAAGTCTCAGAATCAAACAATTTTAACGGGTGATGGCTTAAAAGTTGCGCAAGCATTAGATAATAGCCTTGAACAACCCTATCACTTTAAAACAATCGCTTTTGGTGATGGTAATGACGGTAAGCAAGGTGCATTAGTTATCATGCGCCAAGATGTAGGAGGTGAGCAAGCGTTATTGTTTAAGCCTACTGCACAAGGTTTAGGACATGGTCACTTTGATAAACTAACGTGGCAGTTTTATGATCGAGGCGAAGAAATCGTATCTGATTACGGCGCGGCTCGTTTCTTAAATGTTGAAGCCAAATTTGGCGGTCGTTATTTACCTGAGAACAATACTTGGGCAAAACAAACCATTGCACATAACACTGTGGTTGTTGATGAAGAGACTCACTTTAATGCTAGTGTTAAAAAAGGCAATGCTAATCACCCGGAATTATTGTTTTTTGATAAAAATGAGAATGTAACGGTTAGTTCAGCGCGTATTGATAGTGCTTATGAGGGTGTTTCTTTAACGCGCACAATGGCGTTACTTGAATTGCCATCTCTAGAGCAATCGCTAGTCGTTGATATTTTTGATATTCAGTCAGACGAAGTACACCAATATGATTTGCCCGTTCATTATAAAGGCCATTTAATCAGTACTAATTTTGACTTAGCAACCCAGTTAACCAGTTTACCTATATTAGGTGAGAAAAATGGCTACCAACACTTATGGTTAAAATCTCAAGCACAGCCTAAAGCAGGTTTATCGCAAATTACCTGGTTAAATAAAAATGGTCGATTCTATACGCAATCATCAATTATGGACGGTGATGCATCTTTTATCTTTACCCAAATAGGCGCTAACGATCCGTTCTTTAACTTACGTAATGAAGATGCTTTTATTAATCGTAAAAAAGAGTCCAAAAATCATACCTTTGTCAGTGTATTAGAGCCTCATGGTGAATATAACCCATCAAAAGAATTTACCATTGATGCGGTAAGTAAAGTAACCCAGTTAGCCCACGTAAAACAAAAAAATATTGATGTTATTACCATTTCGGTGGACAAACAACAGTACGCTTTAGCCATTAATAACGCTAAATCGTTAAATAAAAATGCATCCTTTACGGTTGCAGGTAAAACATATCCATTAACAGGCCGATTCGCCTTAATCAAGTTAGCGCAGTAGTAGGAGAGCATTATGAGTCAGAGTGAACGTTTCACCGTTGCCAGTGAGAATGAAGCCTTAATTGAAGACATAGGCGGTGGATTAAAGCGCCAAATGTTAGGTTATAACCAAGAATTAATGGCTGTTAAAATTTGGTTTTCCGAAGGAGCTATTGGTTACAACCATGCCCATAGACACTCACAAGTTACTTATGTTGTTGAAGGAGAGTTTCACTTCAACATTGATGGCATTACTAAGGTCATGAAAGCGGGTGATAGCTGCCTGATACCACCTTATGCAGATCACGGTGCTACTTGCCCTACAGGCGGTATTTTGATTGATACTTTTAGCCCTCCTCGTGAAGACTTTCTAGAAGATGGTCTTCTTGATAAACCTGATGATACTTTTATTGAAAAGGCTTCAGGTAAAATTTTCAATAAGGATAACACCAAATGAAAATGAAAAATTTACGTTGGTGGGTTATTGCATTAATCGCACTAGCAACGGTTATTAACTATATTGATCGTTCTGCGCTTAGTGTGCTTTGGCCTGATATTGTTGAAGATTTATTTCCTGATGAATCAGCTCTAGAGCGTAAGCAAATATACGCTAATATTTCGATTGTTTTCATCTTGTCTTATGCTTTTGGTCAAGCAATATTTGGCAAGATATTTGACTGGATTGGTACACGTTTAGGTTTTGTATTGTCTATTGGTGTTTGGTCTATAGCAACAGCGGCTCACGCCTTTGCACAAGGCATGCTGAGTTTTAGTATCTTCCGTGCCATTTTAGGTGTGGCAGAAGCGGGTAATTGGCCCGGAGCAGCTAAAAGTAATGCCGATTGGTTTCCCACTAAAGAACGTGCCTTAGCACAAGGTATCTTTAACTCAGGTGCGGCGATTGGCGGTATTATTGCCATCCCTCTTATCGCTTATTTAACGGTTTATTTTAGCTGGCAAATGGTGTTTGTTGTAATTGGTTTAGTTGGTTTGTTGTGGCTTATTCCATGGATTATCTTAGTCAAAGCGCCACCTAAATCTCACCCTTGGATCACTGATGAAGAACGTGAGTATATTCTAACAGGTCAGCGAAATAGTGATGACAGTGGTGATATAACCTGTGATGAAGATGAATATAACCCATCAACAGGTGAGTTACTGTCTCGTAAGCAAAGCTGGGGGGTAATTATTGCTTCAGCGGCTATTGATCCTATCTGGTGGCTATTCGTGTTTTGGATCCCTATTTATCTTAACGAAGTGTACGGCATGGATGTTAAAGCAATTGGTATTTATGGTTGGGTTCCTTACGTTGGCGCTATGTTTGGTGCTTGGTTTGGTGGTTTACTTGCACAAAATCGGTTAAAAGCAGGTTGGAGTGTTGACAAGGCTCGTAAGCTGACGATTACCTTAGGCTGTTTGATCATGTTACCAGCACTACTCGCTATGGCTAGTCCTGGTGGTCCGACTACCGCGGTAATTATTATGGCTGTTATTTTATTTGGCTTCCAAACAGCCATTGGCAATGTGCAAACATTACCGAGTGATTTATACGGTAAAAAGGCGGTTGGAAGACTATCAGGCTTTGCTGGTATGGCAGCAAAATTAGGTGCGTTAGGTTTAACGGCGCTAGTGCCCATTTTAACTGCAGATGGTAACTACACACCGGCATTTGTTATTGGTGCTTCTTTAGCTGTTATTGCGATGCTAGCTGTTTGGATACTTATTCCAAAAATAGAGCCATTAAAGAGTCTTAAGTAATTGGCTTTGGACTGTTTTTAATTAATATAATACTAATCAAACTCTTTAAGGTTTTGATTAGTATTGATAAGGTTTTCTAATGAAAAATATTTATGTACTGGGTGAATGCATGATTGAATTAAGAGCTGATAAAGCACTTGATTCTTCTGATCAAGCCGTTTCAAAAAGTGATTCATCATCAAAAACACTCAAGCAATCATTTGCTGGTGATGTGTTAAATACCGCAGTGTATTTGAAGCGAACCTTTCCTGAAATAAATACACACTTTGTCTCTGCATTAGGTAAAGATAATTTTAGTCTTGATATGCTCGACTTTTTTAAACAAGAGCAAGTGGGTAGTGATTTGGTTTTCCAGTCAAACGAGAAAATGCCAGGTTTATATGCCATTGAGACTGATGATACAGGTGAAAGAACTTTTGCGTATTGGCGTGAAAATTCAGCAGCCAAGGACGTTATGTCTTTTATTGATGATGAGGCCATAAAGCAATTATCTACGGGTGATATGTTTTTCTTTTCAGGCATTTCATTAGCGGTTATTCACACAAATGACCGTCAAAAATTTTGGCAGATGATTGAGAAACTACAACAAGCAGGCGTCAGTATTGTATTTGATCCTAACTACCGTGCACGTATGTGGGATACACCTGACCAAGCCAGAGAACAGTTTGACCAAGCTTTCGCGTTTTCGGACGTTGCGTTACCAGGCGTTGATGATTTCCAACAGCTTTATGATATTGATAGCTCTGAAGGTGTATATGATTACTGTAAGTCTTTTAACTTAAAAGAGTTAGTGATCAAAAACGGCGAACAGGGGATTTTGTGTTATGTCGATAAGCAGGTGTATCAATTTAACATCACCCCTGTGACTAATGTTGTTGATACAACATCGGCAGGTGATTCGTTTAATGGTGTTTATCTCGGTGCACGTGCCAAGGGTTTAACCATCAGCCATGCAATTGAACTTGCATCAAGTGCTGCTGGCTATGTTATACAGCACTCAGGTGCCATTGTTAATAAGCAAGCGTTCAAGCAATTTATGGCACAAAAACGCCAATAATTTAAAACCTGATATAAACACTCTTTTATAGGAACACACATGAAATTATTTTCCACCTTGATGGGAGAGCAAACTCTGCTGCCTATCATTCAAGCAAATAGCGTTGAAGAAGGTCTTAAAATTGGCAAAGCAATGGCTGCGGCAGGTATTGGTTTAGTCGAAGTTGTACTGAGAACTGAAGCATCTATTGATATTATTCGTGCATTAAAAGAAGCACTACCTGAACTGAAAGTCGGGGCTGGTACTGTTATCAATGAAGATATTTTTAACCAAGCAATTGCTGCGGGTAGTGACTTTATTATAACGCCAACTATTTCACCTAATTTGTTGAAAGTACTTAGCAATAGTCCAGTGCCAGTTCTACCTGGCGTTTCGGACCCTGCGAGTATTTTATTAGCGGTTGAACAAGGCTATACCGAAGTAAAACTATTTCCAGCATCACTCTCAGGTGGAGTACCATTTTTATCGGCAATGTCTTCCGTTTTTAAAGGCATTTCATTTTGCCCTACAGGTGGCATTAACCAAGACAACCAGCAGGAATATTTAGCTTTGAGTAATGTGATTGCCGTTGGTGGCACTTGGGTAGCAAAATCTGACTGGGTTGCTGATAAAGCCTGGTCTAAAATAACTGATGCATGTGTAAAAGCTTGTAAAGTGGCGGAAGGTGTTAGTTAACATGAAGTCTCAATCAGAATATCTTAAAGCTGGCTTAGTGTCGGGTGAAGCCACGCAACGTTTGTTTAATGAGGCAAAAGCGAAACAATATGCTATCCCTGCGGTAAATGTTATTAGTACAAGTGCAATTAATGCTGCACTTGAAGCAGCATATGAAGCTAAATCCCCTATTATTATTCAATTATCTTATTCTGGTGCCGCTTACTTTATTGGTAAAGGCGCACCGTTGACGGATCTTGAAGCATCTATTCAAGGAGCAATTTTGGCTGCAAAGTACATTAATGATGCTGCTAAAGTGTATGGTATTCCTGTGGTTATTCACACAGATCATGCGTCTAAAAAACTACTACCTTGGATTGACGGATTACTTGAAGCAGGTAAACAGCATTTTAAGCAAACTGGAGAGCCTTTATTTAGCTCTCACATGCTCGACTTATCAGAAGAGCCGCTCGCTGAAAACATCGATATTTGTGCCCGTTACTTAAAAGTAATGAAGCCCCTTAATATGACGATCGAAATTGAACTTGGTTGTACAGGTGGTGAAGAAGACGGGGTAGATAATACCGATATTGATAATGCCAAGCTTTATACACAACCTGAAGATGTAGCTTATGCTTATTTTCACTTACAGCGCATCAGTAATCATTTTATTATTGCAGCCTCTTTTGGCAATGTTCATGGGGTTTATAAATCAGGGCAGGTTGCTTTGACACCTATGATATTAAAAAACTCGCAAGCCTATGTATCTGAACAATTTAACTTACCTCATCACCCATTAAACTTTGTTTTTCATGGCGGTTCGGGCTCTGATTTAGGAGATATTAAAGAAGCTATCTCATACGGCACGATTAAAATGAATATTGATACTGATACCCAATGGGCCTATTGGGACGGTGTTAAAAAATATAGCGCGAAGTATCGCCGATATTTAAAGTCACAATTAGGTAACCCTAAAGGTGAAGATGTACCTAATAAAAAATATTATGATCCCAGAGTCTGGTTACGTCAGAGTGAGTTACAAATGAAAGTAAGGCTCATACAATGTTTTACTGAGCTTAACTGTTTGAATAGGAGTCTTTAATTTATGAAACGATTAATGTCGGTACTAAAAGATGATGGTGTTGAACAATCCCTGATAACCATTATTCGTACTATTTTAGCTGCATCTAAAGAGCTCTCTTTTAGAATAAGCCAAGGGGAGTTGTCAGGTGTATTGGGCTCCACACTTGATGAGAATATACAGGGTGAGCAACAAAAAACATTGGATGTTATTGCTAATCAACTGATTAAAGAATTACTCGCTGAAGAGGCTGACGTTAAATCACTAGCCTCTGAAGAAGAAGAACATATTGTGCCCGTTAATGAAACTGGCAAGTATGTGATTGCCTTTGACCCGCTTGATGGCTCGTCAAATACCGACGTTAATGCGTTAATTGGGACTATATTTACCATTTTTCCAGCAATAGATGACCTTGCGGCAGATGATTGGAAGCAATTTAATCGAGAAGGTAGCGAGCAAGTCTGTGCAGGTTATGTCTTATATGGTCCTTCGACTATGTTGGTGTTGTCTACAGGCAAAGAGACACGGGGTTATACCTTAGATTTAACCCATGGCGGATATTTGTTAACACACCCCGTATTAACTATCCCACAAATGACGAATGAATTTGCTATTAATATGGCAAACCAACCTCATTGGCACTTGCAAACTCAACAGTATATACAAGATATATTAGGTGGAGATAAAACGTATAATATGCGTTGGAATGCGGCAATGGTTGGCGATGTACATCGTATACTTTTCCGTGGTGGCATCTTCATATATCCAAAAGACAGAAGGCCTCAATATATTGAAGGAAAACTACGTTTACTTTATGAAGCCTTTCCTATGGCAATGTTAGTCGAGAACGCTGGCGGTAAAGCAATAGATGGTAACTTTTCTATTTTAGATAAAAGGTTAGACACATTACATCAAAGAGTTCCCGTTATTCTAGGAAGCACATGTGAAGTTGAACTTTATAAATCGTCAAAGAGCAATGACTAGTATTTTATACTTGTGCAATTGATCTGAACCGTGGAAGTTTATTCATGCATATTAAAAATAATGATAGGACTTCCCAAACTTACCGATCAAGTTAAAATTATGGAATCTCGAGCTTAATGAATAAAATACAGTTTAGCAAATCCACCGAACTTTATAATTTGATTATAGGTGGTTTGATAGCCATGACATCAGAACAAAAAGTAGGCAAAGTTAATTATCATACTGGCAGTGAAAATTTATTTTTAGGGAAATGGCTAAAAAGAGCAAAAAAGCAAAGACGCTATTCAAGATCTATATCAACTGATATTGATAACATGCTGCAATTATACAAGACTAAAAATATCAGTGGCGATTTAGCTGCACTTTTTTATCATGTATGTAGCGAATTTCAATTACTTAGAAGCATGTCAAAAAAGTTCGAATTAAGCCCAAAGCTACGCTTTGATAAGGCAATGAACGAACTCAGTAAAGATAATTGGCATATTTCATTACCAATACCTAATGATCTACAAACAGGGAAACCTTATAGACCTCAAAATGAGAAAGAAATTTTCACCACAAATTGGTACTGGGATGACGCTTTTGATACAAAAGAAGATCTAACCAAGCAAGTTAGTATCTTTGTTGTTTCTTCTCCTCAAAATGTCATTGACTGCTTATATCATCATGGATTTCTTCTTGTTAAAGGGCTAACAAGTAAAGATGAGCAGGGTAAATGTTTTTATCAATTTATAATTTTCCCAGAAAATAACTATTGTGGTGAAGCGGCTATACCAACAAAGTACCAAAATAGACCTATCAGGTAAGGTAAGTGAAGAATTTCCTGAAGTTTCAAGTAGCGTACTTAGAGACAATAACGTTGCTAATTTTTGCATTATGTTCTTTTAAATCATATTCGGTAGATATTGTTAAGTTACAAAGACAACAAATGTCTGAAAATAAAGCAGCACATAACACGGAAGTAATACGGCGTGCTTTAGAAATAACCGAGCCTGAATATGGCCCCTTCAAACTGGAAAAAGTTAATCTAACGATGAGCTCTGCTAGGATGCTTAAATCGTTAGGGTCTGGGAAACTAATTAATACCGCAATAGTGCCTGCTAATGAGTTATGGGACAAACATAACATTGCTATTCCAGTTCCTGTCAGGGAAGGATTATTGAGTTATCGATTATTACTTGTTAATAAGGCTGACTTGGCAACGTTTGCAGGAATAAACAGCCTTAAGGAGTTAAATAATTTAACTGCTGGTTTGCATAAAGGCTGGTTGACGACAGAAATATATAAATTAAACAATTTAAAAGTAATGGAAACTGGCCATTTTGAAGGTTTATTTTTAATGCTAAATAGGCGTCGTTTTGATTATATCCCTAGGGGAGTTTATGAGATTTATGATGAATTGAAAGCACGGCAGTCAATGTTAAAAGATATAGTAGTAGAGCCAACTATCGCGTTATATATTCCTACATCCTCTTATATTTACGTTTCTCCGGCAGAAAAAAGGTTAGCAAAACGAATGAAGTCTGGAGTGATAAAACTGTTAGCCAATGGAGAGTTAAAAAAAATATTGAATAAATATTATGCAAATGATATCAGTCGTGCAAAGTTGAATGGCAGAAAAATATTTAAAATTGAAAATCCCTCCAATAATCCTAGAGATCAATTGAATTATATAAAATTATTGGATGCTGATTAAAAATATTATGAGTTTAATAAAGTCACATGCTCTTAATTTACAATCTAAAGCTAAGACTATTTTGGTCAATAACAAGAAAACCCCACGTTTTCTATACATTGATTTAGGCACATACGGACGTTTTTATTTAATTACCATGTCACGTGTATTGGGAGCAATAAATAGCTATTTAAATACATTTCACATTCCATTATAAAGTTAGCTAAGTTATTAAGTATCTATCATTAACAATAATAACTAACCGATAAAGGCGCTACTACCCAAGCGTATAAGGAAGTGAGACTATGAGCCCTAAAGTAAAACAAACCAGTGAAGAGATACAAAACTCAAATAAACTTAACAATGAAGTGACGCTTAATGAGCAATCAAATAACGTTATAAAAGTAACTTATCCATTATCATTTTTGTTATTAGAAAGTGAAGAAGATAGCTTTGTGAAAGGCTATAACTAATACCATTTTAAAATGACCACTTAGTTTATGTTATTGCTATGAAATCACCGATAAAAGCTGTGGGAGTTCAGCCTCTACCGATGAAGTAACTCTGAAATTGGTTGCTCAGCTTTTAGCTGTTTTTACGCCACAGCGGTAAAATAAAGAGGCTTGCTAAAAAGAGCACGGCACTGCTTGGCTCTGGTATGTCATTTATGTGATCGTCAACGTAGCCAGCTGTTGCTGTCGATGTTTCCTTGATAGCTTCTACAATAGCGTTGGCAAAATAGGTATCTCTTTTAGTTCTACTTCCTCTAATATTATAAGAAGCTTCTATATGGACAAAATTAACACCTGCATCTCTTGAAAATTGACCTTGTGGGTTATTAAAAGCTCTTAAATGATAGAAAGGGTTATGGCCATCTTGATCCATACCATTAACTTGAATGTTAAGCGGATCATCTTTATCTAATAGGTTGTAAACATAAGATGTACCAAATTGATTGTCATCAATCTCTTCAAGTAATCGGTCTAAAGTTGCCAATTCATTAGTAACATTGCCCGCACCATCTGATAATACCGCATCTGTGCCATCAGGAAACTTTTTGCCAGTACTCGAGCCAAAACCATGTAGCTGCCACGCAGTACTATCGCCGTATCCCCCATTAAAGATTTTATGTACTTCTTGGAATATTGAGTGCTCTAAGCTGGTTGGGTTAGCGGTTTGAGAACCATTAGCTGAGCGGTGAGCGCCAGCGATGGCAAAAGCATTAGCGTCAGAGCGTTCAAACACTCTCGCACCTAATCTATGGGTATTGGTATCATTAGACGGATGAGTCACTTCAATGGTGACGTTGGAAGTGGATGCTGCGTTAATAAAGTAAGAACCCCAGCCCTTTGACTGTTTACCAGCAATTAACTGTTCGGCTACGCCCCAATAAACATCTTGGGTGGTGCTATTGTTAAATTGTATTAAGTCATAACCTAAGAAATTAGCTTGAGTCTCAGCAACCGACCAATTGTGATCATAAAGACTTTTAGCCAACAAACTAAAGCCTGATCTTTGTTCGGCTGTGGGCGCTACATAATCACCAGAATTTTTAGTAAAGGCTTGGTTTTTTAATCCAGCGACGTAATCATAAAAACTACCGTCTTTAATAATGGCTGATTGAACAGGAAGAGAAGCCAACGCTAATGATCCTAAAAAGTATGCTTTTTTCATGTTATTCCTTTATTGTTTTTCTACGATAATGGCTTAATAAATAAACACAAACCAATAACTAATCATCGAAAGGTCATAACCTTCGTCTATGGGGTAGGGGTTATTATGCTTTTAATATCATTAGGTTATGTTGTAAATAATTTGATCTTATGATTTATGTTAACTATTCGATGCTAAATAATGGGGACTGGTGTTAGTAATACCACCGTTGGTGACATTCTCTATCTAATGATTAGTTTTATTGATAGTTTTCTTTGATAGAAAGCGTTAAAGAATGGTTATTACGGGGCAGAGCTAAGCAAGGTTATTTTAAATAAAGTAATGGTAAAATTTTCACTACTTTATTTACTTTTTCTCTCTTTATTACGTTTTCATTAGTTAACTTTAGGGAATTTATGGCTCACTATGAAAGATCAAACCAAGTGGTTTTCACTTCGCTGTATTGATCAAACGCCATTAATGAATTATCTCGGCCACCAAAGCCTGACAACTTATAACCACCAAAAGGTGTGCTGATATCTCCTTCACTAAAGCAATTGACAGAAACGGTACCTGCTTTGAGTGCTTGAGAGTATATATGAGCTTTCTTCAAGTCTCGGGTATATAACGATGCTTGTAAGCCGTAACAAGTATCATTGGCGATAGCGATAGCTTCATCATCAGAATTTGCTTCAATTAAACTAAACACCGGACCAAATATTTCTTCGGTGGCAATGGTCATCGTTGGACTGACGTTATTAAATACCGTTGGTTCGATAAAGTAGCCGTTATTGAGAGAAATGGCATTACCACCCTGTATTAGGGTTGCACCTTCCTCTTTGCCAATATCAATATAGCGGAGTATTTTCTCATACTGTTGGCGGTTAATGATAGAACCCAACATAAATTGAGGGTCGAGTGGATCACCTGTTTGCCAATCAGCTAAATTTGAAATTATCTTTTCGGTAAGTGCTGCTTTTACATCTTTATGAATAATTATTCGTGAATTTTCCGTGCAATTTTGTCCCATATTCCACAAAGCTGCGCCGACAATATGCTCTGCAGCCTTGTCTAAATCATCGACATCACTAAGCACCACGCTGGGGCTTTTACCGCCACATTCAAGCACAACACGTTTTAAATTACTTAGCGCTGAATAGTTTAAAAAATGTCTTCCGGTTGCAGTTGAACCGGTAAATGAAACAACATCAACATCGTGATGTAAACCCAGTGGCTCACCAACATTAGGGCCTAAACCCGGTAATACATTAAATACGCCAGCAGGGATTCCCGCTTTAATGGCAAGCTGTGCAACTCTTAGTGTGGTCATACTGGTTGCTTCAGCAGGCTTAACAATAACAGAGTTACCCATCATCAAAGCTGGGCCTAGTTTCCAAGCCAACATCATTAATGGAAAGTTCCACGGTAATACACAAGCGACAACCCCTGCGGCTTCTCGTCTAATGGTTGCTAAAGCATTAGGGGCTGTTGGCGATATTTGATCATAAACTTTATCTGCCGCCTCAGCGTACCAACGTATACAAGAAATTGTTTCTGGCAAGTCAGTTAAAACACATTCATGAATAGGTTTACCAGCTTCTAGCGTTTCTAGTACGGCTAACTCTGTTGCGTTTTCTTCTATTAAATCAGCTAATTTTAATACCGCAGATTTTCTTTCACTAGGTGCTAATTTCGACCAGATACCACTTTCAAATACCGCCTTTGCATTATCAACCGCGATATTTACGTCATCAGCATCACATGAGGCAATTTCGGTTAGCACTTCACCCGTTGCAGGATTTTCTGTTGCCATGGTATTGCCGTTTATAGCATTAACAAACTCGCCGTTGATAAACGCTTTATTGGGTAGCTCGATATCTTTACTAAGCAGGCTATAAGCCTGTTGAGATAATAACTCAGACATTACATGCTCCCTACTTATCGTTGATTAAGGTTTCTAAGGTATTTGCAGCTTGCAAGATAACGGTATTCACCTGTGACTTCATCTCTTCAGTTAATGCTTGCATAGGCAAACGAACTTCACCCGTGCTTAGTCCTTGTAGCTGTGCCCCGTATTTAACACATTGGACAAATTTACCACTTTGCTCTAAAAACGACATGACTGGCATTAACGCTGTCATAAATGCTTTACCTTTAACAAAGTCTTTATCAATAACACAGGTCTGGTAAAATTCAACACAGGCTTGTGGAAATATATTGGCACAAGCACATACCCAGCTTTGTGCGCCCCAAACAAAAAACTCCAATACTTGATCTTCTGCACCAGCGCTAAGCTGAAGTTGTGGGTAGTCTAAGGTTAGCTGGTGGATACGGTTGATATCGCCACTAGACTCTTTAATGGCGACAACATTTTCTCTGTCTGCTATCAGGTTAAGAAATTCACTGCCCATTTCTACGCCAGTTCGACCTGGGTAGTTATATAAAATAATAGCTAAGTCAGCGGCTTCATCAATGCGAATAATATGCTCAGCCAACTCTTTTTCATTGGGCAGAGAATAGGGCGGCGCTGCGACTAACATGCCACTTGCGCCAGCTGCTTTTGCCGCACGAGCATAACTATATACTTCGGTTGCTATTACATCATTAATACCGGCAATCCAAGGAACTCTTTGTGCGATATAACCATTAGCAAATTCGAATTGTTGTAAACGCTCTGTTTTTGACATGGCGTAAAACTCGCCTGTTGAACCACCAATGATTAAACCATGCACCCCGGCATCGATCTGCTTATCTAAAACTGTTCTCCAAGCTTCATAATCAATATTTCCATCTGGGCCAAAAGAAGTCAGTACTGGGGTATATATGCCTTGTAGTTTCATTATCAAGTTCTCAATTGTATAAGTTTAAAGCAACTAGAGTGGTCGTCCCCTAGTGAATTATTAGTCGATAACCGCTAATATAAATTCAACATAACATCGATAATATACAGTATACAATCTAAATTTTTTGTTATTTTTACTGCTGTTTTTTCTTACTTACGTTCGAGTCACACTGCTGTTATTTGGTGACAGTAAAGAGTTATTTGATGACATTAGTACTTTTATTGTTCGGTGTAATTAATTTTTATAGGGGTGAAGTTGTTATTTTTGCTGATATTTATTATGCAATTTAGTGAATATAAATATTCGCAACAAAAACAATGATCAGAATAAAAATAATTATAAATGTAACTTGAACAATAAAAACAAATGGGGAATAACAATGAAAAATAATCAAAGCTTCAAGCTTTCTGCGCTATCGATAGCAATGTTATCTGGCTCGCTCTTATTTGCGACATCATCTACTGTTTATGCAGCAGAATCAGAACAAAAAATTGAAGAAGAAGTTGAGGTCATTAATGTTACTGGTTCGCGAATTAAACGTTCCGATCTTGAGGGGGCTTCACCGGTAACTATTTTAACTCGTGCAGATCTAGACCTTTCTGGTGCAACTAATATAGGTGAGTTAATTAATAAATTACCCGCAGTTACCGGTACACCAGGTAGTGAAAATACTGGGGTAAATGGCGGTACAGCAAGTTTTACACTTCGAGGATTATCCGCTAATAATACCTTAGTTCTCATTGATGGTCGTCGCTCTATTACTCGTGGTGCTTCCGCTACCGTAGACTTAAACTCAATTCCGTTTGAAATGGTTGACCGGATTGAAGTATTAAAAGACGGAGCTTCTGCAATTTATGGCTCTGATGCTATTGCTGGTGTTCTAAATGTTATTATGCTCAAGGAATATGACGGCATAAAGCTTGACGCCGAATATGGTATAAGCTCAGAGGGTGATGCAGCAAACCGCTATTTAGCCATGACCTGGGGAGCATCAGATGAGAAGAGCTCTATCGTATTCAGTGCATCACAACGTAGCAAAGATGGTTATGGCCGTGCCGATCGTCGTATTTCGGCAAACAGTAACCATAGCTCATATGATCCAAAAGGTTCAAATAAAGGCTCTAGTCGTTCCCCACACTCAGTTATCTGGCATACGCCGACTGATATTGACGGTAACCCTGCCACGCGTAAGGAAGATGTAGCAGCTTGGGGGAGTTCTTGGATAACGGGTGCAGATCGTGCACCATGGTCAGCGAATAATCCATATGATGCCGTTAATGACTTCCGTGATTTTGATGGTTGGCGAGCAGATGGTAGTGATGGTGATGAATATAATTATGCAAGTTTAGAAAGTGCATCAAACGACCTTACTATTTCGAACTTATTTGTTAATGCCACTTATGAGCTTACAGATGATATAACATTATTTTCTACAATTTCAGCCAATAAAAATACTTCTTCAGGCTCACAAGCTCCGGCAGCAATCACCGAAGATGCTTCGGGGTCATGGGTCTCGCCAACGAACCAATACAATCCGTTTGGCACCGGTGTTCGTGTTCGTCGCCGTATTACGGAAGGCGGGACTTTACGCCCACTTGATACTGATGCATTAACCACGCGCTTTGTTATTGGCTTAGAAGGTGAGCTTGGAGAGTGGGGATGGGATGCAGCTTATAGCAGTCAAAGTGTTGATGTTAACCAAAGACAAGGCACTCAAATTGCTCGTGACCGTGTTGGCTTTGCTTTAGGTGACTCTGCCGATTGTTTAGCGCGTACCGATGGTTGTGTACCGTTAGATGTTTTTGGTGCGCCAGGTGCTATCACTGAAGAAATGCGTAACTATATTTTTGCTAACAAACCTACCATTGATATGGAAAATAAACTTAGTTATTACCAATTCAATATTGCAGGGCCTGTACTTGAATTACCTGCGGGAGCGTTACAAATTGCAGCCGGCGCTGAATATCGTGAAGAGTCAGGTTTCATAAAATATGATGCCGATGCAAATAAAAACAATACAGCTTATTTAAATGCATACTACGATACCGAACCTCACCCTCGCGATATTACCGAGTTTTATCTAGAAGCGAATATACCATTATTATCAAATGTAATAATGGCGCATAGCTTAGAGTTAGACCTTGCCGTTCGTACCTCTGATTATAGTGATTTTGGTCGTACAACTAACCCTAAATATGCGATGAAATGGCGCCCTGTGGAAGAGCTTTTAATTCGAGGTAGTTATACTGAAGGTTTCCGAGCTCCAACGTTTGGCGAGTTATATGCAGGACAGTCTGATTCATGGGGTCCACAGAAAGATCCATGTTGGGAAAATACTAATGCGACTCACCCAGGATGTTTTGCTGAAACTATTCCATCGCAAACAGGTATTGATCATGTAATTAGTGGTGGTAATGCTGATTTAACACCTGAAACAGCTGAAAGTCTAACTTATGGGGTTGTATGGACGCCAGGCTACATAGAAGGTTTATCTGTAACGTTAGATGCCTTTAATATCAAACAAGACAATGTCATTAGTTCTTTAGATTTACAAACGGTATTAGACCGTAATGCTGAAACAGGTACCTTATACGCTGATAAAATACACCGAGATGTAACTGGACGACTTGAGTATGTGGAAGCAACGGGGATGAATTTAGAGTCTCGTGAAATTCAAGGTTTTGACTGGGAAATTTCATATAAATTACCTGACTTTAGTTTTGGTCAAATTAGCCTTGCTTTTAATGGCTCTCATTTAGATAAATGGGTAGATGATATCTCACCTGACGATGATGCTATAGATTATGCAGGCCACTTCAGTGGTGGATTCGTTGGTGCATATCATGAAGATCGCATGAATTTTGGCATTCAATACGCTAAAGAGAATTTTAATGCGAGTTGGACCACTTATTACCTACCGTCAGTAATTGATGATTGGGCAACAACCGATGAAGTAGAAGTTCGTATGGATAGCTACATGCAACATGATATTCAAATGGGATATTTTGTAGAGTACGGTATTGATACTAATGTTACCTTTGGTGTTTTAAATCTTCTTGATGAAGAGCCACCATTTACTAACTCCAACTACCAAGGTGGTTTTGAACAATTTAACTACTCAAGTCGTGGCCGTTTTATGTATTTTAGACTCAGTAAAGAGTTCTAAGCTGTCTTTTTTAAAATCTAGGTAGCTTTTATGATTGGGTAGACTTCACGCCGAGGTTTACCCAAATATATTTTATCGAAAATTATTATTTTGACGAAAGACATTGAAATTAATAGTATATTGGGTTTTTGCATATTTAATAGAATAAAATTTATTTCATACTAGTTAAATGAAAAAGTAGATGTTAATTTAACGTTTACAAATGAAATTATAAAGCACTTAGTGATTGGATAAATTAAATCATTAAGGTACTTAGATAATTATGCTACTCAATTTTCGGCGGTTAGGTTCAGTGGAGATATGTTGAACTCTTTAAGTATTTATCATCCATATTACATATAAAAAATAGGCGAAATACTCTATGCGTCATGTTTATAGCAGACTAAAAACCATTGCTTCTCTTATTTCTTTAAAGAGCATTTTGGTGGTTTTTTTTATTAATTCAATGTGCGCTTTTCTAAAAACAGTTTATCACTTGACGGTAGTGGAAAGCAGTTTTGATTTCTTTTTTGCCGAGTTCTATGGCTATTTCAAAACCATGAACACCTTAGGTTTTTCCCTCGCTTTCTCTTACTTAATTCTATCACGTGGTCCCGATAGTAAAATGTCGATTACACGTATCGCTATGATAGGTTTGTTAGCCTTTGCAGTAAGTTTTCCTTTTATTTTTATTACCGGTCAACCTTGGAATGAAAGTTCATTACATCCAATTTTCCAAGTGACTATTTATTCCCTGTCCACGCTAATATTTTCTGCTTGGGCCATTATGCTTATTATTTATGTGCAAAGTAGGGAGTCTCAGCCAAAATTTCAAATGCTAAAACAACAAATCGCCGAGCAGTCCATCGAGCGTGAGCGTGTTGAAATGGAGTTACATCTGTTGCAAGCACAAATTGAGCCGCACTTTTTTTATAATACTTTAGCAAACCTACATAATCTGATTGATTATGATGCCGAAAAAGCTAAAAACTTATTAGAAGAACTTACCGAATATTTACGCTCTACAGTGCATCAATATCGTCATAAATTTATTAAGTTATCAGAAGAAGAAGACATGGTCCGCCGTTACCTCAATATTCAAAAAATTCGTTTTGGTGACAAACTGACTTATAAAGTTGAGATACCAGATAAATTAATGCATTACCCTATTTTGCCGATGTCAGTATTAACCTTGGTTGAAAATGCCATTAAACATGCGGTTGAGAAAAATAATGGCCAGGGCGAGATTATAATCAGTGCTAGCTTAGGTAATAAAGACTTTTTAACGGTGAGTGTTACTGATAATGTCGGTATGCTAGAAGGTAATTCGCACGGTACAGGCATTGCTAATCTTATTGCTCGACTTGATGTTACTTACAACAACCGGGCAAAATTTACTATCGACTGTAAGCCTAATAATAATACTTGTGCACAACTTGAGGTACCAACCAATGGTTAATATTATAATCGCGGAAGACGAAGAAATATTACGAGTAAACCTAGAACGAAAACTTAAAAATCACTGGCCACAGGGGAATATCATTGCCTCAGTAAAGTGTGGTAAAGATGCTTTATCTTCAATTGACTTATTAAAACCTGATGTGGTTTTTTTAGATATACAAATGGGTGACCTAACGGGCATTGAAGTGATTCAGCAAAGTAAACACAGCTGCCATGTGGTGTTTATTACTGCCTATGATAAATACGCAATAGAGGCGTTTGAAGCAGGGGCGATTGATTACCTTTTAAAGCCTTACTCTGATAAACGCCTCAAGGATTGTATTGAACGACTTAACGTTCGTCTTGCTTCTACTCCAGTCGATATTAAACAACTGTTAAGTAATATTTCATCCCATGAAGACCGTTATTTAAAGTGGCTGAAAATTCAAATAGGTAGCAAATTTTGGTTGTTAGACATTAAAGACATTATTTGTTTTAAAGCCTGTGGACGTTATGTCAAAGTGCTGACTAAAGATAGAGAAGCACTTGTGCGTATGCCTTTGAAGAGTTTGTCGTTACAACTTGACCCTGATGTTTTTTGGCAGGTGCATCGCAGTACAATAATGAGCATTGAGCATTTAGACTATGTGCAAACATCAGACGCTGAACAAATGCATGCTCATATGAAACAGTTAGCTGAACCCTTAGCTGTTAGCCGAAGCTTTTCTCATCTGTTTAGAAACCTAACTGTTGAATAAGCCTCAGCGTTGAATATATCTATTTTCAGTTCCACATTCGTTTGCACTGATATATAACCACCTCAATATCGCGTGGTTTTAATACCCTTAGCCAGCAGTTGATAACACCTGCTGTGCTTTTATTATTTAAATAAGTTAAAACAGACATGCTAATTTTTGATCATTGATCATTAATTTAGCAGCTTAAAAAACTATAAAAATAATAAATAAAATAAGAGGTGTTTATGACTTTATTCTCCAAAGTGGCCAACATTTTGTTAACCCTATCTTGCTGTGTCTCGACTTACGCGGATGCTGAAAATAGGCAAATTAATTTAACGTTACACAGTTCTACACCAACACAAGTTAATGGCGAAAAAACAACTAAAACAAGCCAGGTAAGTACAAGTAAACAACCATCGTTAACACTTAATAGAACGAGTATTAGCCCGGTAACTCAAAGTAAAGCTAAGCTTAGCTTGCAAGACATAGTCGCGGTTTCTTTAGATGAACAAGGTAATGAACTGAGTCGACAAGTCATTAAAAACCCCTTGTTTTTCCGCGCTGAAGTCTTTGATGAAAGTACCGGGGCGATGACTTTTTCAAAAGATATCAAAAGACCTTCTGCTGTTTTAAGTTTAGTACTGCCAGATGATAATAAGCTTCATAGTGTAAAAATATATCAACCGATAAAACAAAACAAACAGCTTGTTTTGCAACAAATAGACGAAGTGTTACTTGAACTTCCATCAGAGCAAGCTGCCATGAGTGATAACCTAAGTAGTAAAAGTCTAAGCAGTAAAGCGCTCAGTCAAAATGCAGCCAGTTCAAATGTGATAAAAGTATTGGATAATGGTGATTCGAGCAATCGTGTTGACTTGGTTTTTTTATCTGAAGGGTACACCAACAGTCAGTTATCAAAATTCTCTACCGATGTGAATAATATTATCAATGGTTACTTTAATGTGCCGCCGTACAAAGAATATAAAAACCTCTATAACGTTTGGCGAGTAGAGGTTGTCTCGAATCAAACAGGTGCAGGTACTGGAGGTAGACCCATTGATACCCGCTTTGGCGCTAACTTTGGTTGTTATAATATTGACCGCCTTTTATGTGTCGATGAAGGTAAAGTACTCAGTTATATCAATAGTATTATGCCGTCACATCAAGCCGACCAAGTGGTGGTTGTGGTGAATACTACCACTTATGGTGGTGCAGGTGGCACCGTGGCTACTATGTCATTAGCGCCAGCGGCTATTGATTTAGCATTACATGAAGTAGGGCACTCTTTTGGGCATTTAGGTGATGAATATACCAATGGTACCTGTATCTCTTCTGAGCCGTTTGAGCCGAATGTCACCACAAGTGCTTATGGCAATAAATGGTCACATTGGTTAAGTGCTAGTAATGTTGATGCTTATCAAGGTGCTCGGTATTGCAGCAGTGGCATGTATCGACCTACTTATGACTCTATGATGAATCATCTTGGTATGCCTTTTTACCAAGTAAATGAAGAAGCCTTGGTCTTGAGAACTTATGACTTTGTTAGTCCTATTGATAGTGTTTCACCGATAACGAATGTAGTAGAAATGCTAGCCGGGCAGCAGCAAACCTTTAACGTTAATACGGTGACTCCTATACCTAACACCATGGAAGTGAACTGGTATATTGACCAAGTCTTTAAAGCCTCCGGTACGCAATTAACACTAAGCGCTGATGAATTAGGTAATGGCACATATAATTTAGTTGCTAAGGTTAAAGACAATACCAGCAAAGTGATTAAAGATGATTACCAAAGTACTCAAGCAAGCCATAGCTGGAGCATTAAAACCAACGGTAGTTGCACTAATACAATACCTACGGAGTTAGTCGCCAGTAATATTGGCAGCAATAACTTCTCGCTGTCATGGTCGGCGACGGCCAATGCTGTCAGTTATTTGATTGAGGTGAACAATGGTAGTGGTTGGCTTAACAATAAATCAGTGGCACAAAATTCAGCTGTTTTGTCCGGTTTTAATGCAGGTGAAATAGTAGAAGTGAGAGTTAGCGCGGTAAGTAGTTGCGGTAGTAGTCAGCCATCGACAAGTCTAATGGTGACATTAAATACTGATCTAGAAATACCTTTGGTACCAACAAATTTAACTGCAAGTGCAGTTACCAACAACGCGTTAACATTGAGCTGGAAAAGTTCAGTACACGCGAGTAGTTATACCGTTGAACGCTGGCTTGATAGTGATGGTTGGGTGAGTGTTGGTGATACCAATAGCGCTGAAATTACCGTTAATGGTTTATCAATTAAAGACCAATGGCTACATGTTAAAGCGAATAACACCCTAGGAAGTAGTGCTTTTAGCGAATATCTCCATGTAGAGTTAACCGATACGCCAACTTGTAGCGAAATTTCAGTACAGGAAAAACCAACGGCGAGTAATATTAGTGCCAGTGGTTTTACCCTAAATTGGAGCACAACAACCGGCGCAGATAACTACCAAGTGCAACTTTGGCAAGATGCTACGTCATCATGGCAGACAATAGAAAGTGTCACAACCACCAGTTATAACATCAGTGACTTAACCGGCAATATTGCTTACGCACGTATTGTTGCGAGTAACCTTTGCGACGATGAACCGAAAGCGAGTGATTGGCTTAGTATAACCTTAGAAAACTCATGTCAGTACGCACCGGGTGTGCCAACAGGTTTAAGTTTTTCTGCACTAACTTCCAGTGACTTTATTGCCAAATGGCAAGCAGTGGTAGAGGCAACAAGTTATCAAGTTCAACTTTGGAATGGTCAATGGCTTGATGCTGGTACAAGTGCAAATACTGCCTTATCGGTAAGTAAGCTTAATGGTGGTAATGCTGAGTATTTTCACGTTAAAGCCACTAACGCTTGTGGTAGCAGTGAATATAGTGACTATCATACAGTTCAGTAATTATTGACTAAAGAGAGTTATTTTAAAATAACTTAATTAGCATTTATTAGCTTTACTGTTCGCACTTACTTTTTACGGATGATTAATTCGTTTAATATAAGTGTGAGCAAGTAAAGTTAGCTATTTTCCTTTAGTGGTTAACTGATAGTTTTACTCCTCATTACACCTTCCTCTGTTCGGCTAAATTTCAATCACCCATTTCACTTGCTTCAATGCCATTATTTGTCTGTTGGTAACTTTTCATGTTCTTAATTGACAATTGTTTTGCTAGTTTTTTTATGGCTAGTTATCACCCAAAAAATCATTTTATAACATCTAAACAAGGTACTGCTTTACGGTGAAAATAAAGTGATAACAATGTTGGTAACCATCAATGATAAATAACGATTAATTAAAAAATAACTTAACAAATTAACAATAATAATAGAGGAAAGTTTTATCATGATTAGATCATCTTTAATTACCACGGGTATAAGTACTGCCATAAGCGCTGGTATTTTTGCAGCCTCAGTACTTACTAGCTCCGTTGCCATCGCTGAGGAAAGTAGCCGTACAGAACAAGACAACCTGATGGGGTTTTCTAGTGAAGGACGAAAATTAGTAACAATTCAAGCCACTGATGGCTCTGAAATTACCGCGGTAGATGTTGATGGCCAAGCATTTGTCGGTGATATTTTATTAGGCAACACCGAAGAATTACTAAAACATGGTTTAATCATGGTAGATAACTCTAAAGAAGTCTATCAAAGCGATGTTAATGCCAATGCCGCTATCATCTACCCCAATTCAGGAGCCGTTTGGCCCAATGGTGTTGTACCGTATGTAATGAGCAGCAGCTTATCTAGTAGCGCACGTAATGCACTTTATTATGCAATCGACCACTGGAACAATAGTGGTACCGGCATTCAATTGGTACAAAGAACAAATGAAGGCTCATACATTAATATGATTAATGCTGGTGGTTGTTATTCAATGATTGGCCGTCAAGGTGGTGTTCAAAATCTTGGCTTAGCCTCAAACTGTGGCAAGGGTGCAGCGGTTCATGAAATTGGTCATGCGGTCGGTTTTTATCATGAGCAATCGCGTAATGATCGTGATAATTATCTCACGATTAATTGGGGAAATATCTCATCGAGCATGCAGTATAACTTCCAAAAAATGGGCTCAAACGGCATGGATTATGGAAGTTATGACTATTACTCAGTCATGCATTACTTTTCGACCGCCTTTAGTACCAATGGTTATCCTACTATGGTGCCAACTGATAGCTCAATTAATTTAAGCGTTATGGGTTTTTCACAAGTATTGAGTTACAAAGACCTTAGTGCTGCAAGTTATTTATATGGCGGCGGCGTTAATCCTTCACTTCCTAGTGTGCCTGCTAATTTGGTGGCAAGTAGCATTACTAATAGCTCATTTAACTTAACTTGGTCTAACATTTCGGGCGCGAGTCATTATGATGTTGAGCGTTGGATTGACAACACCGGCTGGGTTACAGCGGGTACAAGTACCAGTAATACCATTAATATTTCAGGGCTAAGCAATACCGAACAATGGGTACATGTCAAAGCTCGTAACACTGCGGGTAGCAGTGAATTTAGTGATTATATTAATGTACAGCTTAACGATGTAGCGCAGTGTAATGGTATTGAAACACCGACAACGCCGGTTACTAGTAATATTACCAGTTCGGGCTTTACCTTAAGTTGGTCTGCAACCAGTGGCGCAGATTATTATGACGTGCAACTTTGGAATGAAGACACCAGTGCTTGGGAATCTACTGTTAATGTCAACGGTACTAGCCATGATATTACCGGTTTAACTGGCACAACAGCTTATAGCCGTGTAGTCGCCCATAACAATTGTGATGATGAGCCACAAGCTAGTAGCTGGATTGAAATCACCTTAGAAGCAAGCTCTTGTACTGCCGCGCCAGCAATCCCAACGGGATTAACGTTTAGTCATTCTACCTATAATCAATTTGATGCCAGCTGGAATCAAGTGGTCGGTGCAACAAGTTATGCTATACAACTTTGGAATGGTCAATGGATTGATGCAACAAGTAGTGATAACGCTTCAGTAACCGTTGATAAACTTTATCCGGGCGGTAACAATTACGTTCAGGTTAGTGCCAGTAACGCCTGTGGCAGCAGTGGTTACAGTAATTACATTACGGTAAATTAATGGCTTACTTGTCTAGCTAAAAAGTAAAAATAGGATACTTCACTTCTATAAAATAGTAGCAACAACATTGTTGTTACTATTTTATTTTTTTTAAGGGAAATAAATAAATGACAAGTAATTATGATCCAAAGAGGTTAACCATAAAGGAGATGTTTTATAAAAATTCATTCGCGTCAGCTTGGCGTCTACTCAAAATACAATCAACTTGTTGGCATCGTTACTAAAAAACAGGAACAACTAGGAAAAACCAGTAAAAAATTCCGCAAAACCTAGCTATGAAAGACGGACTCTAGCGAGTGTTATAAACAGAAATAATATGGATTTTACCTCGAACAAGCATAATTGGCTTTGTTCGTAGTTGATAAAACACAAGGACATACTTTGAAAAAACTAGCATTACTGCTATTGCTTATAACTTTTAATTGTTTCGCTGAAGAGAATACCCAAGAGAAGCATTACTCAATTTGCCTAGGCCTTCATGCAACAACCTCTACTAAGAACTGTGGTTTTTTACAAATCGGCTATCAATTTTAGCAGATAACAAAGCGTCAACTTAAGCTAATATTAAAGTTTAGCAATTAACCTTTAAGAGCCTTCGACTATAGAGGCGATCGCTCTGGGATAGATTATGTCTAAGCGCCCCCCCAGCAATTGAATATTATCATTACCATGTATCTGGGTTATGCCGCCATGATGATTTGTCGTCAAATGGTCACTATTCTCAGTCCCGCTTTACTTGCCGATGAAACCTTGGCATTAACCAAAACAAATTTGGGTGACTTTGCCGCTTATGGCACGCTAGGTGCGCTAGTTGGTAAACTAATTTGGGGTCCGCTTGCTGATAAGTTTGGCGGGCGTTTTACTATGTTAGTTGGCATTTTTTTCACCGCATTATTTATAGTTGCCTTTGGTCTATCACCGAATGTGATGGCCTTTACTGGCTTTTCATTTCTACTATATTTCAGTAAGTCCTCAGGTTGGCCCGCGATGACTAAATTGATAGGGCAGTGGTATCATCCACAACGTTATGGCCGAGTTTGGAGCATTTTAGCGACCAGCTCGCGCTTTAGTGTGGTCTTGGCGACGTTGTTTTTTGGTTGGTTGTTGAGCTTTATGCCTTGGCGCACGGTAGCGTTTATCGCGGCAACTTTTGCGCTAGTCATTTTTATTGGTTGTTATTTTTATTTGCAAGAAACTCCCGAAGAACCTGACTTTTTTAAAGCAGATGAAAGTAAAAGCAGTAGCAATACCAATGACGATAGTAATACCGATAATTTTGAATCGGCTCTGGCAGAAAAACAGGCGCTAGAGAATAGATATAATCATCCACTCAAGGATACCAGCACGATTGCGGGCTTAGTCGTATTTGCCAAAAGCCCTAGGGTTTGGCTGGTGGTGATCATGTTGATGGTACTTACCTGCATGATGGCATTTTTGGATTTTGTTGCGGTCTATCTGATGGAAATTTATCAACTTACGCCATCGAAGGCGGCTATGACCTCTACTATTTTTCCTCTCGGCTCTTTAGTCGGACTTTTCGCTGCAATCGCCTTTTACGATCGTTTCTCAAAGCGAGGTATTCGCACGGTATTAACCATTGCTTTGATATTGAGTTTATTGAGCGTGCTTACTTTGCAGTACTTGCCCTTATTAAATTTAAGCGCTGACACTAACTACCTAGTGGCGTTGACTGCTATTTTTGTGTTCGCTTTTTCAATTTCACCCGCGTATTACTTACCCATGTCGATATTTTCTATTGAATACGGAGGTCGCCATAGTGCAACCTTAGTGTGTTTAATTGATGCCTTTGGCTTTGCGGCCAGCGCAGCATTTGCCTTTATCGGCGGTAGGCTGGCTGATAGCGCAGGTGGTTGGTCTAGCTTTATGAATATGCTTATTTTGATTTCAGCGCTAGGAATTATCTCTGTTTGGGCATTTATGCAGGCTGAATATCGTGCGGCAAAGTAGGGCAGTTATGTTGAGTAGGTGCGCCAAGTAGTTAGTTAGT
>Ga0209395_1000541_pt1 | contig 54717 bp, 48 predicted proteins | sample GOMGulsemesocosm_3_FD_184635 | JGI IMG/M metagenome (GOLD analysis project Ga0209395, IMG submission 184635) | Methane-oxidizing microbial communities from mesocosms in the Gulf of Mexico - GOM9D Gulf of Mexico (SPAdes) (version 2) | ecosystem: Environmental > Aquatic > Marine > Cold seeps...
ACCATTCTCTTCAATCAACGCCTTGCCTCTAAGCCTTTTAATTCTCGCTGAGTGGTAAATAACTTAATAGACTTGGTATATCAATTCATCTTTAAGTTAAATAGCTAACTGAATAAAACTTGATTATTCAGCAGCAGGAGCTTCTGCTTCAGGAGCAGCAGCTTCATCTTCATCATCTTTTTGTGCTTTAGGAGCATTAGCAGTAACAACCGCTTGGTCGTGGCTTTCACCTTTAGCTAATTCATCAGAGCTAACGCCTTTAGGCAATTTAACGTCTGATAAATGCAGCGTTTGACCAACTTCTAAATCAGCTAGATCAACTTCGATAAACTCAGGTAAATCTTTTGGTAAACAAGTAACAGCAATTTCAGTTACGTGGTGAGCAATAGTTGCGCCAGCTTTTGCAACGTTCTCTTCATTGATGAAGTGAACAGGAACATTAGTATGTAAAGCGTGTTTTGCATCAATACGTAAGAAATCTAAATGCATTACGATATCTTTAAACGGGTGACGTTGCATGTCTTTGATTAAACATTCAACTGGCTTACCAGCAATGTTTAAAGTTAGTACGTGCGAGTAAAAAGCTTCTTCTTGTTGAGCACGGAAAACGTTTTTGTGCTCTAAAGTTAAAGATACTGGCTCTTGGCCTTCGCCGTAAAGGATCGCAGGAACTTTATTCGCGTGACGTAGGCGGCGGCTCGCACCTTTCCCTAAATCTGTACGTAGTTCTGCATCCAAAGTAAATAAATCAGTCATGATATAAACTCTTATATTATATATGTAAAATTAAGTCTTGTTTTTTGCGACCAAAAACAAGGGTATACCTTTGTTTATCTATATTAGGTTCCTAAAAGAAGCCCTGTTAGATAAAAAAGGCGCGAAATAATAACACTACGAGTAGGCTAAAGCTAATGATTATTGCCTATGGGTGATAAAAAAATGGGCAATAAAAAAGCCGATATTAAATTCATAATATCGGCTTTAAGGAATTTAACGCTAGTTAATGATTAACTTTCAAACATAGCTGAAATTGATTCTTCGTTACACACTCGGCGAATTGCTTCACTTAGCATGCCACTTAATGTTAGTTGACGTACCATTTTAAGCTTTTTGATTTCAGGTGACAGTGGAATTGAATCCGTAACTACCACTTCATCAATTACTGAATTTCTAAGGTTTTCAGCAGCATTACCCGATAATACAGGGTGAGTTGCATAAGCAATAACACGTTTTGCACCATGTTTTTTTAATGCTTCAGCGGCTTTGGCTAATGTGCCGCCAGTATCTATCATGTCATCAACAATAATACAGTCACGACCTTCAACATCACCAATAATATGCATTACTTGGGCAACGTTAGCTTTCGGGCGACGTTTATCAATAATGGCTAAATCAGCATCATCTAGTAATTTTGCTACTGCACGAGCACGTACAACGCCACCAATATCAGGAGACACTACAACCGGGTTATCTAATTCACGGTTTTTCATATCTTCTAATAAAATAGGGGTACCAAAAGCATTATCAACAGGCACGTCAAAGAAACCTTGAATTTGCTCTGCGTGTAAATCAACCGTTAATACACGGTCAACACCAACACTTGATAAGAAATCAGCAACTACCTTTGCTGTAATAGGCACACGAGCACTACGTACCCGTCTGTCTTGGCGAGCATAACCAAAGTAAGGAATAACTGCAGTAATTCTTCCTGCTGATGCACGACGAAATGCGTCGATCATCACAATTAGTTCCATTAGGTTATCATTGGTTGGTGCACAAGTTGATTGAATAATAAAAACATCGCTACCACGTACGTTTTCATGTATTTCAAAACTTATTTCACCATCACTAAAACTGCCAATTTTGGCTTCGCCTAAGGTAATGTATAAGCGATTTGCAATTTGTTTGGCCAGTTCAGGGGTGGCATTACCCGCAAAAATCTTCATGTCAGGCACAGTCAGTTCCTCAGAAACTTTGACATTAAAATATACTCCGTGTTTATCGTTATGTTAATAAACATAGAGCTGTATAAAAGCTAAAGTTAACTGTAGCTGTAACGGTTAACTTCAGCAAATGTAGTGTAACTTTCTTATGTAGCTAAGTCTTTAATTATAGGTAAGAGCGGTGACTTATTTAACCCTTTAGCGATAAATGAATTTATCCCTTTAGGAAGTTTAACTTGTAAATCATATGCTGCTTGCTTACTAGAAAAACGTGAGAAAATACACGCACCAGTACCTGTCATTCTAGACGGCGCGTATTCTATCAACCAAGCGAGTAAGTTGGCAACCTTATCGTAATGTTTTATTACCATGGTTTGGCAATCATTATGATACTTACCATTATTCAACGCGCAGTTTTTTAATAAATCGACATCATTATAATGGGTATTAAAGTTATTATGGTTAAACTTTGTTGTAGCTCTTGGTAAGTCTGGTGAGGTAAATACACTGGCGGTTGAAATGCTACATTCAGGTTTACTTACTAAATACCAATACTCTTCTGGATGAACAGGGGTTAATTGCTCACCAATTCCTTGGGCAAAAGCAGCGAAGCCATGCACAAATATAGGAACGTCTGCACCTAAGCTTAAGCCTAATTCTGAAAGTTGTTTTTCTGAAAAACCGCATTGCCAAAGACTATTAAGGGCAACTAATACTGTTGCTGCATTTGAAGAGCCGCCACCTAAGCCCCCCCCCATAGGAAGTATTTTATTAATACTTATTGTTGCACCTAAAAGAAATGATTTGCTGTTTGCGCATTGAAATGATTTCTCTTGTAATAATCTAGCAGCCTTAACAATTAAATTATCTTCATTATTCACACCGTCAATAGGTGTTAGTAAAATTATGTCTGAATTTGTCGTGACTGTTATTTCAATGGTGTCACTATAATCAAGAAATTGAAATAAAGTTTCCAGTTCATGGTAACCATCATTACGTTGCCCAACAACATGGAGAAATAAGTTTAATTTAGCAGGAGCAGGGAATTTATACGGCTTGTTAATGTATGCTTTCATCATTGTATTATTCTGTTTTCTAGAATGAATTAGTGTGTTAAAGACCACTTGTTAATCGCTATTTTAATTAATAAATTATCTTTTTTTAGAGTGAATTGAGTTGCCATTGGAACACCATCAAACATTTGATATTTATTGTAGTTTATTTGCCATTGAACATTGTCGGAAAAGCTACTTAGACTCACCGGTAACTGAGTTATAGGTGATAACTTTACTTTATCGGTTGATTGGTAAGGTAGACCTTTAAGCCAAAAAGTTAATGCTTTTGTTGGTAAAGTCAGCCCAGTAAGAGAATGGACTAATTGGACTAAATTATTAGCGCGATATTCTTCACCATCTACTTTAATTAAATGGTGATTATGTTCTGATGCTAAATGAAGAACATTAATACCTAAATAACTTGTTAAATTAAGCTCTTGAGTGTGATTAGTTTCATTTACCCGCCAGGCAATAGTCGCACTTTCGCGTTTGTTTTTTCTATTTTTATGTTGTTCTATAAATGCTATCTTCCCGCGAAGACGCCATTGTTTAACTTGCGTTAGTTGTGTAGCTCTTTGTTGAACAATTAATACGAGGGGTTCATTGCTTGGTTTTGTTACACAGCCTGACAAAATAGTACTAGATAGAGTAAATAAGATGATTAAATAATATGAATGCTTAGTCATTTAAATAGTACAGAGGTGTAAAAGTGAATATATTTGAACATAGCAAAGGGCTCAATTCAATACACTTGTTTTCTTTCAGGGCTTTAAATTAGCAGTAGTATTTTGTAAAATAAAGAACAAAGCTCAATAAAGCCTAAACTTTTTAGTGATTTTTATCACAGATCATGTTTTAACGTGTGATTTTGAGCAATAATATCGTTGTTAACGTATAATTTAAAAGTCGACTTTAATTTGCAGTTGGCTTTATTTGTTTTTATCAATAGGTTTATTACATTGTCCATTGTTGCTGTAGGAATTAACCATAAAACTGCCCCTGTTGCGGTAAGAGAAAAGATATCCTTTAATCCGGATAGACTGTCTAGTGCCTTGCAAGAAATGTTGTCAGCGGTGCAGTGTCGTGAAGTAGCGATTTTATCAACTTGTAATAGAACTGAACTCTATCTTATTCAAGATGGAGACATAAAACTAACGCAAGAACGTTTAGTTCAATGGCTAGAAAGTTATCATAATATTCCTGCTTCTATTATTTTACCTAGTTTATACTGGCATCAAGATCAACAAGCCGTTAATCACATGATGCGTGTTGCCTGTGGATTAGACTCCTTAGTTTTAGGTGAGCCGCAAATATTAGGACAAATGAAACAAGCTTATAGCCAAGCTAAAGCTGCCGGTTCTATGGCATTAGTAATGGACAGGCTATTTCAACGTACTTTTGGTGCCGCCAAACAAGTTCGTACGGAAACAGAAATTGGTGCTAGCGCCGTGTCAGTTGCTTTTGCTAGTGTGAATTTAGCGAAGCATATATTTGCTAGTCTCGAGAAAGTGAAAGTATTACTCGTTGGTGCAGGTGAAACCATTGAGCTTGTTGCCAAACATTTATATGAAAATAATGTCGGTAAAATTACGGTTGCCAACCGTACTATTGAGCGCGCTGATAAAATGGCTAAACAGATTGGTGCTGATGTTATCACCTTAGCCCAAATTCCTGATCATATGAGCAAAGCTGATATTGTCATTAGTTCCACAGGCTCTACTTTGCCAATTATAGGCAAAGGCATGGTCGAACAAGCACTTGCTAAGCGCCGCCACAAGCCTATTTTTATGGTTGATTTAGCTGTTCCTCGTGATATTGAAGAGCAAGTTGGTGATTTAGAGGATGTGTTTTTGTATACCGTTGATGATTTGCAAAGTATTATCGCGCAAAATTTAGAAAATCGTCGTAAAGCAGCAGTTGAAGCAGAAAGCATTGTTAGTAACCAGTCAGACAGTTTTATGTCGTGGCTTCGTGGCTTAAATACCCAAGATACTGTCGTTAATTATCGAAAACAGTGTTTAAGCGAGCGTGATCAATTACTTGAAAAAGCTTTGTTACAATTAAAAAATGGTAAGAATTCAGAAGCCGTTATTGGTGAATTGGCAACTAAATTAACTAATAAGTTTATGCATGCGCCAACGAGTGCATTGCAATCAGCCGCCCAGGGCGGTGAATTAGATAAGCTAATTTATCTACGCGATATTTTTAACATTGATAGCGATAACTAAAACCCTTCATCAAATTTTTTTGTAGTACTTTCTTTTACATAGTCGAACCTTTGACTATGTAAAAATTGCTATTGTGCTAGAATAGCGCCAGTTTAGTTTTTCTCTATTTCAAAATCCCTTTAATAAGAAAAGAATATTTTAATGAAATCGTCCGTTTACCAAAAGCTTGAAGTGCTCGTTGAGCGCTTTGAAGAAGTTCAAGCCTTATTATCTGATCCTGAAACTATTAGTGACCAAGACAAATTTCGCACTTTATCTCAAGAATTTAAGCGCTTAGATGAAGTGACATCTGTGTTTAACCGCTATAAAAGCGCAGAAGATGATTTTTCTACCGCTGAATCAATGCTAAAAGACGAAGATCCTGAAATGCGCGAAATGGCGCAAGAAGAATATAAAGACGCTAAAAAAGCGGTTGCAGATTTAGCAGATGAATTGCAAATTTTATTACTCCCTCGTGATCCTAATGATGATAATAATTGTTTTGTGGAAATACGTGCGGGCGCTGGTGGTGATGAAGCCGCTATTTTTGCAGGCGATTTATTTAGAATGTACAGCCGTTATGCAGAAAAGAAAGGTTGGAAAATTGAAGTAATGAATTCCAACGAAAGCGAGCAGGGCGGTTATAAAGAAGTCATTATGAAAATTAATGGCGAGGGTGTGTTTGGCTATATGAAGTTTGAGTCGGGTGGTCACCGCGTACAACGAGTACCACAAACTGAATCTCAAGGGCGAGTACACACATCGGCTTGTACCGTGGTAGTTATGCCAGAAATCCCTGAAGCAGATGCAATTGAAATTAATAAAGCTGATTTGAAAGTTGATACTTTCCGCGCTTCTGGCGCAGGTGGTCAACATGTTAACAAAACAGATTCAGCTATTCGTATTACCCATATTCCTAGTGGCGTAGTGGTTGAGTGTCAAGACCAGCGTTCACAACATAAAAACCGTGCACAAGCTATGTCAGTTTTACAAGCGCGTTTACAACAGGCTGAAGATGAAAAACGCCGTAGCGCAGAAGAATCATCACGCCGTAATTTAGTTGCTAGTGGTGATCGCTCTGAGCGTATTCGAACTTATAATTTTCCACAAGGGCGTATGAGTGACCATCGTATCAACCTTACCTTGTACCGACTAAATGAAATTATAGAAGGTAACTTGCAATTGATCATGGAGCCGATTATGCAAGAAAACCAAGCTGATTTACTAGCAGAACTTGCTGAGCAGCATTAATTGAGTTGTATAATTTAAGTTGTATAGTATTTGAATAAAACTCCAATGCACCTTCGTTTGGTTGGCGATAATACTATCGCCAATTTGACTGTTCAAGGGCAACAATTATTAGCGGTAAGCTCTGATAGTGCCAAACTTGATGTAGAAATACTGATAAGTTTAGTGCTAAATAAACCGCGTAGCTATTTACTTACTTGGCCAGAAAAAAAGCTTAGTGTTGAACAATTACTTGAGTTTAAACACTTGTTATCTCGTCGTGCTCAAGGTGAGCCGATTGCTTATATAACGGGTGAAAAAGAGTTTTGGTCACTAAGTTTAGCAGTATCTACGGCTACATTAATTCCTCGTCCTGATACCGAAACCCTAGTTGAGCTTGTACTTGAACTTTATAGTGATGATAAAGTTATTTCTTGTTTAGATTTAGGTACGGGTACGGGGGCGATAGCATTAGCATTAGCAAGTGAAAAGGCAACATGGAAAATTGAAGCAATTGATTTTAGTTTTGAGGCGGTAAAGCTTGCTCAATTCAATGCAAAAAATCTTAATTTAGCACAAGTTGCTATTTATCAAAGTGACTGGTTTGCAGGAATATTGATAAACAAAAAATTTGATATTATCGTTTCAAATCCGCCTTATATTGATGGCGACGATATAAATTTATGCCGAGGTGACGTGCGCTTTGAACCCAAATCAGCTTTAGTTGCCACAGAGCAAGGTTTAGCCGATATAAAGCATATTGCTTGCGAAGCACGACGCTTCTTAAGTGCTGATGGTAAGTTGTTTTTTGAACATGGCTTTGAACAAGGTCATGCAGTTAGAAGAATATTGACAGATTTAGGCTATGAAAATGCGCAAACCAAACAAGATTTAAATGGACATGATCGTATCTCTTGGGCTATTTACCCAAGTGTTAATTTACATAATGAATCGATAATTACCGAAAAATAGGAAACCTTTTATGTTTACACATATTCACATGACTTTAGCAGTGCTTAGTATTAGTTTATTTACGTTACGCTTTATTTGGACATTAGCCAACTCAACGAAGTTGCAAGCTAAGTGGGTCAAAATTACTCCGCACATTATTGATACTTTACTGTTAGTCATTGGTGTTGTGATGGCAGTACAATATTCAATTAACCCGATTGAACAATTATGGTTAGGTGAAAAGTTATTGGCAGTATTTGCTTATATATTTACTGGTTATTTCACTTTAAAACTTGCTCGCAATAAACCAATGCAAATTATTGGCTATTTGGGTGCTATGGGCTGGGTTATGCTGATTGTACGTTTAGCAATGACACGTGAGCCGCTTTTTTTCGTCTAATTACTTGAGAAAAATACCGACATTTTATGAATACACTGTTACTCGCTGAATTAAAATCAGATGAAAAAGATTTATTACAAACTTTAGTGCTACTTGAAGAACATATTTTTCAAGACGTACCATGCCAACCATTAAAGCAAGGAGTTGTTCAGCCTAATCAGTCACTTGATTCATTAGAAACTATTATTGAACAATGTCAGGCGGTTATTGCAGAAGTTGAGTCACCATTAGAGCAAGCAGAAATATTGCTTAATGAGTTGTATTATCAACATTTGTTTATTGATAAGCATAAAAGTGTTTGGCCATTGGACTCATTTAAAGTGGCAACAAGTTTAAATCAACGGCTGATGTCTCCTATGGTTAAGGCGGTACTTGTTTGTGAAATTATTAATGCTTGTGGTTTTGTCACTGATTTAGTTTTTGTACCAACCAAAGTGATGGTAAGACTTTGTTGTGATGAACAACATGCAATTATTTTTGATGCTGTTACTGGCGAATCGCTTGATTGGCATGAACTTGATTTACGTTTAGATGAGCTTGAAGGTGATCCTAGTCAGCATGAAATTGCTAGCATGAACCGTCAAGCCATTTTAGTTGAGCATCTCAGCGTATTAAAAAATGCATTAATTCGTGAGCTCGCCTTTGATAAGGCATTGTTATGTGTTGATTTACTGCTGTCATTAAATCCTGACGATCCACTACAACGCCGCGACCGTGGTTTTTTACTTCACCAATTAGATTGTTTTAAAGTAGCGGTTGATGATTATAGGTACTTTGTTGAACAATGCCCGAAAGATCCAGCAGCACAGTTATTGAAAATTCAATTGGAAAATATCACATTAACTGAACCTACTTTCCATTAAAATTATTTTTATATAAAAGATAAAAACCTTTAGGAGTTAAGATGTCAGCAGCACCATTGACAATGCCACTAATTACTAATGACGTCACAGTATTTGGGTTGTTGTCATTAATTTTAGGCTTTGTCTTTTACAGCTCAAATAGTCAACATCCTATTTGGCAAAAATTTTATAAGTACGTACCCGCATTATTGATGTGCTATCTATTGCCTTCGCTATTAAATACTTTTGGTATTGTCAGTGCTGAAATTAGTCAAGTTGATGATGTCGCAAAATATTATTTGTTACCCGCCTGCCTTGTTTTACTGACATTAAGTATTGATATTAAGGCCATTGGTGCTTTAGGTAATAAAGCCATCATTATGTTCTTTACTGGTACTATTGGTGTTGTTATTGGTGGGCCTATCGCCTTACTAACTGTCTCCGCTATTTGGCCTGAATTGTTAGGGGTAACGGGTCCTGATGCTGTTTGGCGAGGGATGGCAGCGTTAGCAGGCAGCTGGATTGGCGGCGGTGCTAACATGCTTGCCATGAAAGAGATTTATGGTGCGGATGGAAAAATATTCACTATTATGGTGACGGTAGATATTGTCGTTGCAAACTTATGGATGGCTTGTTTACTCTATTTTGCCGCGAACCATAAACGTATTGATGCTAAAAGTGGCGCTGATACTTCAGGTATTAATAAATTAATTGATAGAGTTGACGCTTTTGAGCGCGAGCATGCAAGACGCCCTGAATTAAAAGACTTTATTTTTATTCTCGCTATTGCCTTTGGTGCCGCAGGTTTTGCGCATCTAGCAGCTGATTTTTTAGTTCCTTATTTTCAAACTAATTTTCCTGAGCTAAAGAAGTTTAGTTTACACAGTAAATTGTTTTGGATTATCGTTTTAGTGACTACGGTTGGCTTACTACTCTCTTTTACTAAAGTCAGACAGCTAGAAGCGGTTGGCGCCTCTAAAGTTGGTAGTAGTTTTCTCTATATTCTTGTCGCTACGATTGGCTTACATATGGATGTCACTCAAATAGTTGAAGCGCCTAAATATGTAGTTATTGGTTTGATATGGATGGCAGTACATGTTGCATTACTCTTAATTGTAGGCAAAATCATTAAAGCGCCTATTTTTTATTTAGCGGTAGGCAGTAAAGCGAATATTGGCGGCGCAGCGTCAGCGCCTGTTATAGCCTCTGCATTTCATCCATCATTAGCACCTGTAGGCGTACTGTTGGCTGTTTTAGGATACGCATTGGGTACATACATGGCATGGATTTGTGGCCAGTTGTTAAGAATTATTGGAAGCTAGTAACGACTCACCTTGTTGCTGTATTGCCCAATTAATGCGTCAACAGTACTCACAAATTCTTCGGGAAATAATTTGAACATCCGAAGGATGGCCTAAAAGGTGGAGTACAGGATGTACGGAGTAATGATGGTCATCAACTCCGTGCGTTTTTCTTTTAATTGTTTATTACAGCTTAAAGTTGAGCTGTTACCTGAACAATACAACTGTGTTAGTTCCTTCATCGCTAACACAAAATAGAACCAACCCCGAGCTTTAAGGGGGAAATTTAGGAAAGGTTATGACAATAAAATCTGTTTCAGTAAGTGGCATTGACGTTGCTAATGATAAGCCATTTGTATTATTTGGTGGTATGAACGTACTTGAATCACGTGATTTAGCGATGAAGATTGCTGAACACTATGTTGAAGTTACGCAAAAACTAAACATACCTTATGTGTTTAAGGCATCTTTTGATAAAGCGAACCGTTCCTCTGTCCATTCTTATCGTGGTCCAGGATTAGATGAAGGTTTAAAAATATTTGAAGAAATCAAAAGTACTTTTAATGTGCCAATTATCACTGATGTTCATGAACCGTATCAGGCCCAACCTGTAAGTGAAGTAGTTGATGTTATTCAATTGCCTGCCTTTTTAGCAAGACAAACTGATTTAGTGGTTGCTATGGCTAAAACCGGCGCAGTAATCAATGTAAAAAAACCACAATTTTTAGCCGCTCATGAAATGAAGCATATCATTAAAAAATTTGGTGAAGCAGGTAACGAAAATATCATTCTTTGTGAACGTGGTAGTTGTTATGGTTACAATAACCTTGTTGTTGATATGTTAGCGATGGATGAAATGAGAGAGTATGCACCTGTTATATTTGATGCGACACATGCTTTGCAAAAGCCTGGAGGGCGTACTGATAGTGCTGATGGGCGAAGAGCACAAGCGGCTCAATTAACGCGTAGTGGTATGGCTATTGGCATTGCAGGCTTGTTTATTGAAGCACACCCTGATCCATCTATTGCAAAATGTGACGGACCTTGTGCTTTGCCACTTGACAAGTTGGAGCCCTACTTAGCGCAAATGAAAGCTATTGATGATTTAGTGAAAGGGTTTGCCCCTCTAGTAACGGATTAAATAAAGTGATAACAGGTTGAGAAAAATGATCATTGTTTAGTCGTTAGACTTTGAAACGTACTAAATAAAGCGGGCGTAATACATAAGTATTACGCCCGTTTTTTTTATTTGGGATTATCAATTAAAATGTGCGAGTATTTTAATTGTATCGTATTACTCTGAAACTAAGTTTGTTTTCGTCAGAATAATTGAAGAATTAGTACTAGCCAGGCTCTGCTGATTAGCTATTGTATTTTTTGCTTCTTCGTTATTAAAATTTTGACTAATTGTTAAACTATCAAATGACAATGCCAAGCTTTCTTTAGCTTCTTGATATAAGCTGACTTGCTTAATAGGTTCTGCTTTTACTAATTCAGCAGCCTGAACTATTGAACCATTACTAATAACGGCAAATAAACCAGTAACTAAGGTTGTTATGACGATAGTGAGTTTTCTTTTCGTGTTTTTGTGTGCGTTAGTATTTTTCATGCTGTTTTCCTAAAGGTGTTCTAATCATAAATAAGTTATTTCATAATAGATTTATTAGGACCTTTTCTCGCCTTTGCTTTGCTAAATTAAGTAGAGCGTGTGGGTTGGGAAACACACGCCATACTTGTATTTTCTAAAGTGTTGAGATGATGTCCTTCATCTACAGGCGCTATAATACAAAAAACATTGAAATAATAATAATGACAAATAATAATCTTATTCATTAGAAAAACTAATGAATAATTGTTATGCTGTATTTTTAACTGTTTATGCAGTTGTTTTGTTTTACATTAATATTAATTAGGTGATACTTGGCTAGTAGACTCCCACCATTAAACGCATTGCGAGCATTTGAAGCATCAGCAAGACAACTTAGCTTTACCCGAGCAGCGGAAGAGCTTTTTGTAACTCAAGCAGCTGTTAGTCATCAAATAAAAGCATTAGAAGAACATTTAGGCATTAAATTGTTTATGCGAAAAAACCGCTCTTTGTTGCTAACAGAAGAAGGCCAGTCCTATTATTTAGACATAAAAGATATTTTTACTTCACTATATGAGGCGACAGAACGTTTGTTAGCACGTAGCGCTAAAGGGGCTATAACAGTTAGTACTCAAGCAAGCTTTGCTATTCAGTGGTTAGTACCAAGATTAAGTGCCTTTAACGCCTTACACCCAGATATTGATGTAAGGATCAAGGCGGTAGATCAACCTGAAAATTCATTAACAGAAGATGTTGATGTTGCTATTTATTATGGTCGTGGTAGTTGGCCTAATATTCATGCTGACAAGCTGCATACTGAGTATTTGATCCCTGTTTGTTCACCATTGCTTTTACAAGAAAATGCAGCGAGTGGTAAGCCACCTTTATTATCTTTGGATGATTTAAAGCACCATACACTATTACATGATACTTCTCGTAAAGGCTGGAAACGTTGGTTTAAACAAGTGGGTGTTAAAGGCGTTAATGTTAATCATGGTCCTATATTTAGTCATTCAGCGATGGTGGTACAAGCGGCTTTATATGGACAGGGTATTGCACTTGCTTATAGTGTGTTAGCGCAACCGGATATAGATTCAGGACGGTTAATTTGTCCTTTCAATGATGTACTAGTTAGTAAAAATGCATATTTTGTCGTTTGTCGAGAAACACAAACAGACATAGGGAAGATAGAGGCGTTTAGGCTATGGTTACTTGATATGGTAGCGGCAGAGCAAGAACAAATCACCGATGGACAGTTAGGATAGTTTATGGAAAATACACTGATTAGCAAAATTGAGAATAAAGTAGATAATCCTATAGCGCAAATTATTTTTGCCCATGGGGCTGGTGCTGATATGCATCATGAGTTTATGGAGCATGTCAGTAGACTATTAAATAAAGCAAATATTAATGTATTGCGTTTCAACTTTCCTTATATGGACAAGCGCATAGCACTAGGTAAGCGCTATCCTCCTGATAGAATGCCCAAATTAATTGACTGCTATAAGCGTGTGATTAATGATCTTTCTGTAATAGGCGGTGATCAAGCAATGTTGCCACTGTTTATTGGTGGTAAGTCTATGGGGTCGCGTGTTGCAACGACAATTGCTGCAGATGATGATATAGCAATGCTTATTCAAGGTGTTTTTTGCATAGGGTATCCATTTCATCCAACAAAAAAACCAGAGAAGCTCCGTTTAGAGCCATTACAGAACACGCAAAAGTCAGTACTTATTCTACAAGGCGATCGTGACACCTTAGGTTCACAAGTTGAAATTCAGCAGTACGACGTCTCACCGTTATGCCATACTATTTTTCTACCTGATGGTGATCACAGTTTAAAGCCAAGGGTAAAATCAGGTTACACTCATCAGCAACATATTGAAACTGCGGTTAATGCTATCGTTAAATTTATTGAAGAAGAAAGTGCTAATGATTAACAAAAATCAGTATAAAGGCAGAATAATTCAATTTTTAATGATTTTTGTTGGTGTTAGTGGTTGCTTTTCTGTACTATTCGGCGCTTGGCTTGCCCATGGCGGACAAGCACTACCTATTACTGTGCGAACAACATTAAATACTGCGCTGCAGTACCAGTTATTTCATACGCTGGCTTTGTTGGCAATACTGGTTTGGGCTACAACTAGCTCTTCAGTTAAAGCACCCTCTAGAATATTGCTTAGTGCTGGTATTGGCTTCTTTGTCGGTATTTTGTGCTTTAGTGGCACTATTTATATCAAAACATTTTTCAGTTTTGCCCTTATTGGCAAGCTGACGCCATTTGGCGGAGTATCATTGGCAATTGCTTGGTTGTTATTGTCAATTGAAGGTAAAAACAACTTATGATCTCTATCGTATTATATAGCCGTTCGGCTTTGATATGACACGGTTGAGTTCAGAAATTCAAGGTAAAATTAACTTATGACTTCTATTGTTTTATATTGTCGTCCAGGTTTTGAAAAAGCACTGTTGAGCGCTGAAATTCAAGGTGAAATTAACATATGACTTCTATCGTTTTATACTGTCGTCCAGGTTTTGAAAAAGAATGTGGCGCTGAAATTCAAGAAAAGGCTGCATGGAATGAAATGTATGGTTATTTGGAGCTGAAAAAAAACCAAGGTTTGGTGTTTTTTCACTTACATAATCCTGACGATGGCGAAGCGTTAATAAAAACACTTCCCCTTAAACGTCTTATTTTTACTCGGCAATGGTTCGTGACGCTAACGGATATAATAGACTTACCAGATTATAATCGCGTTGAAGCCATTGTTGAAAAATTGGGGAGTGATTGGCAATATGATGATTTGCGTATGGAAACATCAGACACTAACGATGGTAAAGCGTTAAGTAAATTTTGTCGAAAACTGTCTGTACCACTTCGCCAAGGTTTACGCAAAGCTAATGTGCTAACAGCAAAAAATGAATCATTTAACGCAGATCAGGATGGTACCGTATTACACGCATTATTTTTAAGTGGTCAGGAAGTTATTTTAGGCTTTTCATTGGCTCGAAATAGCTCACCACATGTAATGGGTATTCCACGTCTTAAGTTTCCTAGTCAGTCGCCAAGCCGCTCCACTTTAAAACTCGATGAAGCCTTTTTGTACTTTATTCCACGTCAAGAGTGGGATACACGATTAGCGTCGGGTATGAATGCCGTTGACTTAGGTTCTGCACCAGGCGGTTGGACGTATCAGTTAGTTCGTCGAGGTATGATGGTAACGGCTATTGATAATGGTCCTATGGCTGAGTCTTTAATGGAAACAGGACAAGTTAAACATAAGATGATGGATGGTTTTAAATACGTACCGATGAAGCAAAATGTCTATTGGCTTGTTTGCGATATGATTGAAAAACCACAACGTGTTGCTAAGTTGATGAGTGAATGGCTGTTAAATGGTTACTGTAAGGAAGCTATGTTTAACTTGAAACTGCCAATGAAAGGGCGATATAGCCAGGTTACTAATGATTTACAAAGTATTAAAGATGCTTTTAGTGAACATAATGTGAAGTATGAGTTATTTGCGAAACACTTGTATTTTGATCGTGAAGAAATTACGGTGCATGCAAGACTGATATAAGTAACGAGTTGCGAGTTTTATAGTTTCGAGACCGGTTTTTTCGAGAGAGATAGTTACGAGTAGCGATATATGATGTTTTCGTTACTCGTAACTTTTTTTGCTTTTACCTTATAGCTTATAACCTTTCAAGTAAAGCATCAGTAAAATCAGTAGTACCATGAGTACCGCCTAAATCACGAGTCGTACGATCGCCACTGGCAATCACATCGGTTAGTGCTTTTCTTATTTTATCTGCTTTATCGCTCATTTCTAAATATTCAAGCATTTGTAGTGCAGCTAAAATTACTGAAGTAGGGTTTGCTAAGTTTTTACCTGCAATATCAGGTGCGCTGCCATGAACAGCTTCAAAAATAGCACAATCTTCACCAATATTAGCGCCTGGTGCCATACCTAAACCGCCTACTAAACCTGCACATAAATCAGATAAAATATCACCAAAAAGGTTAGTAGTAACAATAACGTCAAACTGCTCAGGATTCATTACTAACTGCATACAACAGTTATCAACAATCATCTCTGTTGATTCAATTTCAGGGTAACGCGCCGCAACTTCACGAGCTACTTTTAAAAATAAGCCAGAAGTGGACTTTAAAATATTCGCTTTATGAACAGCAGTTACTTTTTTACGACCTTCTTTACGTGCAGTTTCATACGCAAAGGTTAATATTTTTTCAGCGCCATCACGGGTTATAATACTCATTGCTTCGGCTTGTGTACCATCTTCAGAAACTACTTGACCCGCACCAGAATACATACCTTGAGTATTTTCTCGAACGGTTAAAATATCGATATTTTCGTAGCGGGCTTTAGTACCTTTAAAAGAAAGCACCGGACGTAAGTTAGCATATAATTTAAATTGCTTACGTAAAGTAACATTGATTGAGGTAAAACCTTCACCGACAGGTGTTGTTAATGGGCCTTTCAGCGTAATTTTGTTTTTCTCGATAAGCTCTAACGTTTCTTGGGGAACTAAATCACCATGGTTTTCTAATGCTGTTAAACCTGCATCAGCATATTCATAATTAAAATCACAACCAGCTTTATCTAAAACTTTAACTGTTGCTTCAATAATGCTTGGGCCAATACCGTCGCCTGGAATAATTGTGATGGTTTGCTTAGTCATATTCATTGCCTTGTAATGAAAGGCTATTTAGTTATAAATAGCTAATATAAGTTGACGTTATTTTGATGATAACGATTAATATAGTCTCTAAGAGGTCTGCTTAGCACTGTAATGATGCGCTTTATATCATGTATATCCATGGTAAGCGAGTTTGAAAGTTTTCATCTTCAATTTCTTTATCTTATTACCCGAATTTAGGTCAATATTCACTTAACCTTGATAGCATAACAAACAATCTTAGGTGGAAACTGTATCTGTATCAAGGTTACTTTAGTCTATAGAAAATTAATAGATGGTTGGTTATTGGTGGTTTTTGATTATTTGCCAGTTTTTAGGATAGTTATTTCCTAAACCAATCTCTTCAAGTACCTCATTAACAAATAATAAAAACGTACATTCATCCTGTGTGGTGATTCCATCAGATTTAATATGTTGGGTACGGTAAAACATCACTTGAAAGTTATTATTCGCAACTTTTCTTGCTTCAGTTATATCAGGGCTGCCAAGTTCAGTAATTGCTTGTTCAAAAGTGAATTGTTCAAGTTGTAATTTTGCAATAAACTGACGATTATAGGCTTCTCTGTCTTTCCACATCATTTTGTCAGGGCTTTCGTCATAAAGTAAAATCACTAAAACAACAAAAATACCATAAACAGCTATGGCTAGAAGGATGCGGGTAATTACTTTTTTGCTCATTGTGTATCTCTACAATTTATCTGTGATTAGTATAAATTGTTAATGAAATGATAACCAGTATTTAAAGCGCTTGATTGTAATGGTTATTATTATCTTTGGATAAATCTACAGGGCGTCTAAACGGAGATCTTTGAGATTAAAGCCAAGAAGAATGTTTTGTTTTAGCGTGAGAAGCTGTCGACTTAACGCTATTTGCTGCGTACTACTGTTTAGTTTTTCTTTTATGGTTGGTTTAATCTCATCACTTTTTAGAATTGCACTTAATGAACCATATTGATTAAGTAAACTTGCTGCTGTTATTTGTCCTATCCCTGCAACACCAGGGATTTTATTGGTACTATCTCCTGTTAATGTCCATAAATCAATGAGCTGTGTTGGCTTAATATCAAACTTGTCTTTAACATGTTGTTCGTCGAGATAACGGCGATTAAAGTAATCATAAACATGAATAGTAGGGCTTAATAAAGATAAAAAACCTTTATCAGTTGAAACAATGGTGACATGTTGTCCATGTAGGGCCATTTTTGTCGCTAGTGTTGCAATAAGATCGTCAGCTTCGTCTTCTTCAGACACCAATGAGTCAACGCCTAGTTGTAGAAAAGCATCCTGAATTGAGGGTAAGTCATCAGCGAGGTGTGATGACATCTTTTTGCGGCCTTTTTTATAGTCTGGATACAGTTTATAACGCCAGCAGGGCTGATGACTATCAAACACCGCCAGTGCATGACTGGCTTGTTGATTTTTTAGTATTTTTTCTAACGCTTTTGTACATGCATTCTGGGTATTAAACAAAACTTGTTTTTGAGTTTTTTGAGCTAACTCATCATTTAGTTGGCTTTTGTTTTGAACAAACGGTCGCTCTTGTACCGCATAAATACGTCGGATCAAATTCAACGCGTCAATTAATACTAAATGGGCTGTCATCTATTATTTCTCAATAACGCTATAACAAGGTATGTATTCACTACCTGGTAATTTCATGCGTTGTTGGCTTACGAAAGATGCCAGTAGTTTGTCCATTAAAGCCATAATTTTTTTATCACCAGAAATTTGGAAAGGACCAAATTCTCTAATATTTTTAATGCCACCTGATTTTACATTACCGGCGACTATTCCTGAAAATACTCGGCGTAGATTAGCAGCAAGCTGAGCAGTTGATAAATCGTAACTGATATTTAAGCCTGACATGTTTTCATGGTTTGGTTCAAAGGGCTGTTGAAAATCGCTTTCAATGACTAAAGACCAGTTAAAATGAAAAGCATCACCTGTTTCTTTACGATACGCAAGTACCAGCTCTAAACCTTTAGACATTGTTTGTGCTACTTGTTCTGCATCATCAATAATAATGGTGTAAAGTTGCTGCGCTTTCTCACCTAAAGTTGCACCAATAAAGGCATCAATTTCAGCGAAATAGTCACTTGAACTAGTTGGGCCAGTTAAAATAATAGGGAGTATTTGGTTAGTATTTTGCTCGTTTAATAATATACCTAAAATGTAAAGTAACTCTTCAGATGTTCCTGCACCGCCAGGGAAGATGATGATACCATGTGACATACGAACAAAGGCTTCCAAGCGCTTTTCAATGTCAGGCATTATGACCAATTCATTGACGATAGCATTAGGTGGCTCAGCAGCGATGATACTTGGCTCCGTCAAGCCTAGATATCTGCCTTCTTTATTTCGTTGTTTGGCATGACCAATTGTTGCGCCTTTCATTGGTCCTTTCATTGCTCCTGGACCACAGCCAGTGCAAATATTAAAACTGCGTAAACCTAATTGATAGCCAACTGCTTTGGTATATTTATATTCATTGTGTTTAATGGAGTGGCCGCCCCAACAAGTAACCAAGCGTGGTTCAGTTTCGGGTAAAATCGCATTGGCATTACGTAATATTCCAAAAGTAGCATCCGTTAAAGTGTCGGGAGTACAATGCATATTTTGGTAACGATTATGAATAAACAAAATATCTCGTAATACTGCGGATAAGTGTTCACGAATTCCTCTAATTATTTTACCATCAACAAAGGCATGTTTAGGAGGGTTTTTAAGGTCTATTTTGACGCCACGTTCACGTCTTAGTACCTCTATAGTAAACTCTTTATATTGTTGATAAATAACTTCAGCATCATCGGTATGACTGCCGGCATTTAATACTGCTAGTGAGCAATTCCTATAAAGGTTATAAAGCTCACTGGTTGATGAACGCTGCAGTTGATCTACTTCAGCCTGAGAGAGAATGTTCATATTACCAACAGGGTTAAGCTGAGTATGCATAATGAACTCCTTTTGTGTTACTAGACTGTAATACTTTACCAGTGATAAAAGATAGGGAATCAACCGTCACTGGAATAAATTACTTGGTTTTTCCCTCGTGCTTTAGCTTTATACATAGCTTGGTCAGCACGTTCAAACGCAGTATGAATATTGTCATCTTGAGTAATGTGAGTAAAGCCCATTGATAGCGTTATACTGACCTTATTACTTTTAAACTTAAATGGTAGGCGAGCAATAGTCTTGTTTAAAATATTTAACTCGTTGGTTAAAGCTACTTCTTCTTTATTGGTGTAAATCAGTACAAACTCTTCTCCGCCGTAGCGAGCAACAAACGTATCATTACTGACTTTCTTTTGTATCGTGTTAGCGATAACTTGTAGGGTTTTATCACCTGCCGTATGACCGTAAGTATCATTAATATGCTTAAAGTCATCAATATCAATTACCACGAGTGCTAAATCAGATGGCTTGTGATGAAAACGTACCATCTCTTTAGTAAAATATTCATCGAATGCAGCACGGTTACTTAATTTAGTTAACGCATCTTGCATACTTTTACGTTGTTGTTCAGCAAGTTTCTTTTCAAATTCTAGGCTTTGTACTTCTAGGCTTTTAACTTTTTTTGCCATGTCATTTAGTTGGCTAGTTAACGATTGCTGACTTAGTTGTTCAAATTTTGTTTTTTTCTCTAATGTTGCGGCAATACTGTTTAATTTAACATTAATATCAACTTTTACCTGATCTAATGACATAGCTGCTTTTACTGTGCTGGTCATATCTATCAGTTGAGTATGCAGTTCTTTATTAATATCATCATTAGTGCTTTGGGATGACTTACACGTTAACAATGTTTTTTTAACCGTATTTTGTACGGTTGTTAAGGTTTTGTTTAAGGTATTTAAAAAATTTGTAGCACTATCTCGTTCATCTTGTAAGTCGGCAACAATAACATCGAATATTTCAATAAAATGTTGGAGTACATCATCATGATTAGTATCATTAATCAGCTTTTTATTGATCGCTAATAACTCTTTGGTGTGCTGCGTTGATAGATGTAACTTACTTAAGCATGCTGATATTTTTTCAATAAGCTCACTGTTAACGTTTGAGTTTTTTTTCTCTACTGAAAGTGTATTAACGTTAGTTAACTTGACCGCAGCAAGCAAGCCTCCTTTAGGAGTACCCTCTTTTGAGCGTAAGGAGCTATCGTAGATTTCAATCAGTTTACTGAGTAAAGGAACGTACTGAGTAATACTGTCTTTAGTTGATTGTGTTTCTTTTAATAAAGTACGCAAGTTGCGTCGTAAATCACCTGGTAAGCCATTTATTTTTTGTAAGCTTTGCCCAGCGTTATTAAATTGATCATGTAAACGCGTTATATTTTGTTCGTTTGTTACTGTGTGACGTTGTAGTAGTTTTGATATTTCTACTATTTTTAGTTCAATATCCGCAATAGGTGCTGATTTAGTTAATAACACCCTCAGTTGAGCTAAGCGGTTGTCTAGCTCTAAATTAATGCCTTTAGATACTTGAGATAATTTGTTAATAAATTGTATTAACAAAGTAGATTGAGAACTAAAGTCTTCTTCAAGTGATGCTCTAGATTCTATTGCCGCATTAAGTTTGTTTTTTAATACCTGCATTTGGCTAGCAGCAACAGTTTTGGTATTCATATAAAAAAGTAATCCTTGTTCAGGTAACTGATCCTAGAAAAAGTCATCTATAGAAATGTTCGTACATGATAATTTACAACATTATCAAATAGATTGTTAGTCAGTATTAACTAAAATGCGAATATAACCGCTTAATCGAGCTTTTTTTTTCTTTACTCGTTAAACTATAGCAATACCATTTAATTTTCTAAAGGAGGTTTAGTTAAATATGTCTAAAGTTTCGTGTTTATTGTCACCCATTTGTAATATTACTATAGCGATGAGAGCTGTAATAGTGATGCTATTTATCATTCCTTTTTTTACTGTTAATGCGAAGGTTTCGGTAAATATTAATATTGAGCAACCGCAACATCATTATGCGCAATTAACGATAGTATTTGATAAGTTTAATCGCGAGAAAACAAGCTTTCATTTACCTACATGGCGAACTGGTCGATATGAAATTCTTAACTTGGCTAACGGTATTAGGGATTTTTCGGCTGTGGATGGCAATGGAAATTCTTTGAAGTGGAAGAAAATTGATAAGGATACCTGGCAAGTACAAGAGACCTTAAATAAAAAGGTTAAAATTAGCTATCAAGTTTATGCTAATCAGTTAGGCAAACGTACTAGGCACATTGATGATAGCCATGCTTTTATTGATGCGTCTGCTGTTGTTATGTATAGCGATTTTTCTCGTGATCAACAACATCTAATTTCTTTGAGTGTTCCTGCTAAATGGCAAAGTGTTTCAGGACTAGATTTAGGTGCTGCACCTCATCAATTTATTGCCCGTAATTATGATGTTCTTGTTGATTCTCCTATTGAAACAGGCATAAATGAACATCACAAATTTAGTGTTGATGGGCGTAGTTATGAATTGGTTATTTGGGGGAAGGGTAATTATGATAGTGCTAAAATGGTAACTGACTTAAAGGTATTAGTGCAGCAAAGTAAACATATTTGGCATAGTTATCCATTTGAACGTTATGTTTTTATGGTACACGCAACGAGCGGAGCACGAGGAGCAACAGAGCATTTAAATTCAACGATTATTCAACGCTCACGCTTTAAGTTTTCTAGTAGGAAAGATTATTTAGGCTTTATTTCAACAGCAGCACATGAGTTTGTTCATACGTGGAATGTTAAGCAATATCGTCCTAAGGGGTTAGTGCCTTATGACTATCAACACGAGAACTATTCTACATTACTTTGGTTAAGTGAAGGTTCAACTAGCTATTTGCAAAATCAATTGTTGCTTCGCGGTGAGTTAATGTCTAGTAAAGAGTTTTTGGAAAGTTTAGCTAAACGCATTACGGGTTATATACATAAACCTGGCAGACAAAGTCAAACGGTTGCAGAAGCAAGTTTTGAAAAATGGTCAGAAGAGGGCGGTGACTACGATAAAAATCATAGCGTTAATATTTATTCTGAAGGATTTTTGGTTTCGTGGTTGTTAGATTTTTCAATTATTGAAAAAACTAATTTAGAAAAAAGCTACCGCGATGTTCATAATGTATTGTATCAAAACCATAAAATACCAAAAAGTTTTGATGAAGCTGATTTAGTGGCTATCATAAATGAAATTACTGGTGAAGACTATCAAGATTGGTGGCAGGATAATGTTCATGGTATTGCGGAAGTAAACTTTGATAAGTTGTTAGCTAAAGCAGGTTTAACCATGTCTTATGGGAGTAAGGAGAAAAATAAACAAAAAGCTTGGTCTGGTATTAAAACTAAACAGTCTAGTCATGGTTTGCAAATAATAGCGGTTGAAAAAAACAGCCCTGCCTGGCAAGCAGGCCTAATGTTAGATGACATAATTGTAGCAATTAATGGTTTACGTATTACCGGTAAAGATCTGAGTGAAAGGTTGAAAAACTTTAAACCTAAAGAGCGACTACGAGTGACTTATTTCCGTAGAGATGAGCTGGATACTCGTATGGTTGTTTTAGGTACTACACCAAAAGATAAACTGAAAATTGTGCCATTAGATCAGGTTAGTAAAAATCAAAAGGCTTTCTTCAAACAATGGACGGGTATCGACTTTCCTAGTTCTTAGTTTCTAGCCTTCATTTGCATTATCTAATAAAAACCGTATTGAGTGTTTATATAAACTCTCAATACGGTTTTTTGCTTATAACTAAAGTACTTAACATAAGCACTATATTATCTTATTGATTTATTTAATTATTGGTTAGTATGGCTAAACCTTATTTTTTCATAATATAATATTCAATTGGAGATTTTTATGCGTAGAGAAACCGTTGCCATTCATGCTGGCTATAGCCCTGAGCAAACGAGCAAAGCAGTTGCCGTTCCTATTTATCAAACCACAAGCTATGCTTTTGATGATACTCAGCACGGTGCTGATTTATTCGATCTTAAAGTTGAAGGCAATATATATACTCGTATTGGTAACCCAACCCAAGCTGTATTAGAGCAGCGAGTAGCTGAACTTGAAGGTGGTATTGCCGGTTTAGCATTAGCGTCAGGTATGGCGGCAATTACCGCGACAATTCAAACCCTCGCAAAAGTGGGTGATAATATCGTTAGTATAAATAAATTATACGGTGGTACGTATAACCTGTTTGCTCATACTTTACCGCAACAAGGGATTGAAGTTAGATTTGCTGCTCATGATGACTTTACCGCATTAGAAAATTTGATTGATGAAAATACCAAAGCAGTTTTTTGTGAAACTATCGGTAATCCATCAGGCAATATTGCTGATATCGCTAAAATGGCTGAAATAGCGCATAAACATGGCGTGCCACTAGTGGTTGATAATACGGTGGCAAGTCCAGCACTTTGTCGTCCATTTGAGCATGGTGCGGATATTGTTGTACATTCGTTAACTAAGTATATTGGTGGTCACGGTACTTCTATTGGCGGCATTATTGTTGATTCAGGTAAATTTCCTTGGAGTGAGCATAAAGAGCGTTTTGCTCAGTTAAATAATCCTGATCCTTCATATCACGGTGTAAGTTACACCGAAACATTTGGCGTGGCAGCATTTATTGCGAGAGCACGCGTTGTACCGCTTCGAAATATGGGAGCTGCAATTTCCCCAATGAATGTGTTTTTGATTCTGCAAGGGTTAGAAACGCTACCTCTTCGAATGGAGCGTCATTGTTACAACAGCCAAAGAGTAGCTCAGTATTTAACAGAGCATGACAGCATTTCTTGGGTTAACTATTCTGGTTTAGAAACATCAGGTGATTATCAGTTGGCGCAAAAGTACTTACCAGATGGTAGTAGTGGCATCTTAAGCTTTGGCATCAAAGGTGGTGAACAAGCGGGTGCTAAATTTATTGATGCACTTAAACTTGTAGTGCGTTTGGTGAATATTGGTGACGCTAAGTCATTAGCTTGTCACCCTGCTTCTACTACTCATAGACAACTTGATGAGCAAGAATTAGCCAAAGCAGGTGTCAGTAAAGAAATGGTGCGATTATCAATTGGTATTGAGCACATCGACGACATTCTAGCCGATCTTGAGCAAGCACTTTCTGCTAGCCAAGAATAATATCAATACATATAAGATGTGATCATTATAAATGGACTAAATACTTGATCACTAACTTACTAGTATTGTTATAAGCGCTTATCATGTCCTTCGAAACTCGATCTTATTGCCTAAGCGTTCTCATTAGGGGAGCACGCGTTAAATGCGTGCTTCTAAATGGGTTAATATCTAAACCGCCTCGTCGGGTATAACGAGCAAATACGGTAAGTTCTTCTAATTGACAATACTGTAGTAGATCGCAAAATATACGTTCAACACATTGCTCATGGAATTCATTGTGCTGGCGAAATGATATTAAATATTTTAGTAAAATAGCGTGATCGATTGTTCTTCCTTTATAATCAATATAAATGCTAGCCCAATCAGGTTGGTTGGTGATTAAGCAATTCGATTTTAATAAGTGACTAACAAGCTTTTCTTTCGCGTTGTCAATTGATGAACTAGTTTGCGATTTACTTAGCAGCTCTGCCTGATATTGATAAGCTTCTATGGTAACGTCTTCTTCATCAATACATATTCTATCTTGCTCAGTGGTTGTTATAGCCAGTGCTGGGCACTGTTCAACCGGAAATAATTTAACTTCAGCTTGAGTTTGAGCGGTAGCTGATAAATCTTTAGTGAGAATTTGTTCAACTTCTTTGATACTAGAAAATTTACTTTGATTAAAGCTATTTAAATATAATTTAAATGATTTAGACTCAACTAAATTTGAGCTTGTACAAGCAAAACGAAACTCGGCTACAGCAACAACAGGCTTACCTTTATTGTTTAACCATGACAACTCGTAACCATACCAAACATCCTCACCGACAAAAGGTAAGTCACTGCTTTGCAAGGATAAGTCATCTCTGTTTAAGCTTCTAGGTACCGCTTGCAATAAGTTTGAGTTATATTCACTGCAATACTCAGTGCTTTTACCAAGTGTTAAATTGGTTAATTCTTTTGAATTTTGGTAAGTTGCCATAAAATTTATATCGTTTGCCGTGCTAATTATAATAATATCATGGCTATTTTAAAGGATCTTAGTATCGATGACATCATCAAATCAATCAAATGAACATTTAATACAAATACTGCAACAATTTTCTGAGCAATATATTACTGCTTATCAACAAACTCATGGATGTTTACCAACAATCGAACATGATGAAGAATGGCTTTCTCCTTGTGAACAACATACCACCAAGCAAAAACCGGCACCTCAAGGTGAAGTTTATTGGCAACCTATTGCCATAGAGAAAAGTGAGGAGTTAAGTTTTGAAAATGTTGAATCAGCGCTAGAGTTAACTTTGCATGATGATATTAAAAAATATTTTACCTTACTTTATAGTGAAAGCCTTGAAGCACAGTGTGGTGAAGGAGGGTTGTCATTACTCTTTGCTTGGAATAAAGATGACTTTCAACGTTTACAAGAAAACCTCATTGGCCATATTTTAATGAAACGAAGGTTAAAACAAAGAGAGACTATTTTCTTTGCGGTTACTGATGAAGAAGATACTATTATTTCTTTAGATAATGAAAGTGGCGCAGTTTGGGTTGAGCGAGTAGGTTGTAAACCTCACAAACAACTAAATGACTCTTTGGCTGAATTTATCAGCCAATTAACGCCAATTACAAAATAGTGTTAATTAGCCCTTATTTTGTTCAATTAATTGCTTAATTATTTGCTTTAATTCAATAATTTCTTGTTTCATTTGCGCCAAGTCATCATTGAGTTTCTGTCTGAAATTGTCAGTATCTTCTGTTGTGTTAGTTTCTTCGGTGATATCGCATTTTTCTTCTGGTAATGAAATTAAGCTTGGCTCATGCTGCCAAGTTTTTAAGGTTGATATGATGATAGGTAAAGCTACCTTTTTATTTAGTTTAGCTTTAATCAGGGCAACGGTAGGTTTATGACCCGCGTTAGCTAATTGGTTAGCTAAGATTATTATTTCATCATTTATTGTCATTTTGATTAATCATATTGTTAGATTTGCTATATTTTAGCGAATTTTACTATTGATGTCAGCTATAAAAAACAAATTATTATACAATTCAGTTTAAAATCAATAGGTTAGTATTTGTTTTTGTTCTGGTTTACTTTTTGCTTTGTAAGGTTTGTATTCTAATCTTATTTAAAAACTGGAGTTTTAAAATGAAAAAATCATTACTTGTTTTACTGATAGCCCTACCATTAGCGTCAACTTTATCTGGCTGTGTTATTTCGGTAAAAGACGGTGATGTTCAACATTCACTGATGAGTGATAGTGAAGATAGAACGTATGAAAATCGTAAGAAAATTGCAAAAGTTCAGCTAGGCTCTAGTTTTGTTGACATGCAAGAAAAGTTAGGTGTTGCTGATTTTTCTCAAACGTATACTCACAATGAGCAAACCATACGAGTTTTATTTTATCGTACACAACGGATGCACAAAGATGGTTTAACGACTAAAGATGAGTGCACTTATTTAGAATTTGTTGACGGTGAATTAAGTCAAACAGGTAATGGTGGCGAGTACAGTCAAATAACAAATAAATAGGTTTTACCTCGTTTGCTTACTTGACGAAAGGATAATATTGAATTTATATTAAATATTATCCTTTTAAAATTTAGGCTGAACATGACTAGCATTAGACACGGGCTATCAATTGGTATTGAGCGTGTAGATGAAAATTTCTTTTTATCTTTAAAGGCTATTGGTAAGTTAACTCATCAAGATTACCAAGTGATCACACCGATGATTGATGCGGCTATGAAAGAAGTAGCCTCTCCTAAAATTAAAGCAATCTTTGATGTGACTGAAATGCAAGGATGGGAGCTTCGCGCAGCTTGGGATGATTTTAAACTAGGCCTACATCATGGTAGTGAATTTGAAAAAGTTGCTATTTACGGTAATAAACATTGGCAAGAAATTATTGCTAATATAGGATCTTGGTTTATTTCAGGTGAAGTGGAATACTTTGAAGAATATCAACAAGCACTTGCTTGGCTTAATGAATAACGGCTGTATAATTAACTAATTGATGACATATTTAGTTAAAATATCCTTAGCATTAAAGCCCTTTCATAAGTTGACTTACGTACTAGCAATATTGCTTGTTGCTAGCATAATTTATCAGTTGGCTTTTTCTGCTGTGCCTAGCCCAATTGAGTCGAATAAAATAATGCTATGCTTACTTGCTTTAGCTTGGTTGGCATTAGTTAATTTAATGATACAGGTTTTTTCTCGAGTTCCCATCGCTGTGCAAAGTAAAAGTTCCATTTTAGCGAGAATAAAAAATAGACTTCATCGAGGTTTGTATTACTTGTTGTCACTGCTCTTTGTTGCTATATCGATGGTGGTAATTTTACTGACTTTTAAAATGTTAACGCTTTAAGCTGCATCGCTGTCGGTATGATTTTTTGAATCGGTAAAGTTACTAGTAAGCTGTGGGTAATCTCTTTGAGGAAGTTCACTGGGACGAGCTAAATAATAACCTTGAGCATAGACCATACCTAAAGAGCGCAGTAACTCAAACTCGCCTTTCGTTTCAATACCTTCAGCAATAATATCAGCATTTGAAATCGTACCTAACTCAAACAATATCTTGAGAAACTTTTGTTTCATTATATCTTGATCACATTGGTCAATAAAATAGCGATCAATTTTAACAATGTTTGGGCGTAAGTAACTCCATTGTTTCAAGCCTGAATACCCAGCACCTACATCATCAATAGCAATATCAAAACCAAATTGGCGATACTTATTGAGTGCTTTTAATAAAATATCGCTATCAGGAAAAGGTGATTTTTCACTAATTTCAATAACCACTTGCTGTGCGGATAAGCCAGATTTTTCAACTAGTTTAATCGTTTCACCATAAGGGTGATCTTTATTCAGCATTACGTTAAGGCAAATGTTAAGAAATAGCTTGCCTGATAGTTTTAATTCAACAAAGCGAGTGATCGCTTTTTCACGACACAGTAATTCTAACTCAGATAATAAACCGCATTGTTTTGCCGCTTGAAATAAAGCTTCAGGAGAGTATAGGTGACTATTTTTTGGGCCACGGGTTAGTGCTTCATAGCCAATGATTTCTTTTTGTTGAATATTGTAGATAGGTTGAAATACGGTAGAAATAAGTTTATTTTTTATTATAGGTAGAATAGTTTCTTTCATTAAATCATCTCGTTTTTTATTACGAGCATACTTTAATGTTTTCGTGTGACAGATTTATTACAACGATAGAAAATTAAACTGACAGTACTTTATGTGCTGTCAGTTCATCAATTTTACTTAGTTGCCGCTTTCATTGTGCGAATAAAACTCGTTAATTCAACTAACATTTGTTTATTATCAACTAAATTAGTTTCGATAATCTTTACTACCGCAGAGCCACTTATTGCGCCACTTGCTCCAGCAGCTAAGGCTTCAGTCACCTGTTGCGGTGCTGAAATACCAAACCCTAAAACAGATGGTGCAGCATGATACTGAGTTAACTTACTGATTAAACCTTCTGCGGGAGACGTTGCTGAAGTGTTTTCTTCAACTACATCCACACCAGTAACACCCGCACGGCTTAATACATAAGTATAACCGCGGCTATATGATGATACTTCACGTAAATTCTCTTCACTCGCGTTTGGTGGCGCAATAAAGATAGGCGCTACACCATGCTTTAATGCCGCTTCTCTAAAGGGGAAGCTTTCACGAATGGGTAAGTCGGCAATTAATACCGAATCAACACCAACTTGCGCCATGTCTCGATAAAAATTATCAATACCACGGGCAAAAACTAAGTTGCCATATAACAATAAACCAATAGGAATGTTAGGTGCGTATTCACGTACTTTGGCTAGTATATCGATACAAATGTCAGTATTGATACCTGAGTTTAGTGCACGCAGAGCCGCCCTTTGAATGGTAATACCGTCAGCGCTTGGATCTGAAAACGGAATGCCTAGCTCTAACGCATCAGCGCCAGCATCAATTAATGCTTTGATAACCTTAAATGACTGTTCAGCATTAGGATCGCCAATGGTAACAAAAGGAATAAATGCCTTTTCGTTCTTTTCGGCTAAATCAGCAAAGGCTTGTTGATAACGGTAACCCGCTTGTGGTGTTGCTTGAGTGTTAGTCGTTTTCTCCATTACGCTTCCCCTCTGTGTTTAACGCTAGTGTCATGATCTTGCTCGTTTGGATTTAAAATGGCATGAACGTGGGCGAGATCTTTATCGCCACGACCGGATAAATTCACTAAATATATTGTTTCTTCTGTTGCAGTTTCTGCCATTTTAAGAGCTTGTGCTAATGCGTGAGAAGACTCAAGCGCAGGTATAATGCCTTCACTTAACGCTAACTCTTGAAAAGCAGCTAACGCTTCGTCATCATTGATAGGCACATATTGCGCTCTGCCAGTTTCTTTTAAAAATGCATGCTGAGGGCCTACAGCAGGGTAATCTAGCCCGGCAGAAATTGAATAAGACTCTTCAATTTGGCCATACTTATCTTGCATTATATAAGTGTAATTTCCGTGCAGCATGCCTTTGCTGCCAGCCACTAATGTTGCACCATGCTGATTGGTATCTATGCCTTTACCACCCGCTTCTACGCCAATTAATTTTACTTCTTCGTGTTGAATAAAGTCATTAAACATACCAATAGCATTTGAACCACCACCGACTGCGGCAATAACATAATCAGGTAAACGGCCTTCTTCATCAAGAAATTGTGCTTTAGCTTCTTCACCGATCATTTTTTGAAATTCTCTAACAATTGTCGGGAACGGGTGAGGACCTGCGGCTGTGCCTAATAAGTAATGGGCATTTTCGTAATTTGCTGACCAGTCACGTAATGCCTCATTTACAGCATCTTTTAAGGTGCCTGAACCAGCACTCACAGGAATAACTTCTGCACCCATTAATTTCATGCGAAATACGTTAGGTTGTTGACGCTGACAATCGACCGCGCCCATATAAACTTTACATTTTAAGCCTAACAGTGAACAGGCGATGGCTGTTGCTACGCCATGTTGACCTGCACCTGTTTCGGCAATGATTTCAGTTTTCCCCATACGCTTTGCAAGTAATGCTTGTCCTAATACTTGGTTAGTTTTATGGGCGCCACCGTGCAATAAATCCTCACGTTTTAAGTAAATTTTTGCTAGTGGATTTTTAACAATGTTTCGACAACAAGTTAACGGCGTTGGACGACCTGCATATTTCGTCAGTAAGTTATTAAATTCGGTTAAAAACGCTTCATCGGTTTGTGACTCAATAAAAGCTTGTTCTAATTGCTCTAATGCTGGTACTAATAACTCACCAACAAACATACCACCAAATTCGCCGAAATAGGCGGGTAACGTTTCTTTTATAGTATTGCTCATCGCTAGTAATTCCTTATTTGCGCAAAAACTTGAGACAGTTTTTCGCTGCATTTTATACCAGGGCTAGTTTCAACTCCTGAGTTGAGATCAAGCCCAAATAAATCTAATTGGGTTAACTGTTTAAGGGCTAATTGGATATTATCGTTATTGAGACCGCCAGCTAAAAAACTAGCAGATAAATCTTGCTCACTTGTAGATAAAACTTGCCAATCAAAAGGTTTACCTGAGCCTGGTGATTTACCGTCAAGCACATGGTGCGCCACTTGTTTGCTTAAAACAGGTACACTCTCTAATACGGATTTTGCTTGCCAAAGTTCACAATGGCAGTCATTTTCGCTTAATTGAGTTTTAAGTGCTGTTATGTAGCTTTCATCTTCACTGCCATGTAATTGTACAGCGTATAAATTAAGGCTCTTAACTAAGTCGACAATGTCAGCAATTTGGTGATTCACAAAAACGCCAACATAGTCTAAATAGGGTTTAGTGCTAACTATGGTGAGCGCTTGTTCTTTGGTAATTGCCCGAGGCGATTTTTCAGCAAAAATCAAACCACCAAAACGAGCACCTGATTTCGCGGCTGCTTCAGCGTATTTAGCCGCGGTTAAACCACATACTTTATTATCGCCAAAAATAAGCTTACGACAGGCTAAATCAATATCGTTATAGCGGTTGTTATCCATGCCCATTAAAGAGCTACCTACGAGAAAACCGTCAACAGCAGGGGCTAATTCTCTCACCTGTGCGTTACTATAAATACCCGATTCAGAAATGATGATTGTGTCATCAGGCAAGGTTGGCGCAAGCTCAAAGGTTCGTGCTATATCTGTGCTTAAATCACGTAAGTTACGATTGTTGATGCCAATCATTTTAGCGTTTAACTTAATAGCTCGCTCGCACTCTTCAGCGGTAGACACTTCAGTTAATACGGCTAACTTATATTGCTCAGCAACGTTTGCTAAGGCTACATATTCGTCATCAGATAATACACTTAGCATTAATAAAATAGCATCTGCGCCATAATAACGTGCTAGGTAAACCTGATAAGTATCAACAAAAAAATCTTTGTTTAGTACCGGACAACTAACCGTTTCAGTAACCAACTTTAGGTAATCAAAATCACCTTGAAAATATTTTTTATCAGTCAATACAGAAATAGCCGCTGCATACTTATCATAAGTTTGACAAATAGTTTTGACATCAAAATCAGGTCGAATTAACCCTTTAGACGGTGACGCTTTTTTACACTCTAAAATAAAGCCCGCTTCGGGTTTATCTTCACTGCGTCTAAGCGCCGCGTACATATCTTTGGTTGTTGGTGTTAATTCATCAATAAAGCTTGCTAAGGGTTTTGTTTTTTTCAGCGCTTCAATTTCAATGCGTCTGTTTGCGGTAATTTGTTCTAAAATGTTTGCCATGTTACTTATTTTCACCCTTAAGGCTACCTTCATTGGAGAGTGACACAAGTTGCTCTAACGTTGCTAAACCTTTGCCACTTTTTAATACTTCACTGGCAAGTTGCGCCGCAGTTTCTAAATCATCAGCTTTACCATGCAAATAAAGTATTGCCGCACAGTTAATAATTACTGCCGCATTATGTGCTTCTTGACCTTTGCCAGATAAAATCGCTTTAATAATGTCGGCGTTTTCTTGTGGAGTACCGCCTTTAATCTCTTCAAGGCTATAATTTTTTAGACCAAAATCTTGTGGCGAAATAGTGCGCTCAATTAATTGCTCACCGTTAACCTCAATAACTTGGGTATCACCATGCAGAGCTATTTCATCTAAACCACTACCATAAACCACAAACGCACGTTCAACACCTGTTAGTCGTAATGCTTCTGCCATGGGCATTAATAAGTCAGGGGTATAAACACCAAGTAACATAATATTAGGATAAGCAGGATTAGCTAATGGGCCTAATATATTGAAAAGGGTACGTACACCCATTGTTTTGCGCACTATTGCCGCATGTTTAAAGCCACTGTGATAAGCCGGAGCATATAAAAAACATATATTTGCTTTATCTAAACAATTGCTGGCTGTCGCGGGAGACATGGTTAAATTAACACCAAACGCTTCAAGTAAATCGGCCGAGCCAGACATGCTAGATACACTGCGGTTACCGTGTTTTGCCATTTTTAAACCACAGGCCGCAGCTAAAATAGAGGCTGTGGTGGAAATGTTAATGGTATTGGCGCCATCACCACCAGTGCCAACGCAATCAGCTACCGAGTTTTTTTGTGGTGGAAATTTTGTCGCTGCAGCTTTAATCGCGATCGCTGCGCCAGATATTTCTGCGGGCGTTTCACCTTTAATTTTAAGTGCGGTAAGCACACTTGCTAGTAAAATAGGATCTGTATTGCCGTTGAGCATTTGTTCAAAAAACGCTGTTATGGTTTGTTGGTCAAGATCTTGCCCGTCAACCAAGGTTGATAATATATTGGTCATGTTATGTTCCTTGCGCTTTGGTGTTTAAGCGTTCACTTAAAGCGAGTAAATAATCGAAACTTTGCGCTAATAACGTCGCGCCAAAAGTTGTTAAAATAGATTCAGGATGAAATTGATATGCTAATACGGCATCGGTTTCGCGACAAATAGCCATGGGCATACCGTTAAAGTCCGCAATAACTGATAATGTTTTCGGAATATTCTTTCCTATCAAAGAGTGATAACGTGCCACGGGTAGTGGATTTTGAATATTAGCAAAAGCGCCACTGCCACAGTGGTTAATAGCAGATGCCTTACCGTGAACAATTTCATTAGCGCGACCAACATTGCCACCATAATGTTCTATTAATGCTTGGTGTCCTAAGCAAATACCAAGCATGGGAATTTTCCCTGCACATAACTTGATTAGTGCCATTAAGCAGCCAGCCTTGCTTGGCTCTCCAGGGCCGGGTGATAATACTAATATAACCTTTTCACCACTGTCTTTAGTATGTTCAAGCATTTTATTGAAAATGAAATCAGCACCTAAAGTATTTCGATAAACGGTAGGTTCAAACCCTAAACATTGAAATTCATCCACTAGATTATAAGTAAAAGAGTCGAGGTTATCGAGCATAAATAGCTTGGTCTTTTGCGTACTCTTTTTAATGTTATCGGTCATTATTTTGCTCCTTGCGCTTGGTTTGCTACTTTGTTTGATAGCAGTACTGCACTAATGACTGCTTGTGCTTTTTGTCTAGTTTCATCGGTTTCACTTTGGGGAACAGAGTCATAAACAACGCCAGCACCGGCTTGAACATGAGCGATATTATTTTTAACAAAAGCTGAACGAATAACAATACAAGTATCCATTTCACCATCGCCAGTTAAGTAACCAACTGCGCCGCCATAACTGCCACGGCGCTTACCTTCCACTTCTCTAATAAGTGAGGTAGCCTTTATTTTTGGAGCACCTGATAGTGTGCCCATGTTCATACAAGCTTGATAAGCATGCAGTGCATCGAGTTCTTCAAGCAAAGTACCACAGACCCGAGAAACTAAGTGCATTACATGAGAATATCTATCTACTTTTAACAAGTCAGCGACATGTCGAGTACCGGCTTTACATACACGGGCAATATCGTTTCGTGCTAAATCAACTAGCATTATATGCTCAGCTGACTCTTTTTTATCCTGTCTTAATTCCAGCTCGATACGTGAGTCTAAATCTAGAGAAATACTGCCATCGCTATTGAACCCTCGAGGGCGTGTACCCGCTATAGGGTAAATTTCTACTTGGCGCTTTCCTTCAGAAGAATTTTGTTGATATTTTATCGCTGATTCAGGTGAAGCGCCAAACATGCAAAAATCACTGTCTTTTAGATAAAACATATAAGGACTTGGGTTGCTTATTTTTAACGCTTGGTAAGCGGCAACACTATCTATACAAGGTAATGAAAAAGTACGGGAAGGCACTACTTGGAATATATCACCAGCGCGAATATTTTCTTTTAGTTGCTCAACAGTTTGACAAAATTTTTCATCACTAATGTCAACCGATACCTTTTGTGACTCTGTATGATTAATTTGCTGAACTGAAGATGATTTAACTGCTACCAATGAAGGAATATGTTCAGGTGTTATATTGGTTGATAATTGCTGTTGAATTTCATTCACACGCGTTGTCAGTTGCAGGTCAACTTGCGCCTGAACTGTTGGGGACTCAGCAGAGAATATGTTAGCAATGATTTCGGTGCTTTTTACTTCATGATCAATAATAACTAGGGTTTCAGCGAGATAATATACAAAATCTGGACAGGTATTTTCACCATCAGGGACATCAGGAAGTGTTTCACTCATCGAGATCATATCAAAAGCAAAAGCGCCGCCAAGAAAAATAGCAAAATGATGATTGTTACTATTTTCCAACCGATTAAATAAACGTAAACTTTCAAAGGGGTTTATCGCCATTAACCTAGCTTTTTCATCAAGCTCTGTTGGGATATTTGAAAAGATGGCAGTTAAAGTTTGCTGATCGTTAGTTAGTGTTAATTGTGCATACGGTTGCAATTGGGTTGCGGCAAATTGCAGGGCAGCTTGACCATTAAGTGTTATCGCATTAAAAGTAACTGTATTACCATTGCAAACGATTTTAACCGCCGCATCGGTGAGTAATAAGCTTTTTAATAAGTGCTTTTGAGTGATTTCTGCTGATTCAAGTAGCAGATTGTTTTCTTTATTATGGCAAAGCAGTTGATAAACACTTAAGGGGTCGGCTTGATAATTAGCTTGTTCCGTTAATGTGCGCACTGCTGTTAAACGTTGATTATGTTGTGTCATGGCGTTCTTCTTGAAATCGTTAAATTATACCAATTGGTATTAAAGGCTTGTCATCCGGCATAAATTGGCTGTAGCCACCAAAGAAACCATGTTCTTGTTTTGTTCATTGTAAATCCTAGTTGCTGTTAGGTTAATAAAAAGTTTAAGTAAAAATTTAAAGTTCTTAACGTAAAAAACCCGCTTAACTTAGCGGGTTTTTGAAATTTGTTTATTGTTCTGTTTAGCTTTTATGTTTTCTTTCAGCTTTAACGAGATACACGCAATTATCACAACCCAGTTATATAGAGTTATGCCACCACCAAATAGGTGTGCTTAAATTAAATTGCTTTGCTAGTATCATTATTTCGTTCTTCTCAGTAAACTTGCAGTTATATTTTGTAGTGCTTTTGAATAGTAAAAGCCTACTCGCAAGAAAGTCCCTATAGAAGACCTTATTATGGTGTTGCTGTCAACCACTGATTTTCCTTTAAGAATTGAAAAACGAGACGGTTTCTCTCATGGCCGGATAGATTTACATAGTCATACTAATTGCTCCGACGGTAGTTTGTCGCCGCAAACCTTGTTAGATAGAGCTGTTAATTACCAAATAGATGTTTTAGCTATTACTGATCACGATACTCTCGCAGGGCTTGATATAGCACAGCGCTATATCAATGATCAAAATGTTCCAATAAAACTGATCCCAGGTATTGAAATATCGACGGCTTGGCAAGGTTTTGAAATTCATATTGTTGGTCATAATTTTGATCAGAATAATGAGCAGTTACTGGAATTAATTACCAATCAACAACACGCGCGTGAACAACGAGCACTAAGTATTGGTGAAAAATTAGCAAAATGTGGCTTTGCGGATGCTTATCATGATGCTAAAAAGCTTGCCGGTGAAGGTTCAATTACTCGTGCGCATTTTGCAAAAGTGCTATTCCAGCAAGGTCATGTCAGTACGATGCAAAAAGCATTCGATCAATATTTAGGAAAAAAAGGTCGTAATACGCAAAAAGCTTATGTAAAGCCCACGTGGTGCTCTATAGAACAAGCCATTGACGCTATTCATATCGCAGGTGGCAGTGCGGTAATGGCGCATCCAATTCGTTATGATTTATCGGCGAAATGGCTAAGACGGTTAATTGTGCATTTTAAAGAGTGTGATGGCGATGGTTTAGAAATTGTTTTGCCGCAAATGAATCCACAACAACGACAAACAATGTTAAACTACTGTTTAGAATATGATTTGCATGCTTCGACAGGCTCTGATTTTCATCATCCTAATAAATGGTCAGATTTAGGGAGAAATTTAATTTTACCCGATGGCGCAACACCTGTATGGGCGTTATGGTCGTAAACTGTAGTTTTGGGTCGTAAATTGTAGTTCGGACAATATTCCAACGACTATTATAAAATAGGAAATTATCATGAGCCAGTTTTTTTATGTACACCCAGATAACCCGCAAGGCCGTTTGATGCAACAAGCTGTGGCTATCCTTAATCGAGGTGGTGTGATTGTTTATCCTACTGATTCTGGTTATGCCCTTGGTTGCCACCTAGGGGACAAAAAAGCCTTAGAGCGTATCTGTCAAATTCGAAAGATAGAAAAAAACCATAATTTCACTTTAGTTTGTCAGGATTTATCACAGTTATCGGAATATGCGCGTGTTGATAATAGCGCCTTTCGTATTTTGAAAAATAACACACCTGGCGCCTATACTTTTATTTTTAAAGGCAGTAAAGATGTGCCTAAACGGTTACTGAATCCCAAAAAGAAAACTATTGGTATTCGTGTACCCGATAATAATATTTGCCAAGCCTTGTTGGCTGAACTGGCAGAGCCTATAATGTCTACTAGTTTGATCATGCCAGGTGAAACCATGGCAGAATGCGATCCAGAACAAATTCGCGATTTACTAGAGCATCAAGTTGATTTAATTATTCATGGTGGTTACTTGGGAGAACATCCTACCACAGTGATTGATTTTTCTAATGATGATATTGAAATATTGCGAGAGGGTGAGGGCGACCCTTCACCGTTTCAGTAAACAACCAATTAATGAGACAGAAGTTAGCTTTTTAAGGGGCTGCTACTGACGTAACTGAGTAAAGAACATGTCACAAGACAAAAAAGCATCCAAAGACAAAAAGACACCTAAAGATAAACAGGCTTCGACTGATAATAAATACGGTAGCCGCGGTACAGGGAAAAAAACTGTCACTAAAAAAGGTGCTGTTAAAGGGAAAAAAGTAGATCCCAAAAACGGTGTAGGTAAAGGAAAAAAATTCATTGAAGAGCCTACCAAAGTTGACTTTCAAAAAGCGACGGTGAAAGGTTCGGAAAAACTGCAAAAAGTACTTGCCCGTACGGGTAAAGGTTCTCGTCGTGAAATAGAAGCTATGATTAGTGCAGGGCGAGTGAGTGTTGACGGCAACACAGCTTACTTAGGTGACAGGGTTGAAGGCACTGAACAAATACGTATTGATGGTCATCAAGTTAAGTTGACTGCTCAAGAAGATGATCTTTGTCGAGTATTGATGTACAACAAACCTGAAGGGGAGATGTGTACTCGAAAAGATCCTGAAGGTAGAGCAACAGTATTTGATCGTTTACCGCCGCTTGAATCTGGTCGTTGGGTTGCTGTTGGCCGTTTAGATATCAATACTTCAGGTATGTTATTGTTTACCACCGATGGTGAGCTAGCTAACCGTTTAATGCATCCTTCACAAAAAGTAGAGCGTGAGTATGCAGTTCGCGTGTTTGGCGAAATAAATGAAGCCATGCTACAAACACTTCGAACCGGTGTTAAATTAGAAGATGGGTTGGCACGCTTTCAAAAAATCACTTATCGTGGTGGGGAAGGTCGTAATCATTGGTTCCATGTTGTGTTATCAGAAGGACGTAATCGAGAAGTTCGCCGTTTATGGGAAAGCCAAGACGTGCAAGTAAGTCGATTAATTCGCGTGCGTTATGGTGACATGGAAATGCAGCGTCAATTACCACTTGGCGGTTGGACTGAACTCGGACTAAAAGAGGTTAACTATTATCGTAAATTAGTGCAGTTAACAGCTGAAACTCAATCAAAAGTTAAAGTGGATGAAAAAACAATGGATAATGCAAAGAGTCGTCGCATTCGCCGTTCAGTTAAAAAACATCAGCAACGTAGTCAGCAAGCTACTCGTCGTCGCCGGAAGTAAGTAATAATGATTATGCAATATCAATTAATTGAAGATGAGAACAGTTTACAAGAACTATGTCAGCAATATAGTAAAGCGACAGTATTAGCGATAGATACTGAGTTTGTTCGCACTCGTACTTTATATCCTAAGTTGGGTTTGTTGCAGGTTTTTGACGGTAAAAAACTAGCGTTGATTGATCCTATTGCTATTGATGATTTATCCCCGTTTTGGCAACTACTAACTAACGAAAACATTGTTAAAGTACTCCATGCATGCTCTGAAGACTTAGAAGTTTTTTTAACCAGTGCGAACTGTAAGCCGGTTAACTTAATTGATAGTCAAATTATTATGTCATTTCTTGGTCATGGCTTATCAATGGGATACGCTGCTATGGTTGAGCATTATACTGGCATTGAACTTGATAAGTCAGAGTCACGTACTGATTGGACGAAAAGGCCCCTAACTCAGAAGCAACTCGATTATGCCAGTGCTGATGTCGATTATTTATTTCAACTTTATCCCAAGTTAATTACTGAAATAGAACAAGCGGGCCGGTTAGATTATGCTAAGCAAGAAACGCAATTATTAGTAGAGCGAAAGTTTACCCCTATTGACGAAGACAACCTATATCGCCAAATGAAATTGGCTTGTCGATTGAACTCTCAACAGCTTAATACGTTGCAGCACCTTGCTCGTTGGCGCTTCCAGCAAGCTAAAAAACGCGATTTACCTATCGGTTTTGTTGCTAAAGATCATACTCTAATGGCAATAGCGCAACATAACCCACAAAATATTGATGTTATGAATAAGCTTAAAGGGACTGAGTTATTAGATATTCGCCATAAAGGTAAATCAATGCTGTCGATAGTCAAGCAAGCCTCACAAACTAGCGAGAGTGATTACCCTACCAAAATTACCCGTTTAGATGAACAACCAGGTTACAAGCAAATTTTCAAAGCAGTGAAAGCGTTTATTCTTAATATTGCTGAGCAGCAGGGCCTGGCAATAGAGAATTTAGCGTCTAAAAAACAAATAAATCAATTTTTAACTTGGCACTTTAACGTTAATGATGTCAGAGCGTTAGCTTCAGAATCGTCGACTAAAACATCCATTCCTAATGTTGATATTTTAATGGGTTGGCGTAACAAACTATTTGGTCAAATATTACAAGCATTTGCTGATAATGACTTTAAAGCGTAAATCACGCTTTATTTGTTAAGTGTAGTAGCTCAAATCAGAACTGGTACTAGAGTTCTATTGGTTTTATTCAAATCACCCGCCGAAAAAAACACCACTGATCGCGCCTCTAAATAGTTGACCATTAATGTTAACTTTGTGCGCATTGGGCAATTAACCGCTTTCAAACTTAAATTTCCACAGGGGGAAAGCTGTCATTAGCGAAAGAATGTCAAAGTTAATATTTTCTTTTTTTCGTCAGTTTTTTTTACAGTTGGAACTTTCAAAATTTTGCTGTTAACGGTGGTTTATCGCATCTAGTTGAATTGTTACATATAAATTTTATAGGAATGATTTATGCTTGTTGAAGGTACTGTATTCTAAAGTAAGACAATGATTGAGTAATAGCTGGCGTGTGTGATTGAAAGCAACGATGTTATTGGATATTTAGACCTTTTAAAAAGATCATTTAGTTAGCCTGATTGATAATAATAATGTTTGTAGTAAGAAGGGGTAAATTACAACGAACAGAAAACTGTTTGTAAAAATTATCTATTTACCAAGAAATAGCACTTGTAGAAGTATTTCAAATTGATTTTTTTACTTCGATTAACCTGTAAAATATATAACATATATTAGCTATTGCAAGTAGAGAAAATTGCTATATTACCATTGGTTTAAGTGGCTACATAAGTGATAAACCAACGATAGATATATGGTAATTAATCATTCAAATTTACACTTTATAAAAAGTAGAGTAATTTAATGAGCATATCAGGGATTAAAAAAGTGTTATCAAGTCTTCATCGTAGACGGCGAGTAATAGAAAGCTACGAATGGTGGGATTACCTCAATTATGCACAAAAATTTTCAGTTAGTTCTTTATACAAATTTGGATATGACATTAGCTTTGTTCGAAGAACTGGACACTTAAGTATCGTAGTCATGCATATTGATGGTAGTGAAGCCACTGTTGATCAGGATGGTCTAATAGACACGCATCCAGATATTAAAACCCGTAAAAGGTAATAAGTTACTAAGTAATATTTCACTGTGACTAATCCATATTACTTGACTACACATTAAGAATTTTAAAGGTTTACTTTAGTCTTAAGGGAGCAGCTCATTTAAAATAGTGGTGACTAAACTAAATCTCGCTTGCTCTCCTTCATTTGCCCTAACAAATTTAAATTTGTTTGGCGGCACCATTTTATACACCGTGGGCTGCTTTTGTACTAAGCGCATTAATTGCATAGGATCTACCTTAGTATGATCGCTAAATTCAATTGAGCCACCAGTATTGTTAGCTTCTAATCGGTTAATGCCAATTGTTTGCGCTTTTAAGCGTAGTTTAGCAATGTAAATTAAATTCTTAGTTGCTTGTGGTAGTAGACCAAAGCGATCAATTAATTCTACTTGTACATCATCTAGCTGGTTTTTATTTTTACAACTGGCAATACGTTTATATAAACTTAAACGTATACTAACATCGAAAATATAATCTTCAGGGATAAGTGCCGCTAACCGTAATTCTATTTCGGTTTGTTTTGCCGTTACTTGGCTTAATGATAGTTGCTTACCTTCTTTTAACGCTTCAACCGCGTGATCAAGCATTTCCATGTATAAACTAAAACCCACTTGGCTCATCGAACCTGATTGATCTTCACCGAGTAATTCACCAGCACCACGAATTTCTAAATCATGTGTAGCTAGGGTAAAACCTGCACCGAGATCTTCTAATGAAGCAATCGCTTCAAGGCGCTTTTTAGCGTCTTTGGTGATACGTTTTTCATGAGGTGTTAACAAGTATGCGTAAGCTTGATGGTGCGAGCGACCAACACGTCCGCGTAGTTGATGTAACTGGGCTAAGCCTAAATGGTCAGCTCTATCCATTATGATGGTATTGGCGCTAGGTACATCAATGCCTGTTTCAATGATGGTAGTACAAACAATGACATTGAAACGTTGGTGATAAAAATCACTCATAATACGTTCAAGTTCACGCTCGCGCATTTGTCCATGGGCGGTTACTACTCTAGCCTCAGGAACCAACGTTTGAATATCAGCGGCCGTTTTTTCGATAGTATCAACATGGTTGTGTAAGAAATAAACCTGCCCACCACGAAGGGTTTCACGCAATATAGCTTCGCGTATTAAGGCTTCATCTCGTTGACGAACAAAGGTTTTTACCGCTAATCGTTTCGCCGGTGGTGTGGCTATAATAGATAAATCACGCATACCGCCCATCGCCATATTTAGTGTTCTGGGTATAGGGGTTGCGGTCAGCGTTAAAATATCGACATTGCTGCGTAGTTTTTTAATTTTCTCTTTTTGTTTTACGCCAAATCGATGTTCTTCATCAACCACTAATAGCCCAAGATCTTTATATTTAATACTATTTTGTAGTAATTTATGCGTGCCAATTAGAATATCTATTTGTCCTGATTCGACTTGTTTTACTATTTCATTTTGTTGTTTTGCGGTTTTAAAGCGTGATAATACTTCAATAGCTACGGGCCAGTTAGCAAACCTATCGCGGAAGTTCTCATAATGTTGTTGGGCAAGTAAGGTTGTTGGTACTAATATCGCTACTTGTTTACTATCATTTACTGCGACAAAAGCGGCGCGCATTGCGACCTCTGTTTTACCAAAGCCAACATCGCCACATACTAATCTGTCCATGGCTTTTGAAGATAGCATATCGCTTACTACGGCATTAATGGCTTGTTGTTGATCGAAGGTTTCTTCAAAACCAAAACTGTCACTAAAGGCTAAGTAATCTTCTTTATCGCGCTTAAAAGAATAACCCGTATTGCTAGCACGATTAGCGTATATATCTAGCAGTTCAGCTGCGACATCGCGAACTTTTTCTGCGGCTTTTTGCTTAGCCTTACTCCAAGCCTCACTACCTAGTTTATGTAGTGGTGCATTTTCACTGTTAGTACCTGAATAGCGGCTAATAAGGTGTAATGAGGCAACAGGTACATATAGTTTGGCATCGTTAGCATAACTAAGCATTAAAAATTCGGTAACAATACCGCCAGTTTCAAGCGTTTGTAAACCTAAGTATCTACCTATACCATGATCTATGTGCACTACTGCTTGCCCGATAGTTAGCTCGGCTAAGTTCTTAAAGATAGCATCGGTGCTGATATCTTGAGATTTATTACGTCGTCTTGACTGGCGAACATGATCGCCTAGTAACTCTGCTTCGGTTACTAACGCGATAGCATTTTTCTTAGCTGTTCCTTTAGATTGAAAGGTAAAGCCCTGACTAAGCGCATTAACACTAATGCCTAATTTTTCATTTGATTCGATAAAATCATCAATACAATTATACAAAGTTGGCTTGATGTTATCTCTAGCAAGTAACTCCAAGACACTCTCACGGCGACCTTGGCTTTCCGCAATAAATAAAATTTTATCTGGCGTTTCTTTATCACTAATAAAATGATTAATTAATTCAAAAGGCTGTTTTAATTTATGGTCGATTGTTAAATCGGGTAGAGGGATAACATCAAAAATAATATCACTGGTTTTGGTATTTTCTTCATCAAGCTTTACTACCGTTGTTACATCTTTGATGGAGATGCGATCAAAAGGCTTTAATGCGCTATAAAGCTGATCACTATTTAAAAAAAGTTGTTCAGGTGGTAGTAAAGGTCTGGTTGGATCATAACGACGGTTTTCATAACGATAATCAATATCTAACCAATACTGCGATATTGATTTGTCTAGATCACCGTTGACAACAATCAGCGTATTTTCGGATAAGTAATCACACAGAGTACTGGTTGGAAAGCTATCACTATTATCATTTTTATTATGTGTAACGGCGAAAAAAAGTGGTAAATAATACTCTATGCCAGCAGGTAATATGCCATTACTGACTTGGTGGTAAATAGACTCTTTATGAATGTTGCCACTAAACAGTTCTCGGTATTGGTTTCTAAATAAGTTAATGCCTGCTTCGTCAACTGGAAATTCATGGGCAGGTAATAAATTAATCTTATCTATTTTATCTTTAGAACGTTGGCTTTCAGGGTCAAACAACCTGATTTCATCAATTTCATCATCGAAGAAATCTAAACGAAATGGCGTTTTACTACCCATTGGAAATAAATCTAAAATGGCGCCACGTGCAGAGAACTCGCCATGCTCCATTACTTGATCGACACAACGATAGCCGCTGGCTTCTAAGTCTTTCCTTAATTGATGTAAATCTTTTTTATCACCCTTGTTAATGATTAAACTGTTTGCTTCTAAATATTTTTTAGGCGCTAAGCGTTGTACTAAAGTAGTTACAGGCACAATGACTATGCCTCTTTCCATACGGGATAGTTGGTAAAGTGTCACTAAGCGTTGTGAAATAATATCTTGGTGAGGTGAAAACGTGTCATAAGGTAAAGTTTCCCAATCAGGAAACAAACAAATGTCTATCGCAGGGTTAGTCTCATCATTAATGATATCTTTTTCTGACTTAACTAAGCTGAGTAACTCTTGCTCTATACGTAGTGCTGTTGGCGTATCATGAGTAATTAATAATATTGGGATATCAGCGGCTTTAGCACCCTGATATAGCGCTACGCTGCTAGCACTACCATAGAGGTTATGCCAACTTTTTTTGTCGGGATTTTTGCTGCGTCGCTTAGCTAATATAGGGGTTAACAGCTTACTTGATTTACTCATGACTACCTTATAGTTTTCTGACTACAAAAATATTATTGGCTATTCTAATTAAGCTAGCGAAAAATCGCTAGCGCTATGTGTTTATTCATTGTTTTAGTTTATTTATGGCGCGGTAGTAATTGATAAATACTAAATAGTTTAGCATGGTAATGAGAATTATTATCGTTAGGGTTATAGTTTAAATTTCATCTACTTCAACATACAAACAACAGCTATTAACCGTATTCGCCAAAAGGTGCATTATGCAGAAGATGAGGATAATCCAGAATTACTTTCGTTTTGGTTGATGGCTGAGCAAACTTTGTTTATGGGCAGTAATACCTTTTCTGATGAATACGCACGTCGGTAATTGTATTAAGTGGGCGATTACTGCTTGATATTATTGAATATTCAAGTCATTTAAAAATGTTCATTTAGTTATTGTAGTTGGTATAACGATTCATAACGTCATATTTCTATTTGATTATTATGTAGGCACACAAACAACATTAGAATGGTAAGTAAGTTTTCTTTTATTTTTTAACTCGCTATCCCGTGTTTTTCATTAATATAACGACTTATATTTATGCTGATTTAAATGGTCATATTCATAAGTCTTTTTATTTTCCTCAATAATCATAAGTGTATAAAAATTGTAAGAAATAATTGCTTGTGCTTGGGCATTATTAAAAAAAATGGCATGATAGAGTAATTATACCAATCTCACTAACTATGTGATTATTTCTACTTGTGAAAAGCATCAACTATTTGGATATTTATTTAATAATTAACGCTGCATGGATGCAGCTTATTAGACAATGCAGGAGCACCTGTCCTGAACAACTAGTTATTAAAATAAATGTCTTGTATTTGGCACTTTTTCCTACGTATAAAATAGCTCACTTAATTAATGAAATTGGTATTACTCAATTTTTAACTAATGTTATTTTATCTGATATAAATCAGGCATAACTCTTTGGTTACCTACAAGGAAAAAACATGGTATTTTCACGCTTTACCTCGCCACCATTAACTAATTCTATTGTTATTAAGCTTAGCTTAGCGGTATGTTTATCTATTATTTCGCTCGTTAGCCAAGCTAATAACGTGCAAAAGGTAACGGTTGAACGTGCTGAGCAGTTACTGTTTTATCCGGAGCAAAAAGCGACAGCCATAAGTAAAGCCATTAACCATGCGCAAGTGCCAGCACAAATTTCAGCGCAAGTTGCCAGTATTAATGTGCGACTTGGTGACCTTGTTGAAAAAAATGAGGTACTGGTTAGCTTAGATTGCCAAGATAAAAAAATTGATTTAACTCGGCAGCAGTCACTGCAAGTCGCGGCCAAGGCACGGTTATCATTGGCCAGACGTGATCTAGAGCGTTCAGAACAGTTGAAAAAAAATCGTCATATTGGCGAAGCTAAGCTTGATGAGAGTGAAGTAAGTGTTACGGTTGCACAGGAAAAACTTCGTCAAGTAAATAGCGATGAAAAATCAGCAAGCCTTGTGGTACAACGCTGTGAAGTTATCGCACCTTTTGCTGGTGTGGTAAGTGCGCGCTTAGTAAGTGAGGGGGATTATGTAAATACTGGTCAGCCATTAGTAAAAATCTTAGAAAAAGACAATATCGAAATTGAAGCACAAATCCCTCTGGATCAAATATCAAATTTTCGCCAAGCAGGTCAATACCACTTCATTAGTCATGGTAAAAAACACCCTATTCAAGTGAGAAATATTGTTGATTTTGTTGCCAGTAATAGCCGTTCACAAGTCGTTACCTTCAGCCTGATAAATAAGTTATTAAACAAAAGTAATAGCCCTGTATTAGCAGGCATGAATGGCATGGTAAGTTGGCAAAGTAAGCACAGCTTCTTACCTGCGCATTTACTGACCCAACGAAAAGGTCGATATGGCATTTTTGTGACCGAGAAAAAAGCAGATCAAATTATCGCTAAATTTATTGAATTGCCTAACGCACAAGAGGGAAGACCTTTTGAGTTAGTCATGGATAAAAATAAAGGTGTTATTGTTGACGGTAGACACCGAATTAATATTGGTTCACTTATTTCTGTTAGTCACGCTGTTAGCCATACCGCTAGTAAGAAGTGAGAATAGAATATGCTTCTTAGCCTAATTAAAAATCATGTTTTTACCAACCTAACCTTTGCTTTAGTGTTATTGGTTGGTTTTGTTAGTTACCAAAATTTACCACGTGAACAAGACCCGACTGTTAACTTCAACTGGATACAAGTGACAACTATTTTGCCTGGCGCTTCAGCAGAAGACGTTGAGCAAAAAGTCACCCTGCCAATGGAGGAGGCGATTGAAAAATTACAGGACATGAAGTTTGTCTCGAGTAATTCACGTGAGAGTATTTCAAGCATTTTGATTCGCTTTCAAGATGTAGGTGATCGTATATTCGATAAACGTGTTTCAGATTTACGTCGTGAAATCCAAAATGTTGAAGATAAATTGCCGATTGAAGTTGAACGGCCACTAATTTTTGAAGTCACCTCTTCCAATGCTTTTCCTAGCGCCACAGTGTTAGTGCATGGCGCGGCTAATGATGAAAATTTACGCGAAAAAGCGCGTGCAGTTGAGCGTGATTTAGCGCGTATAAAGGGAGTTGATCGGGTTCAACCTACCGCGCTGTATGAGCCTGAATTACAAATTAGGTTTGATGTAGATAAGTTGCAAGCCTTGGGGGTGTCGCCAATCGATATTACCGATACCATCAGAATGTTTTTTCAAGATGTTTCAGCGGGGTCTGCTAATATTGCTGCTGAGCGTTGGTTGGTACGTGTAGATGGTACAAGTGTTGAACCTAGCGTAATTGCCCAACTCCCTATTATTAGTGCTAATTTAACGCAGCTAGTCCGTATTGGTGAGGTGGCAAAGGTTGTACGAGCGCGAGCAAAAGCTGACAAACTAGTCAGTTACCAAGGTCGTCCAGCAGTCATGTTGGCAGTAATGAAAAGGGAAAAATCAAATACGTTAGCGTTGGTTGAACGTATTAATGATTACATCATCGAAAAAAATAAAAATGCTGATGGTTTATCGGTCATTATTACCTTAGCAGATGACCAAACGTTAATAACCAAAAATGCCTTAAGTATTATGCAAACCAATGCCATCTTCGGCTTACTGTTTGTGATGTTAATTACTTGGCTATTTTTAGGCAGTAAAATTTCCATTTTGATTACTATCGGTATTCCCTTTACCTTAGCGGGCACTTTCTTTGTGCTTGAACTTTTGGGACAAACCTTAAATACTTCGGTGTTTCTCGGTATTGTTATTGCATTAGGTATGTTGGTAGATGATGCCGTTGTCGTCGTTGAATCTATTTATAACCGCTTACGTCATGGCGGTGAAAATGCGTTTAAATCGATAAGTGAAGGGCTATTTGAAGTTATTGGTCCCGTTACCGCATCAGTACTAACAACCATGGCCGCTTTTTTGCCGCTTATGTTACTACCGGGTATTTTAGGGCAGTTTATGATGGTTATTCCAATGGTTGTGACTATTGCACTAGCCATTAGTTTAATTGAAGCCTTTTGGATGTTACCTGGGCATATCATGGCAACCAAAATAAACTTTAATCAACCAACAAAAGTGCAATTGTTACGGCATAAATTTACCCATTGGCTAAGAATTAAATACTGTAAAGGTTTGCTTAAAGTACTACGTAAACCTATTCGAACGATAATGGTGTTGCTAATGTTATTAGCCATGGCGGTTAGCGCACTCGCGGCTGGTCTTATTAAAGTTGATTTTTTTGCCTCAGACCAATTACGTTTGTTTTACGTTAATGTCAGTATGCCTACCAGTACCTCTTTACAAGGAACATTAGACAAAATGCTAACCATTGAAAAAGTGGTTAACAAGCATGTTAAAGAAAGTGAAGTGAGAACTGTGGTCAGTTATGCAGGTCAGCAGTATACTGAAATGGAGCCCTTGTTTGGGGATCATTATGGTCAAATACTGGTTAGCTTAAACCCAGCAGAGAGTGACGAACGCACCGTTGATGAAATTATAGATTCAATGCGTGAAGACGTTACTAGCGTTGCTGGGCCGATGAATATTTCTTTCTTAACATTGGCAGGCGGGCCTCCTACGAGTAAACCTATCAGTGTTAAAGTAAGAGGTAATGATTATGGTGAACTTAGATTAGCAACAGATGAACTTGCTCGTTTTATGGGAAAAAACCCATACTTTATCGATATTAGTGACGATGATAGCGCCGGGCGTTTTGGGCTAACATTAAAGCTTAACAATGATGCCATTTACCGCACGGGCATTAGACCAGATGTGGTGATGCGTACGATTAAATCACTAGTGGATGGTGAAATTGCTAGTCAAATTCAACATCAAGGCGATCAAGTATCTGTTCGTGTTCAATCGGCTAAAGCGCTTGAGCGTAGCTTTGACAATATTGAAGACGTTTTAGCCATGCAATTACCGTTACCTAATGGTAATAAAGTACCCTTGGGAGAGTTGGTCAATATCACTACCGCACAAGTAAAAGGTAATTTACGCCATTATAACTTTAAACGTACTATCACCCTTGAATCTAATATTAACAAAGTAATGCTTAATACGGTTGAAGCCAATAAGTTATTGCAAGATTATTGGCCTACTATCATGGAAAAATATCCAAATGTCGATTTAGACTTTTCTGGTGAACTTGATGATATTCAAGAAAGCATGGATGCGATTGGCGTACTATTTTTATTTGGTTTAGCGCTAATGTATCTAATTTTAGCGACCCAATTTAGCAGTTACTTTCAACCATTGATGATTTTAGTTACCGTACCTATGGCATTTACGGGAGTTATTTTAGGATTGATTGTTACTGGTAACCCACTAAGTTTATTTACCATGTACGGAATTGTCGCCTTAGCGGGTATTGCTGTTAATTCGGCAATTGTTTTGATTTCAAAAGCAAATAGTAATATTGAAGACGGTATGACTTTATTACATGCAACTTTTTATGCTGCAAGACGAAGAATGTTACCTATTATCATTACGACTTTTACCACAGTAGCTGGCTTGTTCTCACTGGCAACGGGGTTAGGTGGTAACTCATTAATTTGGGCGCCTGTAGCAACATCTATTGTTTGGGGGTTAATGTTTTCAGCGGTATTGTCGATGTTTATTGTGCCAGCAATATATTTACTATCAATGAAAAAATCTTATCGTAAACGCCAACTAAAGTAGTTATTAACTGTAAGTTAATTGATATAAGGGTAATCTGTTTTACCCTTATATCATTTCATTGAAAAATATTTTGATTAAAACTTCATCTAACTTAATTTTATTTTCGAAAATATAAACCTATTTACAGTATGCCTCATGTTTGAAAATAATATTGATGTAAAGAATGACTTATTAGATTTCAATAATAATATTTTTGACAAAAATATTTTTTACGACTAAACCTAATAGTACTGCTTGGTTAGCTTTTTATCTGATGAAAAACGGTTAATTTAAGTAGTAACCCCCATGGACTATTTTACAAGGAATTAAATAATGTCAAATCAGATCAAAAATCACGTTCTATCTCATGTTAAACGTCGCGCTGTAATAGGCCTTGCCTTTTTGTTAACGCTAACGAGTACTGTTAGTTTTGCTCAATCGGATAAAATTATCACAAAGAATGAAAGTGCGGTTGCGTCAGTTAAAAGCCAGGCAGCGGTGGTTTATTTGAACAACTCATCTATAGAGCAATTAGTGACCTTAAAAGGAATTGGTCATAAAAAAGCGCAAGCCATCTTAGCGTATAGGAAACAAATAGGTGCTTTTAAATCAGTGAGTGAATTAATAAATGTAAAAGGTATAGGTGAAAAAATATTAACAGATAATAAAGAGTGGCTTAAAATATAACATTAAATGAAGTAATGAATGATCTATTCATTACTTCAATCGGTATAACATCGACGGGATGAATGGTTTATTTTTGAAAGTCAGCAATTTGCTGACTTTTTATCTTTGTAACGGAAATGTCTAAAAGAAAAATCATTATTCTATTTAATTATAACAAAGGTGTTTGTTATATGGAAAAAAATTGTTAGATGTGGCATTCTTGCTCCATCAATTTTTATCAACATTTGTATTGGCAATGAATTTAACCCATTTAAAAAAATTAGAAGCTGAATCTATTCACATTTTTCGCGAAGTAGCCGCTGAATTTGATAACCCAGTAATGCTTTATTCTGTCGGTAAAGATTCTGCCGTCTTATTACATCTTGCCCGCAAAGCCTTTGCGCCAGGTAAAATTCCTTTCCCGTTATTGCATGTTGATACGAATTGGAAGTTTAAAGAAATGATCGCCTTTCGTGATCAAATGGCGAAAGACTATGACTTTGAGTTACTTGTTCATCAAAACCCTGAAGGTATCGAAATGGGGATGGGGCCATTTACTCACGGTAGTGCTACGCATACCGATGTAATGAAAACTCAAGGTTTAAAACAAGCATTAAATAAATATGGTTTTGATGCCGCTTTTGGCGGTGCTCGTCGCGACGAAGAAAAATCACGTGCTAAAGAGCGTGTATATTCATTTCGTGATGAAAATCATCGTTGGGATCCAAAAAGTCAACGTCCAGAGTTATGGAATATCTATAATGGCAAGGTTCATAAAGGTGAAAGTATTCGTGTTTTCCCATTATCTAATTGGACAGAGCTTGATATTTGGCAATATATCTATTTAGAAAGTATTCCAATTGTACCGCTTTATCTTGCTGAAAAACGTCCTGTAGTTGAGCGTGATGGCACCTTGATTATGGTTGATGATGACCGTATGCCTATTGGTGATGATGAAAAAGTGCAAATGAAGAGTGTTCGTTTTAGAACCTTAGGTTGTTACCCATTAACAGGGGCGGTTGAGTCTACAGCGAATACCTTACCTGAAATTATTCAAGAAATGTTATTAACCAAAACCTCAGAGCGTCAAGGTCGTGTTATTGATCACGATAGTGCTGGCTCAATGGAAAAGAAAAAGATGGAAGGGTATTTTTAACTACCCCTTAAAAATCTTTATTCTCAATAACATTTTATTTGATCGAAATTTTGCTAGGAAAAAAATATGAGTCATCAATCAGACTTAATCGAAGACGATATTCAAGCTTATTTAAAGCAACATGAAAACAAAGAATTAGTACGTTTTTTAACGTGTGGTAGCGTAGATGATGGTAAAAGTACCTTAATAGGTCGTTTATTACATGATTCTAAAATGATTTTTGAAGATCAACTTGCTGCTATTGAAAAAGATTCGAAAAAATCAGGTACCACAGGCGAAGCGATAGATTTAGCATTATTGGTTGATGGTTTACAATCAGAGCGTGAGCAGGGCATTACTATTGATGTTGCTTATCGTTATTTCTCAACCGATAAACGTAAATTTATTATTGCTGACACCCCTGGTCATGAGCAATATACGCGTAATATGGCAACAGGTGCTTCAACCTGTGATATTGCTATTATCTTGATTGATGCCCGCTACGGCGTGCAAGTTCAAACCCGCCGCCATTCATTTATTTGTTCATTATTGGGTATTAAACATATTATTGTTGCGGTTAATAAAATGGACTTGGTTGATTACTCGCAAGAGCGTTATCAAGCCATTAAAAAAGATTACCGTGAATTTACCGAGTCACTTGAATTTTCTGATGTACGTTTTATACCTATGTCAGCCCTTAATGGCGATAACGTTGTTGAAGAAAGTGAAAATATGCCTTGGTATCCTGGCGCTACAATGATGAAACTGCTTAATACCATGGATGTTAAAGAGCAGAATGAATTTACTGAGCTGCGTTTCCAAGTACAGTATGTTAACCGTCCTAATTTAGATTTCCGCGGCTTTGCTGGTACGCTTGCTTCAGGTCACGTGTTGGTTGGCGATACTATTGTTGCTCTACCTTCAGGTAAAGAAAGTGTTGTTAAAGAAATTGTTACCTTTGATGGTAATATCGACCGCGCAGATAAAGGCATGGCGGTAACGTTAACCTTAGAAGATGAAATTGATATCAGTCGCGGTGAATTGATTGTTAAAAAAGGGAGTTTACCGACTTCAGCCAAAGAGCTAAATGCTACCGTAGTGTGGATGCATGAAAATGAGCTAGAGCCAGGGCGTGAATATTTCATCAAACACGGCAGTAAAATGACCACAGGTCATGCAAGCAAAATCGTGAACAAGTATGATGTTAATACCATGGAAAAATTGTCTTCATCTCAGCTAGCGGTGAATGATATTGGTACCGTTGATTTTGTTATTAGTGAAGCGTTACATTTTGATGATTATCAAGAAAACCGTGGTACGGGTGCATTTATCATTATCGATCGTTTGAGCAATGTTACCGTTGGTGCTGGTATGATAAATCATGCTATTGATGGTCTAGTTCATGAGTATTCTACTTTTGAATTAGAGTTAAATGCCTTAGTACGTAAGCAGTTCCCTCATTGGGGAGCGCGCGACATTACTAAATAAAGTATCAGTTGATAGTATTTTACTATTGGTAAAGCAAAAAGTTATATGATTTTAATGCGTTAATATTTTAGGTATTAGCGCATTTTATTTAAGGACAGTTAATGACAGTTGAACAGTGGTTGATGATAGCGGTTTTTATCGCCACTTTTGTCAGTTTAGTTAAATACAGCAAAGTACCTGAAAGGATATTTTCAGTAACAGTACTTGCTTGTTTAACATTGTCTTTTGTTAGTGTTGACGATATTCTCGCTAATGCGGTAAATCCTGGTTTAGTTACTCTTATTTTATTGGTATTTTGTTCCTTTTCTTTTGAACGTACCAGCATTTTACGACGTATGAGTCATCGTGTTTTTAATGGCTCAAAAATAACCTCAATGCTACGACTTTTGATTGGCACTGCATTTGCCTCTGCTATCATGAGTAATACGGCAGTAGTGGCAACACTTATTAATAGTGTTAAAAATAATAAGTTGATAAACCCGGGTAAATTGTTATTACCCCTGTCCTATGCGGCCATTTTAGGTGGCACCCTCACGCTCGTGGGCACTTCCACTAATCTTATTGTTAATAGCTTACTACTTAAACAAGGTGTGGCTGGTTTTAGTTTTTTTGATTTTACTGCGATTGGCGTTGTAGCGTTATTACTCTGTTTACTGTTAGTGATATTTCGCACGAGAACGTTACCTGACATAGAACAAAGTCAATTATTAGCTCAAGATTATTTACTTGAAGCGGAAGTGGCTTTTGACTCTAAGTTAGTTAATAAAACCATTGAAGAAAATGGTTTAAGAAATTTGGATGCACTATTTTTAGTTGAAATTGTGCGCCAAGAACGTTTAATAACACCTGTTACACCAGACGAAAGAGTACAAGCTGGAGATAAGTTGATCTTTAGTGGTGATATTTCAAAAGTATTAACATTGCAACAGTTTGATGGCTTAACGCTATTTGCGGAGCAAGATGATTTATTACGCGATAATTTAACCGAAGTGTTAATCAAACCCGATTCAGCGATTGCCGGAAAAACCTTAAAAAAAGCAGGTTTTCGTGCTCGCTTTGATGCAGCTGTTGTAGCTGTTCGTCGAGAAGGTTGTGCATTATCCGGAAAATTAGGTGATATTGTTTTGCAGTCAGGTGACTTTTTAGTGCTAGCTGTAGGGCAAGACTTTTCTAGTCGTACAAACCTATCAAAGAACTTTTTTATATTATCCGGTCATCAAGCGGTAAATATGCTCAGTGGTTGGCGTGATCAAGCAGCAGTATGGGGATTTATACTGGCTATTTCTATCTCAGTATTAACGCCTATTTCCTTATTAAGTTGTTTGTTTATTTATGTTGCGGGGCTTATTTTTAGTGGCGCCTTAACGGTAAATGAAATTAAGCGCCGTTTTCCTTTAGAAATTTGGATGATAGTACTTGGTGCACTAACCTTAGCAACGGCTATTGAAAATACTGGTTTAGCGGCCATGATAGCCGACTCTATTAAACAACTTCTCGATGGCAAAAGTGTTTACTTAGCGTTTATTGCTATCTTTGTTATAACACTATTAATGACTGAATTAATAACCAATAGTGCTGCAGCAGCATTAATATTTCCTATTGCTTATAATATTGCCTTGGGCCTAGGGGTTAATCCAATTCCTTTTGTGATGGCAGTAGCTTTTGCCGCTAGCGGTTCATTTATTAGCCCCTATGGCTATCAAACTAATGTAATGGTGTATAACGCAGGCAATTACCAATTAG
>Ga0209395_1000542_pt1 | contig 54686 bp, 49 predicted proteins | sample GOMGulsemesocosm_3_FD_184635 | JGI IMG/M metagenome (GOLD analysis project Ga0209395, IMG submission 184635) | Methane-oxidizing microbial communities from mesocosms in the Gulf of Mexico - GOM9D Gulf of Mexico (SPAdes) (version 2) | ecosystem: Environmental > Aquatic > Marine > Cold seeps...
TATGGCTGTCCCATGTTATATAAAAAAGTAAAGGATACACAATGGACGTAGATTTTTGGCACCAAAAATGGCGACTTAACCAAATAGCTTTTCATATGCACCAAGCTAATCCGATGTTAGTGCAGTATTTTAGTCGATTAAATTTGGCAGTTGGTAATCGAGTTTTTGTGCCCTTGTGTGGCAAAACACTCGATATTGGTTGGCTGTTGGCTCAAGGCTACCAAGTAGTCGGGGCCGAATTAAGCCAAAGTGCCATTGAACAGTTATTTGTTGAGCTTGATGTTACGCCAACAATCACTGCTGTTGGTGAGCTCAAACGTTATAGCAGCACTAACATCGATATTTTCGTGGGTAATATCTTTGCATTGACCACTGATATTTTAGGACGGGTAGATGCGGTTTATGATCGCGCTGCACTGGTGGCATTGCCAGAGGAAATGCGTAATAGCTACGTTAGTCAAATCCTTGAAATTACCAAGACCGCGCCGCAATTGTTGCTAACGTTTGAATATGACCAATCTTTACTGAGCGGTCCACCATTTTCATTATCAAAAAATGAAGTTGCTCAGCAATATCAAGCATCTTATACCTTGTCAGAACTGGTTTCGTTTAATATCGCTGGTGGTTTAAAAGGTAAATGTCCAGCGCTGGAAACGGTCTGGTTACTGCAATAACAGCGCGTTAGGTGCTGATAGATTAAAGAGCCGCGGTTAATGCCCATTACATTAAATGTATGATCTTGTTGTGCTTAGAGAAAACTAATTTAGACAAGGCGCCCGATTAATGGGATTAGTATAATCAACGATAACAGCGCTAGTGCATGGTAAATTTGCTATCATGGATTTTTTTATGATGCCTGATAAGGTCTACTATGCAAATTAGCCACAATTTCGACGGCGGCAATATCCGTTGTCTCGATGTCAGCGATGCCAGCAACATTCAATTAGAAATTCCCAAAGACAATAACTCTGATTTTTATCAGTGGTTTTATTTTAAGTTAAGCGGTGCTAAAGATCTTGATTGCCGGTTGAATTTTGTCAATGCCGCCGGTGCTGCATATGTCGATGGTTGGCCTGACTACCAAGCCGTTGCTTCGTATGATCGCCAAACGTGGTTTCGGGTTGCTACTGATTTTGATGGTTCGGTCTTAACCATTAATCACACCCCTGAATGCGATGTGGTGTATTACGCCTACTTTGCGCCTTATCCGATGGAACGCCATCATGATCTTATTGCTAATGCACAATTGAGTGATCTGGTTGAGCATACTCATTTGGGTTACACCCTCGATGGCCAAGACATGGATTTGCTACGCGTTGGTGAGCCGGGCGCTGGCAAAAAGATTTGTTGGTTGATTGCGCGGCAACATCCGGGTGAAACGATGGCGCAGTGGTGGATGGAAGGCATGATTAATGCGTTGCTCGATCCTGAAGATCCAATGTCGCGGGCCTTGCTCGATCAAGCGGTGTTTTATGTGGTACCAAACATGAATCCTGATGGTAGTCGCCGTGGTAATTTACGTACTAATGCCGCTGGCGCTAATTTAAACCGCGAGTGGCAAAATCCGAGCATGGAATATAGCCCTGAAGTATTTTTAGTTCGCCAGAAAATGCAACAAACCGGGCTCGATTTTTGTCTTGATGTGCATGGCGATGAAGCCTTACCTTATAACTTTATTGCGGGCGCCGAAGGCATCCCAAGTTGGAATGAACAGCGCCAAGCTGAACTTGACCATTACCAACAAGCATTAGTTAATGCCAGTCCTGATTTTCAAACCAAAATTGGTTATGAAAAAGAATTACCGGGTCAGGCATTGATGACGGTTGGTACTAATTATATTGCTGAGCACTTTAATTGTTTGGCGATGACGCTGGAAATGCCCTTTAAAGATACCGTTGATAGCCCAGATGAAGAGATGGGTTGGTCGCCTGAACGTTCGCGTAAATTAGGTGTAGCCAGTCTTAATGCGCTTTATCAAACCTTAGCAAAATTGTAATAAGTTGATAAAACCCGATGACAGAGCACACTCTGTCATCGGGTTATTAAGCTTCATCACGACCATTGAGGATAAATTGCTGCTCAAAGTCGGCGCTGCTCAAAGGTTTAGCGACATGGAATCCTTGGCCAAATTCACAGCCCATTGCTTGCAACAACATTAATTGCTGTTTATTTTCTATGCCTTCTGCTACCACCCGTGTTCCGAGTTTTTTGGCCATCGTTACCATGGTATCACACAACACTAAATCATCATTTTCACTGGTCATGCTCTGGACAAACTGGCGGTCTATTTTTAGGTAATCTATATTAAATTTCTTAATATAAGATAGTGAGGAATAGCCTGTACCAAAATCATCAATGGCAATTTCAATACCGAGCACGCGTAAATTGTTAAGGGTATCAATAATTTCGGATTGGGAGTCCATCAGGATGTTTTCAGTTATTTCAATAATAATACTTGAATGGTCAACGTCAGGCTCGGTCAGTATTTCAAGCCAACGCTGTGCACGCTTAGCAGTATTGTTATATTGAACCGGCGAGGTATTTACGCTGATTTTAAACGAGTGGCCGAGCTGTTTTTTCCAGTGTGCTGCCTGACTCAGCGCCTGAACCATCACCCATTCTCCGATTGGAATAATTAGCCCGGTTTCTTCAGCCAAGCCAATAAACTCGTCGGGGTTCACTAAACCACGTTGTGGATGAAACCAACGGATCAATGCTTCAGCTTTGTTAATTTGTCCGCTATGAAGATCGATTATCGGTTGATAATATAGAACGAATTCGTCGTTAGCCAATGCTTTGTGTAAGTCGTTGATTAAAGACATTCGTGCCCGAGATGTTTTCAGCATACTAGGCGTAAAGAAATGATAGCAATCGCGACCGAGTCCTTTTGCATAGTACATCGCCTGATCGGCGTTTTTCATTAAAGAGTCTATATTATCGGCATCATTAGGGTACAAACTAATGCCTACGCTCGCTGAGACATGAACAATGTCGAGACCTAACGCATAAGGTAAGGTCAATTGTTGCATGATCAGTTGGGTTACTCGTTCAATTTCACTACGGTTGTTTAGCTCAGCTAAGATGACGATAAATTCATCGCCGCCAAACCGGGCCACGGTGTCGATAGAGCGGAGACAGAGTTTGATCCTTTTTGCGCTTTCAATTAACAGGGCATCTCCCATTGCATGGCCTAACGTGTCATTAACCTCTTTAAAGCGGTCGAGATCGATAAACATCACCGCGACCTGTTGCTGCGCCCGTTTGGCACTAACCATCGCTGTCGCAAGCTGTTCACAGCACAATTGTCTATTGGGTAACCCCGTTAACGCATCGTAGTTTGCCTGATGCCAAATCAACTTATTGGCTTGGTCCCGTTCTATAGCAATGCTGGCCAAATGGGCAGATTGTTCGATTAATCGAAACTCAAGTTCACTGGGAACGGTAACTTTCCGATGATAAATCGCAAAAGTACCAAGCACGTCACCCTTGGCGCTAAGAATAGGTTGCGACCAACAAGCGCCAAGCTTCGCGCGTTTAGCTAATTGGGTAATACCGGCCCAGTTTGGATGATTCGCTATGTCGGTAACGACATAGCGCTGCCCTGTAAAGGCCGCCGTACCACAAGAGCCAACATGCTCGCCAATCGCTAACCCATCGATTGCATCATTGTAGAAGCCGGGCAGGGATGGGGCTATGCCATTGCAAAAATGTTTTTTTTGTTGATCAAGTTGCAATATACTGCAGATCATTTTCGGGAATTCTTGTTCAACCCCAGTAATAATCGAACGTAAAATTGTTCTAATCGGTTTGCCCTGAGCGACTAACTCTAAGGTATGATTTCTTAACTTGCTTAATTGATTGTTACTGCGTAATTGCTGCGACATTTGGGCTAGTTGCTGTGAGTCAATTGAATCACTTGAAATTTTTGGCGTAAGCAGCGTCGTTAGTGTATTGGCCAGATCAATTAAACTCTCAATCTCTGCGGCAGTGAGTACGCGTGGGTGTTGGTCTGAAATCGACAAACAACCAAGGCATTCTCCATGAGCTTTATGCAAAGGTACAGCGGCGAAAAAGCGGATGTTAGAGCGTTCGACAACAGAGGTTAACTCGATTGCGACAGGATCGGTAATCGTATCGTTTATAATAAAGGGGGCGTCAGTTTGCTTGGTAAATTCACTAAAAGCACTAAGCCATGCTGGCGGATCTTGTGCTAAATGTGGCATAGACATGAAACGCTGGGTTTGCTCATCACCTAAGAAAAGAGTTACCTGCGAGGCATTTAAACATGCGCTGGTAATACGTAAGATCCGTTCGATTGACTCGGACTTAATTAACTCATTATTAACACTAGACTTGTTGCAATGAGCGGTAATTGTAGCGCTCAAAATAATTCCTTGGTATTGAATCTGATCATAAATACTCTAATGCTAAACGGCCGTTACTTGAGTAAAACTAGCACTAATGGCTTATATTTTCAATGTCAGATTAGTTAAGCGCAGTCTAGATGGTGATATTCGTGGCGTTGTTAATCGAGAAATTCAACTTGCATAACAGCTAACAGGTATTCAAACGATTATCATGGCACTATAGATATTAGGTGTCTCAGCTGCCACAAAACGACTGAGTTTGTGGTGGCACTTAGTGGCTTATTAATAGAAAAATTATTCGAATACTCAGTGTGAGCAAGATTATTACCATCGCTATGAGTAAATATGTTCGGTCGTAATTTTTCAGTTGTTTAAACCTAAGTCGATGATGGTTCAATAGATATTTGGCGACATAGACAAAGCTGTATTCCTGATCCTGACACCAGTCGATTTGATCAAGCACGCTGGTTGGTTTTTCCATCACACTTTGTTCTAGGTAGTACTGGTAATCACTGTTTTTGCCCTTGCAGAGGGCGAAACTTAACGTTAATTCGTATTTATACTTTAATTTACGGTGCGACTGAGAGAACTTAATATAATGCTTGAGTACGAAGGAAAAATATTTATAACTGAGTATGATGATCAGAATGATCCCGACCATGATTAGCCAATAATCGGCGTTGTGCTTAAAACTAATCGATTTCACTAAGATCAGATCAATGTTTAATAAAGTCAAAACCGCGATTAAACCGCCGAAGTGATATTTTAGCAAAAATGAATGAGCATCAGCCGCCGTATCTTTCATGGTTTGGTTTAAATACTCTAACTGTTTTTCTATGACGTCCATTGATTTTGTCTCTAAATTACGACTGGCACGGTCAAAAGCAGGGGAGAATGCTTTACCATAGTCTAATTTTTAACGTGCAAGACACATTTATTTGGTGAGGTAATATCTGGTGGGTAAAGTTAGAACAGAAGAGGTAGGGGCAAAGCAAAGTGGCCTTCTCTCAGTTACCTGACAGGCGGCCCCTAATTTTATAAGTACTTTTTTTAATATTATTTAAGCACTTTTTTGAATATTATTTAAGTACTTTATAAGTTAGCGTCTTATTTACTTAATGCTTCAACAGTCGCTAGTTCTAATGAAAATTTTGCCAATTCCATTTCAACGCAATCTTGTTCTTCGTGCCAGTTAACGCCAATCATCACGCCATCTTCGTTTAAGTCTTTTTGCCAAAAATCAAACCAGTCATTGAATGAAATTTCTGCTGGCGAAAAATCTTGCCATTCGGCATTACAATGTAGCTGCGCTAACTCTTGTGAAGACCACAGTGGCATTACATCGGTTTGCTCGAAATTAATTGAGTCGACAATTACCCAGTCTTGGGTTGATTTATCTTGCAGGCCCCAAATAGTTTGAGTTGGTTTTACGGCATTGATAAATTGGCTAATGGTTTTGTTTGAATCGGTCATGGTAATTGCTTCTACTATAAATTGGGTGCAATTATACAAAGATTAAGACACTAGGACAAGTCAGCCGACTCATTGCAAAGACATCATCAGGGCATTGCGATGAGTCGGCTAATTGATAGGGATTATTCGGTAACTACTGGGCTAGCAATTAAACTACGTTTTGGTAGGTTTGCTTGAGTGATAACAAGTTCAACCTGATCATTGAGGCTAAAACAAACTTGACCATTAATGGATATTTGTCCCGCTTCGGTATCACATTTACACGCTTTACGATCGGCATGTAAATTCGAGGTTGGCACAAAGACCACGGCGCCGTTATCACGTAACTTGGCCATAAAACCAGCGCGATTAATATTAAAAATATCACCGACAAATGGCTGTTTGGTCGTAACAGCACCGGCTAAGTAGTCAACGTATAGCCAGTTACCAATGTCGCGTTCCACTAATCGTTGGTTATCACGTTGCGTTTTTAATCGCACTACATCGGCTTCAACAATGGCGGCAGCCGTAGCACCTTGACTAATAATCGATTTAATTAAGCGATGGTTTAGTAAGTCGCCGTATTTACGGATAGGAGAGGTCCAAGTTGCGTATTGCTCAACACCTAAACCAAAATGAGGTAACGGCTCGGCACTAATAGTGCCGTAGTTTTGAAACTTACGAATACGTGCGCTGAGCTTATTGTCATTTCGACTGGTTAATTCACGCTGTAGTTGGCAATAGCCTTCGATAGTTAACAGGTGCGCTTTACTGTAAATATAACGGTGCTCTTTGAGCAATATTTCCGCTTTCGCTGCTCGGTCGGGATCAATGCCTGGGTGGGTATTAAATACGCCGTTATTTAAGTGACTTTTTAATAACTTTGCACCACACATATTGGCCAGTAACATAGACTCTTCAACCATTTGGTTGGCGATGCCATGATGCTGTACACGAATGTTAGCAACTCGGTTGTTTTCATCGAGTTCAAAACGGTAATCGGCGCGGCTTTCAAATAGCTGACGGTTTTTCGCTCGCCAAATACCACGCGCAAACGCCATTTCCGATAAGGTCGTTAACGCTTGTGCTAATTGAGAGCTCGGTTGCCAATCTTGCGTCGTTTGCTCAATAAATCCGGTGACCTGCTGATAACTCAGGCGGTGCGATGAGGTTATCCAGCCAGCATTGAATTCAATTTTCTCGGTCAATGAACCTTTACTGTTGATTTCCATTTGACACAACATCACCGGGCGGCGCTCGCCAGCGACCAGCGAACACAAATCGTGACTTAGACTTTGCGGCAACATGGTAATGTTTCGACCCGGCAGATAATGGGTATATCCCCGTTGCTTTGCGACAACGTCATACTCTGAATCGGGCAAAACATAGGCACTTGGATCGGCAATTGCAACCGTGAGCTGCCAGTTACCGTTCTCGAGCAAACTAATGCTAATCGCATCATCCATGTCTTGCGTCTTTTCGCCGTCAATGGTGAAAAACAGCAGGTGAGACAAATCAATCCGTGCTAATTCCTGATCGGCTATTTTCCATGTTTCAGGCTCTGTCGGTGCTTGGCTTGGTAAGTCAGCGCCTTGCGCATTGTGCTTAGCCAACGTCACCAACCAAGGCGCGCTAGTATCGTCTGCCGTGGCAATTAAGTGATTTATTTGCGCATAAAAACTCGCATTATCAGTGTCGTCGGTCAGAGGATGGCGAGTAAGCGTCGCATAAACCCAATCATTTTCGGCCAAAGGTTGACCGCTAATACCTTTAGCACGAATCGGCTTTATTTGTGGGGCGTTGTCGACCACGACATACAACTTATTGTTGTGCTGCTTCACTCGGCCGATAAACTGGGTTAACGCCGCAGAGACTAACTCGAGAGGCTCAGCTTGGCTTTTACCTTTGTCGGTCCGCAAGAAGGCAGTAATTTCATCGCCATGCATCAATTTTTTCATCAATGGCGGGGCAATAAAATGGCTTTTGCCTTTTTCTGTTTCTAAAAAGCCAAAGCTTTTATCCGTGGCCTTAACTCGGCCTTGAATTTTAGGTAAATTTTCTTGAATGTTGTTTTTTAATTGCGCTAGCAGCGCATTATCTTTAAACATGGTTAATTCTCAATAAAGCGATGGCGTGACTATAGGATAATTAGCGTGGCGATGCTAGTCAAAATGTGCCTGCCAAGCAAAGCGAGTGATGTTTATTCTCGCGAGATAAAGGTCGCATCGTCACTCAAATTTTAATGATTAAATAAAGTAATATTTTGTAAAAACAGACAACTCTGACTATTTTTAATGCTGACCTAAAGCCAATGATGGCTATTTAATTTCATGGATCGATGGCGGCCATGTTTTTCTACTGGAGCGTGAGAACGTGGTGAGCGATATGTTAAAAAAACTTGGACTGTTGATGGTTTTATTTGCTGTACTTGGCGCAGTTACGGTGATTGGGGTAATGCAAGTGTATCAATTATCCTTTACTGGCTTGCTTAATAAGACAGCGCTAAAGCTTAATTTGGTTGGTCAAAGTCAGCATTTTATTGCCTATCAGCAACGCTACCAAGACTTAAACGTGATTCAAAAGGCTAGCCGTGCTTATCCGCGAATATTTTTAACCCAGTTACGGGGCTGGAATGGCCTGACTACCCCCCATTTTTATCAAGGGCGCTTAGATCAACTCAAATCAAACCGCATCGGCTTTCGTCCTGCCTGCAAAAAAAATCAACTTAAACATCAGCTACATTGTTTTTTAGCGCTGCCAAGTCACCAAAGTATGCGTAAATTAGAACAATTACTAATCGATTATAAGCTGACGACCCCAACAGTAACGGGCAGCTATGGCAATAGCTGGCTATTTGCCATGGTGTATGACATTGCTAAAGCGAGCCCATACTTTTCACCGGCAGTATCGCAAGTCATTAATACTAAAATTACTGCGATGCTTCAAATTTATCTTGAACTGCTCGATGGCGACATTGCTTCGCTGTGGCACGGACGTTCATCACTGGCAGCCAATGCTTTTTTGCTGGCCACGGTGTTAGAGGCTGAAACGGCGACACAGCAGATGCTGTATCGCCGGGCTTATGGACATTTTAACGATGTTTATCAGGCAATTGCTGCGACCGAAGTGTGGCCGGAGGGTTATAACTACTGGATTAATACGCGAGCCGTCGTTACCGTGCTGGCATTATCTGCGTTGGCCGAGCAGCAAAACATCACTAAAGCTAATCAAATTAAAAAAACGATCAGCCGGATCGGTTTGTGGCATATTTATCTGACGCGTCCCGATTTTAAAATTGAAGGCTGGGGTGATGAAGGGCCACGAATTGATTTAAAAGATGAAACGGCAAAGGTGATTGATCTTATCGGTCAAATAACTGGTGAAGTGGTGTTTTATCAGTTTGGCCAAGTAATTAGAAAAAAACATAAACAAGACAGTTATTACTACAGCCATCGTTGGCTGTTACCCTTTTTTTATGCTGCTAGTGCCGTTAACACTTTAGCAACGAGTCAAAGCTCAATGTCACAATTGGCGGGTGAGTTAAAAACCAGTGAATTATTTGGGGCTAATTTTAGCAACCATTTAAGTATTCGGAGTGACTGGGGCAAGGATGCAACGTTTATCACTTATCGGGCTGGCCATACTTTTAGCCATCATCAGCATTATGATGCGGGGCATTTTTCGCTGTTTAAAGGCGAGCCTTTAGCCGTCAATAGTAGCTATTACTCTGGTGAGACCAATACCGATAGCAGAAAAAATTATTCGATTCGAACCATCGCTAAAAATAGTTTATTAATTCAGAAAACCGCTGAAGTTGTTAAGCCGCATCGTTTGTTTGAGTTTAACGTTGCTGCTGGTGGCCAACGGTTGGTTATGCCGATGGGCAGCGCTATTACAAGTTTTAAGCACTGGCAACAACAGTTGTATCAGGGTTTGCATGTTGAAGGGGCCAAGTTACTAAAATATCATCATGAAACGGGCTTATATACGGCGATAACGTCAGATCTAACGGCGGCTTATAATAGCAATCGTTTTGATAACAACGGTGGGCAAGGCAAAGTTCGCCGGGTTGAACGAACCCTCGTTTATCTTAATCGTCAGGATATGATGTTGGTTTATGACAATATTAAGACGATTGACCCGCAGGACAAAACGAAGTGGTTACTACATACCATTAATAAGCCGATTTTTGCTCGGATGCGCCAACTAACAGGGGATGATAACGGTGGCATATTTACCACAAAAGGTGAAACCGTTACTGTTGTTAACAAACACAGCACTATGCGGGTGGATATTTTAGCGCCTGAACAAGCCAAAACATTAGTGATTGGTGGGCATAAGTATCGTAACTATGTTGAAATTGACGGTGATGATCGTGAGCTCAACGGTCGTAATATAGCGGGCAAGCCGAACAATAAAAGCTGGTTTGACGCCCCACAATGGCGCTTAGAGATTTCACCGCAACAGCAAGAGCTAGCCACTCATTATCTGGTGACATTGCAACCACGAATTGAACACGATAATGCCCCGGTTATCACGCCAACTCGGCTGATGAGTACTGGGGTTAATGCAACACAGTTTAATAAATTACTGCTGTTGTCTGAGCCCCGATACGATAATTGGGCCGTCACACTAGACTCTACCGTTAAAGAATTGGTGATTTTTGTCGATAAAGCACTGCGGATTAAAATTGGCCAAGCAGCGACAGTATTTAACTTAGAGCAGGGCTTTAATTATTTGGCGTTAACCAATGAACTCAATGGTCAAGTGAGCATAGCGATTGTTGATGAGTTTTAATATACTAAAGTCATGATTGAATTAAAGGCATTAGTTGAACTAAAGACATAGTTGAATTTAATACATAGTTGAATTTAATACATAGTTGAATTTAATACATAGTTGAATTTAATCCATGGTTGAATTTATTCCATGGCTGAATAAGAGAAAGCAACATGAAATTAACCCTAGATTTGGTGTCAGATGTATCTTGTCCTTGGTGCATTATTGGTTACAAAGGCTTGGAGCTAGCGTTGGCTACATTGGCTGATGATATTGAAATAGAACTTAATTGGATCCCGTTTGAAATAAACCCAGATATGGCAGCTGAAGGGGAAGAGCTGGGCCGTTATTTAAGCCGTAAATACGCCATGAGTGCACAGCAACAGCAAGAGAACAATGCCACTATTGTTGAGCGTGGGCAAGCGGTGGGTTTTGAGTTTTCGCCACTAGAGCACCGTCATATTTATAATAGTTTAGATTGTCATCGTTTATTACATTTGGCCAAACAGCAGCAACTGCAAACACCGTTAAAACTGGCGTTGTTCAAGGCCTATTTCAGCGATGGCATTGATATTAGCGATATCGTCAAACTAACGACTATTGCGATTAACGTCGGTTTGCCCGAATCTAAGGTTAAGCAGCTATTAGTTGGCGATTTATATCATCAAGAAGTGTTGCAACAGCAACAACTGTATCGGCAACGCGCAGTAACCAGCGTGCCGATGTTAATTGTAAATGATAAATACGGTATTAATGGCGCACAAACAGCGGCCGGTTATCAAGAAATTTTGAATAATATTATTTCTGAGATACAGGCTGGTTAACGGTTGGCACTTGGCTACTGTCTTGTTGAGGCGATAAGTATCGCTGCGCCGTTAAGGTGATTATACCGGCAACGATGCCCCATAACGGCGAACCGATTCCCCACAACACCAGATCTGACGCGGTAATTAAAAACGTGATAATCGCTGCCTCATTAAACTTAGGGGTCGCTAATGCCTGTTTTAAACTTGCTGCAATGGTTGAGAATAATGCGATGCCTGCCAATGCTAAGATTAACGCTTGAGGCAAGGTTTCAAACAAACCCATTAGACTGGCGGCGCCAAGGCCTAATAAGATATAAAAGATGCCGCCAGCGACTGTGGCCCAATATCGTTTACTGTGGCAGGGGTCGACATCTTTGCCCATACATAATGCGGCAGTAATGGCGGCTAAGTTAATTGAAAACCCACCAAACGGCGCAATGATTAAATTTACTAAACCCGTGGCGCTGACGGTTTTTGAAATGGGCAGCTGATAATTGTGCGCATGCAATACCGCAATACCGGGCACGTTCTGTGAAGCCATTGTCACGATAAATAACGGCAATGCAATACTGATAATGGCCGCAACATCAAATTGCGGACTAATATATGTAAACTCGGCGAGCTGCCACGTTACCTGACTGACATCGACTAGTTGCAACTGCCACGCCAGACCAATGCCGAGCGCCAATACAATAAGCATGGTAAAACGCGGCATTAGCTGCTTGCTAATTAAGTAACCGGTTAACATCACCCCAACAATAATCACGTGCTGATTGACTAAGTTAAAGACCTCAATCCCAAAATTGAGCAAGATCCCAGCTAACATCGCATTGGCTAATGGTTTTGGGATTTTTGTTAGCAATTTTTCAAACCAACCACTGATCCCACTTAAAAAGATTAATAACGCGCAAACCATAAAGGAGCCAATTGCTTGGTTAATAGTAAAACCTGCAGTACTGGTAATAAGCAAAGCTGCACCCGGTGTTGACCATGCAATCAGAACCGGCATTTTAAAGGCCAAGGATAAGCCGATAGAGAGCAGACCCATGGCTATTCCCAGTACCATAATCCAACTGGCGACTAGGGCTGAGTCGCCCCCAAGGTTAATTACCATTTGGTAAATTAATGCAATACTGCTGGTAAAGCCGACGAGTACCGCGACAAAACCTGCGGTAATACGGCTTAGAATATTGTTGATGCGGATCATAACGCCCTCTGAGATAAAATATGTTGTGCGTTAAAGCGCACGGGACTAATCTAGCATTGTATGTTATAACGCACAAGGTAATTGTCATATCGGGATGGCACGATAAATAGGTAAGGTAAAATGCAACGCGATAATATTAATCAAGAACTGGGTAGTAACTTAAAAGCCGCACGCGCGAACAAAGGTTGGAGCTTAGACGCTTGCAGTGCCCAAACCGGGGTTTCTAAAGCAATGTTGGGCCAAATAGAGCGCGGCGAATCGAGCCCCACTATTGCGCGGTTATGGAAAATTGCTAATGGCTTTGAGCTGCCATTATCGTACTTTTTAACCAAAGCCAATGCGAAAAAACCAGCTAGTCCGGTAGTGACCAGTGAAGCCGATATTAGTTTTGTGACCTTATTTGAATTTGATCCGGTGACGGCAATCGAGGTATTTGAAATTACCTTAGCGCATAATCATCAGCATATATCACAGCCACATAACGATGGCGTTATCGAGCATATTATGGTGTTTAAAGGCTCGATGGAATACTTCCTTGACGGTCAATGGCAACCGCTTGCAACGGGCGCTGTGGTTAAATTTTGTGCCAACCAAGCCCATGGTTATCGTAATTTGAAATCTGAAGCGGCCGTTTTTCACAATATTATTTGTTACGGCTAAACGTGGTGCGGTAAAAAATCTAAACCTCAGGGTATTATTCACGTATGATGTGCCTTTTCAGAACATCTGATCATTGATCTAAGCAGGTATTTTCTTGAGTTCAAATCAACGGGCCATCCGATTGGCTATTTCTGGTTTATTAATTATTTTTGGTTTGATATCACTGAGTCAGGCCGGATTTTATGTGATTCGTTATTTAACCTTTGATGCCGCATTAAACCCACAGGAAATAACGAGCTTGCTACTGAGTTTTTGGCGCGGTTATTGGTGTGTGTTAGCGGCAATAATAATTCATTTTACGATCAAGGCTATTAAAGAGTCAGTGGCTTGGCGACTGACTTTAGTGACGAGTTTGGGCTTAACCGTCTTTAGTTTCATCGGCTAGATTATTTTTAACAAAGCCGATTTATTTCAAGTATTAGCTAAATTTTGAGCTTACAACTGTATACATCGGCCATGGCTTTAATCATAATAGCGCCATTATTTTTACATTGAATATGTTAGGGATTTCAATGATTGCATTTGTTCGAATTATTTTTCTAGTGCCAATTTTTATACTTGTTTGTATTGCAGGTTGTTTATATTGCTTGCTCAAACCATTTCACCGTAACAATACGCACGTGTGTGCTGGCATGTTAAGTAAACTAGCGCCATTGGTTGGCGTTAAAATGGTCGTAAGAGTGCCTGAGAACCTCGAATATACGCCACGAGTTTTTATTGGTAATCATCAAAACACCTATGACTTAGTGACAATTTCTGCGGCAGTGCTTGAGGGCACGGTCAGTATTGGCAAAAAAAGTATTAAGTGGATCCCATTTTTTGGCCAGTTATATTGGTTAGCGGGTAATATTTTAATTGACCGTAACAATAAAACCCGCGCCGCAGGCACGATCAATCAAACCGCTGAACGTATGGTCAAAGACAAACTATCAATTTGGATGTTTCCTGAAGGCACTCGTAGCCGTGGCGAGGGTTTATTACCGTTTAAAACTGGCGCATTCCATACGGCGATAATTGCTCAGGTTCCTATTATTCCTGTTGTGTTAAGCAGCACCAAAGACTTTAGCCTTAACCGCTGGAATAACGGTTACGCCATCGTCGAAATGTTGGACCAAGTAGCGACTGATACATACGATAAAAAGAGCGTGCGAAAGCTCGCTGATCACTGTCGCAGCTTAATGAGTGACAAACTCGAAGCGCTCGATCAGCAAGTCAAAGAGCTTAACCGCTCGAAGTAGTGATGTCGTGATGAATTTGTTTAACTTACCCGGCTATTTTGCTTTATAATAGCCGCGTTGTTACCTGATGAGAAAAATTATGTCTGTTGAAAAAGAAATTGAACATCAACAAATAGAAAACCGTGAAATTGTCGAAGCATTACTAACTGATGGCAGTGCGCCCGATGTTGAATATCCAATTGAGCACCACATGTCTTGTGCAAATTTTGATGCATTAGAAAAAGCTGCTGTCGATGCGTTTAAACTGGGTTTGGAAGTTTCTGACGCTGAAGAATTAGAGCTAGACGATGGTGCAATCATTTTCTGTTTTGATGCGACCATTGATCACAAATTAACTGTTGAACGCTTAGACAAAGATAGCGAAGCATTAATTCGGATCGCCGTGAAGCATCAGGTTCAGTACGATGGCTGGGGCACCTATTTTATGGATGAAAATGGCCCAGTATTTGATGACGAACTTGATGATGAAATCGATGACGAATTCGACGAAGATCAAAAATAACCGTTAAGCTTTATTATTAAATAAAACCTCCGTTGCATCACTGCCCGGAGGTTTTTTTATATCTACGCTATTTAATACCAATAGCATTTGATAATTGACCACTTATGTTAGTTTAAATCAACAATAAGGTTACCGCGTTCAGCTTGCACCCCTTACCTACGTGCTGTAGGCAACTACGTACCTCTCAATCCCAATAGCCAGCTATTGGTCATTCGAGCGCCTTGTTCTTGCTAATTTCCCCTGCGTACAACAAGATTATATCTTTAATGAAATTGGTGTAACTTGAGTGTTGAATGTTTAGCTGTTGGCTTTTTTTGCGGCTAATAACGCTTGCCAATGAATAATGTGTAGCGGTAAGTCAGGGCTGGTAATTGTCTCACCGGTTAACTCAATTAACTTATCCATATCAACCACTTTACGCTTATGGACAAATAAACCACGCAAGTTAGCAATCGCATGTACTTTACCGTTACAAATAAAGCGTTGCTCGATGTAAAAATACTTGTGATCCCACCCAATCACTTGGGTCTCAATATCACAAGATTGCCACGGTTTAATATCTTTGACAAAGGTAATTTCGGTTGAGCTGACAATTGGCAACCATTTACGTTTAAGCATTTTTGAGAATAAACCACAGTCACTCATCATCATCGTTCTAGCAAGGTCCATTAAGGCTAAATAACGTGAATTGGTCAAATGCAGGTTGATATCGCAATCGAGCGGTAACACTTTAAACGAGTAGTGACTGGTGTCGAGCAAGCTTTGCTTCGTTTTGTTACGAGGGATCTGCCATAATAGCAAAAATAGCAATCTAAAATATAAGTTCATAGTAACGTTGTCTTAACGCGATAATTTAAGTGAAAAGCATCATAACAAGCTGGACCGACCACATACAACATATTATTAAACATAAATAAAAGCCACTGCCTCATTGTAATTGGCACTAAGCGCCCTCAAATTACTCTGTAATAGTACCGTTTTAATAGGAAATGAATACATGACAAATATTGTCGAAATAACACCAGAGAATTTTCAACAAGTTTTATTGCAACAACCTGAACAATTGATTTTGGTCGAACTTTACTCACCGCGTGATACTGCCAGTGCGCCGATGTCTTCACAACTACGCCATTTAATGTTTGAAATTGGGCCGAGTGTTGTTTTGGCTCGGATCGACTGTGATGCACAAGGCCAAATTGCTGGACAATTTGGCGTCACTTCAGTGCCAACCTTAGTCTTAATTCGCGCTGGCCAACCAATTGATACGATTAATGGGGTAGTGCCGATTGAGCAAATACGCGCGATGTTAGCTAAGTACTTGCCTAAACCAGAAGAAGAATTATTGTTAAAAGCCAGTGCTATGTTGCTCGACGAGAACGTAGAAATTAACGAGATATACAGTGTCATCGACCAAGCTTATCAATTAGACAGTGAGCGAGTGGATATTAAATCTTGTTATATTGAGGTATTAGTAAAACTTGGCCAACTTGAGCAAGCAAAGAGCTTATTAGCAAGTTTTGGTTTAGAAGATCAAAATGCCAATTATCAACGTTTAGTCTCAATGTTAGAACTTGCCGAAGAAGCGGGGCAGTCGCCAGAAATTAAAGCATTAGAGCAACAACTAGCGGCTAACCCAGCGGATAATCACGTTAAACTGAGTTTGGCAATTAATTATAGTCAGGCTAATCGAACAGAAGATTCGCTGGAATTATTGTTTAGTGTCTTACAGGGGGATCTTAACTTTGAAGACGCTAAAAAACGCTATTTAGACATCATTGCGGCATTGCCAGCAGGTGATGCAGCGGCTTCGATTTATCGTCGTAAATTGTACAGCTTATTACACTAATCTGGTAACACTAAGCTGGAAATACTAGGCTCTGGTTTCACTTAGCTCTTGTAACACTAGCTCGGTTGCATTGACGCTGAGTTAAATTGACATTGCAACCGGCGTTGACGGTGACAATGTCAATCAACGATTAACTGTTATTACATAGCCCTCTGACAAATGGATTACTATTGCCTTGTGCTTTGGCGATTCGGCGCTCACGACGACACTCGGCTTGGTCAACCGGATCGAGTTTATTCCACGCGCTGAATAATTTTAGCTGCGACTTAGCTATTTTTAAGTGGTATTGCGACTGAAAATAGAAGTATATTCGCGCGATATCACCCCGTCGATTCGCGGGTGGTTGCGCTTTTCGGCCTTTAAAATCAACAATAAAATCACATTGACCATATTGCTGAGGTTGTCCACCCCACTGACTAAAACGATAGTTAGATCGGTCGCCATTTACTTCGCCAACCGCCGGCACTAAATTATGTAGATCACCTTCCATTCGTTTGAACGTTTTATCATTTTTAGAACAGTTTTTACGTCGTCCTTGCTGCCAACATTGGCGTTGGTGACCAAATTCCCAAGCTGGCACCACATGTTCCCATTCAATTCGGCTGGCGCGTTTTAATTGTTTGCGATAGCGATAACCGCAACCCAGCAGATCGGGCACCAATTTTTTACCATTTCGCATAATGTCACAGCCACAATAAAAACTGGGATCTTGAGCTTGATGTAACGCGAGCGCAATTTTTTTTGCCTGACGAAAGTTTTTGGGTGAGGCTTCACTAAGCCAAGGCAGCAATAAGATTACGGCCAGTAATAGCAATCGATTCAAGAGAGTTCCTTTAGTAACAAAAGGCACAGCCAAATACGCTTGGTTGCACAATTGATGTTTGGTGGAGTAGGGTAATTACAACGTTGAAGGCACTTATTAAGGCACTTGTTAAGGCATAGGTTGTAACTCACTGCGACAGCTGCGGCACAGGTATCGAGTCCCTTTTAACACCATGTTATGGCGCCTGACCGAAAACTTAATTACCGAGCACTGGCATTGGTAACTAATTTCTTTAATGCCAATATTGTCGGTGTTATAACTGTGGGTTCTGGCCGCGGGCAAATTAAATATCTGCGTCATCACGTATTGCCAGTGTTGGCCATGAGGTTGAACTCTGCCATAACGTTGCCACACAATTAAATGAGCAGCCTCGTGAGCAATAACATGCTCGATGTAATGTGGGATATTTTGGCGTAAAATCTGCGGGTGAAATCTTAAAGTATTACGTTGCAGTAGCGCAGTGCCGGCAATTTTACCGCGTTGATTAAACAACACTATCGGCCGAGCTAACACACAATTTAATTGTGTTTCAGCCTGAAGGTAACATTGTTCTACGCGTTCCAGGACTTGCTGTGTGAGTTGTTCAGGCAATGGCATGGCGCTACTGTAAATCCATCGTTAACAAGCAAGAAAAAACGGCCCACAAAGTGAGCCGTTTATGTTCGACAAGTGCAATTAGCTCAATTAAGCTAGCTTGTCAGAAGCGACGTGATAGGTAGGATCTTCTATCAGGTTAACTTCGACTAATTCACTGGCTTTTTTGAGTAAAATAGTGCACTCAGGGCTTAAATGACGCAGGTGTAAGCGCTTGTCTTGGGCTTTGTAACGCTCGGCAATATAGTCGATCGCTTCAACACCAGAATGGTCATAAACGCGTGAGCCTTTAAAATCGATAATGATGTCTTCTTGATCATCGTTAAAGTTAAATTGCTCTTTAAACGAGGCAATAGCACCGAAAAATAACGGCCCTTCAACATGGTAAACGGTCCAGTTGTTTTCATCGGTTGAGCGGGTAACAGCCACATGCTTAGCGTGTTGCCACGCGAACACCAATGCTGAAACAATCACACCGACAATAACAGCAATCGCTAAATCACTGGCAACAGTAACACCTGAAACTAACACCAGGATAAAGGCGTCTGATTTTGGGATTTTCTTAATTTGTTTGAAGCTAGACCATTCGAACGTTGCGATAACGACGATGAACATCACGCCAATTAATGCAGCCAACGGGATTTGTTCAATTAATGATGATGCAAACAAAATGAAACCTAGCAACGCGAGTGCTGCTACTACGCCAGACGTACGACCACGTCCACCCGAGTTAACATTAATCATTGACTGACCAATCATTGCACAACCGCCCATACCACCGAAGAAACCAGTAACAGTATTAGCTAAACCCTGTGCCATACATTCTTTATTACCTTTACCACGTGTTTGAGTTAGTTCGTCAATCAAGGTAAGTGTTAGCAGCGATTCAATTAAACCAATCGCGGCTAAAATGGCGGCATAAGGTAAAATGATCACAAAGGTGTCCCAATTATACGGTACGTCAGGCACATTAAAATCAGGTAAACCACCCGCAATTGAAGCGACATCGCCAACAACCTTGGTATCTAAATCAAGACCGACCACGGCAAGCGAAACGAGTACGATAGCAGCTAATGCTGAAGGTACTGCTTTGGTGATTTTTGGTAAAAAGTGAATAATGGCCATGGTGGCGGCGACTAGGCCAAGCATCATATATAAAGCTTCACCTTGCATCCATTGTAAAACTCCGTCGCTGTCAGCAACTTTGAATTGGCCTAACTGCGCCAGGAATATCACAATAGCTAAACCATTTACAAAACCTAACATCACTGGGTGCGGTACAATGCGAATAAATTTACCGAGTTTAAATACCCCCGCTAATATTTGTAATATGCCCATTAAGACCACAGTAGCAAATAGATATTCAACGCCGTGAGTGACGACCAACGATACCATGACTACAGCTAATGCGCCTGTTGCGCCAGATATCATGCCCGGACGGCCACCAAAAATGGCAGTAATTAGGCCAACGATGAAGGCGGCGTATAAACCAACGAGAGGGTCAACCTGAGCAACTAGTGCAAATGCAACTGCTTCGGGGACGAGTGCTAGGGCAACGGTAAGGCCCGACAAAACATCAGCTTTTTGGCTAATGACTTTATTAATATGTATCTTAAGCATGTAGGTATCTTTTAGTGGTGTTGGAGATATTTAGCGCAAATTAAATACGTTAAAAAAGGCGCTAAATTGTAGAGAATCTGGACAAAAAGTCAACCAATATTACTGATTGGTTGACTTTTTGTCGAAGTCAAAGCAGAGCCTTGAATAGTTATACTAATCCGCACTGGTTGGTGATCTTACTGTACCGACACGTCATTGCTTATTCAGTTTGATATTAGGCAGTTTGGGCCAATTTTTCGCGCATGCGTTCTTGCACTATTTCAACCAGTTTATCGGGCTGAAATTTAGAGACGAACTTATCACAGCCGACTTTCTCAACCATCGCATCATTAAAACTACCACTTAAAGAGGTATTTAGGGCAATGTATAAATCCTTAAGCTCTGGAGTATTACGAATTTCATGAGTCAGCTTATAGCCATCCATTTCTGGCATCTCGGCGTCGGTGATCATCATTAACAGATCTTCGGTTACATTAATGCCTTCGCTTTGCCACTTTTTAAGCTTATTTAATGCTTGCAGGCCATCCGAGGCTTCGATGACTTGAATGCCGATGGCACTTAGCGTTTCGCGCACTTGATTGCGCGCTGTTGGTGAGTCGTCGACAATTAGAATTTTCTTACCATGAAGTTCTGCCGCAATATCATCATCGAGCAATCCTTCACTGATGCTGGTGTCATATGTGATAATTTCAGCCAGCACTTTTTCGACATCAATAATTTCGACAATTCGATTGGCGTCTTGATATTCAATTTGGGTAATGGCGGTTAAATAGTGATTGCGACCGGCCGTTATTGGTGGTGGCTGAATAGTATCCCAAGTGGTATTGACAATTTGCTCTATTTGACCGACCAAAAAACCTTGGGTCGTTCGGTTATACTCGGTGACAATTAAATTTTCATCACAGGCATTGTCAAGATTTCTCATGCCGATGGCACCTCGTAAATCTATCACCGGAATAGTCGTGCCACGAATGTTGATAACGCCTTTGATGTTGGCATTAGAATTGGGTAGCACCGAAATGTGAGGAACGCGCACAACTTCTTGAACTTTGAAGACATTAATAGCAAATATTTGATGCGAGCCAAGTCTAAAAAGTAAAAGTTCTAGTCGGTTTTCTCCCACCAGTTGAGTTCGTTGATTAACAGTATCTAACACACCAGCCATAGCTAAAATCCTTTTTATTTATTTAAAATAAATAATACAAATATATTGTTTTATTAACGATATACAATTTTTATCTAAATGCCAATCATCAATCACTAACAATGCACAGTGAACGCGCAAAAATAGCGCATGTTGCACGCTATTTCCTGTGGTTGGCCCATTTTTGTTTAACTTTGTATCAAAGTTATTTGGGTTGTGTGAGCTTAGCGTTTTTCTTCGTTGGCAAATCAGTCTATAATGGCGGCAAATGATATATAAGTATTACTTTCAAGGGTAAAAAATGAGAATTTGTGCGGTCGAATTTAAAGACAATATGGCAAACATCTGCATTTTGCAGCAAGAAAACGATGTATTCGACATTCCTGATTGTCGTCAGCAACGTTTTTCAGTACAAAACGTTAACGATAACGAACAGTTGAAAGAGTTTCAATTCTCGTTCTTCAAATTAATGGAAGATTATCAAGTAGAACGAGTGGTTATCGCTGAACGTATTTCAAATGGTAAACATGCGGCTAAAATGGCAACGTTCAAGTTAGAAGCTGTATTACAGGTATCTGACAAATATAATGTTGACCTAATTCCATTAAGTGTACTTAAGCAGTGGATAAAACGTTCACCACCGCCAGTAGAATTCAAGCAAACTGGGTTAAAGCCATTCCAAGAGCAGGCATTTTTAACAGCCTATTACTACCTTAGCCACTAAGATAGTTTGCGTCGTAGTTCGGCTGACTTAATAGTTAAGCTAGCCGCACTCGCACCACGTTCATCACTTCGATCGTGAATCCGGCAACCGTCTGTGTTGCCGGATAATAAGTAAGATTAACTCGCGCACCTGTCAATTCTCGATATCGTTTTTTTCGTTTGTATTTAAATGGCACATCGACATTAGCCAGCATTAGGGTATTTAAAAACCAATCATCTTGCTGACGTTGCTGGTGCGAAACTACTTTGACGTCTTGAGAGTGCGTGAGTTTTTGGTGCGTTTGCAATAATTTGTCGACCGGGGATTTTGCCATATAATACAATGTTCTCGTGTTTAGCCTTGAGACATATTACACCAACGGGTATTACAATAAAAATGTCAAAACAATTAACGTATTTACAGGGCTACTCAGCGACCATTATTGCGCAGACTCAGCAACTGCTCGACCAAGATAAGCTCGCTCACTATCTATTGTCACGCTATCCTCAGCCACATCGAGTGACGACCGACAAAGCGCTTTATCAATATGTTCAGCAACTTAAATCACAATATATTCGCCAATCAGCACCGATCAGCAAAGTGGTATTCGACGATAAAATTCATGTGATCAAAAATGCATTGGGCACGCATACTTTCGTTAGCCGGGTTCAGGGCAATAAATTAAAAGCTAAAAACGAAATTCGGGTCGCTAAAGTATTTAAGCAGGTACCGCTGGAATTTTTAACCATGATAGTGGTGCACGAATTGGCTCACGTCAAAGAAAAAGAGCATAACAAGGCGTTTTACAAACTTTGTCAGTACATGGAGCCAAATTACTTTCAGCTTGAACTTGATTTGCGACTGTACCTAACCCAGCTCGAACTCGTGGGCAAGATTTATGACTAATTGGTCTAAGCGCCAAGCAAAGGTTAAGGTAAATAAACCATGAATGTATCAGCACCAGAAGTAATAGCGGCTTTAAGTCTATTTAGTCTGCAGCCGAGCAAAATACAGTGGCAGCCGCTGGGCAATGGCCTAATTAATCAAACGCTATTGATTGACGATAACGGCGATAAATTTGTGTTACAGCAGATTAACCAGCAAGTGTTTCCTAGCCCTAATGCGGTGGTCGACAATGCAATCTTAATTAACCAATGCCTTAAAGAACGTGGTGCTGCGTATTCCTTAGTGTCAATCGCGCCGCTGCCAAGTTTGCACGGCAACTTGCTTGAACAAGTTAATGGTCAATATTGGCGCGCTTTTGAATTTGTTACTGGCAGTCACAGCATTGACGAAATTAATGATCCGGTGATAGCCCATGCTGCCGCCAGTGCCTTTTCTCACTTTAGCAGCGCTTTAGCGCCATTAAATCCGGCACGGCTAAAAGATGTCATTGCAAAATTTCACGATGTAACCCATCGGCTCGATAACCTCAGTGCCGCGGTCGCGCTAGATAAAGCAGGGCGGGTTGAATCAGCGCAGGGTTTGCTAACACAACTTAACAACCAGCAAGATTTTATTAGCTTGGTGCTCAAGGTTATTTCAAGCCTGCCGTTGCGGGTAACGCACAATGATACCAAGATTAATAATTTACTGTTTAATGCGGATAACAAGCCATTGGCGGTGATTGATTTAGATACCTGCATGGCGGGATATCTATTACACGATTTTGGTGACATGGTACGTTCATGTTGCAGTAGCTTGGCTGAAGATAGCCCCGACATAAAACAGATGCAGTTTAAGCCCGATATTTATTCAGCGCTGTTACAGGGTTATATTGCTGGCGCGCAAGGCACAATTACCGAGCAAGAAATTGCCTCGTTACCTTTAGGGGCTCGCCTGATGCCCTTAGTATTAAGTATGCGATTTTTAACGGACTACCTTGACGGTGATAATTATTTTAGCACTCAATATCCGGCGCATAATTTAGACCGGGCGAACAATCAGTTTAAATTATATCAGTTGACGACGGCAATGCTGGCATAGAGCAAGCGCATATCTTTAATGCAATTGGCTATGTTGTACTTAAGTGTTGCTATAAATTAGGTTCGGTGAACTTTATGATGTGCTTTATGTCTTTGCACACTCTTAAGTTTTGGCGCTAGCACACCAGTTACTTTTCTTTGCTTCGCCAAAGAATAAGTAACCAAAAGAAAGGCGACCCGTGTTAGTTGCTGATCTCCCTATAAATACCTGTCTTAACGGAACCGATTTCAATGCGCATCCGGCTTTGGCATCCTGCGTCGCTCTAACTACGGCATCCTTGCCTTCGCCTGCACGGAAATCTAAAAATTCGTCCCTGAATTTTTCTCCTAACAGGCATTTATAGTGAGGCAACTAAAAGCGGGAGCTTGGTGGGCGTCGCTAAGTTTGCTAAACGTATAATTCATTGATATTTAATAAATTAAAAATACAGACACAGTTAACGGGAACATAGCCAATGCAATTGGTATGAGATATCGATACCTATTATGTAAACTCGCGGTCAATATATCCGGAACACTTAATTTGTTCGCCGATGTAAATACGGTTTACCACTACTCTACTACAGCACTTAACTACAGTACCCGAGATGCACCGATATCTTGACCAGTCGGCATTATATTAAAACGCTCTTGGCGTGAAATGTTGGTATAGGAACACCCAAATTAGGTGTTCCGAAATAGCGATGTTAAGCCGTGCTCACTTGAATTTGGGCACGTACGCGAGCGACAGGGCGTTCGTCGATAAAAATATGGATTAGCGCGGTAAGCAACGCGATGCCAGCCGCTGTCCACCACACAATATCGTAGCTACCCGACTCATCATAAATATAACCGCCTAACCACACGCCTAAAAACGAACCTAGCTGATGGTTTAAAAACACAATGCCGTATAAAGTGCCCATGTGTCTCAGGCCGAACATTTGGGCAACCAGTCCAGACGTTGGTGGTACGGTGGCCAACCACAAGAACCCGGTCGCAATTGAAAATAAATAAACCGTGACTGTGGTCATTGGCATCACCATAAATAAGGTAATGACAATGGCACGTAAGGCGTAAATTATGCCCAATAGATTCTTCTTGGAATACTTACCCGACCACGAGCCAAATAATAAACAACCAAAAATATTAAACAAACCAATCAGCGATAAGCTGGTAACAGCTACTGAGGTATCAAACCCTTGATCGCTTAAAAACGCTGGCATATGCACGGTAATGAAAGCGAGCTGAAAACCACAAACAAAAAAACCGGCAATTAATAGCCAATAGTGAACGTGACCAGTAGCCTCTTTTAATGCTTGTGGCAGGGTTTGGCCGTCATCAATATTAGCGTGCGCGCCAGTGGTTGGCACACGGCGAAAAGGGGCTGAAAAAAAGACCATGCATAAAGCACCGCCAGCCATTAACAGCAACGCTATTTGCCAGCCATAACTGGCAATAAAACTTTGCGCCACCGGAATTAATAACAGCTGACCAGCAGAGCCTGCCGCAGTGCCAAGACCTAAGGCGAATGCTCTTTTTTCGGGCGCAACCATTTTGGCCAAGGCTGGTAAAACAATTCCAAAGCCAGTTCCTGAAATACCCATGCCAATTAATAAACCAGCGCCGATATTTAGTTCCCATACGCTGCCTGAAACCGAAGTTATATATAAACCCAGTGCATAGAGCAAGGCCCCAATAATTAAAGTACGAACGGTGCCAAATTTGTCGGCAAATGCGCCAGCGGCTGGTTGAAATAGGCCCCAGCACAGGTTTTGTAAGGCCAATGAAAAAGCAAAAACCTCACGTCCATAGCCAAATTCTTGAGAAATAGGGGCCATAAAAAAGCCTAATGACGAGCGTAAACCAAAGTTTATCGCCAACAAAACACAGGCAAAAGCGACAAAAACGCTTAATAGTTTGATAGGGGTTGCCATCGTTGGATATTCCGAATTAGTGTGCGGTTAAATGAGCACCAACTATACACTTAAATCTAACGAGGGACATTTATTTATAACAGGAACTTACTAGATGTTTACCTAGTAAGTTAGGGACGATTAAATTGATTTATCAGGTATAAAGATCCATTGTTTGGGGATGGCTCTTTATACCTGAGCAGTGATTATATTGCTTATTCTGGGTCATAACCCAAAATTGGTGACAACCAACGTTCGGTTTCGCTAATGCTCATGCCTTTACGTTTGGCGTAATCATCGACCTGATCGCGCTTGATATCCGACACGCCAAAGTAACGAGACTCAGGGTTGGCAAAGTACCAACCAGAAACCGCAGCGGTCGGGTACATCGCAAAACTTTCAGTAATGTTAAGCCCAATTTCTTGATCCGGTTGCAACAGATCCCATAACAAGGCTTTTTCGGTATGATCCGGACAAGCGGGGTAGCCCGGTGCCGGACGAATACCTTTATACTTTTCACGGATCATTGCTTCGTTATCTAGTTGCTCATCGCTGGCGTAACCCCAAAACTCTTTACGGACCCGTTCGTGCATATGCTCGGCAAAGGCTTCGGCTAAACGGTCGGCCAACGATTTAAGCATAATTGCGCTGTAATCATCTTGCGCGGCTTCAAAACGTTCAATATGTTCGTCAATGCCAATGCCGGTGGTTACTGCAAAGCCGCCCATGTAATCGGGTACTTTAGAGTCTTTTGGCGCAACAAAATCGGCGAGGCAGAAGTTGTTATTGCCAATGCGCTCAATTTGCTGACGTAAATGGTGAGTGGTCATCACCACGTCATCACGATTTTCGTCACTATATATTTCAATGTCGTCGTCATTAACAGTATTGGCCGGATAAAGGCCAATCACCGCGCGCGCGGTTAACCATTTTTGCTCGATAATTTGAGTCAGCATCACTTGGGCATCGGCAAACAGCTTAGTGGCTTCTTCGCCAACAACCTTGTCGGTTAAGATATTAGGGTATTTACCATGGAGCTCCCACGAACGGAAAAATGGGGTCCAGTCAATGCGTTCAAGCAGCTTTTCAAGCGGGTAGTCTAAAAATACCTGTTTGCCCATGACCGCGGGTTTGATGGGCGGATTGTCGGTGTAATCAAAGGTGCTTTTATTTTGACGCGCTATCTTTAAACTAATTAAAGCTTTACGTTGCCCTTGCGCTAGGCGCTTAATGCGCATTGCGTCATATTCTTGATAATGCTCATCGATACATTGCTGGCGAGTCGCTGGGTTAATTAATTTTGTCACAATAGGCACGGCACGTGACGCATCGGCGACATACAGCGCGCCATGTTGATAATGTGGCGCTATTTTCACGGCGGTATGAATTTTAGAACAGGTCGCGCCGCCAATTAACACCGGAATATCAAAACCTTCACGGGTGAAAGCTTTAACGTTATGGACCATTTCATCTAAACTTGGCGTGATTAAGCCCGATAAACCGATGACGTCGGCATTATGCTCTTTGGCGCACTTCATAATGGCTTCAACACTGACCATTACGCCTAAATCAAATACTTCATAACCGTTACATTGCAATACGATGCCAACAATGTTTTTGCCGATATCGTGGACATCGCCTTTAACGGTTGCCATCACGATTTTGCCGTTAGAGGTCGTTTCAGTTTTTTCGGCTTCAATGTAAGGGTTTAAATAGGCGACAGCTTGTTTCATCACACGCGCTGATTTTACCACTTGGGGTAAAAACATTTTGCCGGCGCCAAATAAGTCACCAACAATGTTCATGCCGTCCATTAATGGACCTTCAATCACCTCGATTGGGCGATCACATTGCTGGCGTACTTCCTCGGTATCGGCAACGATAAATTCATTAATGCCTTTAACGAGCGAGTGGGCTAAGCGCTCTTTAACAGGCAACTCGCGCCAGCTAAGGTCGGGACCGGTATTTTTAGATTTAGAACCTGCACCAATATATTCTTGCGCAATATCAAGCAACTTTTCTGTCGCATCGTCGCCTTTGTTAAGTACCGCGTATTCAACCGCGTCACGTAAATCTTGCGGAATATCGTCATAAATCGCCAGTTGCGCGGCGTTAACAATACCCATGTTCATGCCTTCCTTTATCGCGTAATAAAGGAACACACCGTGAATAGCTTCTCGTACTGGGTTGTTGCCACGGAACGAAAATGATACGTTTGACACGCCGCCAGACACGCCAGCGTGCGGTAAATTTTTACGGATGTAGCGAGTGGCTTGAATAAAATCGACTGCATAGTTATTGTGTTCGTCAATACCGGTTGCAATGGCAAAGATATTTGGATCGAAAATGATGTCTTCAGGTGGAAAGCCCACTTTATCGACTAAAACATCGTAAGCGCGCTGACAAATTTCAATTTTTCGCTGTAAAGTATCAGCTTGACCGTCTTCATCAAAGGCCATCACAATGGCCGCTGCGCCGTAACGTTTGATTAAAGTGGCGTGCTCAATGAACAGTGCTTCGCCTTCTTTTAACGAAATAGAGTTAACAATGCTTTTACCCTGAACACACTTTAGGCCAGCCTCGATCACATCCCATTTTGACGAATCGATCATAATTGGCACCCGGCTGATATCGGGCTCAGAAGCGATTAGGTTTAAAAACTTAACCATCGCCGCTTTTGAATCGAGCATGCCTTCATCCATGTTGATATCGATGATTTGTGCGCCGGCTTCAACTTGATGAGCGGCCACTTGCAAGGCCGTAATGAAATCTTCTTCTTTAATTAAGCGTAAAAAACGCGCTGAACCGGTCACATTGGTTCGTTCACCAACATTGGTAAACAGCGAACTTTCATCTGTGTTGTAAGGCTCTAAACCAGCTAAACGACTTTTGATCGGTAGTTTAGGTGGCACACGCGGTGCTAGGGCAGATAACTTGTCACTAAACTGCTGAATATGTGCGGGGGTCGTACCGCAACAGCCGCCAACAATATTTAAAAAGCCACTGTGGGCCCATTCATCAATGTGCGATGACATTTCATGGGCGCCAAGATCGTAACCACCAAATTCATTTGGCAGGCCAGCATTAGGATGCGCGCTAATATAACATTCACAAATGCGCGATAACTCTTCAACGTATTGGCGCAGTTCATCTGGTCCTAAAGCACAGTTCAAGCCAATACTGATAGGATTAGCGTGGCGCAGCGAGTTATAAAAAGCTTCGGTTGTTTGGCCGGTTAGGGTACGGCCTGAGGCATCGGTAATGGTGCCTGAAATCATAATTGGTAGTTTATAACCTAGGGTTTCAAACAGGGTTTCAATGGCAAACAAACATGCCTTGGCATTAAGGGTATCGAAAATTGTTTCGACCATTAATATATCGGCACCGCCCTCAATTAAGGCTTGCGCAGATTCAGTGTAAGCCTCAACCAATATGTCGAAGCTGATATTACGAAATGACGGATCGTTAACATCAGGCGAAATACTACAAGTTCTATTCGTTGGTCCTAGTACACCAGCGACAAAACGAGGCTTGTCAGGGTTGGCAGCCGTAAACTCATCGGCGACCTTACGCGCGAGTTGAGCTGACACTAAGTTAATTTCACGCGAGTGTGCTTCCATGCCGTAGTCGGCCATGGCGATGGTCGTTGAGTTAAAGGTGTTGGTTTCAACAATATCAGCACCGGCTGCAAAATAGGCGCGGTGAATGTCGCTAATGGCGTCGGGTTGAGTTAACGACAGCATGTCGTTGTTGCCTTTAACTGCACTGGGCCAATCTTTAAATTGCTCGCCACGAAACTGCTCTTCGGAAAAATCATGAGCCTGAATCATTGTGCCCATTGCGCCATCGAGGATCATAATACGACTGGCTAATATTTCGTCCAACTGTGATCTTACTTGCTCGAAATGTGCTTGTTTACTCAACTGACTCATCTTAAAACTACCCTATAAAAATTCACTAAATGCCAACATTAAAACTAACACGATAGACGTTTAGACGTCTGAATGCTTGTGATACTACGTTGCTTTAACCTAAATTACGAGAATTAATTTATACAGTGCTATCACAATATGATCAAAGAACTTTTAAACAGCTATCAAAAACAAGGGAGTTATATTGTTAGAACCTTTTGTGCCATAACGTCAATAATTGAGCTAGTTAGCTAATAAAAGGCCTTAACAGATAGTTTTTGAATGCTTTATACGTAAAATTCACAAAATTTCACTGAGTTAACTTATCGTGTGGTTGATATTTGTACTGATTTTTTGCTCGGTGTTAGGGTTTAAAATTAACCGGTTACGATAATCACAATTTTTATCACAACACTATTTCTGAAAAATTTCTGAATAATTTAAAATCAGACCATTTGTATTTATTATGTGATCTTGTTGTGCCTTAGTACAAAAAATTAGTACAAAAAATTAGCACAATACGCTCGATTTATTTCAGCATGAGTGGGGGGGGAGGCGAGCAATGCAGTAGCTCTTGCTCCGCTGCTGTGTGCGCACCCAGTGATACTTCTTGTGAGTGTGATACCAGCGTTGCGAGGCTAAGATAGTATTTCTTTAGTATTGATTGGGTATTATTAGTTGTTTATTTATTGGGTTGCCTATGGCAAAAAACTGATAGAAATACGCAGCGACACTGGCAATAAAAGTCGCTCCTAATATTGCTAAACCTATGGTTGCAAAACCCATGATCATAAATACACTAAAAATAGCGGTCAATGTAAGGATCAAGTAAGACTGTAGTTTTTTCATTTGTTGGCTCCGGTAGATGACGGGACTTTCCCGTCGATGGAGCTATTATTTAACACCAAACTTTACGCTAGCTGTCATCGGCTTTACATTTTTGTAAGTTATGTGAATATTAATCGATACCGTTAAAGTACGACTAGCACTCGCAACAAGCAGCCGCGAGTAACGTGACTTGGCTTTTCATGCACCGCTTGGGAAAATAACAGTGACATTCAATCCGCGCTTATTAGCGCTATTTGTATCTTCTATGATCTTAGTTGGCTGTGTGTTGTACGTGTCGGTTAATTGAATACTTGCTCGGTGTAGTTCTGCAATAGAGTCGACCATCGATAAACCTAAACCGTTGCCCTTGGTATGACGAGACTTGTCTAAGCGATACATAGGTTCTAATACTTTTTGGCGCAAATTCGCCGCTATACCCGGGCCATTGTCGGCGACACTCAGTTGAAGACCTTGACAGTTAAGCGCAATAATTGAACCGCTTGGTGTATGACGAAGCGCATTTTCTAAGAGGTTGGCTATTAATTGAATAATCAATTCTCGATCACCTTTTATCATTTCATTTGAGTGATTTGACAGCAAAAATTGATGGCCGTTGTCTTCTATTACTGCCCGGAATATTTCGGCTGTTTCTGTCACGAGTGTGTTGATTGATAACACGCAAAAGCGTGCTCGATGTTGTCCGGAACTTAAATGCGCCATCCGAAGAATTGCTTCAAAAGTTGCGATCATTTGATCGGTTTGATCCAATGCCGCCTCTAATGTGAGTTCGATACTGTGACTATCTTTATCACTGAGCGCACTTTCTAATTTGGCCCTTAAACGTGCCATCGGGGTTTTTAGATCATGGGATATATTTGCAGACAAATCACGGGTTTGTTTTATTAAGGCTTCTAACCTCAGTGCTGTGGCGTCTATATGTTGCGCCATTTGGTCTACATCGTCGTTATGTTGTGTTGGCGCTATACGTGCGCTTAAATCACCATCAGCTATTTTATCCAAGGTTTGGTTAATGGCGCTAAAGCGGCGTTGGGTTTTACCACCAATGTACAAGGCTATAATCAGCGTAATGACTGTGGTGATAATGCCCACGACTAAAAACAGCTCATTGACCTTTTCCAGTATCTTATATCTTTGCTCGGTGTTGATCGCAATAGATAGCTGACCTTGAGCAATAGCCGCCGTATAAACACGCCAATCATCTTGTTCATCAAATCCTTTAAACTCAATATCAACAAAGCCGTTGTGTGTTACAGCGCTAAGCGCTTGAGCACCTAATAACCTGCCTTCTTTTAATGTTAGGCTGGCAATAAACAACGGACTTACGGGCAGCTTTAGTGCGTGAATGTTGATCTCTTGAATTTGTAAAGCCAGTGACTGGTGCCGTGTTTTGAGCTCGGTATCTACGCTGTTCGATATTTCTTTATAAAGAAGCCAACTAATACTGGCAGCTGATAACAACAGTATCGTTAAAAATACCGCGGTTAATATACTTGCCTGGCGCATAGATGTCATAGTACGCAGGCACAAGATATTGGCGTATATACGTTTAAACAGATTGTTCAAGAACATAACCTGCGCCTCGTACCGTTTTTATTAACTTAGTGTTAAAGCCTTTTTCTATTTTTGTCCGTAAACGACTGATGTGTGTTTCGACCACGCTAGTGGTGGGATCAAAACGTAAGTCCCAAACTTTTTCAAGCAGCATTGCTTTAGTTTGCATCCGACCGGGATTTTTTAAAAAAATCTCTAATAATAAAAATTCTTTAGTGTTGAGCAGGATCTTTTTACCATGGCGTTTACATTGACGACTTTGGATATCTAACCACAGATCAGCAAATGTCAGGACAGAGCTAATCTGTCCTACTTCGGCATTTAAGCGCCGACTCAACGCGTTTACTCTGGCAAGCAACTCGCTCATCGCGAAAGGTTTTGCCAAATAATCATCGCCGCCGGCATCAAGCCCTGCCACTTTGTCATCGACTTCAGCAAGTGAGGACAATAACAGTACGGGCACGGTAATTTTAGCCGCGCGTATCGACTTTAATACCGACAGGCCGTCTAAACCTGGGGTCATTCGGTCAAGCAATACAATATCGTAATCCTCAACGATCACGGCTGCGAGCGCATGTCGGCCATCAATGAGTAAATCCACCACATGATTAGCTTGTTCTAGCCCCTTTTGCACCCAAGGGCCTAATTCAGCATCATCTTCGAGTAATAAAATTCGCATATTGTGTTATTCCCTTGGTTTATTGAAGGTTTTTAAGAGTATTTGACGAAAGGACATATTTTTATAAGACGGCAAATGATCTCGAGCGCGCTGTACCAGGTTAGGACAGGCCTTGTTTATGACCATTTTTTTCGCACAACAGATCAATAACCACTTCATATCGTAAGCCCCTCTGAAATCAAAAGCTTCTGTATAGACTCTACCCGTTGCGTGATTGATTTTCCAGAGTTCAACAGCCGCATGTTTGATGCTGCTAGCGCCACATATATACAAATTGGCACTGCGCCAGTGCGATGTTGTCTTGTTAAAAGACTCGATGTTTAAACGTTCATTTTTAGGCAATACATGAAATGTAAACTGGCTTAGTTGCTGCTCATACTCAGTTAGCTCTTGTAATAAATCAGGGTTGATACTGTAACCAGCAGCAAAAATTAAGTCTATTTTCGCTGCATCATCTGATTGCATACTCGCTAGCGCCGCTAAAAATGGGGTAATACCAGTGCCGGCTGCCAACCAAATTTGTTGCTGTCGACTCGGTTGAGTTTGCGGTAAGAACTTACCCGCGATTTCATGAATTAGTACACTATCACCAGTGTGTAAATTATTAACTAGCTGGTGGGTATAATCTCCTGCATCTTTAATGATAAAACGCATTTTTTGAGCGCCGTTGGCACTGGCAATACTAAACGGGTGCTGCTCTTTAAGCCCTGTTTTGTTGACAGAGATTGCCGCAAATTGTCCGGCTTTGCTGATCAGTTTTTCGCTAGTATCTAGCTGTATATCTATTGTATTACGATATCTTGAGATGGCAGTAACGGTTGCGCTAATAGGCTTCTTTTTGTTATTAAACAGCGTTTTCAACCAGCCAATGGTACCGACACAGCTAAAGATTAATACTAACCACCACGCAAAGGTATTGAACGCGATTGGGCTTGCTGAAAAAAAACTGTGAAATACACTAATGAGAAATAGTGGCCCCATCATTAAATGGCTTTTTTTCCACAGATGATAAGGAATAAATTTTAACGCAGAGACAAGCGCTAACGCCACAATGGCGAAAGCCGCGAACTCGCCAGTTTCTTCGGCAAACTCAGCGAAAGCAGGAATGAGCTCAAATTGGGCATTATTTGCTGTAGCCCAATGTAATCCCAGAGCTACGACGGCAATATAGCCTAAATAACGATGCAACTTATATGATTTATCAGGTCCACCCAGAATATAATCAACAAATTTGAAACGCGCTGCCAGTAACAAGCTAAGTGCCATGCTGTTGAGCGCCAGTATTGCACCTGTTGCTGGCAACAAAGAAACTAAAGGCAGGTTAGCCACCAAAGCGATATTAAGCGCGATATACAGCATGCTTATTACAATTAATTTTCTCATTATTTTCCCCTTTGTTATCCGTTACCAGCGTACAGGGCGAATCTGCCATAAAGCTCAATCGAAGTTTACAAAAATGTAAACTTCGATTGAAAATCGATTTTAGTGGCAGGTGAATAGGGCATTGGTGTGTTAGGTGCTAACCAGTGTGTGGTGGCATAGATGACAACTCGAACCAAAAATCAAAAATTTAGAGAATTTGCATGTTAGATACCAGCACTGGATAGCAGAACTAGATGCAAGAACAAGATAAAAGAACGATGAGATTGTTTGATATAGATGTTTTATTTTTCAGTCGTTTGTTATGGTAGTAGCCATTAATCTTTCGATATAAAAAGGTGTTAGGTATGAATGTAGTCAATAAAAAAGCCATTGTGTTTGGTGGTACTTCAGGCATTGGTCTGGCGACGGCGTCGCTGCTTGCCGCGAAAGGGGCCACCGTTATTGCGGTTAGCCGTAATCCAAACAAAGGTTCTGAGCTGCCTGCTGGCATTAGTCTCAAACAATGTGACGTACTTGATCGTGAGGCGTTGGCAACATTATTTGAAGAGTGCGCCCCCTTTGATATTTTAGTCAGTGCGGCTACTGGCGGTTCAAGGGCATTAGGCCCTTTTCTTGACATGGATCTCGACGGTTACCAAGCGTCATTTGACAAGCTATGGGGTTATACCAATGTGGTTCGCTTAGGTACCAAGCATCTGAGTGACGACGGCAGTATTGTTTTGGTCAGTGGTACCCCAGCCAGAAAAGCTAAACCTGGGCAAGTCGCCTTGTCGTCGGTCGGTGGTGCTGTTGAAGCTTTTGTTAAAGCGGTTGCGCCAGAAATTGCGCCAAAGCGCTTAAATGTAGTGGCTCCTGGGGTTATTGATACGCCGATGGTGCTATTACAAGGTGAATCGCGTGAGGCGTTATACCGTAATAATACCGCTAATCACTTGATCCCTCGTGCCGGACGCCCAGAAGAAGTGGCACAAGCGATTATTTTTATGATTGAGAATGATTTTGTGACTGGCACCACGATTGATGTCGATGGCGGTTGCTTATTGTCATAACTAATTTGTACTAACTAATCTTTAATTACTAATCTTTAAGTGCTAAGTGCTAAGTGCTAAGTGCTAAGGAGTAACCAAGTCTGATGAAAACAATTGGTTTAATCGGTGGCATGAGCTGGCAATCGACGGTTAGTTATTATCAAGCGCTTAATGAGGGAGTACATCAAGCGCTTGGTGGTTTACATAGTGCAAAAATTTGTCTCAATAGTCTCGATTTCGCCCCAATGGAGCAATTGCAACATCAGGGGAATTGGCAGCAAACCGCTAATATTCTGATCAGCGCGGCGCAGGCCGTTGAAGCTGGCGGCGCAGATTTTTTACTAATTTGTACCAATACGATGCACAAAGTTGCACCTGAGGTTGAAGCCGCTATTACTATTCCACTACTGCATATTGCTGATGCGACAGCCATGGCGTTACGCAGTGACAATATTACCCGAGTCGGTCTGCTCGGCACTAAATTTACGATGGAACAAGACTTTTACAAAACGCGGCTAACGGATAAATTTGGGATTGAGGTGCTGGTACCTAACAAGCCACAGCGTCAAATCGTGCATGACATTATATATAACGAGTTATGTGTGGGGGCAATTCTAGATGAGTCGCGTCAGCATTATTTAACGATTATCGCGCAGTTATTTGCGCAAGGGGCCCAAGCGGTGATTTTAGGCTGTACCGAAATATCATTGCTAGTTGCTCAAGCAGACACTGATGTCGTGTTATACGATACCACGGCTATTCATGCGAGCCACGCGGTAAAACTGGCACTGAGCGACCATCAATAGGGCGCCAATTAATCTGATTATTGAGAATTTTTGACCGCGTTATGACGACAAATAGGTTTCGTGAAATGACAAAAACTTAAGTACCGCCATGCTTGGCGGCAAAACCATCAAAGATGGAATAGCATGAGCTTATGTTTTATAAGTGATTGTTACTCCATATGCAGATACAAAATGTTCTGGAAACATTTTGAGCGCCGCTTGAGGCGACCTTTGGTGGAATACACGGATGCATTCCATAATAAAACTGCGATTTCAATGACAAAAGGCGCAATGGTAATATACCCAAAATCATTGGAATTGCAGTGCCGGATTTTATGCTCCTGCAAAATCTAAGTACCGCCATCCTTGGCGGCAAAGCCATCAAATATGGAATAGCATGAGCTTATGTTTTATAAGTGATTGTTATTCCATATGCAGATACAAAATGTTCTGGAAACATTTTGAGCGCCGTTTGCGGCGACCTTTGGTGGAATACACGGATGCATTCCATAATAAAACTGCGATTTCAATGACAAAAGGCGCAATGGTAATATACCCAAAATCATTGGAATTGCAGTGCCGGATTTTATGCTCCTGCAAAATCTAAGTACCGCCATCCTTGGCGGCAAAGCCATCAAAGATGGAATAGCATGAGCTTATGTTTTATAAGTGATTGTTACTCCATATGCAGATACAAAATGTTCTGGAAACATTTTGAGCGCCGTTTGCGGCGACCTTTGGTGGAATACACGGATGTATTCCATAATAAAACTGCAGTTTCAATGATGAAGGGTATCGCTTAATTAAAGTATAAGCGCAGCACGGTCTCTGCAATACAAGCAACACGTTTGCTATTCTCTATTTCAATGCTCACTTCGCTAATCACTTCAATGCTGCGTTTCATTGGGGTTAGGCCAATTAGTCGGGTACGGGCGCGCACTCGGGTGCCAGATTTTACTGGTGATGGGAATCTCACTTGATTTAGACCGTAGTTGACCGCCATTTTAGCGTTTGGGTACGGGTTGCGATCGGGGTTAACGGTATCGGTTAACGTTGGGATTAACGCCAAGGTTAAAAAGCCATGCGCGATGGTAGTTTTAAAGGGCGATTCGGCTTGGGCACGCACGGGATCGGTATGGATCCATTGGCTATCACCCGTTACTTTCGCGAACTGATCGATGCATTCTTGATCGACAATATGCCACTCACCCAGAAAAGTTTCTTGACCAAGCTGTTGTTTTAACTCTTGATACATTTGCTCTGTTTGCGCTGACATCACCAGTGGTTTGCTGTTCAGATCGGTACTTTTGTCGTCATCATGTGGCGCAAATCGTGACATCCACGGATTATTTAGGGTGTTGGTAAAAGTATCGTTGAGCAGTTGTGACCAATCTTTAATCTTTGGCTCTAGCAAAGCTCGAAACTCCGCGTTGCTCTGTTGAAAATCCATTTGTTTTTGCTTGATAAACTCAATTACTTTCATGTTACTTCCTGTGGCTCCGATCCCATCATATGACAGACTAGATCCTACTATATCTGTTAAGTAATCGCACGGGCTGATGTCAAAATACTTGAACTGTAACACTGGGAGATGACGTTATTTTAACTCAATAAGTTGATGAATAAATTGAATTGAAATAACGCCATTGTTGCTAATAATTAACGATTGATCCATTGATGATAGCGCTGTTGCAAGGTTTCAGCGATAACGTAATTAATCGGGACCATGATCAACGTAATCAAGGTGGCAAAGATAATGCCAAAAGCTAACGAGACGGCCATCGGAATTAAAAACTGCGCTTGGGTTGATTTTTCAAACAGTAAAGGCATTAAGCCAATAAAGGTAGTCAGTGAAGTTAACATCACCGGTCTAAATCTGGCAGCACCGGCGCTTAACACTGCTTCAGTGAGGCTCATTTTACCGTTACGGTAATGGGTATTAATATAATCAACCAACACTAATGAATCATTAATGACCACCCCAACGAGTGCCATCATGCCCATTAGGCTTAAAATGGTCAAATTGATGCCCATGATCCAATGGCCGGCGACCGCGCCAATTACCCCAAATGGAATAACTGACATCACAATTAAGGGTTGAATGTATGATTTAAATGGAATAGCGAGCAGGCCATAAATGACAAATAACATCACGAATAAGCCAATTAACATTGAGCTGAAAGATTCTCGCTGCTCACGTGCCTCGCCTTCGAATTTGTAATGAATGCCCGGGTATTGCAGCAACACCTGATCAATATACACTTTAAGATCTTGCTGAATTAACGTCATGTTAGCTTGAGACTTTATCGCATCTGCGGTCACTTTAAGGGTTCGGTAACGGTCTACTCGCACGATCGAACTTGGCGCAGTGCCCGCAATAAAATTAACCAATTGACTTAAGGGCACGCTTAAGCCTTCGGCGCTTGTTATGCGTAAATCTTTGAGACCTGCTAAAGATAAACGTTCAGACTTAGGCAGCTTTAGCATCACCCTAACGTCATCGCGGCCGCGTTGAATGCGTTGAACCTGAATCCCGAAATAGCCACTTCTAATCTGACTTAGAATATCACTGCGGCTAAAGCCCAGCGCATAAGCGGTTGGAGTTAATTCAATTTGCAGCTCTTCTTTACCATCTGACAACGAATCGGTAATGTCGTATAAAGCAGGGTAGAGTGCTAAACGTTGCTTAACCTTAAGCGCGATGTCATTTAGGGTCGTTAAATCGTTACCAGAAAACTGAATGTCGACTGGATCTGACGTTCGGCCAATTTCAGCACGGTAGGTTAAGCTTTGCGCGCCGGGAATATCGCCAATTAACGCGCGCCATTCCTTGATCAATTGGCTGCTACTAATTTGCAGTTGACGTTTTTCTGGGGCGATAATTTCAAACATCACCCGACCACGGTGCGAGCCTTGCGAGCGACCGCTGCTGCCGGTAACCGAGTTAATGTCCAAAATGAGATTAACACCTTCCTGCTCATAATATTTTTGCTTAAGTTTGAACGCGCTATCGGTCATTTTTTGAATGTATTTATCGGTAACAGCATAAGGCGTACCAGTGGGCATCGTTAGCGATGCCCGTGCTATTTCACTTTCAACCCGTGGAAAATAGGTAAATTTCATCCAGCCACTGCTGATCATGGCAGCGATAATCATTAACAGGCCGACAAAGCTAAAAATAGTGATGCGTTTATTGGCCAAGGCACTAGCGAGCATTGGGCGGTAGTAGGTCAAAATGGCGCGCTCGAAGCCGTCGGCAAATCGTTGCTGAAATACGCTAAAGCGACCCGGTGTTTGCTGATGATTACGCAACTTTAAGTGTTTTAAATGCGCGGGCAACACTAGTTTTGACTCGATCAGTGAAAACAATAAAATGGGGATCACCACAATTGGAATTTGTGCAAATAAATCGCCTCGGTGACCGCCAATAAATGCCAACGGCATAAAGGCCGCCACTGTGGTTAAAATACCAAAGGTGACTGGCACTGACACTTCTTGGGTGCCACGAATAGCAGCTTGCAAGCCGCTATCACTACTGTTGAGGTGAGTATAAATGTTCTCACCGGTGACGATGGCGTCATCAACCACAATGCCGAGCACTAAAATAAAGGCGAACAAGCTAAAGATGTTTAGTGAGACGCCAAACATTGGCATCACCACAAATGCGCCCATAAAACTCACGGGAATGCCAATAAAAACCCATAACGCCACCGCAGGGCGTAGAAACAGGGTTAATAATAACAACACTAAAATACCGCCTTGCAACGCATTGGTCGATAATGTCTTTAAACGACTTTTGACAATCGTTGAGCGATCTCGCCAGTAACTAAGTTCGATGGCTGCAGGCATTAACGGCTGTTTATTTTTAAGGTAGTTTTTAACTTGGTCGGCAACATCGATTGCACTTTGATTGCCCACGCGATAAATATCGATAAAGGCGGCTGATTTACCGTTAAACCGACTCGAAAAATCGCTGTCCTCAAAGCCGTCAAATACGCTGGCCAAATCTTTTAGTCTAATCAAGCTGCCATCGGCTTGGGTTAAAATTATAATATTGTCAAAGTCGTCTTGACGGTAGGCTTGGCCTGATGAACGAATAAGCACATCACCGCCTGCCGTGCGTAAGTTGCCCGAAGATAAATCTTGCGAGCTATTGCTAATGGCGCTCGCCACTTGCGCTAAACTGATTGAGTATTGACGCAGGGTAGTTTGGTTTATTTCAATCCGTACTTCATAAGGGCGCACTGAGTCGAGCTCTACTTGGGTAATGCCATCAAGACGCAAAATATCATCACGAACGCGTTCGGCCCATTGGCGTATCTCTAACTCGCTGACATTGCCTGCAACGGCGACACTAATTACTTCGTGCTGAAATTTAGCCAGGCTAACAACCGCTCGCTCTGCGGCAACCGGGAAGTTATTTATCGCATCAACCCGACTTTTTATATCATTTAATAGGATCCGGGGATCGTAACTATTTTCCACTTCAATAATAACGTTGGCGCTGCCTTCATTAGAATGGCTGACTATTTGTTTTATGCCTTCCAAATCGGCAACCGCTTCTTCAATGAGAATTGCAATACCTTGCTCGGTGTCTTGCGGTGTCGCGCCGCGTAAAGCCATCGATACTGAGATGGTACGTGGTTCAACCGAGGGGAACACTTCTAACGGAATTTTGAAATTTAATGACAGTAATCCGACCAATAACAAACTCAACATGAGTAAATTAGCGGCAACGTCGTTTCGAGCAAACCAACTAATCATTTGCGCTATCCTTGATGCTGCTATTTGTGTTGATATCAGTACTTATATTAGTCGTTATATTAGTCGTTATATTAGCGCTGATACTGTTATCTTCAGCACCCAGAATTTTTATCGCCAGCCCCGAACTAACCTGACCGAGCGGCGTGGTAATTAATATTTCACCAGCGACCAGCCCTTGCGTAATCACGGCGGTATTGCTGTTCTGGTGGCCTATCTTCACTGCACGTCGTTGCAGGGTATTTTGCTGCGCGATATAGACATAACTGCCTTGATAAATCGCAGCGTTAGGAATGACAACGACGCTAGGAATAAGTTTTCCGGTAATGGTGGCATTAACAAACTGACCAACATTTAACGATCTAAACTGCGGATGATTAAATGGGTGCTCAATTTGTGCTAACACGTGAAGTTGTTGGCTGTTGCTGTCAATGGCGCCAGCGGTGCTCAGCAAAGTGGCTGGCCATGGCTGCGTTTCGCCACCGAGACTATTAGCGACAATGACATTATTGGCGGTTAAAACCGTGGCTGCTTTGGTGAGGTTATTTTGCGGTAATTCGATTAAGCCTAATTCTGAATTTTTAATCGGCAAACTGACTTGAACGACATCGGTTGCAAAAATTTGCGCAATACTGGTATTGGTATTGATAACTTGACCTAAGCCGATGTGCTTAACTTTTATCCGGCCATTATAAGGTGCGCGAATAAAGGTTCGTTCAACATCGAGTTTTGCTTGCTTGAGGTTGGCATTGGCAGCTTGCATTTTGGCCTTGGCGGCGGCCATTTGTGGTTTACGCAGCGCGAAAGCCGATGCGGCCTTAGTAAGCCCAAGATTTCTGCGGTCTTTAATCGCTTGCTTAGATAGTGCGACCTCTTCATCAAATGTCACTTTAGCTTGCGCTAATTCGGCGTCGGCCGCTTCGACTTTAATTTTATAATCACGGGGATCTATCGTGACTAAAAGGTCTCCAGCATTAAAAAACTTGCCGGGACTAAATTTATCACTAACTGCTATGACCAAACCTGCAACTTGGCTGGTGAGCTCACTTTGGGTTTTTGGCATTATTTTACCAAAGGATTCAATCTTAACCTGATAAGCTTGGGTGACTATTGGCAGCACCTCAACACTTAATAAAGGTGCCGGGACATGGCGACGTTTTTTTAATTCAGGTTTAGTCTCACTGATGCCATAAGCTATCGCGATCAAGACAATGAGCAGTAGATAAGGCAGATTCTTTCTAACCAAGTTCATTAGGATATTTCCAGTAGGAAGACAATATTAGCAATGTCAGTAGCTTAATATCCTACGTTGTTTCACCAATTGCGTCATTAACCTTGGGTGGTCAGCTGCCAGAATTTACAATATTTTACATAACTTTGTGTCATTACTGGTTTTAATCGCGCTTGAATGATTCGAGTATCACGCAAAACACTCATTTGTGATCAAGGCGCTAGCGTATTAGGAAATGCTTAGGCTATAATGGCAGCAATTAATTATTTACTTTAGTGGTTTGCTTTTACTATGTTTGAAAACCTTACCGATCGATTATCCAGTACACTAAGAAATATCAGTGGCCGAGGTCGTCTGACCGATGACAATATTAAAGAAACTTTGCGCGAAGTGCGCATGGCTTTATTAGAAGCTGATGTTGCTTTACCTGTAGTCCGTGAATTTATTAGCAAGGTTAAAGAACGTGCTTTAGGTACCGACGTTACTAAAAGCTTAAACCCTGGCCAAGTGTTCCTTAAGATTGTTCAAAGTGAACTTGAAGCGGCAATGGGTGAGGTTAATGAAGGCCTTAACCTAAACGCTCAACCGCCAGCTGTTATTATGATGGCAGGTTTGCAAGGTGCCGGTAAAACCACCAGTGTTGCTAAGCTGGCTAAATTTTTACGCGAGCGTGAAAAGAAATCTGTTGTTGTTGTTAGTGCCGACGTTTATCGTCCGGCGGCGATTAAACAGCTAGAAACCTTAGCCGCTGAAGTTGAAGTGGATTTTTTCCCGTCTGATATTTCACAAAAACCGGTCGACATTGTCAACGGCGCGATCGCTCACGCCAAAAAAGCCTTTGCTGATGTGGTAATTGTCGATACCGCGGGTCGTTTGCATGTTGATAGCGACATGATGGACGAAATCGTCGCACTGCATAAAGCCGTTAACCCAGTCGAGACGTTGTTTGTTGTTGACGCGATGACCGGTCAAGATGCGGCTAATACTGCTAAAGCGTTTAATGATACTTTGCCTTTAACCGGTGTCATTCTAACGAAGACCGATGGTGATGCACGCGGTGGTGCAGCATTATCAATTCGTGCAATTACCGGCAAACCAATTAAGTTCTTAGGTGTTGGCGAAAAAGTTGATGCGTTAGAACCTTTCCACCCAGATCGTGTTGCTTCACGTATTTTGGGCATGGGTGATGTACTGTCACTCATTGAAGAAGTAGAACGTAAAGTTGATAAAACTAAAGCCGAAAAACTAGCGAAGAAGCTTAAAAAAGGTAAAGGTTTTGATCTAGAAGACTTCCGTGACCAGTTAGCGCAAATGCGTAATATGGGTGGCATGATGGGCATGATGGACAAATTGCCTGGCATGGGACAAATTCCCGATGCCGTTAAAAACCAAATGGACGATAAAATGACCGTGCGCATGGAAGCGATTATCTCTTCTATGACACCAGGCGAACGTGCGCGTCCAGATATTATTAAAGGCTCACGCAAGCGTCGTATTGCAGCGGGCGCCGGGGTACAAATTCAGGAAGTTAATAAACTGCTGAAACAATTTACCCAAATGCAAAAAATGATGAAAAAAATGTCGGGTAAAGGCGGCATGCAAAAAATGATGCGCGGCATGAAAGGCATGATGCCTCCAGGAATGGGCGGCATGGGCGGAATGGGTGGTTTACCACCACGCTAAGAAACCCTATAGCCACAAGCACCACTTAATGTGCTTGTGGCAATTTGTACTTTTATTAATCCATCACCTAATTTTCTCTCCATTTTTCTCTTCTTTTTCAAAATCAAGTCAATTATTTTCAAAATTGTGAAATATAAAGCAATTTACACGTTGCATTGAACTCCAAATAGCGTAAAATTTGCGGGCTTTCTAATCTGGGTGCGTTCGATATTGGCCTAAGATGTCGGCAAGTTTGAATCATAAATTTCAATTCTTGTCAGAATTAGGCTGTGAAAACATTTAGATAACACTCTGGTTAATCACCAGAAACATTAGAGGAATATTTACCTATGGTAACCATTCGTTTGGCTCGTGGTGGCGCAAAGAAGCGTCCATTCTACCAGGTAGTAGTAGCAGATAGTCGTTGTGCACGTGACGGCCGTTATATTGAGAAAATTGGTTTCTTCAACCCAATGGCTCGTGGCCAAGAAGAGACTCTACGTCTTGATCTTGACCGTGTTGAACATTGGATTGGCCAAGGCGCTCAAACTACTGATCGCGTAGCAAAATTAATTAAAGACGCGCGTAAAGCTGCGTAAGGGTATTTGATGAGTAACTCCAGCGAAAATGTACTGTTAGGCTGCATAGGTGCACCATACGGTATCAAAGGTTGGATGAAAATCACTACCTACACCGACACCCCTGAGAGTATTTTTGAATACTCGCCTTGGTTACTTGAAGTAGCCGGGAAATGGGTTGAAGTGGAAGTCGCCGAATGGCGGGTCCATGGCAAAGGAGTTGTAGCAAGGTTAGCCGATGGTAATGGCCGTGATGACGCAGTGCGTATGACCGGTTGTAAAATCGCTGTTAACTCTGAGCAACTTGTAGCGCTTGACGACAATGACTTCTACTGGCGTGAACTTATTGGTATGGAAGTGAAGAACACTAAAGGTTATACCATGGGGCATGTCGATGCCTTAATGGAAACCGGTTCTAACGACGTACTGCAAGTAAAAGCGAATATTCGTGACGCGTTCGGTAAAAAAGAAAGATTAATCCCTTTAGTCGATGGTGAAGTGATCATTAATATTGATCGTCAGACCCGGGTTATTGAAGTGGACTGGGATCCTGATTTCTAAGTGGTTGGAGTACGTTATATGTTGTTAAGCGTTTGTGCTTTAAATAAAAGTACACGTTTTTCTAAAATGTTTCGTGCCAATACCGAATTGAAAATGTCAGTTGTGGGGTGGTTAAAATGTGGTTAGGAATTATAACGTTATTTCCTGACATGTTTAAAGCCATTACAGAGCAGGGCATTACAGGACGTGCAGTTAAGAATAATTTAATACAGTTGCAATGCTGGAATCCTCGTGATTTCACCCATGATAAACATCGTACCGTTGATGATCGTCCTTATGGCGGTGGTCCGGGTATGTTAATGATGGTGCAGCCACTAACTGATGCAATTAATGCCGCGCAAGCAGCATCGATTGAAGAAACTGGTGTTAAAGCTAAGGTTATCTATTTATCGCCACAGGGACGTCGTTTAGACCAAACTGGGGTTGAAGAGCTGGCAACAAATAAGAATTTAATTCTAATTTGTGGCCGCTACGAAGGAATAGATGAACGGATCATTACAAGTCTTGTCGACGAAGAATGGTCTATTGGCGACTATGTATTAAGTGGGGGGGAACTTCCTGCGATGACATTGATTGATGCAGTGTCTCGTTTTGTTCCTGGAGTATTGGGTAAACAGGCATCGGCTGAGCAAGACTCATTTGCTGTTTTGTTCCTGGAGTATTGGGTAAACAGGCATCGGCTGAGCAAGACTCATTTGCTGATGGTTTGTTAGACTGCCCGCATTATACTCGCCCTGAAACCTTAAATGGCGAATCAGTTCCTGCGGTATTACTAAGCGGAAATCATGAAAAAATAAGACGTTGGCGTTTAGAGCAATCAATTGAGAGAACTTATAAACGTCGACCCGATTTAATCGATGACCTAGCTCTGACTGACGAGCAAGCTAAAATGCTTGCCCTTGTTGTTGAAAAAACAACAGTTTGAAGAGTTCAGTATAATCTAGGATGAGAGAATTATGAAAAATCCAATTATTCAAGCAATCGAAGATGCACAGCTAAAGCAAGATCTTCCTAGCTTCGCACCTGGCGACACTGTTGTTGTTCAGGTTCGAGTTGTAGAAGGCGAGCGTACTCGTCTACAGGCATACGAAGGCGTAGTAATCGCTATTCGTAGCCGTGGTTTACATTCAGCATTTACCGTACGTAAAATTTCTAGCGGTGTTGGTGTTGAGCGTGTTTTCCAAACTCACAGCCCTGTTGTTGATAGCATTACAGTTAAGCGCCGCGGACTTGTTCGTCAAGCGAAACTTTACTATCTTCGTGACCTTTCAGGTCGTGCTGCACGTATTAAAGAGAAATTGGCTAAGCGATAAGCAAGCTTTTTCCCACCCAAAGATTAGTAAAGCACCAAGAAGCCCGCAATTGCGGGCTTTTTGACGTTTAAAAAACCAACTAAACCCTACCAAAGATTGATCCCGATCAGTTCGCTTATATCCAGTTTGTATATCATAGAGCTAATACCAAGGCCGTTAAATTAATTATCGGAGTTGATATCACTTAAACCAAACCTCTTAATGATTCGTGATTGTATGTGACAAAACAAAAACGTTGTTTTCAGGCGCTTTTTGGCCGCACAAAACAGACGATTTATTTTCGAGAAATTGCACTAACAATGAGTAATAGTGACTGGAGCTTACAATGGACTGGATAGAATTTGTATTAAATAACGATGCGGCACTGGGCAGTGTAATCGGCTTAAGCGTGATGGCAGCTATTGTGATCTTTATGATCTTTTACGCCACTTCGCACCTGATGAATGATAAAGGCGAAGATTAATCTGCCGTTTGGTTTTATTATCGTCGATGGGTGATATCAAACGAGATAAGTTGCTATTATTAAGCTAGCTGTTGATTATTAATCTAGCTAGCGAGGCCCGTTATGGCAAAGGCAACAGTATATACAGCCAAGCAACCAGCAAGTGATGGCACCATCGATTATAGTGCGCAAGAGCATCAAATTTGGTCTGAATTAATTTCTCGCCAAATGGCTGTTATTAATGAAACGGCCTGCCAGCCCTTTCTAGATGGTTTATTGTTACTCAATTTACCGCTAGACCGGATCCCACAACTTAAACAAATTAATCAGGTATTACGTGATACTTCCGGCTGGCAAGTCGTACCGGTACCGGCATTAATTGGCTTTGAGCAATTCTTTAGTTTGTTGGCCCAAAAGAAGTTTCCGGTTGCTACTTTTATTCGTAATCGTCAAGACATTGATTATTTGCAAGAGCCCGATATTTTTCATGAAATATTTGGTCATTGTGCAATGTTGACCAATCAACATTTCGCCACATTCACCGAACATTATGGCAAGTTGGGTTTGGCAGCGACCAAGCAAGAAAGGGTCTATCTCGCCCGGTTATATTGGTTTACGGTCGAGTTTGGTTTGGTTAAAAGTACCGATGGTTTGCGTATTATCGGTGGCGGAATTTTATCATCACCTGGTGAAACCCAGTATGCTTATCGAAAAGAAGCCAAAATTAGTCAACTAGACCCATTGACGGTATTTAGAACCCCGTATCGAATTGACATAATGCAGCCACAATACTTTGTGCTCGACAATCTCGCCCAATTGACGGCTCTAACCAAACTAGATTTGATGGATTTAGTGCGCCAAGCGATCACCTTAGGTCTACTACCTGCTCAGTTTCAATCTAAAACGGTCAAGTGAGCGCTCAGCACAATATTAGCTGAGCCATCAGGTGGTGATAGGATCTATTTGTGTTTGCCAATCGCTTCGTGCTGTTCTAAAATGGCTTTAATTATTTATATTTTGTATTAAAGAGACTTTATGAGTTCAGTACCGATGACCGAGCAGGGTGCCGTTGCACTTCGCACTGAGTTAGAACATTTAAAAACTGTATTACGCCCACGAATTGTTAACGATATTGCAATTGCTCGTGATCATGGTGATTTAAAAGAAAATGCCGAATACCATGCCGCACGTGAAGAGCAAGGTTTTTGTGAAGGCCGTATTCAAGAAATTGACGGAAAATTGTCAAATGCACAAATTATAGATGTGACAACAATCCCAAACAAAGGTCGTGTGATTTTTGGCACTACGGTAACAGCCGTTAATCTTGATGATGACTCGCAAGTGACTTATCGCATTGTGGGTGATGATGAAGCGGACATTAAAGCTAATTTAATCTCGGTTAATTCACCGATTGCTCGTGCATTTATTGGTAAAAACATTGATGATGAAATTTCAGTACAAACACCAGGCGGTGTTAAAGAATTTGAAATTATTAAAGTAGAATATATTTAGCCGTTATTAAATTGCTCTGTATAAAAAAAGGAGCCAGTGGCTCCTTTTTTATCAGCTCAATGAGCTTAACCGCGTGGTAATACGATTTTTTGTTCAGTGCTTGGCTTATAAATAACCAAAACATGACCAATAGTTTGTACTTGTACTGATTCGGTTTCACGAACGATCGCTTCAATGATAAGTTTTTTCATTTCACGGTCGCTAGTTGCTACTTTAACTTTTATTAATTCGTGATGTGCTAAGGCATTTTCGATTTCGGCGAGAACACCTTCAGTTAAGCCATTAGAACCAAGTTGTACGACGGGTTTTAGGCTGTGAGCTAAACCTTTAAGGTGTTGCTTTTGCTTATTGCTCAATTTCATCTTTGAAAAATTCACTGTAGTAGGGTTGAAAGGTTGCTATTTTACCCCCATATCATTTTTAATTCTATTAGCTAAGTCCCATAAAGCTGTAAATAGCTTACGTTTGAGAAATAATTTAATGAAACATGAAAGAAAACCTCGTACCAAAAGTAGTAATCGTTGGATCGAGGAACATTTTAACGATCACTATGTTCTAAAAGCCCAGAAATTGGGGTATCGTTCACGTGCGGTTTTTAAGTTATTAGAAATACAAGAGAAAGATAAGCTAATCAAAGAAGGCATGACCGTTGTTGATTTAGGAGCAGCGCCCGGTGGTTGGTCGCAACTTGCGGCTAAAGAAGTTGGAGACAAGGGACAGGTTATTGCCTGTGATCTATTACCAATGGATGCAATTGCTGGTGTTGCTTTTTTACAGGGCGATTTTCGTGAAGAAGCGGTACTTAATGCTTTATTAGCCCGAGTGGGTGATAATAAAGTTGATGTAGTGTTATCAGATATGGCGCCAAATTTTAGTGGCAGCAGTTCTATTGACCAACCCAAGTCAATGTATTTGGTGGAATTAGCACTTGATATGTGTCGTCAAGTATTAGCACCCAATGGTAGTTTTGCGGTCAAAGTATTTATGGGAGCAGGATATGAGGATTATATGAAAGAAATTCGCACGATGTTTAAAGTCGTTCGAACCAGAAAACCTGATTCATCACGTGACCGTTCACGTGAAGTTTATATTGTTGCTACAGGTTACAAGTAGCATAAGAGTAGCAGCGGGTTATAAAGTATAGTAACCTTATATTTGCATTTAATTAATTTCATAAGAAGAGGTCATACATTGAGTGACATGGCTAAAAATTTAATACTGTGGTTAGTAATAGCTGTTGTATTAATGTCAGTATTTCAAGGGTTTGGTAGCGACAGTCCAAATGCCAATAAATTAGATTACACATCATTCGTTCAAGAAGTTGATCGGGGCAGTGTGGCGAACATAAATGTTAGCGAAGATGGCATCACCTTTAATGGTGAACGCCGTGATGGGAGCAAGTTTGTTACTATTTTGCCGATGTATGATTCAAAACTAATCGATCAGTTAATTGTTAAAGGAGTTCGTGTCGACCGTAAAGCACCAGAAGAAAGTAGCGTGCTAATGTCGATTCTAATTTCTTGGTTCCCAATGATCTTATTAATCGGGGTCTGGATCTTCTTTATGCGCCAAATGCAAGGCGGCGGCGGTAAAGGCGCGATGTCTTTTGGCAAAAGCAAAGCCCGCTTAATGAGTGAAGATCAAATCAACACAAGTTTTGCTGATGTTGCTGGTTGTGATGAAGCCAAAGAAGAAGTATCTGAATTGGTGGATTACTTACGCGAGCCGACTAAATTCCAAAAACTTGGTGGTCGTATTCCAACGGGTATCTTGCTAGTTGGTCCTCCTGGTACGGGTAAAACATTACTGGCTAAAGCGATTGCCGGTGAAGCTAAAGTACCGTTCTTTACCATTTCAGGTTCTGACTTTGTTGAAATGTTTGTTGGTGTTGGTGCATCACGTGTCCGTGACATGTTTGAACAAGCTAAAAAGTCTGCACCTTGTATTATCTTTATCGACGAAATCGATGCTGTTGGTCGCCAACGTGGTGCCGGTTTAGGCGGTGGTAATGATGAGCGTGAGCAAACATTAAACCAGATGTTAGTTGAAATGGATGGTTTTGAAGGTAATGAAGGTATTATCGTTATTGCCGCGACTAACCGTCCTGACGTATTAGATCCAGCATTACTACGTCCTGGTCGTTTTGACCGTCAAGTAGTTGTTAGCCTGCCTGATATTAAAGGCCGCGAGCAAATACTTAAAGTGCATATGCGTAAAGTGCCTTTAGGTGATGATGTTGAAGCGAGTGTGATAGCTCGTGGTACTCCTGGTTTCTCAGGTGCCGATTTAGCAAACTTAGTTAATGAAGCAGCGTTATTTGCAGCTCGTGCTGTTAAACGTATTGTCGGCATGGACGAATTCGAAAAAGCCAAAGACAAAATCATGATGGGCGCTGAGCGTAAATCAATGGTAATGCGAGAATCAGAGAAGAAGATGACTGCCTACCATGAAGCTGGACACGCGATTGTTGGTCGCTTGGTACCAGAACATGATCCCGTCTATAAAGTAAGCATCATTCCTCGTGGCCGTGCGTTGGGTGTGACTATGTATCTACCTGATCATGATCGCGTAAGCCATTCTAAGCTGCATTTAGAAAGCATGATCTCGAGTTTATACGGCGGTCGTATTGCTGAATCACTTATTTATGGTGAAGATCGTGTTAGTACCGGCGCTTCGAATGACATTGAACGTGCCACTGAAATTGCACGCAAAATGGTTACCCAGTGGGGTCTGTCTGAAAAATTAGGACCGTTGCTTTACGCTGACGAAGAAGGCGAAGTATTCTTAGGCCGTAGTGTTGGTAAAAACAAGCACATGTCAGAAGAAACAACGCGTGCCATTGATTTAGAAATTAGAGCGTTTATCGATCGTAACTACGACCGTGCACAAAAAATCCTGGAAGAGAACATTGATATTCTTCATTCGATGACGGCTTGTTTGATGAAATATGAAACTATCGATGCATTGCAAATTGATGACTTGATGGAACGTATTGAACCTCGTCCGCCAGCAAACTGGACCGAAGCAGATGTTGCTGCCAACAATGACTCAGACAATGATTCAGGCACAACTGTTGTAAAGGATCAAGCTGCAACTAAAACTGATAGCGACGCCGATAAAGCGCCTGCAGTTGATAGCACCGAACCCAAAACAGATTCTCCTAGCTAATACTAGCTCAGTTGATGATTTTAAATTAGCCTCGATTTAGATCGAGGCTTTTTTGTATAACCAGTACTGTGGTAGCAGATGTTAAAAAGTAAAAATAAGATCTTACGGCTGGACACCCCGCAAATAATGGGGATTTTAAATGTCACGCCCGACTCATTTTCTGATGGTGGCCGCTTTAATAATCATCAACAAGCACTTGTTCAAGTTGAAAAAATGCTTAACGATGGCGCTAGCATCATTGATATTGGTGGCGAATCAACCCGCCCTGGTGCGCCAGATGTTTCGGTTGCACAAGAACTGGATCGAGTTATTCCGGTGATTGAAGCCATTGCGACACGTTTCGACTGCTGGATCTCAATTGATACCAGTAAAGCACCAGTGATGGCTGCGGCTGTTAATGCCGGCGCTGATTTAATTAACGATGTTCGGGCACTACAAGAGCCTGATGCTTTATCTGTCGCAGCGCAGCTCGATGTGCCCGTGTGCTTAATGCACATGCAAGGGCAGCCGCGCACTATGCAAGCGGCACCAAAGTATGACGAACTAATTAATCAAATTATCGGCTTTTTTGAGCAACGCATTGCAGCTTGCGTGCAAGCTGGTATTAAAAGAGAGCACATTATCGTTGACCCAGGTTTTGGTTTTGGTAAAACCATGGATCACAATTTTAGTTTGATTAAACATTTAACAGCATTTGAAGCACTAGGTTTGCCTATTTTGGCCGGATTATCACGCAAGAGTATGTTTGATCATTTGTTGTCTCGGGCGCCAAATGAACGCTTAGCGGCCAGTTTAGCCGGCGCGCTATTATGCGCTCAGCAAGGCGCTAAGATAATTAGAGTGCATGACGTTAAAGAAACAGCAGACGTCATTAAAGTGCTTGCTGCGACTCTGCAGGCAGTTTAAAAAGTACAGGCTAACGTGACGTTAGAGATCGCGGCAAGAACGAACAAGTTAACCGGACTATTCACGATGACAATCATCACCGTCACGGCTAACAACAAGTAAAATGATAAAGGAAATAACATGTCACAACGTAAATATTTTGGAACAGATGGAATTCGAGGCAAAGTAGGCGAGGGGCATATCACCCCAGCGTTTGCGATGCGTTTAGGTTACGCCGCAGGTAAAGTACTTGCCAAGCTAGGCACTCGAAAAGTTATTATTGGCAAGGATACCCGGATATCTGGTTACATGTTCGAATCAGCACTGGAAGCTGGTTTGTCTGCAGCGGGTTTAAACGTTGTGTTGGTTGGCCCAATGCCAACGCCTGCAGTGGCCTATTTAACGCGAACTTTCCGCGCTGAAGCGGGCATTGTTATTAGTGCATCGCACAACCCATATTATGATAACGGCATTAAGTTTTTCTCGGCAGACGGTGCCAAACTTGACGACGACCTTGAGTTGGCGATTGAAGCTGAACTCGATAAAGAAATGGGCTGTGTTGAATCTGAGCTATTGGGCAAAGCGACTCGAATTGATGATGCCGCAGGTCGCTACATCGAGTTTTGTAAAAGTAATTTTCCTAATGCCTTATCACTTCATGGCATGAAGTTAGTGGTCGATTGCGCCCACGGCGCCACATATCACATCGCCCCTGCCGTATTTTCCGAATTAGGCGCTGAGGTGATTACCATCGGTTGTTCGCCAGACGGCTTAAACATTAACGACGGTTACGGCGCAACAGATCTTGCTAACTTGCAAAAAAAGGTTGTTGAAGAGGGGGCTGACTTAGGTATAGCGCTTGACGGCGACGGCGATCGCTTAATGATGGTTGACCGAACAGGTTACGCGCTCGACGGTGACGAAACACTTTACATTATCGTGCGTGAAGCACTTAAAAGCGGCATGTTAGGTGGCGGTGTTGTCGGTACTAAAATGAGTAACCTTGGTTTTGAGCTTGCGTTGAAAAACCTAGGCGTGCCATTTATTCGCGCCGATGTTGGCGATCGCCATGTCATGGAAGCGCTAGCAGCCAATGGTTGGAAAATTGGTGGTGAAAACTCAGGCCACATTATTTCACTTGATCATAATACTACGGGTGACGGTATTGTTGCCGCCTTGTTGATCTTAACAGCCATTCAGCACTCAGGGCTCGATCTCGTTGATTTACGCCAAGGCATGACCTTATTGCCGCAAACCATGATTAATGTCCGTTATCAAGCCGGGCAGGAGATTATGACTAACGCGCAAGTACTACAAGCTGTTACGGACTCTGAGCAAGCCTTAGGCAACGATGGCCGAGTACTACTGCGTAAATCAGGCACCGAACCTGTGATCCGCGTTATGGTTGAAGGTGTTAATGAAGACGACGTAAACTTCCACGCGCAAAAAATTGCTGCTGTGGTAAAAAGTCTTTGTGATTAACGAGTAAGCTATTTATGGCTTTGTCACATGGATGTGACACTAAATGATTAAAAAACCCTCGAACAACCATAAATATTAATATATTTCGCTTTGTAACTTGTAACCAGCACTAAGAATAGTTAATATCAGCCCCGCCTTAATGGAGAGAATACGAATGACCAAGTTGAGACCATTGGTTGCCGCCAATTGGAAAATGAACGGTAACAGATTGTTAGCTGAAGAATTTAGCAAAAGCTTTTCTACTCAGCAACTTGATAGAGTTGATGTTGTTTTATGTCCTCCTAGTGTGTATCTTGAATCGTTAATCACACAAGTTGCAACTAACGGATCAGTAATTAAAGTCGGCGCTCAAAATGTAAGTGAGCAAGCCAAAGGCGCTTTTACTGGTGAACTATCAACTGAAATGTTGTTAGACCTAGGTTGTGAATATGTGATTGTTGGACACTCTGAACGTCGAAGCCTATACGGTGAAACACCAGAGCTAGTTGCCAATAAGTATCAAGCTGCGTTATCAGCTGGTTTAGTCCCGATATTATGTACCGGTGAATCAGACGAACAGCGCGAGCAAGAACTAACATTTAATGTTATTGCACAAGATATTGATGCTGTCATTGAACAAAGCTCTATCGCTGCGTTTACTAACGGTGTAATAGCGTACGAACCTGTATGGGCTATTGGTACAGGCAAGAGCGCAACCCCAGCTCAGGCACAAGAAGTTCATTGTTTTATTCGGCAACATTTGGCGAAGCACGATGAAGAAGTGGCCGCTGGAGTAAGAATTCTATACGGCGGCAGTGTTAATGAAACTAACGCTGCTGAACTATTTAAGCAAGATGACATAAATGGGGCCTTAGTTGGCGGCGCGAGTTTAATCGCTGAAAAATTTATGACCATTTGTCAAAACGCACAGAGAAACGACTAATGTATGAAATACTAATTGTAATATATTTGGTAGTAGCACTAGCTATCGTAGGTTTGGTGTTAATTCAGCAAGGTAAAGGCGCTGACATGGGCGCTTCTTTTGGCAGTGGCTCATCTGGAACTCTTTTTGGTTCGTCAGGTGCAGGTAACTTCCTAACGCGTAGTACTGGTGTTTTAGCAACTATCTTCTTCTTGATAAGCTTAATACTAGGTAATCTGACTGCTGAACGTGCTAATAAAGTAGATGAGTTTGAAAATCTTTCAAACCCAGTTATCGAAGCCGTTGAACAAGCTAAAGACGCTGATGTACCAGTATCTGATAGCACAGATGTACCAAACTAGAAAACTTGGCTTAACAGCCTAAAT
>Ga0209395_1000544_pt1 | contig 54581 bp, 48 predicted proteins | sample GOMGulsemesocosm_3_FD_184635 | JGI IMG/M metagenome (GOLD analysis project Ga0209395, IMG submission 184635) | Methane-oxidizing microbial communities from mesocosms in the Gulf of Mexico - GOM9D Gulf of Mexico (SPAdes) (version 2) | ecosystem: Environmental > Aquatic > Marine > Cold seeps...
ATATTTAATAGTTTGTCAAAAGATGAAGTGGGTGATGTTTCATTAGGCATGTTCACGCTAAAGGATATAAAGCTTAATACCTTAGTCGACCCAATAGTGCCCGGTGTTACTTGTCATATGGCAAGTATTGAAGCAAACTTTAGTTTGTCTGATCCCAGTGATAGCTCTATTTCCTGTCGTCAAACAGGGGAAATCACTGCAGCTATGATAGCTCAAATAGATAAAAGTAAGTCTGGTGAAGTGGTTTTTAAAAAATCAAAAAGTATCTTTTTTAAAACGATGAAAGTAAGACGTATTTATGATGCTCAAAATCAAACATTAATGTACTTGTCCTACGCGACTAAGGAAACCTCTGGTAGTTTTAAGCATAGCCTTTCAACAGTGCCGTTGTGGGGAACTCACGCGTATACCGAAACTGAAATTATGATAAAAAACTAGAGTAAATAGTAGGTAGTTAACAACTGCCTACTCGTTATCTTCAATAATGCTATATAAACACACCTTCCCCAATAAAATCTCATATCTATTATCTATTACAGGCACAGGCAAACGTTAACGATAACCATTCTCACTGTAGTTAAATTAGCCACAAAAACATAAAACAATATAAGATCATTATAAAACAGCCATAAAACAACTCAACCACCGACAAAAACCACCTAAAACCTAATAAAACAACAAAAGTGTAACTTAATTACATAGAAACCTTTACACACGACAAAAAATTAGTATAATTGCTCTACTTCCTAAGGGATAAACAAACACTTTAAATTAATTTTTACTTATATAGAGATTCATATGAAAAACGTAATATTAGCATTAGCCATATTTTTATTTACAAGCGCAGCACAAGCATCAACCACAATCAAAAAATTTGTTTCTATTGATAACTCGGTGGCAAGTAAGTTATGTGTGATCGCTGCAGAAGATGGCTATAAAGAAGCTGTTAATTATGCAAAGAAATATGGAAAAAACTACATTACAGCAATGACTTGTAACGGAAAAGGTATTCAACGATTTTCAAAATCATTCGAAACAAAAGCGGTTTCTTCTAAAGAAATTTTGGTTGTCCCTGCAAACAATTCAATAGAATCTAACCTTTGTGCACTAGCGGTGAAAGATGGTCTTAAATCAGTAATTTCAAATACTGATATTGATGTAAGCCAAACTATTTGTAACGGTCAGCAAATCGCTCACTTTGTGAAACGATACTCAAATTCCTAATCAATTGTAATTCCCTTACACTGATTATTTTTGGCCACGTTTTTAACGTGGCTTTTTTTTGTTTAAAATTACCGAATTTATCTAATTCAATCGGAATTGATTATTTTGATGTTTTTGGTAAGGTGACGATAAACTGAGCTCCTTTTAATTTAGGACAGTGTTCAATAATCAAATCACCATGGTGCCATTCAACAATGCGCTTAACAATGGCAAGACCCATACCATAACCTTTCACTTTATTTTCAGTGCTCTCTCCACGAATAAAAGGTTTAATAATTTTTTCTCTTTGTTCTGTTGGGATCCCAGGTCCATCATCTGAAACAGTAACAATAATATTGTCAGTTTTTTCTATGACTTTAACCTGAATGTTACTTTGGCAGTATTGATGGGCATTTTGTAATAAATTACTCATCAAAATCACTAAATAGGAGTGGTCTCCCTCCACAAAAAGGAGTGTATTTGGCGTATGATAAGTAAGCTTAATATCGTCCTGACTTTTATTTTTTATACAAGTCGCTGTTAACGTCAAAAAATCAACGGGTGCTTTGTTTAATGTTATTAGGGTTTGATCTAAACGAGCATAACTGAGTAAGCTTTCAACTAAATCAACCATTTCATCAACGTTATCACTAATACGTTGCTCATAACGCTTTCGTAAAACAGGATCATCTTCTTCTTGGATAGTATCAATACCGAAACGGATCCTAGCCAGCGGCGTACGTAAGTCGTGAGAAACAGCACTACTTAACAATTTTATATCGGTAACTAAGTCATCAATACGCTGTGCCATGCGATTAAACTCGAGTTCCAAATCACGGATGTACGAAATGGATCCGACATCAATACGCTGATTTAAGTTACCTTCACCAAAAGATTTAGCTGTTTGACGTAATGTCATTAGCCTTCTCATTAAGGGATAGAGCCAAAGTAACATCAATATCAAGACTGCTAAATAAAATAGACTGGTTAGTAAAATAGGCAAAAAGGAATTGTTTTGGTTTACGGCTACCGGCGGAGTTGTTAACACCAGTAACTCGTTGGTGCTTGCCAAATAAAAATGCAAGGCAATACTATCATCTGTCTCCAGTAACAATGGTTTTCCTGCAGTCAGTTCGACCAGTAAGGCTTGGGGTAGAGGAAAGTTAGCTAACGGTTTTAAATGTAACATCAAGGTGCCTTTATTCGGCCATTTTTCAATAAATCCTTGCCGATTATCAATACCTGATAGCGCTACCGCTAAGTGAGTACCCACTTGCTCTAATGAATCTATTACACTTTGCTGGCCATTATTACCTAGGTATGATTTTCCTGTATTTTGGTCTGGCTTTTGATTCAGGCTCTGGTTAAGGTATTGATTATAAATACCATCAAACATCCAACCTAAACCTATAGTTGCGATAAGAACGACAGCAACTAATGAAAGAGTCAAATTGCGCATTGAAATAACCTAGTAATATAAAAGTAAAATAAGTGAGGTGAGTGCTTAAAAACTACCAAACATCGTTAGCAAATAAGTAACCTTTACCCCAAATAGTTTTAATACGAAAAGGCTCTGATGAGTCATCTTTTAATTTTTTACGTAATCTTGAAATCCGCAAATCAATTGAGCGGTCAAAACCATCATAATCAAAGCCACGAAAATGACTAACCAGCTCTTTGCGCGAAACTACTTGTCCGGCTTTTGTCGCGAGAAACCATAAAACATCAAACTCATTAGAGGATACTTTTATCAACTCGCCATCAAGGGTAACGCTTCTTGCTTGTTCACTGATAACTAAACCACTAAATTTGAGTACACCTTTAGATTCGAGTTGTTCACCGGTTAACTGATAAGAGCTAACATTATCCGCTTTGCGAGAGTTGTCTTCACGACGTAACAAACCTCGAATACGGGCAAGTAATACTCTTGCTCTAACGGGCTTAGTTATATAATCATCTGCCCCCATTTCGAGGCCAAGTACTTCGTCAATTTCTTCATCACGGGCAGTGATCATAATAATAGGGTTAGCAAAGGTGGCTCGAACAGCTTTACAGACATCGAGTCCATCCATACCAGGCAACATACCATCAAGTAAAACAATATCAGGGTTGAGAGATAAAATAAGGTCGACTGCTTCATCACCACGATGACATGTGGTCACTTTAAAATCCCGGCCCATTAAATAATCGGCAATCCATTCAGCAAGATCGATATCATCTTCCACTAATAAAATATGCGCGCCCGATTGTACTGTCATTACTTACTTATCCTATTTCAATATCTTCGTTATTGTTACGAGTATTTTTATTACCGTTACTGGTACAGTTAAAATGTATGGTTAAAAGTATAACTGAACAGGTATACCCATTATCATTCAAAGTGCAGGAATTCAGTGGGAATTAAAATTACTTTAGGCAAAGCAAATAATCTAAGCATAGTCATTCTATGGTTTGGTTATTTAACGCCGTATAAAGTGATTTTAACCCCATCAAAGAAGCGCTTGAGCAACATCACTACGTTGTTGCACCTATTTGTAAGGAAATATCCATTACTAAAAAGGTGCGCCTTGTATTGAAATTGCTCAAGCACTCTGAATCCTGCATCTTGATTGGTAACGGGTATCAACCTAAAAGATACGCCATGACTTCCTCGGCTGACCTTTTTTCTTATGTACCCACGCCATTTTTACCACAGCAGTTGCGACCGATAAACTCTCATTTTGTCTTCTTAATGAAAACTCTAAATTGACCTTGCTATCAAACGACTTTTTTAACTCTCCTGTCGTGGTATTTACCCAACAGTTGAGTGCTTTAGACTCCCCTGCCGTGTACAAACAATAATTGCCAGGGCTATCAACTTGCCAACTTAATTCCACTGAAACATAACAAGCCTGACCTTGGCGCATGGCAACACACTGCTCAGGGCTTACCTTCATGCTGGCCTTTATATCGGTTGCATTAGCGACAGAGTTTATTACCAGTAACAACAATAATAAACAGGAGGTTTTTATTTGTAAAAACAGTCTTTGTAGCTGCTTCTTAATTTTATTAAATTTTTTAGTGTGCATACTCATGCTCTCCTAAAAAACAAACGTTAGTAGAAGGCCGCCTCGAACACCGTCTTCAACGGTATCTTGGCGCGCGGCAATACTACGGTCAGACAGTGCGTTATAGCCGACATAACTACCAATAACCCAATCTGTAGTTAAGGGATATTCAACGCCTATTTCCGCTGAGTAACTGATACCTGCAGATGTTGACAAATCATCTTCAGCCCAAGTTTTCATGCCATAAGGAGTAACTTCTTTTGAGCGATACTGCATCCCTAAGTTTGTATAAAAGTTTGTATTTCTATACTGTAAGTTATAACTGTATGAAATAGATGCTTCTATACCATCACTACCTTCGCCATTGCGGCTAACAGGCGAGTAAATCATTTGCAGCTGACTATTCTCATAAAAACCTGTCATTCTCAAACCGGCGCGCTCATCTTCATTGCGCGTTTGAATACCTTCTAAACCCTCAATGCCACGGGTACTATATTGATAAAACAAATCAAACGAGTAATCATCACTATTGTAGAAGTTTACTCCCCACGAAGGCATAGAGTACATACCTTGAATTCTTCGGGTACTGATACCTGGTGATTCCATAAACAAACCAAGCAGTTGTACTCTATAACTCATCGTCACATCAAATTCTGATTCAGTATCTTGATTTCCAACAAAAGCATAATCATCACCGGCACTGCTTACAGCACTGACATCAACGTAAAATCCATCGCGACGGTTTGATATAAAATCCTTTATCTTTTCAATTTTTTCGCACTTGTCATCATCATCGTCACAACTGTGCGACTGATGTTCTTCGCCCTCACATTCGCCGATACAGAAAGAATAGCCGTCATCATCTTCTGACGATGTTTTTGACTCAACGTGTGATTCTTTATTACCTTCAGCTTCTTTATCAGTATTTTTTTTGTCTACTTTAACTGGTGTTTCGCTCTTACTGTCTTGCTGTATTAAGATTGTTGACTCATTTGCCTTTTTTTCAATATCCGTCTTTGCGGTAACTGTAAAAGAGGTCAAAATAACACTGGTGGCGACTAAGCTAACTACGGCTGTTTTTGTTAAATGTTTCATATATTCCCTGTGAACGTCTGTTTTTGTTAACCGTAATACTAACTAAGCCGGGTAAAAATAGACGTAACACAAATTAAGCTGATGTATCAATTTGTATCATGTTTTAACGCAATAATAACATTGCTTTACATTCACAGGAATGGGGGGAAGTGTAACTAAAGAATATTAACGTTAATAGCATACCTTTGTATTTAACTCAGCCCCTTGCTGTAAACCTAGCCATACCAGATCGGTAGCTAGTATGCGCCCTACTTATTAGACAAAGCAAAAGTATGATTTCCCGATAACATTGTCCGTTCCATCATTTTTAAAATTAGCCCCCTAATTAATACGCCGCGAGCATGACACCCAAATCCCTTGCCCATAGGCATGACTAATAATATTGAAAACTTATTAAATAGCATGCCCGATAAAAGTGGGCTATACCTTTGTGTGAGTAAACGAGCAAAATAACACTAGAAGATAATTAGTTATAAATTAGATAGTTACATTGTAATAAAACCGTAACAAAAGTGTCGTAAAATCTAAATATTATCGTAATACATCTGTAATAAATAAAAGTACTTAATGGAGTTTACAATGGATAGCTTGAGTATAAAATGGAAGTTGAGTTTATTAGCTATATTGGCAGGGATAGGTTTTGTAATATTAATTTTTTATAACTATTTAGCCACTTCGACGCTAATGGAGTTCAATAATATTTCTAAAAAAACAGTTCAGCTTGAAGCTGAAATGTTAATGTTGAGGCGCCATGAAAAAGACTTTATCGCCAGAAAAGATCTTAAATACCTTGATAAATTTAAGCAAACATTCAAGGGTGTTACCCAAACAATTGACCAAATAGAACAACAGTTATTGGTTGTAGATATCACTAACCAACAAACAACTGAGCTTAGAAAGCTATTAAACTCTTACCAAAACACGTTTTATCTGCTCGTTAAGCAACAGCAAATAGTAGGCTTACATGCTAAAGATGGTTTGTACGGCTCTTTAAGAAATGAAGTACATCAGATAGAAAGTTTATTGACCAAGCGTGAAAATTCAGCCGGACCTAGTTATCAAGTACATAGCTTAATGCGGACTATGCTCATGCTACGCCGACATGAAAAGGACTTCATGCTAAGACGGGATCTAAAATATGCCGATAAGTTTACTAATCGCTTAACGGTAATGCGTAATAAAATAACGGATAGTGAGATAATTGGAAGTTTCAAATCAGAAACTAAACAAGCTTTAGATAACTATCAACATAAGTTTTTACAACTGGTTCAAGGTGAACAAAAGCTTGGCCTAACTAGTTCTCTAGGCCTCATAGGCGAAATGAGAATTAATATCCACCAAAGTGAAACGCTTTTAAAATCTTTTAATCAATTCGCACAAGAAAATATCGATCAACATATAGCAAAGAAGTCATTGATAGATATCCTTGTCGGTCTCAGTCTAATTATATCCATTATGTTGGCATTAATTACCATTGCCAATGGTATTTCACTACGTATCACTAATTTATCAAAACTGATGACGTTAGTAGCCAGTTCAAAGGATCTTAGTTTACGAGCCCCTATTTCTGGACGTGATGAAATATGCGAAATGGCGACTATTTATAATGAAATGATGGCAGAATTTGAAGCATTGATGTCTGAAGTAAAAGCTTCATCGCTACAGTTAGCCGAGGTATCTAATGACTTAAAAACATCAAGTATACAAACCAGTACAGGCGTCAACCGCCAGTTAAGTGATAGCGAGCAAGTTGTATCAGCCTTAACTCAAGTGAGTGACTCAGTTACGGAAGTTGCTTTTAATGCATCTGAAGCCGCTCAAGCTTCCCTTGCTGCCGAAAAAGCATCAAATAGTGGCCATTTATTGGTTACAGAGAATCGAAAAAGTTTTGAAAAGCTTGTCATTGATATTGAAGCATCAGCGACAATTATTCAGAACTTAAATAAAGAAAGTAACAATATTGAGGCAATGCTTAACGATATTCGCAGTATCGCTGACCAAACAAACTTACTCGCGCTTAATGCAGCGATAGAGGCAGCTAGAGCCGGTGAACAAGGCAGAGGTTTTGCTGTTGTCGCTGATGAAGTGAGAACCCTTGCTCAACGTTCAGCTGCATCTACACAAGAAATAGAACATGTTATTACCCGTCTACAATCACTCGCCGCAGATGCAGTATCAGCGATGAGTTTAGGCAAAAATCAAGCTGAAAACAGCGTAGTAGATACTAAAAATGTAGAATTAGCGTTAATTGACATAAAAAATTACAGCAAAGAAGTAAGCAATATGAACAGCCAAATAGCGACTGCTGCTGAACAACAAGCCGCGGTTGTGCAAGAGGTTAACCGAAATCTAATGTCGATTACTGAGGTAGTAGTAGAAACCTCTAGCCTTACAGGAACGATCTCCGTCTCTAGTGAACAGCTAAATAATTTGTCTCAACAACTTGGGCTGCGAGTAATTAAATTCAAAACACAGTAATCTAAGTTTAATGTGTCAGTCTTAGGTGCTAGGTAACTAGGGGATAGGTCTAGCGGCATAATATTGAAGTTTATTGATCTAACCTTTCCATAGATAGGTTAGATCAAAAAACATTTATAACGATTGCTGCAGTGACAAAAACCTGTTACAGGCTATAGCTAATAAGAATATTGCTCAAAAGCTGCAATGTCTCTTCGTAATCGGCGTTGCTCTTTTATTACTTCAATCTCGCGCCACTTACGTTTTCGCTGTTTAGCTTGACCCTTTTTATCTGGTCTTGTGAGCTCGCTATCATCATCGTCTAATACGTCCGCATCAACCCAATATTCATTATTCATATTACTCTCCAATCAAGCTCTTACCACTAATGTTAAGTGGCAATTTAAGGGAGTAAGATGAAAGTAATATGAAACAAAGATGACACTTTGATGAAAGCGTGAGTTAACTTGAAAATATTGACCAATAGCTTAATTTGAAAAGCTTATGTTAACTTTATTTTCAAGCCCTTTAAAAAGGCTGATAATACTTCATCAGAACAATTTTTATAGTGTTTGTTGTTAACATTTCTAAAGAATGCACTTAACTCATGTTTATCTAAGCTAAGTTCAGCTAATTCAAGAATAGAAATCACGTCTTCTGCTTTTAAAGACAACGCAATTTTTACTTTATTAAAGATCATGTTATTCGTTAATTCTTGCTCATTTTCACGTGCGGGTCCTTCACTTGGGCCACGTTGAGCAGTGATCAAACCATTTAAAAAACTAGCAAATTGTACATCTGCTATCTCTTGATAGGCACTATCATCTTTTTCTTTAAAGAAGTTAGTTAATTGCTCTGCACTAATTTCACATTGGCTTAAAGCAAAAGTAGCTATAATTTTTTCATCAGTTAACTCAAAGATGGTGCTGATGCGGCGAAGGAGGTCATTATTAATCATGGTAAAGCCCAAAGGTTGATTTTTTAAGCAGCATATAAATAACTACTTGAGGAGTATTTCAAAATATTTGCACAGTATAACTGACTCTATGCCTATTAGCGTGTTTTGATTGCAAAAAGGAACCTTACCATAGTGTACAAAAAATTGAGTTAGCCGTTTTTAAAAGCATAAATTGAAATTATTATTAATGAGTATAAGATATTAATACTTTTAATCATTGTTAATAAAGGAAAATCAATGAGTACAATCGATACCTCCATCACACAACTTGAAACTCTCACTATGAAGGCCTATGAACTTGGCCTAGCTTACGCACCCAGATTTGTCTTATCGATTCTGACATTACTGATAGGTTTGTGGATCATCAGTGGTATTAGTAAGTTGGTGCAAGCGTCAATGGAACGCTCTAAGGTTGACCCAACCTTAGTCCCTTTTATGGGTAGCTTAGTTTCTTGGTTACTTAAAGTACTTTTATTTATCTCTGTTGCTTCAATGGTAGGCGTTGCTACTACCTCGTTTATTGCTGTATTAGGTGCCGCTGGTTTAGCTATCGGTTTAGCATTACAAGGTAGCTTAGCGAACTTCGCTGGTGGCGTATTAATTATGATATTCAAGCCCTATAAAGTGGGTGATTTAATTGAATCTCAAGGTCATTTAGGGGTGGTTAAAGAAGTACAAATATTTAATACTATTTTGCTTTCACCGCAATCAAAACGCATTATTATTCCTAATGGTTCAACGTCTAATGGCTCTGTTGTTAACTATACCGTTGAAGGAAAGATTCGTGTCGATTTAACAGTTGGCGTTTCTTATGACGCAGATATTGATAAAACTAAAGCCGTTTTAATGGAAGTTTTGGTTAATAATGACAAAGTCATGCAAGATCCTGCTCCATTTATTGGTCTTTCAGAAATGGCCGATAGCTCAGTTAACTTTGCTGTTCGTCCACATTGTTTACCTGAGCACTACTGGGACGTTTATTTTAGTGTTAATGAAGCAATGAAAAAAGCCCTTGATAAAAATGCGATTGCTATTCCATTCCCACAGCGCGATGTACATTTAATTCAATCATAACCAACAATATATCGTTATACCTTGTTGGCCATAACACGCTAATTTAGGCCAATAAAAACCGCGTCAATGACTACCATTGACGCGGTTTTATTTAAATTAGCTGAACTGTATTGTTTACCTTAAAAGAATTTATTTAGTCGGCCATGGGCTTCTCGGTAAGTTCCCGTTAGATTCAATACCTCTAGAGGAATTACTCTTACGTTGATTATTACTCGGCTTGTTACTATTTAAAGTACTATTGCTAGGTCGAGTACTTTTAGATTCAGCGTATTTAGTGACATAATTTAATTTTGACAGCGGTACTGTTTTTTTCACTGGAAAATCTGTAAATTCTTTGCGCTCAATAATATGTCCCAAACGACTCTCGATAGCACAAAGCTCTCTAAAGTTATCCTTAGACACTAAAGAAATGGCTTCACCTGAGGCACCCGCACGTCCTGTACGGCCAATACGATGAATATAATCATCTACTTGTGCTGGTAAGTCATAGTTAATAACACGCGAAAGTTCACCAATATCAAGACCACGAGCAGCAATGCCAGTCGCAACTAAAAACTGTATTTTTCCTGCTTTAAAATCACCGAGTATTTTCTCACGAACATCTTGAGTTCTACCACCGTGAATACTTTCAGCGGTAATACCACGCTTTTCTAATTGGCTTACTAATTTTGCCGCACCATGCTTAGTTTCAATAAATATTAACGCTTGTTGCCAATCAAGCGCGGTAATTAAATGACTGAGTAATGCTGATTTATTGCTTTTATCAACGGTAACTAACCATTGCTCTATTTTAGGTTTAGAGGCTTTATCTGCACCAATAGAAATTTCAACTGGTCGGTGAATTGTTCTTTTCGCTAAAGCGCGAACTTCATCGGACATAGTGGCAGAAAATAGTAAATTTTGACGATGCTCGGGTAATCGCTCAATTATTTTATTAATGTCATCAATAAAGCCCATATCAAGCATTCTATCCGCTTCATCTAGCACCAACATATCAAGTTCATCAAAGTGTAATACCCTTTGATGTGTCATATCGAGCAAACGTCCTGGTGTTGCCACTAGGATATCAACCCCAAAAATCAATCGTTGCTTTTGTTCTTGTGCATCGACACCGCCGTACATTGCCATAGAGCTAATGTCTAAATATTTTGCATAGGCGCTAATACTTGCTTCAACTTGAACGGCAAGTTCACGGGTAGGTACAAGGATAAGCGCACGAATACGTTTACCTCGTAACTTCTTATTAGTGTCTTTATATCGGCTATTTATTTGCTCTAATAATGGCAAAACGAAACTGGCCGTTTTCCCCGTGCCCGTTTGCGCTGCGGCTATAATATCTTTACCGGATAAAGCCACTGGTATCGCTTTTTGTTGAATAGGCGTAGCCTTGCTATAACCTAAATCAGCAATGGCATTGAGTATTGGAGGTGATAATTTAAGTGTTGAGAAGGACATAAAGTGTCTTAGCCATTTTAATAATCAAACTGCGGGATACTTAGCCGTAGGCGACAAAGCAGAAAGGTGCAGGTGATAGGGAGAATAATGGCTCTAGTATAACAGTTATCTATACCCGTACCACTTGAAGATGCTCGTTTCAGGAAACCTGAGCGAATCATAATCGAGACACATTTATTTTTAATGGTTGTTCCCTTAAAAGTAAATGTAACGACGAGTATGTTTTGCTCAGTTTTCCCCAAGGGCTGGTTTATAAACGCTTTATGCTACGTTATTGATTTCGACAAGGACGCTACACGGATGTAGCTTATTAGAGAATGCAGGAGCATATTCTCCGGAACAACCATTCTCTTCAATCAATGCCTTGCCTAAAGGCGCTTATAATTCCAGCTGAATCCTGCATATTCAGGTGGAACGGGTATATAATGCGTTGAAGCAAGAAGCCGCTTGCTTCCTTTAAAGTATTAACTTAAATAGCTTAGCAGTTATTTATTAGGGCAAGTAAACCCCAGCCAAGCTTGATTCTGTTCCGCATATATTGCAAGCCAAGCATCCATCGCTTGTTGCTCATTTTTATTCTCATCGCTAGATAAGGCTGAAGCTTGAGAGATCATTTCTGTGGTAAAATTAACTCTTTTAATCAACTGATATATACACGGCCATTGGTTTTTTAACCCTGGCCAAACGGCTTTCTTAATCAAGGTTATCTTAGGGTTGCCACAATCATAGAGCATTTCTTGATTTACTCCCCACGCAGGGTCTTGTTCACATGCTTTGTTAAAGTCAGGGAATTCGACAAAGTGCCCCTTAATGCGCACATCAACCCAGTTAGGACTCCAATGTAGTAATACAATAGGTTGATTAGATTCCTTTGCATGAAACAACTTTTGCCAAAGTTGCTCAGCATTGTCTAAACGTTCAATGGTAAAATTAAGATTCAACGATCGGATCAGTGCTGCATCACGATAATTCCATGGTCCGGTGTAATAAATACCTTTTTCGTCATCACGACCATTACTAAATATTTTGGAGCACTTCTTAAGTGCTTGCCAATCGGGTAAACCTGGACAAAGCGCTTCGACATAATCGGGGTACCACCAATCTTCCCGACCAAAAGCAGAATGTCGGCCGAGATCTTCCACATGACCTTGATTAACGGCTTTCATAAAATTTCCATCATCATATGTTTGCCACACTTCTACCTGCACATGGACTAAGCCTTTTTTTAATGCACCTATTTGATTAATTGAATTGATAGCTAAGTATTCGACGGGATAACCAAGTTGTTCTATTTTAGCGCCAACAAGTTTTGATAATAACCTTTGACTAGGCCAATCATTTAGAGGAAAAACAATTGATTTCTCTTTAGTAGCGATAGCTTCTAATGAGAAAACTAGAAATAGTGTTAAAAATAACGATAATACACGCACGGCAAGTACTCTAAAATATCTACAACTTGTTAAGTATAGCGAGAGAGCTGAAATAAAGTAAAAAGATTACCTGTTAGATCTGCTGGATGAGCTCTAAAACAAGCCTGTCAATCAATGAGCAAGGCTACTTAAAACTCAATAGTACTAGCTTAACGTTGCTCTGCCTACAATGACTTTACCTGTCGCAGGATAATAGCGCATTTGCCAATTTTCTTGCCCTTGAGCTGGGTTATCCGTTATATAATTGAAGTAACAGTGGGTACTAGGGTTTGTCGCGTCTTGGGCTGAATACCAATAAACGATATCAGTATCGCCGCCAAAAGGATCATCCACGTGTGCTGTTATTTTAAAGTCGTCATTGAGCAATCCTTGCCAAAGTTCAGCACAAAAGTCCCCTGTTAATTTTTGTCCGTTATCGCCATGAGCACTAGTATTTTTTCCTAAAGGGTAACCCGTAACTGTAGAATCAATATCTCCAGCCCCAAAACAAGCAAGGTTTTTAACATGCCCAGGTACTGATTTAACTATCCAGCAGCTATGATATAAACTTACCGCACTTTCAAATGAGGCAAAGGAAGCAAAGGAAGCATGGGCGACATTATCGTGGGCATCTTGCGATAAATTAATAAAACGAGGTAGCGCGACCACTGATAAAATGCCCAGAATAACGATGACAGTGACTAGCTCAATTAACGTGAAACCTTCGGATTTCATATTTATACCTTATACTAAACATCAAAATTATCGTTTTGCATATTGTATATCACACGCAGATAAAGGCATAGCGGCTGCCATGATTTGATTAGAGTAAATTTGTGTCTTTTTGTAGAAGTTAAATATGGGGAATTGATCTAGATCAACATTTGCGTATATTGTCCCGAGAAGCCAATAAACATACGGTATACTGGCGAAAGTAACAATGAGCACTGCTCAAGATAATTGGATCTATCTACCCCATGAAAAATACAGAAAGTACAATCGAAACGATAAGAATAAAAGACATCTCATTAGGTTATGTTTATGTAATGACACATTCGTTTTTTTCTGATGTAGTAAAAATAGGTTGTACGACTGAAGACCCGCAAGCATATGCTAAATCATTATCAGCAAAAACTATTGGTGAATATAGCGTTGTCTTTTCATTGCAATGTAGCAGTCCATGTAAAGTGAAAAGGCAAATTAAAAATTATTTAAACGCACAAAAATACGTTAATGAGTTTTATCAAGTCTTACCTGAAGTGGCCGAAAAACTGCTAAAAAGAGAAATGTTGAAGATCCCAAGCCTAAATAGCTTTTAAATTGCAACTACTTAAACTTGATATGACGCCGATAAAGAGCTGGTATATGGGTAGCGGTAATTAATGTACCAACTCCCCTGCAAAGTATCGACTTAGTAGTGATTTAACACTGGGTGCTTATTATCAGAGAGACATTAGCTTACATTATAAAGTAGCTATAATACTTATTTTAATGATTCTATTTCAGCAAGCGCTTGAGTAAACTCACTTAACTCTAATTCTAAGCACTCATCGTCACCTTGCCAATTAATACCGACAATAACGCCATCTTCATTTAAGTCTTCCAGCCAAAATTCAAACCAATCAGCAAGTGAAATTTCACAAGGGACATAACCACTCCACTCATCAATGCAATGTTGCTGCGCTAACTGCGAACTTGACCATAAAGGCATCACGTCGGTATTTTCAAAGCTAGGTGAATCAAGTACAACCCAGTCTTCGCTTGTTTTATCTTGTAGTGCCCAAAGAACTTGCGTTGGTTTGGCTTCGGCTAAAAAGGTGTTCAAAATAGTTTTGCTATCAGTCATGCGATGATTGCTCAATGTAGTAATATGAGCGGATTATAACTGAGTTACCATCATAGGTCATGTTATACCCATCCAACTTGAATATGCTAGTTGCATTGGCAACGATAATCTCAGTAATCGCATTAAAGACTATTTATTTAATCACTTAATCGATAGAATTGTCGGCTTTTTCGAACTGAGTTCAATTCATGCTATTTAAAATCAGTTGTTTTTTATTCGCGCTATTTATACTGCCTCTATCCTTCGCGAGTGATGTTAATCAATTTAAACAAGATTTCTCTAGGCAAGTACAAAAACAACTTAAACATTTTAGTATTCCTGGCGGCGCATATGCCATCATACAAAATGATAATATTATTGCGATAGAAAGCTTTGGCCATACCGATAAAGCTAAAACTCAACAAGTAGATCGTAATACCGTCTTTCGTTTAGCGTCGGTATCTAAAACATTCGCTGCTACAGTAACCACTATGCTAGCGCAAGAGCAGCAATTAAACCTGTCCGACCCTATTACTAAATTTGTGCCGCATTTTTCCTTAGCCACTGATGGCGCAGCACAAAAAATACAACTTAAACATTTATTAAGTCATTCAAGTGGTTTAATGCCAAATGCCTATGACAATCTTCTTCATGAAAATTGGTCTTTGGATAAGATAATAAGGCGCTTTGACCGCATTACCCCAGTCTGTCAACCGGAAAAATGTTATGGCTATCAGAATATTGCCTATGCCCTGTTGCAGCCGGCTATTGAAGCGAGCCAAAGTAAAAGTTATGCGAATTTATTACAAGAACGTCTTTTTACGCCACTTAATATGACAAACGCTTCCGTTGGTATTGATGTTTACCAACAACAAGGGAATACAGCTAAGCCCCATATTCTCAGGAAACGAATTAAGACAGGAAAAAAAGATGGCCAAGGTAGAGATATAAAGAAATATATTTGGCGTAAAGTAAAAGTAGATCCTGATTTTTACAAAGTAGCTCCTGCTGCTGGGGTTAATGCGAGTATTAGTGATCTGGCAAAATGGTTGATTGCTAACTTAGGATACAAGCCAGAGGTATTATCACCATGGCTATTAAGTGAATTAACAACACCAAGAATTAGAACAAAAAAAGATTTACGCCGACGCTTTTGGCGTGATCATCTTACTGATGCTCACTATGGCTATGGCTGGAGAATTTATCAATTTAACGGTTATCCCATTATTTATCATTCAGGTTGGGTTGCTGGATTTCGTGCCGACATTGGCTACTCTCCGGATTTAGATATCGGCTTTGCTATCGTTATTAACGCTGAGTCTAATGTTATCAATAAAATATCAAGTCAATTTTGGTTACAAGCGAGCAGTGTATTTAATAATTCAGTAAGCAGCAAAATTAAAAGTTAACTTTCAACTACTGGCATAGTTTTAAAAACAGCCTCAGCAGCGGTATATATTTCGAACAAAAAGAACAAGTCGCACCTTAATGCCTGTAGTATGAAAAATAAAATTTATTGAGAATAAGACAACCAAGCTAGGAGCTAAGTCCTAGCTTGGTTGCCTCTGCAGATAATCCCCTAATACAAAAACACATTTTCGTTACTTTTTGTTACATCTGGAAGTAAACCATTGTTCACTTTCAAGCGACAATTACAGTAATAAAAATAACTACACTTATAAATTTTCTTTATGTCCTTGATAAAAAATAGTAAAAAATTGACGAATGCCCTATTACTACTTTCACTTACTGTCCTAGCATTTACTGCTGCGGCAGAAACACCTGAAAGAAAACGTTTCCAATTAACCCATAACAAAGCAGTGATCAAAGTTGATGGCCGCATGGATGAAGCTGTTTGGAAAACAGCAACAAAGATGGAATTAAAATATGAGAAAAGCCCTGGTGATGGCACGCCATCACCAGTAAAAACTGAAGTATTCTTTTATGAAAATGGTAGCTCCTTCAATGTTGCCTTTATTGCCTATGATCCTAACCCTGAAAAAATTAGGGCATCATTAAGAGACCGCGATAGTTTATGGGCAGATGATAACGTTGCTATAATTATTGATACCTTTAATGATGAACGCAGTGGTTATGAGTTTTTTGTTAATCCATTAGGTGCGCAAGCTGATGTGCGTATGGACGATACCGATGGCTGGGATGAAGATAGCTCTTGGGACGCCATTTGGGATAGTGCCGGACAAATTACTGATTTTGGTTATGTTGTTGAAATGAGCATTCCTTTTAGTGCGCTGCGCTTTCCTGAGTCAGATGAGAAGTTGGTTTGGAATATCACTGGCTGGAGAAACTACCCTCGTGATGTGAAAATTCAAATGGCAACAAATGTATTTGATAGAGATATAAAATGTAACTTGTGCCAATTCCACCAACTCATTGGTTTTGAAGAAATCAGTCCAGGCAAAAACTTTCAATTAACCCCTACACTTACGGTTTCCAAAAAAGATGAAAAACCTGACTTACCAGGTGAATGGGAGAATGGTGATATTGAAGTAGACCCTGGTTTAGATGTACGTTGGGGACTAACACAAGACATAGTATTAAATGCTACGTTAAACCCCGATTTTTCACAAGTAGAAGCTGATGCCGGCCAACTTGACGTCAACAATACTTACTCTTTATTTTATCCTGAAAAAAGACCATTTTTCTTAGATGGTGCCTCATATTTTGATACAACAAATTTTAACTTTGTCCATACCCGTAATATTGCCGACCCCGATGCTGGTTTAAAACTAACAGGAAAAACGGACCAACATAGCTATGGCATAATGTTAGCCAATGACAATAACACTTCTTTTTTAATGCCTGGAAACCAAGGGTCTGATATTGCAACCTTAGATGAGAAGTCTAATGTCGCAGTTGGCCGCTATAAAATGGATGTTGGCGAACGTAATAATGTTGGTGTTTTAATGACTCATCGTCAGTCTGAAAACTACCATAACACCCTTGCCTCGCTTGATGGTACTTATTGGCTTAGCCAAAATGATAGCATTCAATATCAAATTGCCCAGTCTGACACTAAAAATACAGCTGACGTGATGGAGGAGTTTGAGGTAACAGAAAAGCAAAGAGATACCGCGTTAAGTGTCGACTATTCACGAAACACCCGTGATTATAATTTGAGAGCTGGTTACACAAATATTGGTGAAGACTTTAGGGCTGATTTAGGCTTTCAATCTAGAAGTAACATTGAGCGATTTGTTTTAGGTGGTCGCCGTACTTATTACGGTGAAAGTGATGATATCTTAACACAATGGGGTTACTTTGGTGATTGGGATAAAACTTACGACCAAGACGGTAAGGTACTTGAAGAAGAATACGAAATACACGGTAACTTACAAGGACAAAAGCAGTTTTATACTAATTTTGGCGTTGTTCATCGTGATAGATTATATGAAGAACAATACTTTAAAGAAACACAATTCAAAACCTACATTGAAATAAGACCTATCGCTAGTATCAATATGGGCAGCTTTATAAAGGTTGGTAAACAAATTGATTTTGCCAATGCACAGTTAGGTGATGTGGTTTATGTAGAAGCCTTTACCGAATGGGATGTTAATCGTCACATCAATGCGAGTATTAATTATAACTACTCACACTTAGATGTTGATGATGGTCGACTATTTACTGCTCATCAATCAGACATACGGTTGAGTTACCAGTTTAGTATGCGCAGTAAGTTAAAGTTTGTATTGCAATACACTGATATAAAAAGAGATGTCGACTTATATACCGAAGATGACATTGACGACCTGCCTGACGAGCAAGATAAATTTTTCTCAACTCAGTTACTTTATTCTTATAAAATTAACCCGCAGACCTTATTTTTCTTAGGTTATTCAGACGGTGGTTATCAAGATGATAGTCTAGAGCAACTAACCCGAGATCAACGTTCTATATTCACTAAGTTTAGTTATGCTTGGCAAATGTAATTACTGTACTTTTCTCATGCTTTAGTTAGTACTTTAATTTAAGTAAAAATAACAAAGCGATGATCATCATCGCTTTGTTATTACCTTCACTGAGTTATCCAACAAGACTGTTGATGTCAGACAGCGTATGTTGATAGTCAGCATAATCAATAGATATTTGATGGCGAAAGCCATTTACTTCCAGAACTAACGATGGGAAACCTTGTTGACTTAACTTTCTTGCCAAGTTTATTTGTCTTGCCAACTCATTTTCAGTTTCTTGTGAGCTGATATCAACAATGAACCTTTCTACATCTAAAGTCAGTAATTCTTGTGCGCTTAATTCTTTTGCCAAATCAATTAGCATATCAAGATCAGAAGGATTTAACGCACGTAAATAATAACCTTGCTGAATTGCCTCTATCATAGGTTGCTGACAAGCTTGCTTATGCGCAGAAATTACAGCACGACAGGCATTATAAGTTGAACGCCTTGGGGTATTATCACGCCAAAAATCATAATTAAAATGAGTGCCTAGCTTTTTCTCAATCGTACGCCAATGATTTTCTATCATCTGCTGTTGGGCTACTGGCATTGGACTATTTGAATCAGCAGCTAAACCACCGGCAACATACTCTACAACAATTGAGCTGGGTAATTTTTTTTGTAATAGCTCCCAAATAGGACGGTAGCCCCAACACCAACTGCACATAGGATCGTGAATATAATATAATGTGTCACTCATAATGCTTATCCTCCATTTTATCTAGCCTAATATTACCCCGTTATAGCTATAAATGCTGTAATACCATTTTCATTAAGTTTGTGACCTTTTTCTGTGTAGAGAAGAAATCAGAGCAACACAGAGATAACGAATTAATGAGAAAAGTGGACACTTTAGCCATACTTTCATGACATTGTTCTTTCTATAATAGCTTTACACTATCACTCTTCAAACGGATTGTTTACTTGTTAAAAGCTATTAATATGGTCCTATTATCGGCCACTTTCCTACTTTCTAGTTCAATAGTTAGTGCATCGTTGATTACTAATGGAAGTTTTGAAGAGCTACTATTCATTGATAATTCCAAATCTCAAGGTCTTGTGCATAAAACAAATTTACAGGGCTTTGAAAACAAAAGTAAGGCTTGGGAAGTTTTTTATTCACTGCCCGGCTGGATAACTACCGCGGGTAACGGTATCGAGTTACAAAAAAACATAGTCACTAAATCTGCAGAGGGTCGACAACACGTTGAACTTGACTCTCATCCCAGAGGTGCATCAAATACCGTTATGACTCAAACGCTTGACTCACTCACAGTTGGTGCAAGTTACTTATTAGAGTTTTCTTACAAGCCGCGCACTAATCAGATCAACGACAATGGCATTAATGTTTTTTGGTATGACGCAGCAACAGATTTCAATTTTGATATGAATGCAGATTATGCAGTTGATGGCCAAAGAATGGATAATCCAACCTGGTCTGTACAATCAATTATATTAACAGCACAGTCTGACACTATGGATTTAAGCTTTGGTGCCTTTGGTAAACAAAATTCGCTAGGGGGCTTAATTGATAACGTCTCGTTAGTACAAGTAAGTGCTGGTCTTGTCGCTAAAGTCCCTGAACCATCTATGTTGGTATTGTCATTACTTGGCTTTGCCGCATTAATTCGCCGTCAGCAAAAAAATCAAATAAAACAGCTAAATTTTCATTATCTTCAAAAATAGTCCTTATTCAACTTTCTCAGCCAGCCCCCCTCTTTTTTAAGAGTGGTTGAGAAAGTTCCCAATTAAGTTCCAATGAATAACTAACGCCTAACAAACGCTTAAAAAACTAGTGATCCGTAAAAAAAATAGCCTTAATTTCACTAAAACCGTTAAGCTTTAATTGTTCAGCTTTTTGTTCCAATTCACTATGATCTTTACATCCTGTTGCTAAAGCATATAAGCAAGACAGCATAAACAATACTAATTCATCTTGTTCATCGCCCTTCGTTTCTCGTTTACTCACTTTATCTAAATGATTGAGCTGCTTAATCACACTAGCATCTATATGCCATAAAGATAACATCAAGCTTGATGCTGCATAGACACTAATGTTCATTAACTCATGAGTATGATGATTAAGTGAATTTAAATCATCAATACCGCGGAGTGAATGCAGCATAACTTGATGCTTAAGTGCGTCTTTATGACACAGTAATAATAGGCCTAACAATCCAAAAACGAGTACTTGTTCAATCAAATCATTATCAAGCTTAATATCAATACCAGCCAATCTACGCATCTGTTTAAAAAAACTTGGCGCGGTTAAAAATACACTAGTACATTGCTCAATGACACTCAAGTCAACATGAGTCGCAAGCGCATCTTTAACAGAATAAATAACGGCTAAATTCACTACAGTGTTAACACCTAAACTTCTGCTAATAGCTTCCTCGATATTATTCGGTGTTTTGCCATAAATGGCTTTACTTGCAAGTCCCATCAAGCGTCCGGTGAAAACAGGATCTTTAGCGACTATTTCGATAACCCGTTGCAGATCAAAACTGTTTTGATCTTTTTCCTCTATTAGCTGTTGGCAACTATCAGGTAAAGGCGGCATGCTTTTCGCGATACCACTTAAATTTTGTTGATTGTTTTTATCATTACCAAACTGAGATAACTCACGAAATTGAGATGGGCTTATACCAAATTTATGACGAAAAGCACGCTCAAATGTAGCTCGTTCGGAGTAACCTAACTTCAGCACTAAATTATCTATGCTTATATTTAGCGTAAGTAAATCGTGTACGCACAATTCATTCAAATATTTTTGTTGAATAAGTTTAAAGGAGGTGTCTTCTTGACTGAGTTTACGCCGAAAAGAGGTCATGCTCATCGCTAACTCACCGGCACATTGCTCAATAGTAAGCTTTGCTGGCACAGCACTTTTGATGAGCTGAGCATTAACAGCTTCGGTTAATAAAATATTTTTATTCATAGTGTTAGGGTAGTTTATTGATTAAATACGGCTTAAACGATCATTTGGTCACAGTGTCATGAGTTAATTATTGCATTTGATGTAATCACATGACTTTCTTAATAATAAATCATATCTGCAAAATAAAATACTTTGTAATACGAATACTTACCACTAAAGGTAATCAAAGTTCGAAAAAGCGTAAACAATAGAAGCAGTCATTAATTGAAAATACCCATAGTGCTTATGGTGAATAGATAAGAATAACTGAACGATAAAGGAAGATGATGGTGAGGATATTTAACGGTGAAATAAAGTCGTTACCCCTGATAACGACCTAAAATACATGAACCGTTGCTGGTTGCTAATTATTCAAAAGTGGTAAATATGTACTTTCCTGATTTTGATTATTTTTAATATCTTTTAGTTGATAAAAAGAGCCTATAAATAAAAACAAATAACCAAATAACTCTAAACCTTCCTGAATAATTGTTTTATAGATATGATGGTAATCTTCATTCATGACTTCTTTCCATAATGTGCCTGAGCCAAATAACCGGCTAAAGATCATAATAATCACTAAGCCAATAAGAATATTAAAGTATGCTTTGCTTTGACTAAATGAGCGTACAGAACTAAGTAAAAACTCATCATTTTTTATGCTGTATATTATCACCGAAATAGCTAATAGTATGGTTGGATAGAACCAAAAACCATGAACTATCATATCAAAATAATAATCTAGCTCTCGCAAAAACATACAGCCAAAAAATCCCGCGACTAAGATAAAAAACGTTCGTGATTCTTCCTCTTTGTATGCTGACCAAGAAAAAATAGCCACACTAGCGAGTAATAACAATTGTTGAAATACTTCGGTAAGAGATTGCTCCGATAGATTATTTTCTAAGAAGAAATAATCTATATTAATTATTGTGATAACACCTGCAGATAATAAAGATATTAAGATAAAAGGTAATACTAATTCTTTAAATAATAAAAACACAAAAAACTCCGTTGACGATAACTTAAAACTAAAATTGAGAAATGTTACTTAACCTGAACCCTGGATAATGAGAGTTTTATATATAAGTAAAACAACAACTTAAACCATTTAAAATAAACTTTACAAAATTAAGTAGCGAAATACTTCATCAATGTTTCAATTTATTCGATTATCAAGGCAGAACGTTTATGAATAACTGGTTATTTATCGACGTTTTAACGCTTAGAATCGGATAGAAGGGAATGTTGAACAAGTGCTGCTTATCCATAGTTCAAATTACTTAGCTAAAGCGGCTAACTCTAAAGTAACGTGTTCTATACCCTGCTTAGCAATTTTTTTATTTAACTCTGCTTGTTTGGTGCTTAATAACGAGATGCCTTCTACCGTAAGATCAAATGCTTTCCACTGTTTTGTTTTTTTATTCTGTCTCATTTGAAAAACAATATTAATAGTAGGAGCGCCTTGCTCAATAATTTTAGTTTTAATACCAATAATTCTTTTACCTTTAGTAGGCTTTTCTGATTCAAAAACAACTTCTTGATTCTTATATTTAGATAAAGCAATAGAGTAGGTTCTTACTAAATAATGTCGCATAGCTTCAACAAATTCAGCACGTTGCTCTTTTGATATTTTCTTTAAATGTTTACCTAAAATACGGTATGAAGCATAGCGATAGTCTATTGATGGCATTAACTCCTCTTCAACAATGTCGCGAATCAAATGTGGAAACTTACTAATTGCTTGTTGGTTTGCTGATAGTCGCGAAAACAAGTTAGTACCAGCCGTTTTTAATACAACATAAGGTGAGGTTATCTCTGATGCAACGTCTGAAGAAGCAGTTGTATTAGTGGTTTTTGAGCCCGAATAAGGTATTGCTGATGCAACCGAAAGCGTCGAGATTAAAACCAAGGTCAATATAGTTTTTACTACGAATACTCGCATGGTGGGGATCCTTAAATAGTTAAATGGTATTGCGAATTTTCCTTAAAGCATACCGACCGAGCGGTTTGCCTTTCAATAACGAGAGAATAGCACCGACCGAGCGGTTTGTGAAATAAATTCTAAAGAATAAAAAAGTTTACAAAAGTGTAAATAGGAATAAGGGGATTAAAATAAAGCAGGGGGAATTAAACGCATCATTGGCAAAAAAGTCAGCGTTTATTTTTTCAAAGCTCGAATATAAAGACATAGTTCAGCGATTACTTGTTGAAATAGTAGCTTATTACGAGAACTTTTGCTCAAGCTAGTAGCACCATTTAATGTCGCAACGATAAAATAACCTACTTGGCTAAATGCTAATTCTGCACGCAAGTCATCACTGATTTTTTCAAGCGCTTCAACAATTAACTGATTTACTTGTTCTTGCATAGATAAAATGCGTAACCGGAAACCTTCATCAACATTTGCCATTTCTTCACAAAGATTATTAAGCGGACAACCGCAAACAACTTCGCTGCATGACATTTGCTCAGTCATTGCAGTTAAAAATTCACATAAACCTTCAATCGGGTCTTCAACCGACAAAGGAGACTGCCACACACCAAGAAACATTGGAGTATAAACCTCTTCAAATACGGCGTATCCCAGTTCCATTTTACTTATAAAGTGGTGATAAAGCGCACCTTTGGATATTTCACAGCGGTTGAGGATAACTGACAAACTCGTCGCTTTAAAACCATGCTGATGAATTTCATCGGCTGCGACGGTTAAAATATTTTGGCGGGTTTGCTCTGCATCACTCATGGTACTACTCAATTATTTAATTGATTAAACGATTTAATCAATTAAATAATAACCAACCGCTCGGTATGTTGCAAGCTTTGCCTTAATACTCAGTCTTCAAGCTTGTGATCATTCCAATATATAACTAGAACGTTTCTAATGAAGCTGGATCGGTTTTATAAATAGTTATAGAGCGGAGAGTCACACCGGATGCTTGATGTACGGATATTTTCTTTGTTATTGTTATTGTTAAAAATAGCGTCAGTAAATGAGATTGACCTCTATTTTCACTGTTACCATAAAAGAGACATTAGCTTATTCAGATTTTGTGCAGGTTGGATTAGATTTTGTATCGATAGCCTTGCTGTTTGTTTTTCCTGCTTGGCGTCGCGGTGGCGACCACACCCAAGGGGCGACGTACCGCCGCGCCTCCCCTTGGAACCCCTGCGACGCCCTACTCAGCAGAACATTAATCACCAACTAGCAGTAAACCTCGATTCCTGCCGATTTATCGTCCATGAACAACGGCAGCCCTCGACGTCCTGTCTCGGGTCGAGCTCTACCTTTGCTAGTTGGAGATTGAATTACTGAGATGGGAATAAATGATTTTGGCCACTGCTCAGATTAATTCCAAACAAAGAGCTTTTGACTCGTTAGAGATGACAATATATCAACATGCGCCCAATCTGCTTCTTCAAACGCCGGAGTGAAGCACAATATTTACGTATTCCCATCAGGGATGATGGCAAAGGCAATGTGGCACATGACGGTACAGGATGTACCTTATTAGACAATGCAGGAGCATATTGTCCTGATGTTCCTTCATTGCTGTTACGTCGAAGATTTTGTGCTGAATGTAGGATCACGTTTGATGTAGCAGCGCCGGGGGGATTCCAAAGGGGTCTCGGCGTTTAGCCCCCTTTGGGTGTCGTCGCCACCGCGACAAACCTATTAAACTTACTCAGGCCCTTTATTCAAAATTTAAAGTTCACTTTTACCACATTGGAGACATTAGCTATTACCGCTAATTGGACGGTTGGATTAGATTTTGTATTGAATACTAACCATAGTTTCTTGTTGTGTTTATTACTATGCAAGCCTCACTAATTCATATGTTGGATGCTGATAATCAAGAATAAAACAAGAACAACCTAAATCGGCACAATAGTCTTTAACTTCAGAGAACCTCTCCGATGGAAATTTCCACCCAAGAACGACTGCTTTTATAGAACTTTTTATAGAACTTTTTATAGAGACTAAGGTATCTTGCTTACTTTCAGAATACATTAACCATCTAAATTCTTTTTCTCCAACCCAATCAATACTTTTTTTAAAATACTGTGATTTCAACATTTGATTTGCATTGATTATTTCAAATAATCTATTTTCAGGGGATGGGATTCCTTTACCATACTCTATGTCTACACCACCGCCTATGATAGAAAGCCAATCTATATATTCTACTTTATCAGCAATAATATGTTCTAAGTCACCTGCTTGTGATTCTATTTCCTTATGTAAATTATCTTTATCTAGAATTACGCAAAAACCTTTTGAATTATCACCATATTGAGCCCACATCCTAGGTCTACCATATGCTTTTGTTTCTATAGCATCAATACTAGTTTTATCTCCTTCAAGATGTTCACTTGTACAAAATACCCTCAAACGACTACCTACGCTTTTTTTTAGTTCTTCTGCTTTCAAAAAATATTGAATATTAGAGTCATGCCCATAGCCTAAAGTTTCAACCCAACCTAGAGAGTTTTCACGAGGATCATTTAACCCCGATACTGGGCCAAATCTAACTTTTTTCTTCTTTAATATTTTTTCTAAGTGCTCAAGACGAGAATAATGAGCCACATTTCCAATATCTTCGATCATTTATATGCCACTCATTGAAGAAACCAAAATAAATATAACAGCCTGCTGTAAGGCTGAAACCTTGTCCAAACATTGGTTTTTGCGCTATTTCAGAATATTTGAGTAAATAGAATATAGATAATAACTTAAAGAATCAAACCATTAGGATATTGATTAGTTTAATGAAAACATGAAGACAGGGCTTTTCCTTCTTTTATGTTATTAGCACTTAAACATTAGAAAATATATGGCATAACATTTATTGCTAATGTCTCCAAAGCACTTAGTAGCCATTTTAAAGAGCTTAGCAAGTGCTAACTAGCATCACACTGCTCTGCCAACTTATTATCTTGAATAAACGACGGTTTGATTAGCCCTGTTTGAGCCATCGAGCAATTATCTCCGTAAACTGAACAGTAACAAAGCAATACGCCGATGCGACCTAGGTTTTCTCTAAATTTCTTTGGCTCAAACTTAGCATCTTGTGCCGATATTTTTAACAAGGATACTCTATCGCCGGGTGGTAAAAATTGCCCAAGACTAACACCTGAGTCTTGATACGGAAGCAGCCCCTCTGCCATCAAGCCCTCTTTAATAGTTACCCAGATGGCATGTTCTTTCTTCGGATATACTAACTTGCCATCAAAGAAGGTATAGAAACCGCTAATCACTGCAGGACCCAAGCCAGTGCTCTCGATGCCCATATTAAAATGATACTTGCCCATATCGTAGTCATTAAAGGTTTCTACATGGGGTAATACCGACAAACGATTGTGTTTTCTATTTTCAATGCCTTCCCAAGTGGCAAGTAGAATTGCTGAAAAGGCTAAAGCCGCCGCCCCATGAGAACGTATAAACTTATAAAAATTACTTAACACTACCTTGTGACTCCAAAACTAAGAACTTGTTTATTTTGATACTTTTATACCCGTTACCAATCAAGATGCAGGTTTCAGAGTGCTTGAGAAATTTCAATTCAAGGCGCTGTGATGAAACAATGGTTATTCCATTATGAATCACAGCAACGATGAAGTGATGTTGCTCAAGCCCTTCTATGATGGGCTTAAAATGACTTTATACTGCGTTAAATAATCAAAGCATAGAATGACTATGCTTAAATTATTATCCTTGGCTAAAGTCATTTTAATTCCCACTGAAATCCTGCACTTTGAATGGTAACGGGTATATAACACTAGCAATTAAAGAGTATTATCTCGCCATAACAGCATATTGTTAGTATCAATTATTATTAGTTCGATTATTCCTAATAAGCTCAATTAAAGCTATAGCCAATAACTAAAATATTTAAGTTAATGGCTATTATTCAATGTTATAACGCTAAGGTATTACGGTAGCTAGGTTGAAAAATGGTTCAATTAAGTAAAATTAAAAGATCGACTTAAAAGAGTTGTTTTGCACAATATTGTTCAATCTTTTTGCCAAGTCATCTTGCATTACATCAAAAAGAAAGTTACCCATGCTAATACGTTTTACGCCAATTGATTTCAAGCTATCGAAATCAGGTAGCTCAGGCATACACATAACATTAATCGGTAATGTTGTGCTGTTCACTATCTCTGCAATGGCTTCAACGTCTACAATACAAGGTACAAATAAACTATCCGCGCCAGCAGCTTGATATAATTTGCAGCGCTTTTGCGTTTCTTCTATCGCGTCTTCTACGCCAAGTAAAAAAGTGTCCGTTCTGACATTAATAAACACAGTATTATTATCTTTAGCTAATTGTGTGGTGAGCGCAGAAAGGTACTCAGCAAAACTATTTTCATGCATTAATACCCGCTCTTCGCTAGTTTTATTGACTTTACTGTCTTCGATATTAATACCAACAACACCGACTTGAGCTAACGCTTTTATATAAGCCGCTGTTACTTGTGCATCATCACTAAAACCCGCCTCAATATCCACACTTAAAGGCAGCTCACTACATGCTGCAATACGCTTAACAATATAAAGTAATTCATCAAATGGCATATGCTCACCATCAGCATAACCAAGCATACTAGCAATAGCTGCACTTGATGTACCAATAGCACTAAATCCAAGTGTTTCAGCCGTTTTCGCACTGGCAACATCCCAAACATTACAAAGTAATAATGGCGTAGTGTCTTGATGTAATAAAGTAAATAGTGATGGTTGCATTGTTTTATCTCTTTAGGTTTAGCTAGGAAGATAGCCGTTATTTTTGTGGTATTAAGTGTGCCTTTTGCTCACGGTAAAAACCAACGATAAAAATCGACTACAATTATAAGCTGTGCTTATAATATGGTTTTCGCCCCTTTAGTATTATTCAAAGTAATCATGATAAAGAAAGCATTAAAAAATATTAATTTATTACATACTTTTGAGTGTGCCGCTCGGCACCAAAGTTATAGTAAAGCTGCGACCGAATTATGTATTTCACAAGCAGCTGTTAGTCAACAGATGCGCCAATTGGAAGATAACCTAAGAAAGCAGTTATTTTTGCGTAAAGGCAAAGGTATGTTGTTAACCCAGCAAGGTAAAACATTACTGTTAGGCACCCAGCAAGCTTTTAACTTGCTAGAAAAAAGCATTAATAAAATTACTGTTGAAGAAGTCTCTGGCAGCTTAACCATTAGCTCCACTCAGGCTTTCACTACCTTATGGTTGATGCCAAAACTAAGCGAATTTTCAACGCTGTACCCCAATATAAATATTCGCGTTATGTCATCACCGCAGTTTGAAGACCTCAAAGAGCAGCACATTGACCTAGCGATTCGTTTTGGCCCTAGTGTTAAAGACAATACTGATTCATCGCTAAATTGCGAATATTTTGGCGAAGATGCTGTTTATCCAGTGTGCTCTGCAGCACTGGCTAAAAAAATGAATTTTAAAGCACCTAAGGATCTACTCAATACCTGGCTGGTTAGTTTAGAAAACCCTGGCTGCTACGATTGGCCGTCTTGGTTTGAACATGCTAATTATCAAGGTTATCAAGATCATCAGCAGTGGACTGAGGTACACAGCACTGACATGGCATTAAACGCCGTATTAAATAACCACGGTTTTACTTTAGCTGCCCGATATTTAATTATTGAACAACTCAAGTCTGGGCAACTGGTTATGCCCATAAATATACCGCATCCTAATGTAGTAAAGCGTTACTTTGTTTATGATGAGCACTCCCCCAAAATAGCGCGTTTAAATGTTTTTACCCATTGGTTAAAGAAAGAGATGGATTCGAGCAATGAATAAAAACTAGAGGAAGTCTTGAGGTAAAGGTCACTATTTTGCCATTCAATACTCAATTTCCTCACTAGATTTTGAAGCTTATAACGTTTATATTACCCTTTTAAAAACTGGTACGATGAGATCGTTTATTCATTAAAACCAGTAAAACACAATGCATTAAATCAAATGATAAGAAGTGATAATAAATGAATATACTGTTTAAAAAGTCTTGGTTTTTTCGCCTTATAATGAATATTTGGCCGCCATTGTTTTTTGCTGGCATTCGCATCACTGCTTTATCAAGCGACTTTAAAACAGCCCGTGTGCAATTAACATTACGTCCATGGAATAAGAATGCCGTTGGTAGTCATTTCGGTGGTTCATTATTTGCCATGACTGACCCCTTTTATATGTTAATGATACTTGCTCAATTAGGAAACGATTACGTGGTATGGGATAAAGCCGCTGACATTGATTTTATAAAACCAGGCAAAGGTAAAGTCTTTGCTGATTTTTATGTTAATCAACAACTTATTGACGATATTATTGCTAAAACAGCGAATGGTGAAAAGTACTTACCTCAAATTCCCGTGTATATAAAAGACGAACAAGGGGATTTAGTCGCGACATTGAATCGCACCCTTTATATTCGTCGAAAAAAGCCTAAAGGTGCTGGAAAGTAAGATGAATTTGACTAGGTAACTTAGGCGTTATAACTTTGGTAATATGAATTCACTTAACTATAAAATTAATCAACTAGCTACTCTGTTTATTTAAGCAAAAAAAATCCAGCAATAAGTTGCTGGATTTAAAAACAATAACTTAATGTTACTTAAACATTCAACATAATATGTTGGTGTACTCTTACAATAATGTCGTCACTTTCTTTTTTCCAATCCACTTTATCAGAAAAACCTTTCACTGCCGCAATTGCTTGATTAACAAACTTTCCATAATTATGATGTGTTTCATCACTCTTATCAGCAAAAAATACAAAACGTAAGGTGTCGACTAACTTATCCGCTTCCCAATGCACACAAGATCTCATCTCCGCATTATTTGGGTTAACCCCGATAGATATTAGCTCACCTGAAATAACTGACGCTTCACTTTCATCGTAACGAACAAATGGCGATATACCATTAGCAATCAATGCTGCTTGATCAATTTGATTAGTCTTGCAGGATTCATTAAAGGCACTTTCAATTTTTTGATAAAGCTGAGTAAATGGTTGTTCTGATAGATAATCAATATCAGCACCTTTTAATAAGCGACGCGCCATAGGGATACTCGCAACGACATAAGTAATCGAGGTATGATCGTCGCTAATGCTCTGATTTTGGCTTTCATAGCGGTCAGCTATTTCTCTAAAGGTATGACTAATTGTATTAGTGCCACCTTTTTCTTTAGCGAAAACATCAAACGTTAAATGCTGATGATCGCGTAATTTAATCTCGTTTTCAGCTAAGCCAATAGTTTTTGAAATTTCTTTAACTGCTTGATAAACCTTATTATGGAACTTACCTGAGTTAACTCTTAGCTCTTGGCCAGTAGCTAAAAATAATATTTTTATTTTTCTAGCGCGAATAGCACCATCAAAATAGCCTTTAAAAGTACTATTATGTTCCGGACAATAGAAGAAAAATGATTGCTGCTCAGTATGTAATACCTGCTGCTCGCCACTATAACGCACTCTAACAAGTCGGTTGTTGGCAACAAAATTTACGTGCGAAAGACCATGTTCTTCTACTATTTCAAATACTTTATGAGATAACGCTTGATAGAATTTTTGATAAGGCTTCTCAGCTGTTTCATCAACGCTACCACACACTAAACTTATTAATTTATCCGTTAAAGGGATTTCCGCTAATATATACTGATTATCACGTGCGTCACTCGGCAGGTATACACGTTCTTTATTTCTGTGTTTATTTAATATTGATGAAGTTCGTCTCATATTCCTTTATACCTTTTAATAATAATGCATTAGTCAAAATAGATTTATTATTTATAACATAAAATATCACCATAATTCACACTTTTAACGCTCATTATTAGACATTTTCTAAAGGCTATATACCCAGCTTTATTTCCTAAGAATATGCATGCATCAATGCAATATATTTATTGGCCCATATAACAACTTAAGGCACTACCTAATTTTATTTCTTGGTTTATTTTGAATGCCGCCACGCACCGAGCTTTTAGGCACGGCTTGTTTCTGACTTGATGCATAATGCTTACTTGGTTGATGAGTACTTTTCCTCGTTGTTGTAGCACTTACTGACCTTGACTTTGGCTTTGCTACGTTAGCCTTATAAGACTTCACTCCATAGCCATTGTTATATTTACTATGTACCTGCTTTTTTGTTGACTTATTCGTTGACTTAACGACCTTATTATTCCTCGATTGACTATATGCTTTATTTTTTTTATGTGGGCTGGCCTTTAATTTATTACTAAAATTTTGATGGCTATTAACTTGCCTAGCGCTGCTAAAAACCTGCATTTTATGGCTACTCCCCGAAACAAAATTACTATTTCTACGGTGCACCTTTGGATTACTGTGAATTATAGCGCCATAATATTTCTGCTTTAGTCGACCGTTGTTATAAGAAACTCCGCGTCTATGTTTTGGCTGGTGATTCCAACGCTTTGCCTGATGACTTATTACTATTTTATTTCTCGGGTGGTAACCATGACGAGTAGAGTGATTAACAATGACATAACGCTTATGCCAATGAAAAGCACTAAAGTAAAAGTGACTACTTATATGTACGCCATGCCCCCAATAAAAATGACTATAATTAACAGGGTAATGATGAGGACGATGCCAATATACCGGAGGGTAATTTGCCCAATACCACTGTCCATATACGAGTCGCGTATCATAATAAGGTACGTAAATTATTTCAGGTTGTGCTGGTTCAATGATAATGTTCTTCTGCTCTCTTATCACATCAACATTATCCATGGCTGCCAAACTACCCGCCTGCTCAGCCTGCTGCCTTAATGTTTGAATGCTGGCTAATACCCTCGCTTCATTCAGTAAAAAAGCATCACCGAGCTTTTGCATCCAACTAAGATCGTCGCTTAATTTGGCCATCACTTGAGGAAACGCTAACAATGCTTGTATACTCGGATCCCAACCCTTCTTTTGTGCTTTACTCTCCCGTTGTTCATTGCTTGCTGTCGGCTGTTTTTTGATCCAACGTTCAGCTTCAATCACCTCTATTGGATAAGTTGCTGCAATTAAAATATGTGTGAGTAAGGTGTCTGGGTATAAAGCTATAGGAGCAAGGGTTTGAGCGAGTTCAGCCTCAGAAAGCACCTCTTTTTCATCTTCTTGTGAGGCAGATAAGGCGGTGCTTGATATGCAAGTAGTAAATGCAAAAAGTAGCCATAACATTGATTTGTACTTTATTAAAAGCGAGGGGAAAATGTTCATAAGTATACCTTTATTCATAACTAATCTTATGGACTAGCATACCCCTGTGAAGCTGAACAAAGGCTGAACAGAGTTTATTAAGGTAACAACATTTAATAACTCACATATTACTTACATGACTAACGACTATTATGAGGGAAACTCAGGGTAAACTTTGCCCCACCTAATACTGTAGAATGACTTATCTGCAATGTGCCTTGGTAGCTTTCAACTAAGTCTCGAACAATAGCTAAACCTACACCGTGCCCATTTTTATAAGTATCAGCGCGAACACCTCGCTCTAGTATTTTCGTAATTTCCGATTCTTGAATACCAATACCGTCATCTTCTATACCCATAACTAACGCATCATGTTGCTCGCTGACGGTCAGTATAATAGTACTTTTTGCCGCTTTATAAGCGTTATCAAGCAAGTTACCTAAGAGCTCAAGTAAATCCGCTTCATCACCTTTAAACGTTAGGTTTTCTGAGACTTTAAGCTCTACTATTTTATTATCTGAATGATAAATTTTAGCTAAAGTGTTCAACAACTTATCAACCACTGGCTTTACTGCGATACCTAATAACCAAGAAGAGTGACCTGCACTCTGTGCGCGTTTTAACTGGTGATCTATGGTCGCATTTATACGGGTAATCTGCTCTTGGTTAACTGCAGAAATATTCCTTTGCGCTTGCAAAACGGCCAACGGTGTTTTCAAACTATGGGCAAGATCTGATAATGCATTTCGGTAACGTTGCCTTTGTTTTTGTTCCGTAGCTAATAATTGATTCAATTGTGTGGTGAGCGTTGATAACTCTTTAGGATACAAACTCGTTAATTTTTCTGCTCTGCCTTGTTCTATCGCTTTAACTTCCTGCTCTAAAGTAGAAAGGGGTTTTAACGTCCACATTAGCCAAATAAGTTGAAGAAATAAAATAATAACCATTAAAATGGCTAAGCCAAACCAAAGCTGTTGCTTAAAGTCACTAATGAGTTGTAAGAAGGTTAGTTTATCTCTCATGATATGTACTGTCAGGGGGAAATCAACGTTGTCCTCGTTAAAGCTTACCGCGTAACTATAAATAAAGTGGGGTGAACTGTTAATTTCAACAGTTGAGAAATTCTTATTTCCTGTTGCCAACGTTGCTAAATTCGAAGGTAGTTGCTCAATAGTTAAATTAACCGTAAGTAAAGATTGAGATCGCCATAACAGGCTATTTTCTTGCTGAAGCGCTGGCCCAGAGATAAAAGCGTACAAACCTGAACCAATAACATTAAACTGATTTTCAATTAAAGCCTCGGGCATAATTAGCTTTGCTTGCTCGACTTCTGCAACCGCCAAAATAGCATAACTATAAGCACTTAATTCATTTTCAATACTACGTGTCATGTGCTTTTCAAATGAACTCATAATGATGAAAGCAATGGTTGGTAATATAAGAACCACCATAGCCAACAAGCTCACCATCAAACGTACTTTAAGTGAATTTAAAAAGGCAGGAACAATAGGTTTAATGAATGACAGCAAGACAATACCTAGTCAGTAAAGTTAATTAAGCGGTAGCCTTGACCACGCTTAGTTTCAATAAAGTTATGTTTATTGTTAGGGTCGAGTTTTTTTCGTAAACGTCTAATAAATACTTCAATCACGTTAGAGTCTAAGTCGAAGTCTTGGTCATAAATATGTTCAGTTAACCTTGTTTTAGAAACCACTTCCCCGACATGTAACATTAAATATTTAAATACTTTAAACTCATGAGCACTCAAACTTACCTTGATTTTTTCTACTAGTACTTCAGAAGTAGCTGTATCTAGACTAAATGGCCCATTGTCGATTATTGCAGAGGCTTTACCTGCACTGCGTCTAATTAACGCATTTAAACGTGAACTTAGTTCTTCTACATGAAAAGGTTTTGTTAAGTAATCATCCGCGCCAGCGTCTAAACCCGCAACTTTATCTTGCCAGCTATCGCGGGCAGTAAGAATTAAAATAGGAAAGTCTCGGCCTTTTTCTCTTAATAATTTAACGACTGTACTGCCATCAATTTTTGGTAAACCTAAATCAATAACAGCAATGTCATAGTCATACTCAGTGCCTTGAAATAAAGCAACCTCTCCATCCGAAGCAAGGTCCACAGAATAGTTTTGCAAAAGTAATTGTTGCTGGAGTTCTTGCTGTAAGGCTTTATCGTCTTCAACTAAAAGCAAACGCATAGCGATATATTCCTGTTGTTATACCAAGTTGATTAAGTTCTTTCCCACTCAGCGAGAATTAAAAGGCTTAAAAACAAGGCATTGATTGATGAGAATGGTTACTCCCTTCTCAAAATCAATAACGTAGTGTGTAAGCCTTTTAAGCTCGCCCTTGGGAGCTTACTCGATGTCCATTAACTTTGTTAAATTCATTTGATTTAGAATGACTAAACCGGAATGAATTCGCCTTGTTATTGAACATCGAGCATAGCTCTGAGTAAGGAAGAAATTTATTCAGATTGGTATTAGTGCTTCTCTATTTTACCCGTTTTAGCATTGACCTTTTTCGATACGACATGCCCGTTAGGTTTTACAATTTTAACTTTATAGCCGCTGTTGTTTTTTTGTTTCTTAACATTTAACACTTTGCCGCCATATTGTTTTTGTACTATTTTTGCCGCCTGCTTAGAACTAGTTACTTTTTTATTAGGCTGTTTATCTATCGCCAAAGCACTAGAAGCACCTAAAGTAACAACACTCAATAACAGAGTTAACAAAATCACGCGTAATATCATCTTTATACCTAATACAGATAAATTTATACTCATGTTACCTCGAAATACTCGTTTCAGCGAGAATTAAAAGGCTTAGAGACAAGGCGTTGATTGAAGAGAATGGTTGTTCCCTTGTCGAAATCAATAACGCGGTATATAAGCCTTTTAAACTCGCCCTGAGGGGGCGTCTGAGCAAATAATGCTCATTGTTGCGTATGTGATTAAGGGAACAACCATTAATAAAATACGCGCCTTGATCATAAGTCGCTCTGGCGTCCTGAAACAGACATTTCGAAGTATCATGAGTATATATACACTCAGTGTAAAAGAATGCTTGTTGCAAATAAACCAAGTTTCACTGAATGATACAAAATACTCGCTGAACAAAAGCTGAACACTTAAATAGTTAATTAATTGGGTCTTGATAATGTGTTCAGCTTGAGTTCAGCCAACTTGCGCTTTAATGGTATTAAGTCACGACATAAGGATTTAATGATGAACAATTTTCTCAAGCACTTATCTTCAAAAAAAATATTAACAGGCACATCAATAAGTTTAGCTAACATAGCAAAAAGTTTTTCGCCCATCATATTAACATCATTACAGTTAGCACTCATGCTAACTGTAATGATGATTACACTACCCACGTTGGCTATTGAGGTTCCCAGCACCAATAAAACAACTAATAATGTAAATACAGCGAGCATAACGGATGTCAGTAGTGCCAATGCAATCAAGAGTTACTCTAAAGGCCAAATGTCAAACTCAGCCACTACTTTGTCAAAAGAAGAGCTTTTAGAGACATTAAAACAAAAATTAATACGTGGTGAAACAGATCAAAAGCTGAATAAATCACTAGATGCTACTCGTAATGATGTCATCGCTAAAAAACACCATCAGACAAGTCGCTTATCTAGTCAAATAACGAATAAAACATCTATAAAATCAGCTAGGAAATCTGCGCATGATATTGCAGCAATGCAAAATTTAAGTAATACCACTAGAAGCTTTAGCAATGGCAGTTTTGTTATTTATGAAGGCTATTCGCAGTTGATAGAAGATTTTGATGGCGATGGTTATTATCAAACCTTTAGCGTGACATTTGATGCAGATTTAGTTAGCTATAATGCTCATGATGAGGCTGTTGTTTATGCTGAACTGTATTTAAGTGAGAACGGCGGCCCTTGGGAGCATTATTACAGTACCGATAGTTTTGTTATTCATGGTGAGAGTGCTGATGATGAATTTGAAGTGTACAGCACCTTAGCGCAAGGTTTTACTACCAACCATTACGATGTACTGATTGATCTTTATGAAGAAGGTTATCCAAATATAGTGGCATCTTATAGTAGTGATGACAGCAACAGCTTATATGCTCTGCCCTTAGAAAGTAGTGATTATGACGTGGTATATGTTGAGTATTACGAAGAGGTAATTATTCATGGTGGTGGTACATCAATTTTAGTTTTAATAATATCAATCATTAGTTTAATGCGTTTTTTTGAGCATAAACAGACTTGTAGAACCTAAAATCTAACATATACTCAAATGTAATTAATCTGTACTGCTTGTTATAACAAGTCAACAAAAAAAGCTATTGAGATATTGGTAAACAACTAAATAATAAGATTTTTTTCTATTATTTAACTATTTAAAGCGTACAATAATTATATGTATCTTGTTACATTGTAAATAGCTAAAAATAAAAAGGTGATACCTATGGGGCTTAAGAATAAACTATTGTTGTTAGCGTTGTTACCGCTAACGTTACTCCTTGTTAGCTTAATGGCGAGCACTTATTATATTGAATCTAGTAATCTTGAGGACGATTTAAAGTCATTTAAAACAAAATTATTAGAAAGCAAAATGGATTTGCTTAAAACAGAAGTTGAAATTGCCACTAAGATAGTTAATTACCAGTTATCCTTAGGTGAACAAGGAAATGTAACAGAGGCATTAAGAGGAGTTACTTTTTCAACTAGTGGTTACTTCTTCATTTACGATACCAATGGCATCAATATTTTTCATGGCCTCAAGCCAGAGATAGAAGGTAAAAACAAAATTGATACCACAGATCCTAATGGTAAAAAGTTAATTATTGGCTTGATAGAGAAAGCACAACAAGGCGGTGGCTTTTTCAATTATCACTTTCAAAAACCTAATGTTAGGGAGCTAGTTGAAAAAATGAGTTATGCCACTATGGTTCCTAATACAAATTGGATGATAGGAACGGGTGCCTACCTTGATGATATTGAAAAAGAATTAACCAGTTATCATCAAACCATGACACAACATATGCGTGATAAGGCAGTGACAATATTACTCATTGCCCTGTTTTGGTTTCTGTTAACTGTTTTTTCTGTGTTATACGTAGCAGGTTTTATGGTAAAACCTATTGCAAATATGCTGGAAAATTTACAAAGTATTGCTAAAGGTGAAGGAGACTTAACCAAACGTTTGCACATTGATGGTAGTGATGAAATTAGTCAATTAGGTATTGCCTTTAATGAGTTTGTCGAGAAGCTACAAGGTATTATCAAAAATGTCGCAAATGTTACTAAAGATGTAAAATCTGCATCGGGTGAAATCCATCAACAAACGCAATTAATGGAAGGGCAACTTGGCCATCATAATAATGAAACAGAGCTGGTTGTCACCGCGATAACTGAAATGTCAGCCACCTCGAGTGAAGTTGCTATGAACACGACTCAGGTTGCAGAGTCAACACAATCAGCAACTGAAGATGTTGCCAAAGCACAAGACTGTGTAGATATCTCATTAACCGAAGTATCAAATTTAATGACTGAAATTAATACTGCAGCAGAGCAAATTAATTCACTTAGTGAGCAATCTAAAAAGATTAATAATGTTTTAACCGTAATAGGCGGTATCGCAGAGCAAACAAACTTATTAGCACTAAATGCGGCAATTGAAGCAGCTAGAGCGGGTGAGCAAGGGCGAGGCTTTGCTGTTGTTGCCGATGAAGTAAGAAACTTAGCAAGCAGAACACAAGACAGTACATTAGAGATAAATGAAATGTTAACTGGTTTGCATAACTTAGTCTCCGCAGCTGTGAGTACTATGGATGCTAGTCAGCAAAGCTGTAACCGTTCTGTTGAGTCCTCCAGAGCTATTTCTGAAAGTTTAGGGGCGGTAACTACATCAGTCACTTCAATAAATGATATGAGTACTCAAATAGCTACAGCAGCTATGGAGCAATCGAGTGTTACCGAAGAAATAAATCGCAATGTATTTGCCATTCAAGAAATTGTTAATGAGTTAACTACTTCGAGCCAAAACACATCAGAGGTAAGTCAACAACTAGCTATTGAAGGTGAATGCCTTGGTGAGCTTGTCGGTCAGTTTAAAGTCTAAAAAACTACGGTTCAGCACATTTATAAAAGGTTTGTAGCTCACTACAAACCTTTTTATTTATTTTAAATTTAAGCACTATTGTCATATATTTAACATGTCAGATGAGATATGTTATCCCGATAAAACGCTAAGGTAGTACTTACCTACTTTCTAATTTATTAGCTTGTTTTTTTAAGCCCCCCTTTGCATTTCTTAAGATAATTTCAAATAAATGGATTTTCTCTACCATGAAAGACCTTACCCAAGGATCAATCCCTAAACACCTGATATCGATGGCATTACCTATGATGATAGGCATGCTTATTCAAACACTCTATTTTATTGTTGATCTATATTTTGTTGGTAAGTTAGGATCCGCTGCACTCGCCGGATTGAGCTTAGCGGGTAATGCGATGTTTTTAATCTTCGCTCTCACTCAAATACTCAATGTGAGTACCGCAGCGCTGATCTCTCATGCCGTAGGCGCAAAAGATCAACCAGATGCTAACCTGACATTCAATCAATCGATGATGTTATCTACAGTACTTGGCGTTATTGTCTGTATCACGGGTTATATAGGTGCAGAGTTTTACCTCAAGTTAATATCGCAAGACGCTGAAACTGTAATGATGGGCCTAGCTTACCTTCACTGGTTCATTCCCTGCATGGCATTACAATTTATTATGGTTTCTATTAGCTCTGCGCTACGTGGAACGGGTATTGTCAAACCTACTATGGTAATCCAAACACTCTCTATTCTACTCAATATTTTGCTATCACCAATGCTAATTTCCGGTTGGGGTTCGGGTTATGCCATGGGTATTGCTGGTGCTGGTCTTGCTAGTTCAATATCAGTCATTTTTGCTGTTGCGCTTTTATGTTATTACTTCATAACAACCAAGAGATACGTAAGCATCGATTTTTCTCTCTGGCATATTGATTTACCTCGTATTAAAAAATTACTTGCTATTGGCTTACCAGCTGGTGGGGAATTCTTTTTGATGTTTGTATATATGGGCGCTATTTATTGGTTAATTCAACCTTTTGGTGCTGACGCACAAGCAGCATTTGGCCTTGGCTCTCGGGTAATGCAGGCATTATTTTTACCCGCTATGGCTATCGCTTTTGCAGCTCCTGCAATAGCAGGGCAAAACTTCGGCGCACAAAATTACCTCAGAGTACGAGAAACCTTTACCTGGACTGCTATTATGACCTGCTCGTTAATGGCTGTTATTACCTTAGTGTGTTTAGCCCAAGCTGAATTAATGTTGGTTGGATTTTCTGATGATAAAGAAGTGATCTTAATTAGTGTGGTCTTTTTACAATTAATTTGTTGGAACTTTATCCCCTCAGGCATCGTTTTTACTTGCTCAGGCATGTTTCAATCTTTGGGTAATACCATGCCTGCTTTACTCAGCACAGCGACACGTTTAGTCACCTTTATTATTCCTGCATTTTGGTTATCAAAACAAAGTGATTTTCAAATAGAGCAACTTTGGTATGTTTCTGTAACGACGGTTTGTATTCAATGCTTAGTCAGCTTCTCTCTTCTCAGGCGTGAACTTACCAAGCGATTACCCCGTAATAACTTGCCTAAAGACATTGATGGTGATCTTGAGGTAAATAACATTAACAACAATTTATAAACCAAAAGCGATTTTTTAATACGCAAAGTAACCATAATAAATACATTATGGTTACTAATAAAACTGAAGCCCGTGCACACTTATACCCGTTACCATTCAAGATTCATGTTTCAGAGTTTGTGAGCTGTTTTAGTTTTAGGCGCAGTAATTAAATAATGGCAATTCCTTATTTAATTACTATATACCTTCAAAGTACTACAGCAATCGTCCCCCTCCTCAACTAAAAAACCTTAACAATTAATAAATCACTTTACAAAATAGTACAGTCGAACTATTATAAAAACACAGTCGTACTATTTTATTTCAAAAATGTTAATATGGATGTAAATAATGAAATTTAGTTATTTTAATAATGGGGGTTCTCGCTTTGGTTTGACCTCAATTGCACGAGGCTTCACTGCGACATTAAGCACTTTTTCGCCTAAATTTAGTGCTTTGTTAGGCGAGAATGTATTGATGAAACCCTATAGTCGACGTAGTTATAACTTTGAGCACATTAAGGCAGAAAAAGAACTGAATTTACTTACTTCCATGGGTATTGCTCACGTTAACATCTTTGGTACAGGTAACCGGGTTGTAATCGTCAGTCATGGTTGGGGTGATAACAGCGAAAGTTTTCAAGAAATGATCATTTCACTAACCGAGCAAGGTTATACCGTCGCCGCCATTGATCATATTGGTCACGGTAGATCATCGGGAAATAATTCACATTTACTCAGTTTTATCGAAACCCTTGAATTGCTTATTGAGCAGTTCAATGAAGATCGTATCGAAGTTGACGCTATTATAGGTCATTCTATGGGCGCCATTGCTACGCTAAACCTGCCAAATTATTTACTAGAAAGTAAAAAGATAATTTTAATATCCTCTCCTATCAAGTTTTTTGAATTGATGTTTGAAAAGGTAGAGCAAGCAGGAATTTCAAGAAAACTACTTACTCGAGTATTAGAAAGTATCAGTCATAAACACGGGAAAAAATGGCAGCAATTAACGACTGAAAACAACCGGGATAAGTTAGCATTAGATTTAACTTTTATTCATGACCGACAAGATAGATACGCCCCGTTCGCCGATGTGGCACAATATTTACAACAAGAAAAAAATACCTTGATTGAAACACAAGGACTTGGTCATAGAAGAATTTTAAGCGATACTAATGTCATTAAGAACATAACACAGGTTTTATCTGCTTAATGAATAAAGGCGAACGCACCCGTTTAGAAATACTTAAACAAAGCATAATACATAGTAGCCAATACGGCCTTGCCGATATAACTATCGGTACGGTTTCTAAGTTATGTAACTTATCTAGAACGGGTGTAATTTCACACTTTGAAAATAAAGAAGATATGCAAATAGCCATACTAGAATATGGTGAAGAATTATTTAAAGAGCGGGTGATCAAAACAGCGTGGCGAGAAGATCCTTTAGATCACGTAACTGCGTTACTAGAAAACTGGGCCGATTGGACCAGTGAAATGTTTAAAGAACACCAAGTAAGCTGCCCGTTTATCAAAGCTGTGGTCGAGTTTCAAAACAGACCTAGATCAAAAGTTAGAACTTTTACTATCGATCAACAAAATAGATTGATCAACTACCTCACCCACCGAATTGTACGTTGTGTTGAGCAAAATAAATTAACAACAGAAGTTGAAAGCGTTGCCATTGCTTATGAACTATATAGTTTATATTTAGGTCATGCGATTACGCAACACACAGTACCAATTAATGCTTCTGATATGCTTTTTAAAAATAGTGTCGCTAGGTTACTAAAGCAATATCAACGATCAAGTGATTCCTAAACATCCCCTTTCAAACTTTGCCGATCATTTCAATATGATATCTATACCCATTACCATTCAAGATGCATGTTTCAGAGTTTGTGAGCTGTTTCAGTTTTAGGCGCAGTGATTAAATAATGGTTTAATTGCTGCAACAACAAAATGGAATGGCTGACAACCTTCTTTGATGGGCTTAAAACGACTTTATACTGCGTTAAATAATCAAACCATAGAGTGACTATGCTTAAATTATTTTCCTTACCTAAAGTCATTTTAATTCCCACTGAAATCCTGCACTTTGCATGGTAACGGGTATATACTCAAAAGACAGGCAGCTATGAGTAGCACAATGTTTAAATGGCCCTTAGTATTTTTTTCTTTCTCACTTTTTAGCAGCTTCGGTTGCCAACTTGATGTGCGCTTAGAACAATTTTCACCGGAATCACAAAAGAATAAACAAGGTGGCTGGTCTGGAGTAGATATGGATCTCACTAAAGCATTATTGGATGAAGCTCAGTGCAGCTTCACTGTTTTAGAGGTATCTTGGGCCAGAGCATTGCTCATGCTTACGAGTGGTGACATAGATTTGGTACTCAATGTATCAAAGACAATCGAAAGAGATAAAAATTATTATTTTATCGGTCCCGTCCAAAATGAAACTATCGTATTTGCTACATATGAGCATGGCTCAGCTCCTCTAAATACCATAGCTGACATCCTTAAGTTAGGTAGACCTATTGCCATACAAAGAAATGCCTATTATGGCAAGGAGATACAGCACTTGCTTCAACAAGAAGACTATAAAGAATCTTTTGTCCATGTCGCAAATAATGAAACTAAGTTAAAACTACTAAAACACGGTCGTATAAGTGGATTTTTAGAGGCGAAACGAAATATTATTCACAGCATTGAAAATGATAGTAATTATCAAGGCGTTTGGTTTCCAGATTTGGTTATTCATCAGAATCCCATTTACTTTGCCTTCAGTAAAAATTCTATAAATGAAAAATTAATATTAAATATTTCAGATAGTTTTGACCGACTAACTTCTCAAGGTAAAATTAAAGAAATTATTTTGCAACATGAACAAAGTCATTTACCTGCAACTATTACCAAAGAAAGGTAATTCAATGCTTTAGTTTTACCGAACTCCATTTAATGTCATGCTCCTCCACGGTTCATATATTACGACCCTGAATTCAATTGTTATAGGTTAGTGATTCAAGTTAAAGCATATTTCTCTTTTTATTCTCCCCCCCTGATCTAGTATTTAAACTCTCATGAATCGCTTGCCATAAAGTGCTTGGGTTATAGGGTTTTGCGACAAAGCCATCCATACCTGCATCAGAACATTTTTTACGGTCTGCCTCGAGCTCACTTGCTGTAATAGCGATAATAATTGTATGTTTTTTAGTTTCCTTCTCTAACTCACGTATTTTAAGGGTCGCAGAGGTACCATCCATTATCGGCATATGACAATCCATTAAAATTATATCGAAGTGCTGTTGTTGCCATAGTTCAATGGCTTGTTTTCCATCATTAGCCGTTGATATAGAAGTAGCAATATCTTCCACCATATTGGTGCAAACTTTACGATTTATTGGTGAATCATCGACAACTAATATAGCTAATTTTTGTTGTATCAGTAAGGACTCTATCTCAGTTACATTAGTCTCAGTAGGTTGGGCTTCTTCAGTAGCTTTGTTTAGCATTACTTTTAATATTGTTTGGTGTATTTTTTCTGGCGAAGCAGGAACCTCTAATAACGCTTCGATCCCCAAGTCGTGACATTTATTATAATCAGTTTCATTAGCATATGCTGAGGTCATGATCACTTTACAATTTTTACTCAGTGAGTTTTGTTTTATAAGTTTATATAGGCCATAACCACTAAGTATCGGCATACTTTTATCTATTAAAATAAGGTCAAAAGTTTCATTTTTTTTGTCAAATTCCTTTAGAGTCTCAATGGCTAACAAAGGATCATTTAATATGGCTACCTTCATCTGCCATGAAGTTAGTAGCTCTGATAGTAGCCTAGTATTAAAAGGTTGATCATCAATTACCAAAGCACGCTTTTCATAAAGGCAATCCATATGTTCTAGTGAAACGTCCTGAGTAGCTTCAGCTTTAGCTAATTTCAAAGAGAAGTAAAAGCAACTGCCAAGCATGTTTTGACTTATAACCTGTAAATTCCCGCCCATAAATTCAACTAAACGATTAGATATTGCTAAACCTAATCCAGTACCACCATATACGCGTGTTGTTGAATTATCAGCTTGGCTAAATTTTTCAAATATGGTTTCAAGCTTATCCTTTTCAATACCCAAGCCGGTATCAGTTACCGAAAAATCAATGTGGTAATACTGTTTTGTTGATTTAGCTATAGAGGCTTTGAGTGTTATATTTCCTTCTTGAGTAAACTTTATCGCATTATTAATAAGATTTGTTAATACCTGTTTTAACTTGGTAGAATCTCCCATAACGTAATGTTTTAGCTGCGTTTCAACATCTAAAGTAAGCTCTAAGCCCTTTTCTTGAGCAACAGGATTAAATAACACCACGGTATCATTTAAAAACTCTGTCAAATCAAAGTTATGCTCATCTTTTTCTAGCCTATCGGCTTCAATTTTTGAAAAGTCTAAAATACTATTAAGCAAATCCAACATATGATTGGCGCTTTTTTGAATGGTTTTAGCAAATTCATATTGCTTCTTATCAAGCGGAGTGCGTAACAATAACATTGTCATGCCGTAAACCCCATTCATCGGCGTTTTAACCTCATGACTGATATTTGCCAGAAACTCACTTTTAAGATGATTAGCTTGCTCTGCCTTTTCTTTCTCTATCTCTAACTTACTAAATGATTTAGCTAAAATATGACACATTTCATTGTATGAGTTAACTAAGTAATTTAGCTCATCATCAACTTCATCACCTTTTCCCTCTAATCGGATGTTTTGATGCTCTTTAACTGAACTGGAGTTTTTGTCCATTGCCTTTGCTAAAAAGGTTAAATGGCGACCGACAATTAGATATACAATAGATAAAATAACAAAAGAGATAATGAAGGTTTTCGCGCCTTGAGTGACTAAGGTCAGTAGAACTTTATCAGCTAATTTTCGATAAACAGGATATAAGTCGCTAACGACATAAAGCTCTCCTAATACTGTTTCCTGCTCTTCATATAGATAGCTTATTGGCCACTGACCCAACCGAGAGTATTCAGTATTATCTTGGCCTTGTTCAATGACAATTTCACCATCTCGTATTAGTTTCACTAACGCTATATTTGGTAGGTTCTTAATTCCCTTTATTTGCACATTTATTTGTTCATCATCTTCAACCCAAAGTGCGTTAGCAATGGCTGGTAAATAACTTGTTTCAATCTGAATTAATCGTTCATCAAGCGCTGACATATCATTGTTATAATCAACAAATAAGTGTATTGACGTAATAATAAGGGTCAACACAGAGCTGGATAACATAATCCATATGAGTAGCTGTTTAGCGATCGATTTTTTAAACTTCATTCTAACATGTTGTCCTTTACATAATAGAAGCAGAAAAATACTTAAAAAGTATTTAAGTAACTACTATCAGGCTAGTTAACAACGAGTTTTTTTGCAAATTTAACGATCTCAAACTAGGTTTAGGTTAATTTAAAAAATTACTCATAAGGTAGTGAAATGCACCTAGTCAAAATTGCTTCATTTTTACTGTTATTTATTGCAACTAGCAGTAAAGCCATCACTCAAATAAATTACATGGTAATTCAAGACCAAGCTCAGCCATTTCAAAACCACCAAAATAAAAAAAAACATACCGGTATCATTACCGATATTGTCAAAGAAATATTTTCCGATCCTGAGTACGAGCTTATAATACATACATTACCCTTCAACAGAATGATCAGTATGCTTGAGAAAGGTAATATTGAGAACTGGATTACTTTTGGTTCGCCAAACTGGCCAGGCTTACAATCAGCTAACTTATCAAAATTACCAGTATTTAATGTTCAACATTCATTATTAACGTCGACAAAACAAGATTTTGACATTAACTCAGCGACTGATTTATTTGGTAAAACAGTTATCTTATTACATGGTTTTGATTACCCTGGTTTAGAGGGGTATATTGAAGACAAGCGAATTAAGGCGATCAGAGTAAAAAGTTACAAGTCCGCGTTTAAAGTGGTGAATAGATTAAAAGATAAAGCAGGTTTTGTCGAAATGGATGTCAGGATAAAGTACAACCTCAAGAAAGAAGAGTTGCCTGTAGAAGATTATAACTTACATAATTTTTCTAAAGTAATAGATAATTATGACTTACACTTAGCCATGTCACCAAAATTCAATAAAGCACTACAACAACACCTTGAAAGTGAGTTAGATAAATTGAAAAAATCGGGAAGCTTAGCCGATATTATTAATACTTATTAAAGCGTTAATAATAGGCCTAGGACTCAGGATTATTTACGATTATTAGTAGGTAATAAGCTATAACTGAATATAGAATTTGAACGAATAAAAATAAAAAAAGAGTGAAAACATTTCACTCTTTTTTATATTAAAGTATTGAATAATAACTTATTCCCTAAGGAATTAAATTATTATTCAAGCTCACTTATGTCCATTTAGGCTAACAAGACTTAAGCTACTTTCTTCGCAGCTTCTTGAGTTGATAAGTATTCGTCTAATGAACCTTGGAAGTTAACCAGCTTTTTATCTTTAATATCGATAATACGCGTTGCTAAGCTTGAAACAAACTCACGGTCATGACTCACAAAGATCAACGTACCTTCAAATTCTTTCAGGGCATTGTTTAGGGCATCGATTGCTTCGATATCCATGTGGTTAGTAGGCTCATCCATAATCAACACATTGATATCAGCCATCATCAATCTACCGAATAACAAACGGTTCTTCTCACCACCTGAACAGTTACGTGCTTTCTTGTTAGCATCGTCGTCAGTAAATAACATACGTCCTAACATACCACGAACACTTAAATCGTTGTGACAAGGTCTACGCCATTGTGACATCCAATCCATTAGCGTTAGGTCATTATCAAAAAATGAGCCACTATCCTGTGGACAATAACCAACTGATGCATTTTCTGACCACTTAACCACACCTTCAGTTTGTTCTAATTCACTCATTAAACAGCGCAACAAGGTGGTTTTACCAACACCGTTTTCGCCGATAATAGCCAATTTATCGCCCGCTTTAAGCAATAAATTACCTTCATCAAATAATACTTCGCCATCAAAACCGTGACCTAGGTTTTCAAGCTCTAAGGCTTGACGGTGCATTTTTTTACCCGGTGCGAAAGCAATTTTAGGAGTAATACGACTTGATGATTTAACATCATCAAGTTTAATTTTATCCATTTTCTTAGCGCGAGAACTCGCTTGTTTTGCTTTTGAGGCATTTGCACCAAAACGGTTAACAAAGTCTTGTAGCTCGGCAATTTCTTCCGCTTTTTTAACATTACCTGATAATAACTGTTCACGTAATAATGCCGACTGCTCTAGGAAAAACTCATAGTTGCCTGGGTAAACACGTAATTCACCGTAATCAATATCTGCCATATGCGTACAAACAGAATTAAGGAAATGTCTATCATGGGAAATGATAATCATGGTGCATTTACGTTTGTTTAATTCGCCTTCTAACCAACTAATGGTATGAATATCCAAGTTGTTGGTAGGCTCATCGAGTAACAAAATATCAGGGTTAGCAAATAAAGCTTGTGCAAGTAAAACACGAAGCTTCCAACCTGGCGCAACTTGTTGCATCGAACCGTAATGAAAAGACTCTTCAATACCCGCTTCTAATAATATTTCACCTGCGCGACTTTCCGCGGTGTAGCCGTCCATTTCTGCAAATTCGCTTTCTAAGTCACCAACACGCATACCATCAGCTTCACTCATTTCAGCTTGTGCGTAGATAGCATCTCTTTCTTGTTTTACTTTCCACAAAGGCATATCGCCCATGATCACAGTATCAATAACATTGAATTCTTCAAAGGCAAATTGATCTTGGCCTAAAGTACTTACTTTGTTACCTGTACTTACTGATACATTGCCAGAACTTGGTACTAAGTCACCACTAAGTATCTTCATAAATGTAGACTTGCCACAGCCATTTGCGCCGATCAAACCATAGCGGTGACCGTTGCCAAATTTAGCCGAAATGTTTTCAAATAACGGCTCTGCGCCAAATTGCATTGTAATATTACTTGTAGTGATGATAAGCCTATACTCCGAGCTAAAAATAGTGAACATGTATTTTTCAAGGCGCGTAGTATATATGATTTGATGCTTTAATGATAATGATAATTAGATTAATTGTATAAATAATAATCTAGTTGGTGTGGATGATTTTTTGTGATTGTCACGATATTTTATTGTGAGACATAGACTTAGCCCTTTTAGAATGAGTCTATGTCTGTTGCACTTCTGAAGATGTGATATCAACTCAATTCATATTGGTAATATGAACTGAATCGCCTTGTGTGTTGTTTCCCCCTTGAGCTTGCTCAGGTTAAATATATACCCAAGCGACTTCAAGATGTTAGTTTCAGGGCGTCTGAGCGATTCATGTTCAAGGCGTGTATTTCATTAATGGTTGTTCCCTTAATTAACTACATAACGATGAACTTTATTTGCTCAGACGTCCCAGAATGGCTGGTTTAGAAACGCTTGATGCTACGTTATTCATTTCGACAATAGAGCAACTATTCTCTTTAATAAATGCCTTGCCTAAAGACGTTTCTAATTCCAGCTGAATCCTGCATCTTGAGGTGGTTTGGGTATAGGTATAGGTTTAGGTATCAATAATTACCTTGGTGACTCACTAACCTGTCGAGGGAGTAATATATTAAGGATTGATAATCGATAGTTCAGTTAATTCATCTTTGTATTTTTTTGAGAGTTCAGTAAAATAGTTAGTCTTTAATAGTTCTGTAAAGGTTAGTGATGAAACGCGTTGTTTTATATATTTCAGATAAATGCCCCCATTGCCGTGAAGCTCAAAAATACTTGGATGATAAAGGCATTAAATACAGATTAACAAATGCGAAAATGCAGCGCGGTAGAAAAGAGCTCGACGCTATCGGAGCTCGCTCAGTACCGGCCCTAAAAATTGGTACTCAAGTAATGATTGGCTGGAACCCAAAGAATTTTGAGAAACTCTATGCCGAAGGTTAAAGAGCTCAATTATCTAATGAGTTCATTAGATAATTGAGCAACCAATGTGCACAAAGTATTGAGTTCTTTATTTCGAGTGAATAACTCAATATATACCCAGCAACTTCAAAATTATTCTTCCAGCTGAATCCTGCATTTTGAGTTGACTTGGGTATAGAGGAGCCAAGCATTATAGCGCCATACTTTTTTATCAATCCGCTCAAGTGCTCGCGGTGTGAACTTGAGTGTGAAAGCTGCTGGTATATTTAAAATCTCTATGACAGCTATGGGGCGATTCTCATATGATGGAGTAGTCTTGAATGACAGCGTCATGCTATCTTAATTACATTGTTTTATTTGTGCACTCCATTGGGCACCAGAGGCAATATGATGTTTCGTTGAAAAATCAGCCTGATTAAGGGCGAACGATACATTTGACAGGCTGTTAATATAAATAAGAGGCTCACCAACAGCAACGTTATCAAATGATGTGAGATATGGCAGTTTAGTATCGAGTTTAGTGATATTACCTTCTTTGACAAGTACACACAGAGTATCGCCAAGCTTAATACCCACTTGCTTTAAACTGTCTTGATGTATGTTAGTCCACACGTTACCAAATTGCGGGTCTGTAATTGGGATATTTCCATTGATAATGCCGTTGTTAACCGTCGCTTGCAGGTGGTCTAAGCTAACGATTTTTGCTGATAGTTTAGGGTCAACTTGTTCGAGATCGTTATTGTGTCGAATATTTGTAAAGCCACTATCAGGACAGAAAGTGTAATTATTATCACTATTTCTTCCCTTGCCGAGCCCAATTATCCATCGAAAGGTTAGGCAATGATTCGGCCCATCAAGTTCTATGATTTCAATGCTTGTTGGTCTGCGTGAGGCATAACTGCGCTTTTCACCTTGCTTCCAGTAACCAAGTGGAAATTTACTGCCTAATCCATTATAAGTTCTGGCGCCCCATTTTTTTCGTTTGTCGTAAATTCTCACCAGTCCATCTCTTGAATTATTAATGGTAAAAAAAGATTCAACCTCGCCACCACGGATACTAAATGTTCTTAGGTAATAGGAAAGCTCATCGCCAGCCCATTCAATTTTTGTATTATTTATTTCTGTTTTGAAAGGACCCGTAAGGTAAATATTACCGCATGGTCTTTGCCTCCCACTGACAGAGACACAGGCAGTGGTAGAAGCTTCTTTTAGGCTTAATTCATGTTTGCCATCCCAGTATCCACCAGTAAAAAGTTCAACAGGAATGAACCTCTCTTTTGTTGAGCTATTATAAGCTTTATCCCAAAAAATCTTTTCTTCGGTAGTAAATCTGGCACAACCAAGAATTGACACACATAAAAAAGTGACAAAAAATATATTCGAATATTGTTTCATGTTTATAGTTCCTATTTTTATCAGCCAAACCATACGATATAAAATCGATACCCTCAAAATTTCAAATGTAAACATTTATTGCAAACATCTGAAAAAAAACTTTATCTAAAAAAAGTAAAATAAAATAGGCTACTTATTAGGACATAGATAGCAAAAATTTATGGTTTAACGTTCGGATTTCGCACTAAGTGATAGTTACAAGTTAAGCGTTGAAGCATGGTTTGGGTGACATAACCGACTCAACATTGTGACCAAACATTGTCGAAACCCAGTCGGTTATGTGGTGTAAATGGCTCTGAAGACATTAATAATACTGATGAAAGTCTTGAGTAGGTATAGAGTTTTAATTGCTTGTTCGTCGCTGATAACAATTAAAACTCTACGCTATAAACTGCCGTAACTTATCGCCTCTAATGTGCTTTTCTCATCCTGAAGAGTTTCTTCTTTGAGCCAGGTAATAAAAACGTTAACCCGCGATTTTTTCGCCGAATTAGGATCAAAAACAAAATATCGTTTAAACGAAATAGGATGTTTAATATTAAACGGAATAACCAACTGTCCAGTACCCACATATTGAGAAAATAGCGCTTGAGACGCTAGGGTAAAACCGTGGCCACTCAAGACTGCACTTAACGCCATATCTCCAGAGCTAACCTCTGTCCATTTTTTATGGCATTTATAATTATTAACGCCAGCCTGCTTAAACCACGTGGGCCAGTCGATGCTACCTTGGTTTTCTAAGCTGACCAACCAGCACTGCAAAATATCTTGTGGCTCTTTAAAGTTATATTCTTTCATCAATTGTGGTGAACAGGCTGGGTAAACATGATCTTCGGCAATAAATTCATAGGTCATATCATCACTAGTATCAACTTCTTTACTGGTGATAAATCGAATAGCGAAATCAATATGACCTTGACGTAGATCTTCAAGACCATTTGAGGACACAACTTTTATTTTGATTTCAGGATGCTTTATGGAAAATTTATACAGCCTTGGCATAAGCCATAAAGAAGTAAATGCTTGAGTTGACGTTATGGTGAGAGAGCCGGCAACTTCTTCTGTTTGAATACTATTAAAGCCTTTTAACAGTGTATCGAACGCTTTATGAGTCGCCATATAAAGCTTATCACCACTTTCGGTTAACTCCATTTTCCGACCATTACGGACAAATAATTGACTGCCCATAGCTGCTTCTAACTGCCTCATTTGCTGACTCACGGCAGCTTGGGTAACAAACAACTCAGCTGCTGCTTTACTATAACTTTGATGGCGAGCGGCACTTTCAAAGCTTCGTAAATTATTTAGCTGCTTTAATCTTTTATCCATCTAACTTCCCATCGATTAATTAGCGTAAGAATAGTCAACCATGTGCATAAGCTCAACTTATGGACGTGATAAATTTTTATTGTTGGTTTCATTGTGACTTTCTAGGCAATATGGCTTTAAGCAACACAAAGGGGTAATATTATGAATATAACAACCGCCACACAAACCAGTAAAATTGAGAGCGAACAAGTAAAAGTAGCAAACTGCTGTAAAAATATAACTAACTCTGTAAGTACTTTCAACAAAATACTAACTAACACTTCAAATAAGCTAGGGTTATCAAAAGCTATTTATCAAAAATAAAAAAATGTAAATACACATAAAAATTATCACTACAAATTTAAATAAAATGATAGGAGTATCTTCGTGCCAAAATCTAACTATTTCATTTCTCTACTAGCCTCTTGTGCCATATTATTGCCTATGCAAGCGTTAGCTGGGGTTAGTGATATTGCCACTAAAACCGCACAATATGCGCAATCAACTTACCAAGTTCAAATGGTCGAAAGTCTGCGTCAATTAATGAGGTTTAATACCGTAGCAATAGAAGGTCTAGCTTCTCCTAAAAACCCTGAACACCAACAATTTAAAACCGAGCTAGCCAAACAAGCTAAGCACTTAGGTCTAGATTTTATAGACTATGGTTATGTGGTCGTTATTGGTTTAGGTGACAGCAAACAACGTGTAGGTATGATCACTCATGGTGATATCCAACCTTTTAATCCAAGTAAATGGGCAAAATCTCCCTTAATACTTGATCAAACCTCCCAGCCGGGGAAACTCATTGGTAGAGGTACCGAGGATGATAAAGGGCCAATAAGCAATGCCCTCTATGCAATGAAGTCTATCAAAGATTCAAAAGTTAAGTTGAATAAACGTATCGAGTTATATGTATACATGGCTGAAGAGTCTGATTGGGAGCCATTGCGCCAGCATATCAAACTTCACTCTTTGCCACAGGTCAACATCACCCTAGATTCAGAATACCCTGTGGTAACCGCAGAAAAAGGGTATGGCACCATAAGCATGACCTTCCCTAAAACAAACTACACAGCGAGTAAATCCTATATCAGTGAATTTACTGGTGGCTTCTTTGGCAGTCAAATTCCAGAAGATGCTCATGTAATCATTGAGAATGCCAATCAAAAACTATTAACTGAATTAAAACAGCGCGCTAAGTCCCACCTAGGCATGAGTTACGATTACCAATGGCAAGATAAGCGCTTAAGTATTACTGCTCTGGGAAAATCTGCTCATTCTTCTAAACCTGAGCATGGTGTCAATGCCATTACCCACTTAGCCGATTTATTATCGGCAAAGCAATGGCCAAATAATGCCAGCGGTGCCTTAGTTAATTTTATCAATGACCATTTAGGTACAGGTTTATACGGCAGTAAGTTTGGTGACATCGCCTATAGTGATGATTTTATGGGACCAATGTCAGTGCAACCTACAGTGCTTAAAGCAACAAACAAGGGCATGGAATTAAATATCAACATTCGCCGACCTGTTGGCAAAAGTACTCAGCAACTAGAAGATGAAATCAGCTTAACGTTAACTAAGTGGCAACAAAAAAATCAATTAACTCTAATTGATGTAAGCAATGAAATTAATGAGCCTTTTGTACAAAAAAATGCACCGCAAATTGACACCTTACTTGAGGTATTCTCATTTTATACCAAGATCACCGATGTTAAACCTATCTCGATTGGTGGTGGTACTAACTCAAGACTTTTTCCAAATGCAGTCAGCTTTGGTCCTTCAATGCCAGGAACACAATACACAGGTCATTCAGAGCATGAGTTTATTACCATGAAACAATTTGTATTAAACCTGAAAATGTACACTGCGGTATTGATTGAACTAGCAAAATAAAATAGTTGAATAGATAGTGTCAATAACATTGGATAAGCGTTAGCCGATTTTATGTTATTTTCATCCGTTACTTATCCCAAAATAAGTAACGGATTTTTCTATAATAAGAGAAAAGCAATAGCTCAGCAGAGACCTTCCCTACTTCATTTAATAAGAAATTGGCTTTTTTCAAACGCTTGTTTAGTGTAATTTAGCCCTATCCGAATTAAGCAGAAGTCATTATGTACCCATTAAATTATATTGAACCCGTATTTCGTCCTCCTAGTGAGTGGAAAAGTCTTATATTACAGGTAACTAATGGTTGTTCTTGGAATAAATGCACCTTCTGCGATATGTATACCAGTGAAGACAAAAAGTTCAAACCTAAAAAAATTGACCTCATCGAAGAAGAAATTGTCAAGGTCGCTAAATCGGGCATGCCTACAGGACGAGTATTTCTAGCTGATGGTGATGCCATGATGTTGCCATTTAAACGCCTAAAAGAAATTCTCGAATTAATAAAGCTACATTTACCTCAAGTGACTCGAGTCTCGAGTTATTGTTTGCCGCGAAATCTTGGTAATAAAACGGTAGAGCAGCTTGCCGAACTAAAAAATCTAGGCCTTAAGTTAATGTA
>Ga0209395_1000545_pt1 | contig 54572 bp, 46 predicted proteins | sample GOMGulsemesocosm_3_FD_184635 | JGI IMG/M metagenome (GOLD analysis project Ga0209395, IMG submission 184635) | Methane-oxidizing microbial communities from mesocosms in the Gulf of Mexico - GOM9D Gulf of Mexico (SPAdes) (version 2) | ecosystem: Environmental > Aquatic > Marine > Cold seeps...
ATAATCATTTCATTCATATCTGTAATTGTTTATATAAAAAAAACCTACACTAATATGAGTTTTGTATAAACTCCAAAAAACAGGTTTAAAGCTAACTTGCTGGTCAAGGATCTACTCGAGGGTAGCACGCTTTCAAAACAAAGACTCACTTTTTTTAATAGAAACTTGTTGAGTTTATCAAAAAATAATAATTAGTGCAGGTAGTAATTTTTATGTTAATTAAAAAAACTATATATATTTATCAAGAAGTTGTTGCATAGCAACTAGCTTCTCAGTAACTAAAATATCATCCTCTAAGGTATCCAAACTTTCTTGCTCTACTTTTGCTGCAAATTGCAGCGCACACATAGCCAACACATCTTGTTTGTCCCTTACAGCATAGCTTTGCTCAAATTGTTTTAACAATTTGTCAATACTTTTTGCTGCCTTTCGCAAACCTTCTTCTTGTCTGGGATCTATGGTTAATGGATAAACCCTATCCGCTATAGAAATTTTAATCTTTAGCTTTTCAGACATGTTGTTTTATTTAGAAAGCTGTGTAATGCAATGATCAATTTCTCTGATTAAAGCATTTATTTTAAGCTTGGTTTCCCTTTTATAATCTTCACTACCTAACATAGAACTTGTTAACTTTAGGGCTTCATACTTCTCTTGCCAATTGACTAAGATTTCCTCTTGTTGTTTACTTTCAGCTTCTTTTACCGCTAGCTCTCGCATCAGTTGTTTGTTTATCTGGTCTTTTTCCTCCAAACGGATAACAACTTTATTTAACCTAACTTCTAAAGAATCAACAAGTTTAAGTAATTCACTCATTCACGAACCTGTTCTTATGTGTTTGACACAAAGTTAACATTTCAAAATTAATATCAATAGTTATTGTGCTTTTTTTTTCTACAGCTTTAAAAGAGGTTATTTTGGCTTGAAATTTGTTCTTATTAAAAAAATAATTTTAACTTTATAAACTACAATTTAATTCTATTTTCCTCTGAAGTTTATATCATTTTAAACCACACCTATTAGATGAAGAATATCATATGTACTATTATATTTAGTTTTACACTATTTTCATATTCACAAGAAAGCTACCCAACTCATTACTTTGGAAACCCTCTTGAAATTGGTACTGTACTAGCTGGAACATTTGCGGAATTGCGATCCAACCACTTTCATTCAGGAGTTGACATTAAAACGCAACAAAGAGAAGGCTTACATGTTTTTGCTACGGCTAAAGGTCATGTTAGCAGAATTAAAATTTCACCCTGGGGTTATGGAAAAGCTATTTATATTGAACATCCAAACGGATATACTACCGTCTATGGTCATTTAAAGGAGTTTGCTCCTGAAATTGAAGCATATGTAAAGTTACAACAATACAAACAAGAAAAATTTGCTCTTGAATTGTTTCCTTCTAAAGACATATTAAACGTAACAAAAAATCAACTGATAGCCTATTCAGGAAACACTGGTGGTTCTGGAGGCCCTCACTTACACTACGAAATTAGAGATGCAAATCAGCACCCAATGAATCCGATGCTTTTTGGCTTTCATGTAAAAGACACCTCAAAGCCTAGAGTTAATGGTGTGTATGCTTATAGTACAACTGATTCTTCTCAAGTGAACAACCACAATAACAAGGTGAAACTAAAACTTGTTAAAACTAAAAACGGAAATTATTTAGCGGATATTATATATGCCTCCGGAATAATAGGGTTTGGAGTAAACACCTACGACCAACAAGATTTAGCACATAATAAAAATGGTGTTTATAGTATTAAAACTTACGTTAATGGGAAACAAAATTATGAGTTAGACTTTAAAAAGTTCTCTTTTAGTGAGAGTAGACATCTAAATCAGTTAATTGATTATAAGTATTTCAAAGAGAAAAAGTCTAGAATTCAAAAACTATTCAAAAACAAAAGAAATCCACTTAGTATTATTAAAAAAGTGGCAGATTATGGAAAAGTAACGGTATTAGAAGGAGAACATATAAATTACAAAATAGTAATTGCTGATTTTAATAACAATACCAGAACTATTACCATTCCTATAATAGGACAAAAAAAGAAAATCACCCATACCAAAAAGAAAATAGATTCTCCACATTATGTGTATGCAGAAAAAGGCTTGAGTTTTGATAGTGAAAACAATAAAGTATACATTCCTAAAAATGCTTTATATGAAGATACTCCAATAGCATTTAAAACCATAGGTGACACTATACATATCGGAGAACAAACCACTCCATTACATAAAAACATTACCTTAACTTTTAATACCGATAAATTTAAGACTGAAGATACAAATAAACTATTTGTAAGTAGCTTAGGACACAATAACAAACCCTATTATATCACCACCTACAAGAAAGGGGTAAACATCATTGGAAAAACAAAATATTTTGGAAAGTTTACCCTAAGCACCGACAATGATAAGCCCAAAATTAAACCTATTAATACGCAAGATGGAAAATGGATGAGTAAATCCAATTTCTTACATATGAAAATTACCGATAAAGGATCTGGAATAAAAAAATACAGAGGTTCAATCAATGGTAAGTGGGTGCTAATGGAATACAATTCTAAAAAGAATTTATTGAGTTATAACTTCTCTGATAAAGTACATGTTTCCGGAGAAAATAAATTCAAGCTTATAGTTATCGATAATGTTGGAAATAATAGTATTTTTGAAATGACTTTTTTTAGAAAAAACTAAACAATGACATTAAACAACAAGCTACTTTTTAGCCTATTTCTTTTATTTTCAATCAGCTTTTCATTTTCACAAACAGCTACTATTAGTGGAGTAATATTGGATGAAGCAAATTTACCAATAGAAAATGTAACCGTTACATATAAAACTGAAGGAACCAAAACTTCAAAAGATGGTGACTTTACTATTCAAATACCAGCTAATCAGGAAATCACACTTACTTTTTCACATATAAGCTTTAAGCAAATTGTACAAACCTTTAATTTAAAAGAAAATGAGTCCTATGAATTCAATCCTGTCCTAAAATATAGCGAAGAACAATTAGGCACCGTCATTATTACTGGTGGAAAACGTGAAAGAATTGAAGGAATAACGACTATAGCTCCTAAAATGTTGCGTAAAATTCCAGGTGGAAATGCTGGAGTAGAAAATATTTTAAAAACACTTGCCGGTGTAAGCGGGAATAATGAATTGAGTTCGCAATACAATGTAAGAGGAGGGAATTTTGATGAAAACTTAGTATATGTAAATGAAATTGAAGTATACAGACCTTTTTTGGTTCGTTCAGGACAACAAGAGGGATTGAGCTTTATTAATAGTGACTTAGTAAGTAATGTAAATTTTTCCGCAGGTGGTTTTCAGGCAAAATATGGCGATAAGCTTTCTTCAGTTTTAGATATTACCTATAAAAAACCTAAATCATTTGGTGCTAGTTTAGACGCTAGCTTACTTGGTGGAAGTGTTAGTATTGAAGGTGCTTCAAAAAACAACAAACTCTCAGGAGTTTTAGGAGTACGTTACAGGGACAATAGCTTATTCGTAAAAGCTAAAGAAACAGAAACCAACTACGACCCTAAATTTACTGATATACAAACCTTCCTAACCTATAAAGTATCTGACAAACTTGATATAAATTTTTTAGGAAATGCAGCTATTAACAAATATAATTATCAGCCAAAAACAAGACAAACAAATTTTGGAACACTGCAAGATCCTGTAGCGTTACTTGTTAATTACAACGGACAAGAAAAAGACCAATACAATTCCTATTTTGGTGCTGTAAAAGCAAACTACAAACTAAATAAAAACCTTACTTTAAAACTAATCGGGAGTGCATACCACACTATCGAAGAAGAGTATTTTGATATTTTAGCCGAATACAGATTAGGGGAAGTAAATAGTAATATTGGTGATGAAAATTTTGGAGAAGTAGAATTTTCAGAAGGAATTGGATCACAGTTAAATCATGCTAGAAATGATTTAGACGCGCTTATTTATAGTTTTGAACACAAAGGGGATTATAAAAATGATAAAAACAAATATTCTTGGGGTGTTAAATACAATTATGAAAACATTCGTGATAAAATCATAGAATGGGAAGTAATCGATTCCGCTGGTTTTTCTGTACGCCCACCAGGATCAACTCCTAACAACCAACCGTACGCACCATACGCTGGACCATTAGAACCATTTCAGAATGTAAGAGCAAAAAATGATGTAACCATTAATAGAGTATCTGCCTTTGCACAATATAATAGAGATACTATGATCGGTGATCATGAAGTATTTTTTAACTTAGGTGTTAGAGCTCACAATTGGACCGTTTCAGGAGACAATATTACATCAACATCACAAATCGTTTTTAGTCCAAGAGCGCAATTTTCAATCAAACCTGACTGGAAAAGAGATGTCATTTTACGAGCCGCTACGGGTATTTACCACCAACCTCCTTTTTACAGAGAGTTAAGACGTGCTGATGGATCAGTTAACCCTAATGTAAAAGCACAACAATCTGTTCATTACGTTGTTGGTGGGGACTATAATTTTAAACTTTGGAACAGACCTTTTAAATTAACTTCGGATATCTATTATAAAAGTCTAACTAATGTAAATCCGTACACGGTTGATAACGTGAGAATCCGATACGCTGCAAACAATAATGCAAAAGCATTTGCTTCTGGATTAGATTTTAGATTAAACGGAGAATTTGTTCCAGGAACAGAATCATGGTTTAGTTTTGGGTATTTAAAAACGGAAGAGAATATTGACAATAAAGGCTATATTTCCAGACCAACTGATCAGCGTTTAAAATTCGGAGCATTATTTCAAGATTATATGCCCAATTTACCAAATGTAAAAGTGTATCTTAATTTGGTATACAATACAGGAGTTCCAGGAGGATCTCCAAGTTATGCTGATGCATACCAATACCAAAAAAGACTACCTGCATACAAACGTGCTGATGCTGGATTTTCCTATGTTATTGTTGACAAAAATAAGCAGTTTGACAAAGGACATTTATTTCATCATTTAGAGGAATTCCAAATAGGTTTTGAAATATACAATATGTTCGACGTACAAAACTCAATTACCAATACTTGGGTGCGTGATGTATACACAAAACAACAATACGCAGTACCTAATTACCTGAGTCCAAGAATTTTTAATGTAAAAATGGGACTTAAGTTTTAAAACTGTTCAATTAAAGTAAGCATATTATAGGTATAAACACAATTACGTTTATGTAATTGTTAGCACCAATTTAAAATCGCAAAAATGAAGGTTACAGCTGAAAAAAATGAAAAAGTTGCTAATATGATCTTTGCATCTATTTACCCCCTTTACTGGAATAGATTGGAAAAGCATGGTAGAACAAAAGAAGAGTTCCATCAAGTAATAGAGTGGTTAACTGGTTTTGATGAAGATAAATTACAAACACTTATTAAAGAGAAAGTAACGTTTAGAACATTTTTTGAAAAAGCAAAAATCCATCCCAATGCACACATGATTAAAGGAGTTGTATGTGGTTATCGAATTGAAGAAATAGAAGATAAATTTGAAGTGTATAAACAATGTAGACGTATGGAAAAACTGATTGATGAATTGGCAAAAGGTCGTAAAATGGAGAAAATTTTTCGAGAAGAAAAGAAATGAAAATTGCTGCTAACACCATATAAAATGCATGTTTATGCTAGGGGTAAATTCCAAAAGCAAGTGTGTGTTTACTCGTAGATTCCCTACTGGAAACCCTGTCGTCCGACTTGCGTCGCACGACACTTTATATAAACGTTGGCAAACATTTAATAAAACGAATTAAAAAAAATGATTTTATGAAAAACGATTCGAAAAGTTGGAACACAATCAACTGGATATTTTTTATCGTTTTCGTCTTAATAGGTGTATTAAATATAATTTTTGTACACGTAGTTCCTGGTATAATTTATATACTGATATCCATAGTCTATCTTCCGTCTACAAATAAGTTTCTTAAGAAAAAGTTTGGTTTTTCGATTCCAATCGTAATGAAGGCTATTTTAGCCGTTTTAGTCCTATGGTTCACATTAGGTGTCGGTGACCTTATGGAAATGTTTGAGTCTTGGATGAATAAATAAATCCGGCTAATATGACTAATCTAAAAACGTTAGCCAACAACGTGTATAACGTATTGTTGGAAAGTAGTTGTCCAAAGGGAATCTTGTATTAGCGAGCTCGCCAATTTTTAAATTATAGTTTTTATTCGACTAAAAAGCTCAAAACAAAATCCAAACATTGGCTATTGTTTAGTTCAAATGTGATACTTTTATGTACACATCTCATCATACATGAACGTTGGCAATCATAAAAATTAATAAATTTTAATAACTCAATACAGATGGAAATTTTAGACTGGATACAGAATTGGTTCAAGAATAATTGTGACGGGGAATGGGAACATGGTGAAGCTATCCAAATAACTACTTTGGATAAACCAGGATGGGAAGTCGAAATTGACATATCGAATACCTCAATCGCTAATATTAACATAAAATGGATCCTTAACGAAAATGGCCCACAAGATTGGTATGGAGTGAAAATTGAAAACAAAAAATTTAACGCTGCAGGTGACTCTGGAAAGCTAAAATTTTTATTAGGCTTATTCAAAGAAATGATAGAGAAAATTGAAGAATAATACAATTGCTAATACAGCTTATAAAACTAAGCTAGTAGAGGCTTGTGTTTATTTGCGGAAATCGCTAAATCTATAATTTAGATTACATTAAAAATTAGAATAAAATTTTCACATGTCTAAGAAAAGTGAGCTAACGGAAATTGCTAAATTATTCTTCAAATTGGGGTGTATTTCTTTTGGTGGTCCAGCAGCGCATATTGCCATGATGGAAGATGAAGTAGTGAACAAACGAAAGTGGATGAGCCAAGAACATTTTCTAGATCTTATTGGAGCTACAAACTTAATACCTGGGCCCAATTCTACCGAAATGACCATGCATTGCGGTCACGAGCGTGCAGGTTGGAAAGGGCTTCTTGTTGCTGGATTTTGTTTTATTTTTCCAGCTGTTGTGATTACATCAGTTTTTGCTTGGCTATACAAACAATATAGTCAGTTACCTGAGGTGGAATCATACATTTATGGTATTAAACCTGCCGTAATAGCAATTATTGTAATGGCAGCCTATAGATTAGGGAAAAAAGCAATTAAAACTAAAGAACTAGCCATTTTAGGAAGCGTTACAACTATCGCTTGTTTATTTGGTGTTAATGAAATTATAGCGCTCTTTAGCTGTGCTCTTTTAGGACTTGTTTCATATCTCCTCAAAAAAAACAAGAATAAATTAAATAGTATTATTCCACTAGTAATTATTCAAGCTAGTGCCCCATTAAAAATCGGAGCTTTAAAAATATTTCTAACCTTTTTAAAAGTTGGAGCTATCCTTTATGGTAGTGGCTATGTTTTATTTGCTTTTCTAGATTCAGAATTAGTTCCAAACGGTTGGTTAACAAGACAAGCATTAATCGATGCCGTTGCAGTTGGACAAATTACACCAGGCCCCGTTTTATCTACAGCAACCTTTATAGGCTGGCAAATGAACGGAATTACAGGAGCAATTGCAGCAACCATAGGAATATTTCTGCCTTCATTTTTATTCGTATTGGTTTTAAACCCTTTAATTCCAAAAATCAGAAAGTCTAAAATTATGCGGGCAATTTTAGACGCAGTAAATGTAGCAGCAGTTGCGCTTATATTAGTCGTTTGTATAAAAATGGGAAAAGACTCTTTAACGGATTGGCGCACCTCATTAATCGCAATAATTAGTTTAATTCTTGTTTTCTATTTCAAAAAATTAAATAGTGCATTTATCGTTTTTGCTGGAGCAATGATCGGATACCTATTCACGTTAATATAATCCTTAAAAAAAATCCTAAATATTAACCTTTAATTGAATTTTTTACAAGATCGAACCTTAGATAATGCTTGGTAAAGGCAAGGATATATATATTAAAAAATGAAGACGCAACTAATTTTAGCAATGTGTAGATGATAACGAATATGACAAAATTTAAATACTCACAAATAATTTTACAAAACCTCAAGGACTTCCTTGGGGTTTTGTATTTTTAACATCTAATGAAATGGAAAAACGCATTAACCGATTATAAACACTATCTAAAGTTAGAAAGAGGGCTCTCAGAAAACTCTATTGATAGCTATACTCTTGATGTGGTAAAACTAATTCGTTTTTTAAATGATAATAATACCAATACTACCCCACTTAGCATTTCATCAAATACAATTAAAGAATTTATTTATCAAGTAGCAAAAGTGGTGAATGAACGTTCTCAAGCTCGGTTAATTTCAGGACTAAAGAGTTTTTTTAATTACTTGGTTTTTGAAGATTACAGAATTGATAATCCATTAGAACTTATAGAGTCTCCAAGGATAGGTAGAAAACTACCAGACACATTATCAATTGAAGATATTGACAAACTTTCTGAAGCTGTAGATTTAAGTAAACCTGAGGGCGAACGCAACCGTGCCATTATTGAAACATTATATGGTTGTGGTTTACGAGTTTCAGAACTCACTTCATTAAAACTTTCTGATTTATTTTTTGAAGAAGGATTTATAAAAGTGACCGGAAAAGGTGACAAAGAGCGATTTGTTCCTATTGGACCACTCACACAGAAATATATTACTATCTACAGAAAGGAAGTTAGAATTCATTTAAACATTCAACCCAGTTTTGAAGACACTTTATTTTTAAATCGTAGAGGAAAACAACTTACTAGAGCAATGATTTTTACTATTGTAAAACGATTAGCAGAAAAAACAAGTTTACATAAAAACATAAGCCCGCATACCTTTAGACATTCCTTTGCGACACATTTATTAGAAAATGGCGCCGATTTAAGCGCCATTCAATTAATGTTAGGTCATGAAAGCATTACAACCACAGAAATTTATATGCATGTGGACAGAACCCATTTAGCAAAAGTGATTGAACAATTTCATCCTAGAAAGTAATTTTAGTTTACACGAATAATAAACATTCGTAAACCAAAAAATATCTTTTACTCTCCTAAGATTTGAGCAGTATGCGCTTTAGTTTTTACTTTATCTATCACTTCTATAATTACTCCATTTTCATCAATAACAAATGTAATTCTATGGATTCCGTCGTATACTTTACCCATAAACTTTTTTGTTCCCCAAACGCCAAAAGCATTAATCACTTCTTTATTTTCATCAGCTAATAACGGAAAAGGCAATTCTTTTTTATCAATAAAGTTTTGTTGTCTCTTAGCAGAATCAGCACTTACACCAAGTACATCATACCCTTTCGCTAAAAATGACTGGTAGTTATCTCTTAAATTACATGCTTGCATAGTACATCCAGGAGTACTCGCTTTTGGGTAAAAGAAAACAACTAATTTTTTACCAGTATAATCTGATAATTTTATGGTATTTCCTGCATTATCTAATGCTTCAAAATTTGGTGCTTTATCTCCTGCTTTTAATGTATTCATTTCTTTAATTTTTCTATTTTTACAATTGTAAAGATACAACTATGAATAAGCAAGAAAAAGTAAATTTTGTTATAAATACATTAGCGGAAACCTATCCTGAAATTCCAATTCCGTTAGATCATAAGGATCCGTATACTTTACTTATTGCTGTACTACTATCTGCACAAAGTACTGATGTTCGGGTAAATAAAATTACACCACTATTATTTGCTGAGGCTGATAATCCGTATGATATGATAAAATTATCCGTTGAAGAAATTAGAGAAATTATAAAACCTGTAGGCTTATCGCCTATGAAGTCTAAAGGAATTCATGGCTTATCACATATATTAATCAATAAACACAACGGCGAAGTTCCAAAAACATATGAAGACCTAGAGGAATTACCAGCGGTAGGACATAAAACAGCTGCAGTAGTGTTGTCACAAGCTTTTGGAATACCAGCTTTTCCTGTAGATACACACATACATAGATTAATGTATCGTTGGAATTTAACTAACGGAAAAAATGTGGTTCAAACTGAAAAAGATGCAAAACGTTTATTTCCTGAAGAAATATGGAACGATTTGCACTTACAAATAATTTGGTATGGTAGAGAATATTCTCCCGCCAGAGGATGGAATTTAGACAATGATATTATTACTAAAACTATTGGAAGGAAAAGTGTACTAGAGGAGTATTACAAAAAGTAATAAAATAAGTAAACAACCAAGGCACTTAATAACACTTAAATGTACCATGGTTGTTTACCTCCAAAAATTATGGACTAAAGCTGGCTAATTTTGATGCAATTCAATCAACATATTTCTCGTTTTCATTATATGCAATGCTTTAGAGTAATTTAAAATAAAGTTAATGGTCTCTTTTTTTGGTTGTAATTTATTCATTTTTTCAGACCTCTGAGTGTAAAGTTTTGGCATATACTTTTTTAATGGTTACATTTAGTTAACGCAAAAAAAGCAAGTTTATTGTTATTCTGTTAAAACAATTTTATGCTCCACTACCAAACGTCTTAAATTAATAATAGCATAACGCATTCTTCCCAAGGCTGTATTAATACTTACATTAGTATTTTCTGCTATTTCTTTAAAACTCATATCCTTATACAAGCGCATTAAAACTACCTGTTTTTGATCATCGGGCAGCTCATCAACCAACTTTCTGACATCTGTTGATATTTGATCTATAATCAATTGTTTTTCAGCATTTCTACTAGTATCCTTTAGCATAGAAAAGATATCAAACTCTTTGTCCTTTGACTCGAATTTTGGCATTCTATTACTTTTTCTGAAATGATCAATAATTAAATTATGAGCAATACGCATGAGCCAAGGCAAAAATTTACCTTCTTCATTATAAGTTCCTTTCTTTAAAGTTCTTATTACTTTAATAAAAGTATCTTGAAAAATATCTTCGCTTAAATCACCATCTAAAACTTTAGAATAAATAAAATTATACACTCTACTTTTATGTCTTAAAACAAGTATTTCCAGGGCTTTTTCACTCCCAGAGATATAGTTTTTCACTAATATAGCATCAGATGTGGTAGTATTCATAACATTACTTTTTAAGGTTAAACAAATCAAGATATGAGATATCTTTAAATCAATAAATTTGTTGAAAGTAATGCTATATTATAGGCGTGTTTTTTAAATATATAAACTCAAATATAACCAAAATAATGTATTATCCTAGCATTTTAATAGATTTTATACTCGATATTGAAATAATAAGCTGTTCTCTTTTGGGTTAATTTTATGTAATTTTGCATGACTGTTTAAAACTACTTAAGTTGCTTTATGCCTAAAACTGATTTATCAAAAATTAATCCAAAGGAAAACATTATTATAAAGGGAGCAAAATTGCATAACCTTAAAAATATAGATGTCGTTATTCCTAGAAATAAATTAGTAGTCATTACTGGCTTATCGGGTTCAGGAAAATCCTCTTTAGCTTTTGATACACTTTATGCCGAAGGACAAAGACGTTATGTTGAAAGTTTGTCGTCCTATGCTAGACAGTTTTTAGGTAGATTGAACAAACCAAAAGTAGATTATATTAAAGGTATTGCACCGGCTATAGCTATAGAGCAAAAGGTAAACTCTACTAATCCAAGAAGTACAGTTGGTACTACAACAGAAATATATGATTACCTAAAACTATTATTTGCTAGAATAGGACGCACGCACTCTCCTATTTCAGGAAAAAGAGTAAAAAAACATACTGTTAGTGATGTCATCAATTATTTAAAAACACTTGAGGAACGTAGTAAATTATTACTTTTAGCGCCAATAACCGTTGATGAAGACCGAACTTTATCTCAAAAAGTTAAAGTGCTACAGCAGCAAGGTTTTGCACGTATTAAAGTTAATAATGAAATAATACGAATTGAAGATTTTGATGGAACAACTGTGGCTACTGATCTCTTTTTAGTGGTAGACAGAGTTATTATTAACCACGATGATGAAGATTTTTACAATCGATTAGCTGATGCCATACAAGTCGCTTTTTACGAAGGAAAAGGTGATTGTGTTATTGAAAACTTAAATAATAGTACCACTACTCCATTTAGCAATAAATTTGAATTAGATGGAATTACATTTTTAGAGCCTAATACACATCTATTTAGTTTTAATAATCCCTATGGAGCTTGCCCTACATGCGAAGGCTATGGAGATGTAGTAGGTTTAGACGCTACGTTAGTTGTTCCTGATACATCGCTATCCGTTTTTGAAAATGCCGTTTTTGCCTGGAGAGGAGAAACCTTAAGTTGGTATAAGGATCAGCTGGTTAACAGTGCTTATAAATTCGATTTCCCAATTCACAAGCCTTATTTTGAATTAACAGAAAATCAAAAAGAATTATTATGGACCGGAAACAAACATTTTACTGGCTTAAATGAATTCTTTAAAGAACTAGAAGAGAAAAGCTATAAAATTCAAAACAGAGTATTGCTATCTCGTTATAGAGGAAAAACAAAATGTCATACTTGTTCTGGTAAACGATTACGACCAGAAACAAATTATATAACAATCAACAATGTCTCTATTTCTGATTTAGTTGAAAAATCTATTAAAGAACTAATACCTTTTTTCAATACACTAGAATTGGATACCTATGATACACAAATTGCAAAAAGATTATTAGTAGAAATTAATAACCGACTTGGTTTTTTAGCCAATGTTGGATTGGACTATTTAACCTTAAACAGAAAATCTAACTCACTTTCTGGTGGAGAAAGTCAGCGTATAAACTTAGCTACTTCATTAGGAAGTAGTTTGGTAGGTTCCATGTATATTTTAGACGAGCCAAGTATCGGTTTACACCCTAAAGATTCAGAAAGATTAATTACCGTATTAAAATCATTACGTGATTTAGGAAACACCGTTATTGTAGTTGAACATGATGAAGACATTATGAAAGCTGCTGATCAAATCATTGATATTGGACCTGAAGCAGGTACTTTTGGTGGTGAAGTAGTTGCTTCTGGAAGTTATAAAGAGCTTTTAAAATCAAATTCGTTAACTGCGCAATATTTAAATGAAACACTTAAAATAGAAGTTCCTAAAAAACGTAGAACTTCTAAAAATAATATCCATATCAAGGGAGCCAGAGAGAATAACCTCAAAAATATTGATGTTACTTTCCCTTTAGACGCACTAACAGTTATTACTGGTGTTTCAGGTAGTGGAAAAAGTACTTTAGTCAAGGATATTTTATTTCCAGCACTACATAAAGAACTTGGAGGCTACGGTGTAAAACCAGGAGAATTTTCTAGTATTTCCGGAAACTATAGTCATATTAAAAACATTGAATTTGTTGATCAAAACCCAATTGGACGTTCATCAAGATCAAACCCAGTAACCTATATCAAAGCCTATGACGATATCAGAAGCTTGTTTGCTAACCAAAAAGTATCGATATTAAGAAATTACCTCCCAAAACATTTTTCATTTAATGTTGATGGTGGACGTTGCGAGGTGTGTAAAGGAGAAGGAGAAGTAACCATTGAAATGCAATTCATGGCAGATGTACACTTAGAATGTGATGTCTGCAAAGGAAAACGTTTCAAAAAAGAAGTGTTAGAAGCTACTTTTGATGGTAAATCTATTCATGATATTCTTACTATGACTATTGATGATGCTTTAAGTTTCTTTACCAAAAATGAACAACAAAAAATAGTAAGCAAATTACAGCCTTTACAAGATGTTGGATTAGGCTATGTACAATTAGGTCAATCATCCTCTACCCTTTCAGGAGGTGAAGCACAGCGAATTAAACTAGCTTCTTTTTTAGTAAAAGGACGTACTAAAGACAAAGTGCTTTTTATATTTGATGAACCAACTACAGGACTTCATTTTCACGACATACAAAAACTATTAACTTCTTTTAATGCTTTATTAGAAAAAGGCCATTCCATTATTGTCATTGAACATAATTTAGAGCTAATTAAGTGTGCCGATCATATTATTGACCTTGGACCTGAAGGTGGTGATCAAGGTGGTGAACTTTTATTTTCTGGTACTCCAGAAGCATTATTAAAAAGTAAAAAATCCAATACCGCAAAATACTTAGTAGGGAAAATTTAAATTCACAAACGGACTTAATTACCGAAGTCTGCAAATAAGATGATAGGGGTACATTTAAGTCTCTAAGCTTTTATTTGTTAGATTTTCAATGGTAATAGCGACTATTTATCATTGTCCTTTTTTCTCCTCCTTTTCAAGGGGGAGTGTTTTTAGTTTCTTTTAAAGAAACTAAAAACGAGGTGGTTGCTACATAAAAAACACGCTTTATAAAACCCTTCCGTCTTAAATTTCTAAAAGAAATTTAATCCACCTTCCCTTTAAAAAGGAAGGGGCTTTTTGTAAAATAATTCTTTTCTAATTTCTTACATTTTTTAATCTTATAAATGTAAGAAACTATACTTCTATTTATCATATACAACAAGGGTTGAAAAATTCTTGGCACGTTCTTTGAAAATCATAACACAAATAGCGTAAACCGAAAAGCTATTACCATTACTAATTTAAATTCTTCTTAAGAAAAATATAGGTTTTTCATTTAGACGAAAAAGATAATTTCAACATAGCAGTAGCTACGTTTAAATTTTATTTTAAAGGATTAATTAAAAAGAACAATTTTATTGAGATTAATTTGAGTTTTTAATGGTAAATCAAATGAGTAGGTAACTTCTAAATTTAAATGTTATGAAAAAAATTACTGTATTACTAGTCCTTTTTATGGGAATGTTTGCTTTTGCAAATTCTAACAACGTAAATAACACGCAAGCAAATAATAGTTTGGAAATAGGACGCTACAATCATATGCAACCACTAAAATTCATTGAACGAGGAGTAGAATTTTTTGTTTTCCCAAACGGCGAGTTTGACTTTAATAGCCACCCTAGACATAGAAGAACAAGAGGTCATGGCATAAACATTAACATATCACATGGAGCACCAAGGACTTTTCACAGCACATATTATGGAAATTACCATCATAACCAAGGTGTACGTGTAGAGCATGATCGTTTAGGAAGAGTTAGACGTGTTGGAAATGTTTTTATCAACTATGATAGCCATAGTAGAATAAAACGAATCGGATCAGTATATATGAGTTACCATCACCATTTATTAGCTAACATTGGTGGCTTGCATATTTACTACTCAAGGAATGGAAGAATTCACAGAACTACTGGTGCTATTAAACACAATATGGGATGCCATTTCTGCGGAATGAATAACTGTTCAACAAATCATTACGGAAACAATTACGGTCACAATGATTCTGATAACCACAATGATCACGGAAATTATAATGATTACGGAAATTACGATGATGATTTATATTACTATAGAAAAGGAAATAAAAAAGCTAAAAAAAATAAACGATAATAAGTTTTTGGTTGGTTAGTTTGATAAAGCTCTTGATGTACATTAGTACAGAAAGAGCTTTTCGTTTTTATAAAAAAATAATCATTAAAAGCCGCCTTATTAAAGTGAAGTTAACTAAACCACTGACATTTCCCCTACTTAGTTAATATAGATTAATGTATTATAATTCTTTTCAAAACAGATTTACTTCCCTGAGTTAGTCTAAACACATATACACCGTTGAGCTGAGAAATATCAACTTTCTCTTGATGCATTTCTAGTTCCTTAGAAATAACTCTTCGTCCTACAACATCATAAATTTCTATTAATGTACTGTCATTTAATCCCGTAATATTTATAAAAACCGAAGCGGGATTTGGATACAACTCAACTGACTCATCATTAAACTCAGCTACATCTAGTTGGTTTTCTGGCCAATCAAGACCTATTTTATCGCCCCACAAATGCTCAGCAATTTCTGGATGGTCAATAAAAGGATTACGGTTATTCTGATAAGAATAATAAATAATATCATTTCTATTTTCTTCCCAAGCATCAACCGGGTCATTTCTGTGCCATTCTAAAAGTACTGACAGTTTTCCATGAAAAGGAGTATTATCCGTTGAAGGCATAATTGTTTCTGAGAGCTCTAAATCTGGATATCCATCATATCCTTCATAACGAACAGTCATGTAAAATAGCATTCTGGCAACATCTCCTTTTACTTCGTTACGTGGTTCAAATGTCCAATCTATATTATCTTTTAGCGAATTAGTATTGTTTGACCATTTATCATATACAGTTATACAAGCTGCACAATTATCAAATCCTCTGTTATTTCTTATAGTATTGGTAATATTATCCAAAGGTCTTAGTGCATGTACATCAGTTCCTGGACCAGTTGTTGTACCAAAATCGCCTCTAGATTTAGCCCAAACGTGTTCCCTTGTCCATCCATTACCACTGTTATATTCTTGTGCAGCATCCACAGAAATACCAGAATAAACGAGAATAACATTATTAGTATTATCTGGATCTTTGTCAGTTTCTTTTAATATATCCCAAACATCGGTACTTGTATTAGTATAACTAAATTCAATATGATTATCTATAATTTGATTCAATTCATATTTCAGTGCATCTGCTGCATAATTCTCAGCTGTATGATAATAATCTTCTGGAGCTTGGGCATAACTTAGTATTGGGAATACTAATAATAGTACTAGTTTATTCATTTTAAGCAATTTGGGAACAACAAATAAACACTTTTTTTATTAAGCCTACTAGTTTAGTAGATAATTGGTCCTGTTCTTCTTTAAAACCATACGTTTTTCCTTAAATGCATACACCAATATTTAAAAAAAAACACATTATTAAATAGTTAAGGAAGAATTTCTACTAATTTATTTGTTAGGTTTTTTCTATGATATTGCTGAATTCCAATACCATTAGCTTTTAAATTTTTATTTTGATACCCTTCAAAGTATGTTACTATTTGTTGCTTGATAGCATTTTTTTCTGACAGGTTATACCCAAATGAATACCCAGTATTAGTTTCAGTTATGATATTCTTAAAATCTGCATCTTGTGGGCCGAATCCTAAAATTGGTCTATGAGACTGTAAATACTCAAATAACTTCCCTGGAATAATACATTTCGTTTCTGGTGAGTCAATTTCTATCAACAACAATACTTGAGATTTTCGCTGATTCACTTGAGCCTCTTCATGTGAAACATAGCCAAGCATATTTACATGGTTTTTCAAACCACATTTATTAATGGATTGCAATACATCATCACTAACTGCACCTAGTAATTTTAATTCAAAACTAGCACTAAAAACCTCGTTTTCTTGTATTAACTCAGCGATTGAAGTCCATAATACTTCTGGATTCCTTCCTGTTAATAAAGATCCTATATGCGCCAAGGTAAATTTATCATCCAGTTGAACCGAAATATTTTTTACATCATCATACCCATTTGTAATTACTGAAATTGACTGTTTAGTAATCTCTAAAAATTCTGTTTTGGTAGTTGGGCTAGTCACAATAATTTTATCTGCTTTTTGCAGTACTTCTCTTTCTAATTCCTTATGCTTTTGTTGTGAAGCAACGGATAATTTCATTTTGCTGTGATAACCAATAGTCGTCCATGGATCCCGAAAATCAGCTATCCAGTTTATATTTAATTCTTCTTTTAACTGTAAACCAATTAAATGCAAACTATGTGGAGGCCCTGTAGTTATAATCGTTTCTATTTTATTTTCTTGAATATATTCTTTTAAAAATTTAACGGAAGGTTTTACCCAATACTTACGAGCATCAGGGATAAAATAATTTCCTCTTATATACAATAGCAAACGTTCTACTAATGATTGCTTTTTTGTATTTATCAATCCTGAAGCAATCGTATTCGTTTTCTTTTTAGAAAAAATAGATGCAAACTGATAGGGTTCAAAAATAGGCTGTTTAATAATCGTAACTTCATCCGAAACCTCTTTTAGTAAATTATCGTCAAGCAAAGGGTAACTAGGATTTTCAGGACAATACACAACTGGGGAAATTCCAAATTCAGGTAAATACTTTACAAACTTCAGCCAACGCTGTACTCCAGGACCTCCTGCTGGTGGCCAATAATAAGTAACGATGAGTACTTTTTTGTTCATATTTCCCTCTCTGTCCTTTGGACATCTCTCCCAAAGGGAGAGAACTTTACAAATTAATTTAAATAATTATAATATTTACTGAACACTCTTTTTACGGAACTCATAAAATAAGCCTCCCAATACAAGTAATATCAATCCTATAGATGACGCTAAAGCAATACTACTTCCTGTTTTAATTACTTGAGGTTCAAATTTAAAGGCTATGGTATGTTTTCCTTTTGGCACTTCTAATCCTCTTAACAAGTAATTTGCTCTGAAATGTGGTTTCAATTCACCATCAATATAGGCGTTCCAACCGTTTTTATAATACATTTCTGAAAAAATAGCCACCCCGTCATTTGAGTTAGACGTTTCATACACCAAATGATTCGGTTTGTATGACATCAAATTAATAGATGCTAACGAATCTGTTTTATAATTAGACTTACGCTCTCTATCTCCTAATTGAACTACAGCTTGTTTTTTTAAGTTCAACGAATCTAACAATACTATTTCCTCATCAGCAGAAGCAACAGTTTTAAGTTCATCAACAAACCATGCATTTCCATTTGTATACGGGTTATTTAAAGCAACTAATTGCCCTTTATTATCTTGAATAATATATTTAATATTCAACATATTGACCACACCAATATTATTCTTACTAACATAGAACTCAAAAATATCCTCCGCGCGTTTTGGTTTTGCTGCATGATACCCTCCAAATGCCTTGTGAAAATATGATGTTCTAGCGTCGCTAAACGGATTAGAACTAAAATCCAATACTCTATAATGTGAAGTATCTTCTTTTATTTGAGCATCAGCTTTTGAAATTTGAAATGGTTCATTCACCTGCCTAGCAGATACAAAGTCTTCAGAATTCACATAACGTTTATCCACACCCACTAAATCAAAAATTAGCAAGCATCCAAAAATTAGTAAAACAACATTCTCCTTAACTTTATCTTTTAAATACATCCATAAGGTTACTGCACTCAATAATACAAATACTAATGTTCTAAGTACATCTGTAGTAAATAAGGATTCACGTTGCTCTTTAATCATTTTCAAGAAATCAGGCCCATAATTTTCTAATAACATTCCGTCTCTATTACCAACGAAATCAAACAGCGATCCTTTTAATACGTAAAACATAATGGCTAATCCCGCTGTGATTCCAACAGTATATTTTAATGCTTTTAACTTTTCTTCCTTCTGATCGTAGTTATTTACGAACTTATGCAATCCGAATATTGCTAAAATTGGCATGACCAACTCTACAATTACCTGCATAGAAGATACAGCTCTGAACTTATCATAAAGCGGTACATAATCAATAAAAAAATTGGTTAAAAGGCTAAAGTTTTTCCCCCATGACAATAGTAATATCAGACCTCCTCCAAATAAAATCCATTTTTTCAAAGGACCTTTTACTAAAAATAATCCTAGTACAAATAAAAAGATAACAACTGCTCCAATATATGCTGGTCCGGAAACTCCAGGTTGATCCGCCCAATACATCAACTGTCCAGCGAACTCCTGAGCATCTTTTGTTGAAATCCCAAACATGCGTTGCATTTTTTTAACTACAACTGCATTTTTAGCGATTGGTTCATTATTAGACCCTCCATACAAACCAGGAACGAATAAATTTAAACTCTCCCCTATTCCATAACTCCAATGCGTAATATATTCTTTACCTAAACCGTCTGTTAACTCTTTAGGAGAACCATTTGGATTAATTGTTAATTCACTTTTACTTCTAGTACTCTCTTTAGCATATTCGGAAGTAGCCAGTAAATTGGTAGCGTTTAATCCTAAAGCAAGCGTTACAGCAACTGCCATAATTCCGACAGACACAAAAAAGTGTTTCACTTCCTTCTTTTTAAATGCATCAACTAAATACACTAACCCAATAACCAATACTAGTAACAATAAATAATAAGTCATTTGAAAGTGATTGGCACTTAGCTCTAATCCCATTGCAACCGCTGTTAGTATAAAACCTAATAAATATTTTTTTCGAAACACCAAAAATATACCGGCTAAAACTAAAGGAAAATAAGCAATGGCGTGTGCTTTTGAATTATGTCCTGCTCCTAGAATCACCAAATAATATGTTGAAAACCCGAAAGCAAAACTTCCTAACAAAGCATATCTCCAATCAACTTTTAGCACTAATAATAACACATAAAAACAAATGAAATATAAAAACACATAATCTGCTGGCCTTGGTAAAAAACGCAGTAAACTATCTAATTTTTTAATATAATTATGAGGATATTTAGCTCCTAACTGATAGGTAGGCATCCCTCCGAAAGCGGCATCTGTCCAATACGTTTCGATATTATCTTTTTTATTAAAATCTTTATGTTGTTTTGACATTCCTACATACTGAGAAATATCATGCTGCTTTATTTGTTTCCCTTGTAAAATCGGAGAAAAATACAATACAGAAGCAATTACAAACAAAAGTATTGCCACCACATGCGGAAAGCATTGTTTTAAGTTAAAGTTCATTTGGTTAGTTAGGTTAGGTTTAGTCTATTTCCTCAAAATCAATGTAGTCACCTACTTTTTTAGTTGATTTTTTTTTGTGTATTGGTTCCTTAGGCGTTTGTTTTTCCTGTTGCTCTTGGTGTTGTCCGAATTGTTCTTTCACCTTTTGCTCCATTTTATTTGCCGCATATTTCATTAAAATCGGGGCAAAAATTCGCATTAAAAATTTACCAGCATAATATACTGCTATGATAATTAGTATCGTCCTTAACAACTGCATATTCTTCTATTTATTCTTTAATCTAAACTATTGATTGATGTATATACAAAGCTACATAAAAATAGCAATGCACAAAGTTGATAACACTTTTTTAACTTGGTAGCCCTTATATTTTAAAAGAAAATGTATTTTTATATCCGTAATTACACCAAAACCGTTTACTATGACTTTATTTAGAGTGTTGTTTATTTCACTTTTGCTTTGTAGTGTCACTACTCAAGCTCAATATACTGAAACCATAAATTCCAACAGACCAGGAGCTTCATCTGGTGCCTATGCAGTTGGGATAAATGTTATTCAAGCAGAAGGTGGCTTTACTTACATGAAGAACAAGCATGAGTTACGCAAACAAGATTTTGGAGGATCTGGTTTAGAATATGAATTCAGATATGGAATTTGGAAAGAAGCCTTAGAAATAAATTTAAGCGGTGCATTTCAATTTGGAACGCTTACAGATAATAATGCAGGGACTACGACATCATTAGCAAACTTTAAAATCAATACGTTAGGTGCTAAATATTTGTTTTATGACCCGTATAAGAAAAAAGAAGGTGAAGAGGCTGAAAAGCCTAACTTATACAGTTGGCATGCAAACCATAAATTTCGTTGGAACACCTTGATTCCTTCGATTGCTGTCTATGCAGGTATGAATTTTAACCTTACAAACACCCCGTTTGTTTACGGGAGTAATTTCAACTTTAACAATATAGAAGAACCTACAATGTCTCCTAAAATAATGTTGATTACCCAAAACAACTGGTCTGGTGGATGGGTTTTTACTATGAATTTTATTGGCGATAGGGTATTTATGACTGATTTCCCAATTTACTCATACATCCTAACACTCACGCATGCCTTAAATGAAAAATCAGCAGTTTTTGCAGAACATCAAGGAATTATAAATGATATATATGCCGATTCCTTATTCAGATTTGGTGGGGCTTATTTATTTTCAAAAGATATACAATTAGACGCTGGTTTAACTTTAAATACTAAAAACACACCTTCCGTTTTTGGGTTTAATGTAGGGATCTCTTACCGAATGGATTTCCATAAAGATCCAGACAACAATAACAGTGCTGAAGACGAAAAAGAGCGTAAGGACAATGCCGCTGGAAAAAACCGAAAAAAGAAGAAAAAGAAAGATGGTAGTGGCCAAAAAGAAAAGAAAAATAAGAAAGATGAAATTGATTTTGATGACTAATACTATTTAGAAATTTATACGTAAAACTGCTAGTGTTATTAAATACTAGTAGTTTTTTTTGGCCAAAACTGGCTCAAACGATAATTTAACCCTTTGTTAATTAACTAAATAGCTTTTAAAATTCGCAAAAAATCCCTATCTTGTAGGAAACAACAAATAATATTGAGTTTCTCAAATTCAATATCATTAATATAAGACCCTTCTTTTCTCCCTCAGAAAAATTGAAATAATGTAATTTATTACATCACCTTTTATTGATTTTTAAAACTGGGACAAAATGAAAAAAATAGCAATTCTATTATCCGTATTCTTTATTGGTTTTTCACAAGCGCAAACACCTAATGACCAAAATCTTCAAGCAGAAAAACAAAAAAATGAGAACAAAAAAAGTTTTAAGGCAGATCCTGATGCACGAATTTTTGTTATTAAGGAACAAAAAGAAGCCTTACCAAATAGTAAATCTATATTGACAAAAGAAGAAATTCTTAAAAATAAAAAAGGGTATAAAAGGGTTAATATGGCTCTCAATAAAGAAAGAAAAATTGAGAAACGAAAAGAAAGAAAAACGTTAAGAACTCAAAACAAAATGTTTAATAAATATATTAAAGAAAGTAAAAAGAGGCATAAAAAATTAAAAAAGGAATCAAAAAAGCTCTAAAAACAGATTAATAATAGCGTATTTTAAAATATAAAAAGGTTTAGCTTTTCAGTTAAGCCTTTTTAACGTAGTGTCAAAAAAGTTTTTATAGTTTACCAGATATTTTACAAAACACACAACTACTTAATTACCAGTATTTTATACTATTTTGTCACAAATAATAGTTATCTTTGACATACTGCATACTATATTAGTCACCTCCACAAATTCTAACCCAATTTTACTAATATAAAATCATATTTTTCTCCCAGAAAGATTAAAAAATATAATTTATTGATCTTTAAAATTGGGGCAACATGAAAAAAATAACCATTATAATTTCCGTACTCTTTGCCAGCTATTCAATTGCGCAAACTATCGACAAATTAGATAATACTGAAATAGAAAATTTAAAAAAGGCATATTTCCAAAATTTAAGAACAAATCAAGACGCGAGGGTTTTTTCCATAAATAAACAACGTAAAATATATGTTTATAAAAAACTGACCGATAAACAAACTACCGCAGCAACTACTTTTATATTGGACAGTATAAAACGTAATATTTTTAGAAAAAATATTTTATATGACCTTAAAGTAAAAAAGTCAAACCATAATGAATCACTTGCAAATACTATTGGGTATAGAAGGGTTAATAGTGTTTTTGATAAAATGAATAAAGAAGAAAAAAAGAAACGTTTAGAAAGCGCGAATAAAGCAGAAATCACTAATAGACAACGGACTAAAAAGGACAAAATTAAAGCTCAAAAAAAACAATTAGAAAATAAAATAGAAACTAGATATGAGCTTTTAAAGAAAAAATACGCTATACCTAAAAAAGAAAAAACATTACAAAAAAAAGAGTAACCATTCAGTTACTCTTTTATATTTAAATTCGTAATATTTTATATTACTCACCCATTGCAGCTGTAAGTGCTGCAGACATTCTTTTATATGTACCATTTTCTAAACGCTCTCTAATACTAGAAAAAGCATTTAAGGTAACATCTATATCTTCCATTGTATGTGTAGCTGTTGGTATCAATCGTAGTAATATCATCCCTTTAGGTATAACTGGATAAACCACTATAGAACAAAATACTCCAAAGTTTTCTCTCAAATCCTTTACTAAAGCCATTGCCTCTGGAATACTACCTTTTAAGTATACTGGAGTAATACATGTTTCAGTAGTCCCTAAATCAAAACCTCTCTCACGTAAACCACCTTGTAAGGCACGTACATTTTCCCAAAGCTTGTCTTTAAGCTCAGGCATAGTACGCAACATATCTAAACGCTTTAACGCTCCTACAACCAATTGCATTTGTAATGACTTTGCAAACATTTGAGAACGCATGTTGTACTTCATGAAATCTATGATTTCTTTATCAGCGGCAAAAAATGCTCCAGTACTTGCCATAGATTTTGCAAAAGTTGCAAAATAGACATCTATACCATCTTGAACACCTTGCTCCTCACCTGTTCCTGCACCTCTTTTCCCTAGAGTTCCAAAACCATGTGCATCATCTACTAATATACGGAAATTGTATTTTTCCTTTAAAGCTATAATTTCTTTAAGTTTTCCTTGTTCTCCACGCATTCCAAAAACACCTTCAGAAATCAATAGAATTCCTCCACCTGTTTTTTCAGCAAGTTTAACCGCTCTTCCTAAGTTTTTTTCAATACTTTCTATATCGTTATGGCGATAGGTAAAACGTTTACCCATATGTAAGCGTACCCCATCAATAATACATGCATGTGCATCTACATCATATACAATAATATCGTCTTTAGTTACCAATGAATCAATAGCCGAAACCATTCCTTGGTATCCGAAGTTCACTAAATAAGCTGCTTCCTTCTCTACGAACTCCGCTAACTCATCTTGTAATTTTTCGTGTAATTCTGTATGACCAGACATCATTCTCGCTCCCATTGGGTAAGCAGAACCATATTTTACACCCGCTTCTCCATCTACTTTTCTTATTTCTGGGTGATTTGCAAGACCTAAATAATCATTGATACTCCATGTAACAACCTCTTTTCCTTGAAATTTCATTCTGTTAGAAATTTCTCCTTCAAGTTTTGGGAATACAAAATATCCTTCTGCTTGCTCTGCCCATTTTCCTAGAGGTCCTTTGTCCTTATAGATTTTATCAAATAAATCCTTCATTAATATCAGTTTTAGATTTAACAAATGCAAAAATAATTAAATTAACCCTCTTTTCATAATATTTTTACTAACAAAAAAGCACTAACCAATAGGTTAGTGCTTTTTTGTGTTTATTTTTTATGTGAAAAATTTAGCTTACATACTCAATTTTCTTAGGGTTCACTTCTTGAACCGTATCAAAAAAGCCTTGATCTTCCATCCATTTATCATTATAAATCTTACTCATATAACGCGAACCATGATCTGGAAAAACAACAACAACATTACTATTTTCTCCAAACATACCATTAGCTTCGTATTGTTTTACTGCTTGCATAGCTGCACCACTTGTGTAACCTACAAACAACCCTTCTGTTTTTGCTAATTCCCTAGCTGTATGAGCACTTTCCTGATCAGTAACTTTTATAAACTCATCAATAGTATCAAAATCAGTTGCTGAAGGAATTAAATTTTTCCCTAAACCTTCAATTCTATATGGATAAATTTCATCCTTATCAAACTCACGAGTTTCATGAAAACTTTTTAATACAGAACCAAATGCATCAACTCCCAATACTTTAACATCAGGGTTTTGTTCTTTTAAATATTTTGCTGTACCTGAAATTGTTCCTCCAGTTCCACTACACGCCACTAAATGAGTGATTTTCCCATTTGTTTGATTCCAAATTTCAGGACCTGTAGAATGATAATGTGCATCAATATTTAATTCATTAAAATACTGATTGATATATACCGAACCTTTAACTTCCTCATGTAAACGCTTTGCCACTTCATAATACGACCTAGGATCATCAGCACTCACATTCGCAGGGCAAACGTATACTTTTGCTCCCATCGTACGTAGCATGTCTATTTTATCAGGGGAAGATTTAGAACTTACTGCTAAAATACATTCGTACCCTTTTATAATACTGACCATTGCTATACTAAAACCCGTATTACCAGAAGTAGTTTCTATAATAGTATCTCCAGGTTTAATTAAACCTTTCTTTTCTGCTTGTTCCAGTATATATAAAGCAATTCTATCTTTTGAAGAATGCCCTGGATTAAAAGCTTCAACTTTTGCAAAGAAGTTCCCTTTTAAACCTTTAGTTATTTTTTGTAATTGTATTAATGGTGTGCTTCCAATTAAATCTAAAACACTATTATATGCTTGAATTTCTTCTTTCATAAATGATTTTAATATTGCATTACTTTATAATTTGTTTATAAAATAACCGGACAAAGATAATGAATTTTTTCTATTTAGTAATTTCTTCCAAATTAAGCATAAAGACATATTCTTCCGCTATTTCTTTTAATGCCTCAAATCTACCTGATGCACCACCGTGACCTGAATCCATATCACATTTAAATAATAGTAGATTATCATCCGTTTTAAATTCTCTCAATTTTGCCGTCCATTTTGCAGGTTCAAAATATTGTACTTGAGAATCGTGAAACCCTGTAAGTATTAAGGTATTTGGATATTGTTGCTTAACAACATTATCGTATGGCGAATAGGATTTCATGTAATCATAATACCCTTTTTTATTCGGATTACCCCATTCATCGTACTCACCTGTTGTTAAGGGAATTGAATCATCTAACATAGTAGTAACTACATCAACAAAAGGTACCGAGGCTACTACTCCATTATAGATTTCTGGACTCATATTCATTATTGCCCCCATTAATAGTCCTCCTGCACTTCCCCCCATTGCATATAAATGGTTTGAAGAAGTATATTTCTCTGATATTAAATGTTTTGAGCAGTCAATAAAATCAGTAAACGTATTTATTTTTTGATATAGTTTCCCATCTTCATACCAGTTTCTACCTAAATATTCACTTCCTCTAATATGAGCTATAGCAAAAACAAAACCACGATCCAACAAACTTAATCGTGTAGAACTAAAACCATCAGAAATAGTATGTCCGTATGATCCGTATGCATACTGCAATAATGGCGTATTTTTATTTAATTTAGTATCCTTTTTGTATACTAATGATATGGCAACTTTTTTACCATCACGAGCTGTTGCCCAAATTCTTTCTGAAGTATAATTTTTCTTATCAAACTTCCCTCCTAAAACTTCTTGTTCCTTTTTAACTTCTTTCTCTTTAGTCTCCATATTGAAGTCTATTGTAGAAGCCGGAGTAGTTAAGGAGTTATATCCATAACGTAAGGTTTCTGTATCAAAATCTACATTTACTGAGGTGTATGCTGAATAGGTTTCATTATCAAATGGCAAATAATAAGAGTTCGCACCATCCCAACGAGTAATTTTAATTTTCGACAATCCATTTTCTCGTTCACTTATTACTAAATAATCTTTAAAAATTTCAATATCCTCCAATAAAACATCTTCTCTATGCGGAATAAAATCAGTCCAATTATCTTTTCCTGTATTATTATCAGGAGTAATCATTAACTTAAAATTTGTAGCCTTGTCTTTATTCGTTATAATGTAAAACTTATCTTCAAAATGTGCTATATCATACTCTAAGCCTCGTTCTCTTTTTTGAAACACTTTAAATTCGTCCTCAGGATTATTGGCATTCAAAAATCTATACTCATTGGTAAGCGTACTGTTAGACCCTATGATGATATATTTTTTTGATTTAGATTTGTATACAAAAGTGGTAAATGTTTCGTCCGTTTCATGAAAAACTTCCTTATCATTTTTGGGGTTGTCATTTAAAAAATGTTTGAATATTTTATTTGATCGTAAGGTTTCGTCGTCTTTTCTTGTATAAAAAAGCGTCATATTATCATTTGCCCATGTAGATCCCCCTGTAGTATTTTCTATTTTATAAGGTAGTATTTCTCCTGTTTCAATATTTTTAATTTGTATCGTGTACTGCCTTCTACTCACCTTATCAACGCCAAAAGCAACAAATTTGTTATCTGGACTAATATTTAGACCTCCTAAGTTAAAATACGACTCTCCTTCAGCCATTTGATTACAATCAAATAAAACTTCTTCAAAAGCGGTTAATGAATCCTTTTTTCTGGTATAAACAGGGTAATCTTTCCCTGTTTCAAATTTTGTTATATACCAATATCCATTGTACTTATATGGTACAGAGGTATCATCTTCTTTTATCCTGCTTTTCATCTCTTCAAACAAATCTGCTTGAAAATCCTTAGTGGGAGCTGTTACTTTATTATAATAATCGTTTTCTCTTTCCAAATAATCTATGACCTCTTCATTCTCTTTTTCATTAAGCCAATAGTAATTATCTACCCTTACATCACCATGTTTCTCAAGAGTTTTTGGCTTTTTATCGGCAACAGGCGGGGTGATTTTATTTACTTTTTCCATAGATACTTCTTTTTTACAAGCGAATGCAAAAATAAGGGTAAGTATAAGTACTGAAAGTTTTTTTATCATTTTATTTTCTATTTTTGAACCATAAATTTAAAAAAACTATTTACTAATTATAAAAATAAACGAAAATGTTTGGAGATTTAATGGGAATGATGGGTAAAATAAAGGAAACCCAAGCTAAAGTAGAAGCTACAAAAAAACGCTTAAATACTGTTTTAATTGACCAAAACAGTTCAGATAATTTATTGAAAGTTACACTTACCGCTAATAGAGAACTTAAAACAATCACAATTGATGATGTTTTGTTGGCAGATAAAGAGCAATTAGAAGACTATTTGATTCTTACCTTAAATAAAGCAATAAAAAAAGCCTCTGATGTAAATGATGCAGAATTAGGGGCAGTTGCAAAAGATGGAATGCCAGATATTCCAGGAATGGACATGTTTAAATAACCTGTTTTAATACTACTAAGAATGTTAACATTCTTAGTAGTATTAAAACAGTCAATAATCACAGAATGAAATGCTTGATTTGAATTAATTGTGACAAATTTCGATTAACGAAAGCGTTAAGTTTATATGCTCTTTAATATTTCAATGCATTTTGAATGCATTTCATCTGTATAATCTAAATGTGTTACCATTCTTAATTTACCATCTCCCATACTTACCATCAAAATATTTTTTTCTTTCATTTTTTGAAGAAAACTTGCTTCATCAATAGTACTCTTTAAATAGAAGATAACAATATTCGTTTCTACAGGTTCAATTTGCTCTACAAAATTACATGATGCTAAGGTTGTCGCTAATTCTTTTGTTTTCTGATGATCCTCAGCCAATCGTTCTACATTATTATCTAAGGCATAAATTGCTGCTGCTGCTAAATATCCAGCCTGACGCATCCCTCCTCCAAACAATTTCCTGATACGTAATGCTTTTGCCATATGTTCCTTTGTGCCAATTAACAAAGAACCTACAGGAGCTCCTAAACCTTTAGACAAACAAATAGAAATAGTGTCAAACAACTTCCCGTATTGTTGTGGAGTTTCTTTTTTGGCTACTAATGCATTAAATAAACGTGCTCCGTCCAAATGATATGCTAAATCATTTTTTATGCAAACTTCTTTTATTTTTTTTAGCTCTTCAAAATCCCAACAAGCTCCTCCTCCTTTATTTGTAGTATTTTCAATACACACTATACTAGAAAGAGGCAAATGAATATTGTCATTTGGCGTTAGTGATTTTTCCAATTGTGCGGCAGTAAACATCCCTCGATCGCCATCAATTAACGAGCAAGTAACTCCTGAATTAAATGCTGCCCCTCCACCTTCAAAATTATACACATGTGCATATTTATCACAATACAATTTATCCCCAGGTTGTGTATGTAATTTTATAGCCACTTGATTTGCCATGGTTCCCGATGGGAAAAATAATGCTGCTTCCATACCGAATAAGTTAGCAACCTTTTCTTGTAATTGGTTCACTGTTGGGTCATCACCAAACACATCATCACCAACTTTTGCTTGCATCATTGCTGATAACATTTCTTTACTTGGACGTGTAACGGTATCGCTAATTAAATTTATTTCCATAATCAATTTTGAAGTTCTATTTTTGTGGAATAAATGTAATCAATATTTATGATATCCTCTGAACAAACCAAAGACATTATTGAAAGACTAGGCGCCTTGAAAAAGTACCTAGCAATAGATGCTAAAAAGGTGGAAATTGCCAATGAGGAAGAAAAAACCTTCGACCCCAATTTTTGGAACAATCCAAAAGAAGCAGAGTTAGTAATGAAATCATTACGAGTGATTAAAAAATGGGTTACTGATTTCGAAACTGCAAGCCAATTAATTGATGACTTACAAATTCTAATTGAATTTCATAATGAAGGAGAAGTTGAGGAATCAGAGGTTATTACCCAATACAATAAAGCAAGTACTTTAATTGAAGATTTAGAATTTAAAAACATGCTTTCAGAGGAAGGTGACTCTATGAGTGCGGTACTGCAAATTACTGCTGGTGCTGGAGGAACAGAAAGTTGTGATTGGGCTGAGATGTTACTTCGTATGTACTTAATGTATTGCGAAAGTCAAGGGCATAAAGTTAAAGAACTAAATTACCAATCAGGAGATGTTGCAGGGATAAAAACAGTAACTATTGAAATTGAAGGAGATTTTGCTTTTGGATGGCTAAAAGGTGAAAATGGAGTACACAGACTAGTTCGTATTTCTCCATTTGACAGTAATGCCAAACGACACACCTCTTTCGCTTCTGTTTATGTATATCCATTAGCTGATGATACCATTGAAATTAACATTAACCCTGCCGATATAGAAATTGTCACCTCACGATCTAGTGGTGCAGGAGGGCAAAATGTAAATAAAGTAGAGACTAAGGTTCAATTGAAACATAAACCGTCTGGAATTCAAATATCATGTTCAGAAACGAGATCTCAACAAGATAACAGAACTCGTGCAATGCAAATGTTAAAATCACAATTGTATGAAATTGAACTGAAAAAACAACAAGCTGCAAGAACTACAATAGAAGATGGAAAAATGAAAATTGAATGGGGAAGTCAGATTAGAAATTATGTGCTTCATCCGTATAAATTAATAAAAGATGTACGCTCAGGTCATGAAACAGGGAATACTGATGCTGTACTAAATGGAAAAATTGACCCTTTCCTAAAAGCATATCTGATGTTTATGGGCCAAAAAGAAACTGATTCTAACACTATATAAAATGATAAAAATATACCATAATAACAGATGTAGTAAATCACGCTGTGGAGTTGAATTACTTGAAAACTCTGGAAAAGAATATGAAGTAGTAAAATATTTAGAAACTATTCCTTCAGTTGATGAGTTAAAACACATCATTACTCTTTTAGGAATTACCCCCATACAATTGGTTCGTAAAAATGAAGCCATCTGGAAAGAAAACTATAAAGGGAAAGATTTGAGCGATGCTGATATTATTTTAGCAATGACAGAAAACCCAAAATTGATTGAACGACCAATTGTAGTTAATGGCACCAAAGCTATTATTGGCAGACCTACCGAAGCTATTTTAGATATCATTTAAAACAAATATTAAAAAAGGAAACCTCATGGTTTCCTTTTTTAATACCCTATAACTCTCACATACGCATTCCTTTAACAAGCTTTTAACAGAATACACATGTAGTCTTTGTAGCTTTGTATACCATTATTTTTTTTCATTATGAAATTCTTTCTAAACCTAAGTGTCGTATTCTTTTTATTAACAACAACTACCAGTTTTTCTCAAAAAAAGACGAATTTCAATTCTTTACATATTTCTGGTAAGATTGTTGACCTAGAAAGTAATCAACCTTTGGAATATGCTACAATTGTACTGAAAAATATTTCAACTGAACAAATCACAGGTGGAGTTTCTACTAAAAATGGGACCTTTAAAATTAAAGCTAAAAAAGGAACTTACGATATAACTATTGAATTTTTAGGCTTTAAACCTAAGCATTTCAACAAAAGAAAAATTTCAGCGAAGACTAACCTAGGAACAATCGTTTTAACTGAAGACACTAATAGTTTAGATGAAGTAGAAATTATTGCAGAAAAAAGTACTGTAGAAATCAGACTCGATAAAAAAATATACAACGTTGGGAAAGACATGACCGTAAAAGGAGGTTCGGTAGCCGATGTTTTGGACAATGTTCCTTCCGTTACAGTTGATGATGATGGTACTGTTGCCCTTAGAGGAAATACTAATGTTAAAATTTTAATTGACGGAAAACCTTCTGGGTTAGTTGGTTTAAGTTCTACTGATGCATTAAAACAACTCCCCGCAGAAGCAATTAAAAAAATAGAAGTCATTACAAGCCCATCTGCTAGGTATGAAGCGGAAGGAACTGGCGGTATATTAAACATTATTTTAAGAAAATCTAAAATTCAAGGTTTTAATGGATCTATAACCACAAGTGCTGGGACACCAGAAAATTATGGCTTATCAGCTAACTTAAACTACAGAACTAAGAAATTCAATTTCTTTACAAATTCAGGACTTAGCTACAGAACACCTCCAGGAAATGCTTTTACTAAAACAAACTTTCTTGATGTAACTAACCCTAATGAAGAAAAATTTTCTTTTGAAGAAAGAACCATGAATCGCTTATCAAGAAGCTTTAACACAAATGTTGGTACAGAATATTACATTACAGACAAAGCATCATTAACAGCAGCAATTTTTTACAGAACAAGCAATAGTGATGATGTAACTACAAACTTAAATACATTCTTTGATATAAATAATACTTTGCAAAGAAAAGCGACTAGAACACAAGATGAAGATGAAAAAGATAATAATATTTCATACTCGTTAAATTTTACACAAAACTTTAAAAAATCAAATCAAAAATTAACTTTTGATTTGCAATACGAAAACAGTAAAGAGGATGGGTTTTCTGTAATAAAGGATCAAGAATTCTTCCCCAATGACTCGTTAGAAGTAGAGCAAAATACTGTTAAGGAAAAACAAGATCGCTACTTAATACAAACAGACTATATACACCCTTTAGGAGAAGATGCGCAATTTGAAGTGGGATATCGAGGGGCTTTCAGAACTTTTGACAATAACTTATTAATAGAAAAAGATACATTAGGCGTTGGTAATTATTATTTCGATATTGACACTTCTAACCGTCTAATATTTAAAGAAAATGTTAATGCAGGGTATGTACAATACGGTAGTAAAATAAACGAAAAGTTTTCTTATTTACTAGGTTTAAGAACAGAACATACGGCTATAGAAATTGACTTAAAATCCAATAACCAAGTCATAAACAAAGAGTACACAAATCTTTTCCCTACAGTTAATTTAGGCTATGAGATTAACGAAAAAGAAAACATTACATTAGGGTATAACAGACGTTTGCGCAGACCTCGCTCATGGTTTATGAATCCGTTTATCTCAAGAAGCTCAGATGTAAATATCTTCAAAGGTAACCCCAACTTAGACCCTATGTACAGTAATAGTTTTGATTTAGATTATCTTAAAAAATGGGATAAAATAACATTAAACTCTTCTATATATTTTCAGAAAAACGAGCAACCTTTTGAGTTTATAAGCTTTTCTAATGGAGACTTAAATTCAGACAATGTATTGATAACCTACAGAACCCCTATAAACTTAGACTATAATAACCGTTATGGCTTTGAGTTTACTGCGAATTACACTCCGTTAAAAAAATGGCGTTTAAACGCTAATTTTAACATTTACAAGTCTAGCACTAGAGGGGTTTATGAAAATGTGTTTGAAGATGATTCTAACAACCTTATAACTGAAACTATCATTTTTGACAATGACAATTACAGATGGTTTACACGTTTAAGTAGTACAACAACACTGCCTTATAAAATTAGCTGGCAAACACGATTATCATACAGAGGTCCGTCCGAAACCGCACAAAGTAAAAGAAAGGGCATTTTCTCTACTAACATGTCATTAAGTAAAGACATTTTAAAGGACAAAGGAACTTTGGTACTAAATGTTAGTGACTTGTTTAATTCAAGAAAAAGAAAGTCAGACACCAATACTAATTTGATAGATTCTTATAGTGAATTCCAATGGAGAGAACGTCAAGTACGCTTAACATTCACCTATAGAATAAACCAAAATAAAAAAAGAGAACGCCAACAAAGAGATAATAATGGCGATAATGATGGCGGTTTTTAAAATATCCTATATAACATCATAAAAAAAAGGAAACCATTATGGTTTCCTTTTTAATTTCGTAATATGATATTACTATTTTTTAGCAGCTCGCTCTTCTTTAAGCTCCTTTAATCTTTCCATTAAAGAACCTCCAATCCAATAAGGGACTACAAAAGTTAACAAAAAAATCAGCAACCAAAATCCTATCGTAAGAATAGTTAAAAATGCTAAAAAACCTAAGTATTGATCAAAATCAAACATAATTTCCGGAAATTTGAATTCAGCCTCAAATATAGTAGATATTATTTATTTTACCCACAACAAAATTCAATTTTATTAACAAATAATAACAATTCTATTTTGAACAAAAATAAATACTTAAATTTGCAGACTATCAATGTATATTCTATACATATAAAAGACGCATTTATTAATAAATATTTTTTTTACTCGAGGCACCCCTCGTTTAATTAAACCCACTTGTGGGATTCAAAAAACAACAACAAACTATAGCTATGGAATATCGAATTGAAAAAGATACAATTGGAGAAGTAAAAGTACCCGCAGACAAACTTTGGGGAGCTCAAACTGAACGTTCAAGAAACAACTTTAAAATTGGAGCTTCTGCATCAATGCCTATTGAAATTGTTCATGGTTTTGCCTATTTAAAAAAGGCTGCTGCATATACAAATTGTGATTTAGGAGTTTTATCTTCTGAAAAAAGAGATTTAATTTCAGCTGCATGTGATGAAATTTTAACAGGTATGCACAATGATCAGTTTCCGTTAGTTATTTGGCAAACTGGCTCTGGGACACAGTCAAATATGAACTGTAACGAAGTAATTTCCCATAGAGCACAGCAATTAGCTGGAAAAGTAATTGGTGAAGGGGAAAAAGTAATTTCTCCAAATGATGATGTAAACAAGTCACAATCATCAAATGACACCTTCCCTACCGGAATGCATATTGCTGCTTATAAAAAAATTGCAGAAGTAACTATTCCTGGTGTTGAGCAATTAAGAGATACTTTACAAGCAAAATCAGAAGCATTTAAGGATGTAGTTAAAATTGGTCGTACACATTTAATGGATGCAACACCGTTAACATTAGGACAAGAATTTTCAGGTTATGTATCACAATTAAATCACGGATTAAAAGCCTTAAGAAATACACTTGATCATTTAAGTGAATTGGCTTTAGGAGGTACAGCTGTTGGTACAGGGTTAAATACTCCAAAAGGATATGATGTTTTAGTAGCAAAGTATATTGCTGAGTTTACTGAATTACCATTTGTAACGGCAGAAAATAAGTTTGAGGCTTTAGCAGCACACGATGCTATAGTTGAAACTCATGGTGCTTTAAAACTATTAGCTGTTTCTTTAAACAAAATAGCTAATGATATTAGAATGATGGCTTCAGGACCACGCTCTGGTATTGGTGAAATCATTATACCAGCAAATGAACCAGGGAGTTCTATCATGCCAGGAAAAGTGAATCCAACTCAAGCAGAAGCAATTACTATGGTTTGCGCGCAAGTTATGGGTAATGATGTTGCTGTAACAATTGGTGGTACTCAAGGACACTATGAATTAAATGTTTTTAAACCTATGATGGCTTCCAACTTATTACAATCAGCACAGTTAATAGGTGATGCTTGCGTTTCTTTTGATGTTAATTGCGCCAAAGGAATTCAGCCTAATCATAACAGAATTAAAGAATTATTAAACAATTCATTAATGCTTGTTACTGCTTTAAATACTAAAATAGGATATTATAAAGCAGCAGAAATAGCAAATACCGCTCATGAAAACGGAACAACACTTCGTCATGAAGCTGTTCGTTTAGGATTTGTTACTGAAGAAGAATATGACCAATGGGTTATACCTGCGAATATGACTGGGTCTTTAAATTAATAAATTTATTTATACCAATAAAAAAACCGAGTTTAACCACTCGGTTTTTTTATTTTACATACTTTTAACCTCTACCATTATTGAATTTCCTAAATGAGCAAAATAAAATATTCCAAATATAATTCTGACATAGACTTTTCAGATGTTGATCATATAATTATAGGATCAGGAATTGGCGGACTTACAGCAGCTATTTGGTTAGCCAAATCCGGAAAAAAAGTAGTTGTATTGGAACGACATTATACCCCTGGAGGGTTTACCCATTGTTTTAAAAGGAAAAAAGGATTTCAATGGGATGTAGGAGTTCATTATGTTGGAAATGTTGAAAAAGGAAATCAACTAAGAAAATTGTTTGACCTGATAACCAATAAAAAATTAGATTGGGAATCAATTGGAGATATCTATGATGAAATCCACGTTGGTGAAAAAACTTACAAAATAAAGGCAGGAAAAGAACAATATAGAACTCAATTAACCCACTATTTCCCAGATGAAGTAGAAGCTATTAATTCATACCTCTACTTAATAGAAAAAGTAAATAACCGGGGAGGTATTTTCTTTTTAGAAAAATCTTTCGAACCCTTTTTACGTAAATCGATAGGTTGGATTTTCAGAAAACGATTCCATAAATACGCAAAAAAAACTACCTTAGAAGTGCTTCAGGAGATAACTACTAACAAAGAACTCATTGCTGTTTTATGCGGACAATGTGGTAATTATGGTTTATCACCAAACAACAGTAGTTTTGCTATACACGCAATTGTAATCAGTCATTTTATGAACGGAGGTTACTACCCAAAAGGAGGCTCTGATGAAATTTGCGGGAAAGCTGTTGAAACATTAATCAATAACGGAGGAGAACTATACGTTAATGCTAGTGTTACTGAAATAGTTACCGAAAAAAATAAAGTAAAAGGAGTTAAAATTGGAGAAGATTTTATTCCTTGTAAAAGTGTTATTAGTAATACGGGAGTTAATAATACATTCAATCACTTGTTATCAAAAAAAGACAAACAAAAATGTGGTGTTGATTTTAAGAACATAGAGCCCTCAAGTGGTCATATGTGCCTATATGTAGGCTTGGATCAGTCAAGTAAAACACTCAATCTTCCAAAACATAATATTTGGAGTTATGTAGATAATAACATTGATGCTAATTATAATCCAGACACCCTAACTGAAGCAACTAAAAGATTTGCTTATATTTCATTCCCTTCTGCAAAAGATCCGTTTTGGGATAAAAATCATCCAAATACAGCCACATTACAAGCATTGACTATTAGCAAGTACGAATGGTTTTCTGAGTATAAAAATCAACCTTGGATGAGACGCGAAGAAGCATATCAGAAAATGAAAAATGATTTTGAACAACAAATGCTAAAAAAATTATATAAATTATTTCCTCAAATAAAAGGACACATTGTTGTTACTGAAGTTTCTACCCCATTATCTACCAAACATTTTTCTAATTATCAATCAGGAGAAATTTATGGTTTAGCACATACACCTAAAAGATTTTCCCTTTCCTTTTTAAAGCCCGAAACGAAAATCAAAGGCTTACGTTTAGTTGGCCAAGATATCACTCTTGTTGGTGTTGCTGGAGCTATGCTATCTGGAATGCTTTGTGCGGTTACTATATTAAAATATAGAGTTTGGAAAATATTTAAGGAAATAAACGCTTGATAAAATATAGCCAACCCCAGTTTAGGACAAAGACAGCTTCGTTGTTAGTTCCGATAGCTATCTATACAAAAAATCAAATCCAATGGTGGGATAAAAACTAAAAAGCCACTTCAATTGAAGTGGCTTTTTTTATGTATTATTCTTTTATAAAATTACGCATACATCTTATCACGCAATTCTTTTATTTTTGAATCATTCATATATTCATCAAAAGTTGAATACTTATCAATAACTCCTTTTGGTGTAATTTCAATAATTCTGTTTGCAACTGTTTGACAAAACTCATGATCATGAGTTGTAAACACAATTGTTCCTTTAAAGTTTTTTAATGAATTGTTAAACGCTGTAATACTCTCCAAATCTAAATGATTTGTTGGCTCATCAATTAATAACACATTTGCTCTAGTCATCATCATTCTACTCAACATACACCTAACTTTCTCTCCTCCAGAAAGTACTTTAGATGTTTTTAAAGCTTCTTCACCACTAAAAATCATTTTACCTAAGAAACCACGTAAATTAACTTCTTCTTTTTCTTCTTCAGTTTGTGCCCATTGACGTAACCAATCAACTAAAGTTAATTCATTATTGAAAAACTTAGAATTATCTGATGGTAAATAAGACTGAGTTGTTGTTACCCCCCATTTAAATTCACCGCCATCTGCTTTTAAATTTTCTGTTAAAATTTGATAAAATGCAGTAGTAGCTTTAGAGTTTTTTGAAATAATAGCTACTTTATCACCTTTATTAAGGTTTAAGTCTACTTTATTAAACAACTCCCCTTCTTCATTAGAAGCACTTAAGTTTTCTACATTTAAAATCTGATCTCCAGCTTCTCTATCTCTATCAAAAATAATAGCAGGATAACGTCTACTTGAAGGTTTTATATCATCAATTTTTAACTTCTCTAACATCTTTTTACGAGATGTAGTTTGTTTTGCTTTTGATGCATTTGCGCTAAAACGAGCAATAAAGTCTTGTAACTCTTTTGCTTTTTCTTCAGATTTTTTATTTTGTTGGGAACGCTGTCTTGCTGCTAATTGACTTGACTCATACCAGAATGTATAGTTTCCTGAAAAGTGAGTAATTTTATTAAAATCAATATCAGAAATATGTGTACATACTGAATCTAAGAAATGACGGTCATGCGATACAACTATTACAGTATTTTCAAAGTTCGCTAAAAATGTTTCTAACCAAGATATCGTTTCATAATCTAAATCATTGGTAGGCTCATCCATAATAAGCACATCAGGATTTCCAAATAATGCTTTTGCTAATAAAACACGTACTTTTTGCTTCCCATCTAAATCAGACATTTTTGTATAATGCATACCTTCCTTAATACCTAAGTTTGATAACATTGCAGCTGCATTTGCATCTGCGTTCCATCCGTCCATTTCTTCAAAAGTAACCTGTAGTTCTCCTATTTTCTCAGCGTTTTCATCAGTATAATCTTCATACAGTTTATCTAATTCTTTTTTAATAGCATACAATTCTGTATTTCCCATTAAAACAGTTTCTAGTACTGTAAATTCATCGTAAGTATAATGGTCTTGAGATAAAACAGACATCCTTTTACCTGGCTCAAGATGTATATGACCTGAAGTTGGCTCTTGAAGACCAGCCATTATTTTTAAAAACGTTGATTTCCCTGCTCCGTTGGCACCAATAATACCATAACAATTCCCTTGTGTGAATGCCGTATTCACATCGTCAAATAATACTCTTTTACCGAATTGTACAGATAAGTTTGAAACTGATAACATGTAATGTGTTTTAATTTTCCGCAAAAATAGTAAAATGAATTGTATTTATCAGCTGTTTATAATCATAATAAAAATGTTCTTTAAAACTAGTAATTAAACAACAAATGATCTTTAAAACCTTTATTTTATTGAGTATTGTTCTTTTGTAAAATACCATTTACAATAAATTCGAAATATTTAATTAAACTATATAAAAAACACCTACTCGCTCGAGTGTTCTAAATTTATCTAAGAAGATGGTTACTTATTACTTCCCCCTTTAAGTCTTATTGTCTCAGTTGTCTAATTCGTTTGCATTCTTTAAAAGTGTAAATTTTTGCACTTCAATAATATAGTAGCAATTATCTTTTGTAAATATATTATTAATGTAATATAAAATTTATTTTTATAAATACGAGTTGAAAAAGAATGATTCTAAATAAGCTTAACTACTTGTTTTTATTGATGTTATGTTAATTTTTCACAATGTTTTATGCTTAAGCTATTATTTAACAGCCCATTAACAGCAATATATCATCATAAAAATTAAATTTGTTATTATAAATAAGTTTTACCAAACTGTATGATCAAATTTTTACCTTTATCTTACCTTTTATTTTTGATTGCTTTTACCAGCTGTAATGAAAATATAAAAACAGAAGATGCAACCTATTTCGGAGGGGAAATCATAAACCCCAAGGATGACTTTGTATTATTGTATAAAGATGATGTATTAATTGATTCTGTTGCTTTAGATGATAAAAATAGGTTCCTATATAAATTCAACGATTTTATACCAGGACTTTATCACTTTAATCACAAAGAATATCAATATGTTTATATTGAACCAACAGATAGTATTGTTTTTAGACTAAATACTATTGATTTTGATGAGTCCTTAACTTTTTCTGGTAAGGGAGCTCATAAAAACAACTTTATTATAAATACGTTTTTAGCCAACGAAATACATGATACAAAAGCATACAAACTGTACAAACTTACTCCTAAAAAATTCTCTACATTGATATCAGGTGAGCTTCAACAGCGCTTAAATATATTGGAACAATATAAAGAACGATACGATTTTTCTGAGGGCTTTAATGAAGTTGCTAATGCTCACATTGTTTATCATTTTCATGCATTAAAAGAACGATACCCAGTATATAATAGGCAACAAGCAGACTCCATAAATAAAGAACAATTTTACAAATTCAGAGAAAACATTGATTTTAACACGGGTAATTTAGGGTCTTTTTACCCTTATTATGAATACCTATATGCTCTAATTGATAACTTAAGTGCTCAAAAATTAAAACACACTCACCCTCGTGAAAATGAATTAATTTCATATAGCTCAAAAGTAGATGTTATTGATTCCTTAGTACAAAATGAAATTTTAAAAAATCAATTGTTAAAGAATACAACATTACATTATTTAAGAAATATCAAATGTAAAACTAAAGCAAAAAAACTATTAACCTATTTCAATAAACACAATACTAATATTGAAAATAAAGAAAAAGTTACAAAACTCGTATATGCTATTGAACGCTTGAGTGTAGGGAATTATATACCTGATTTTAATGTCACTACGATCGAAAATAAAACATTTGCATTTAAAAATACAGTTCATAAACCTACTGTAGTATACTTCTGGTCTAGCAACAACCCAAGACATTTAAAAAGTGTGCATAAAAGAGTTGTACAACATTCTAGCAATAAGCATTTTAATTTTGTTGGAGTTTCAATTGATGACAATAAAAAAAATTGGGGAAATTACAGCCAAAAATTAAACTTAAAAAATGGGTATTTATTAACTGACCCAAAAATCACCAAAGAGAATTTATTAATTCAGAATATTAATAAAGTGTATGTATTGGATAAAAATGCAAAAATTTTAAGTTCTGATTTAAATATTTTTGATCCGCATTTTAGTGAAAAATTGAATTTACTTTATTAAGTACCACAACTTAGTCACCCTATATATCATTAATACTTATTATCTACCACTTAAATAACAAGTACTTTAAATACTAAGTTTGAGACTCATTAAAAGCATATTGTTATTTCAAAGGAAATTGTTTTTCATTTCTTATGTACTCTCTATGGTAACTGGGTTAATTTTTGTTGGCGATATAAAATCTATTGGTTTCTCTTTTTTGTTTATTGCTCCACTTATGCAATATTTTATATATGAAGTCAAGAATAAACATGAATATTATTTTTACTACAACCTAGGTTTGAGCAATACGATATTATGGGTATCTACTATTGTAATTGGTTTTCTAAATTTAATTTTATTATCCCTTATATGAGTACACTACATATAGATAGTATTACCAAATCATATGACAATAAAAAAATATTAAGTGATATTTACCTTACCTGTAAAAAAGGAGAAATAGTTGGTTTAATTGGACGTAATGGCTCAGGCAAATCTACTTTATTAAAAATCATTTTCGGAATTGAAAAATGCGAAAATAAATTTGTACAAATTGGAGATAAAGTAATAAACAATATCGCAAGCGGCAGAACATTAATTAACTACTTACCTCAAGATTTTTTTTTACCAAACAATATTAAAATTAAAGCATTAATAAACTTATTCTTACCTAAGGAAAACAGAAGTGAACTAATAAACAACGATTACATTAAACCTTTACTTCACAAAAAGAATCAAGAATTATCTGGTGGCGAAAAAAGAATTGTAGAAATTTTATTAATTGTTCACTCAAATGCAGAATTCATACTACTTGATGAGCCTTTTAATGGTGTTAGTCCAATAATAAAAACTTACATCATCAATTATATCAAAAAGATGAAATCGTCCAAAGGATACATAATTACAGACCATGATTATGAAAATGTACTAAATTTGGCTGACAAAATTATGTTTCTAAAAGATGGCACTCTAAAAGAAGTAATGAATAAAAAGCAACTTGTAGATTTAGGCTACCTATCTCAAACTAATTACAACATGCTAATTGAAGAGTCCTCATGATTAGCTATTAACTCACAAATAAAAATTTCTAAAACTGTATTTAACACGATAGTTGATAAAAATTAAAGATATTTGCATTCAATAATTTCAACCTATTCAATTATGAATCGCAAAGCGTTTATCAATATTAAGCAATTACTTCAAGTAGAAACCAATACATTGAAACTTAAAGTTTCTGGAGAAGAAATGAAAACACTTCCATTGATTAACAATGCTTTTCTTATTATTAAAAATGATGAGATAGTTGATTTTGGAGAAATGTCAGACTTTCAAAACAATGATACATTAACAACCATTGATTGTACTGGCCAAATTATACTACCAACTTGGTATGACAGTCATACACATATTGTATATGCCGGTAATCGTGAACAAGAATTTGTTGATAGAATAAACGGACTTACTTACGAAGAGATAGCTAATAATGGTGGTGGGATATTAAATTCTGCTAAAAAATTACAAGAAATTTCAGAAGAGGAATTGTACAAACAATCAGCAGAACGATTAGACGAAGTAATTAAATTAGGGACTGGAGGTATTGAGATTAAATCTGGATACGGATTAACAGTAAACGCGGAACTAAAAATGTTACGCACAATCAAAAAATTAAAAGAAAATTATAACATCCCTATTAAAGCTACATTCCTTGGTGCACACGCCGTTCCAGCGGAATACAAAGGTAACAAGCAAGGTTATTTAGATTTGATAATTAATGAAATGCTACCACTAATTTCAAAAGAAAACTTAGCGGAGTATATTGACATTTTCTGTGAAACAGGCTATTTTTCAGTTGAAGATACAGAACAAATTTTAGCTGCTGGAAAACAATACGGATTAACTCCAAAAACACATGTAAACCAGTTTACATCAATTGGTGGAATACAAAAAAGTATTGAATACAATGCCCTTACCGTAGATCATTTAGAATTGGTAAGTGATGAAGATTTAGAAGCTTTAAAAAATTCTGATACAATGCCCGTTGCACTACCTTCATGCTCATATTTCCTATCTATTCCTTATACTCCTGCTAGGCAATTAATCGATAATGGATTGGCTTTAGCTCTTGCTACGGATTACAATCCAGGCTCTACCCCATCTGGTAATATGAATTTTGTAGTAAGTACTGCATGTATTAAAATGAAAATGACACCAGAGGAGGCTATCAATGCAGCCACCATAAATGGCGCCTATGCAATAGGGATTTCTGAAACACACGGAAGTATTGCTAAAGGTAAAAAAGCAAATATTATAATTACAAAACCTATTAACTCCTATAATGTTTTACCATATTCTTTTGGTTCAAATAATATTGACAGAGTTGTCATAAACGGAGTATTTATTAATTAATAAAACAATTCTAATGCATCATAAAAATATCCATAACACCCCCTATAATTTTAAAGAATTAGCAGCTTCAAACCCTAAGTTAATTCCTTACGTATCTATAAGTCCTCAGAAAGTAATGACTATAGATTTTGCTGATAACGAAGCTGTATTGCAATTAAACAGAGCAATATTAATAAACCAATATGGATTATCCGATTGGAGTATTCCTAATGGATATTTATGTCCTCCTATTCCTGGAAGAGCTGACTATATACACCATATTGCTGATTTTTTAAAAGATAATAGTGTCAAGTCTAAAGTAAAAGGACTGGACATTGGTGTTGGTGCAAATTGCATATATCCTATACTAGGAAGTAGAATTTATAATTGGAAAATGGTTGGTGCTGATATAAATGAAGTTGCAATAGCATCTTCTACTAAAAACATTAATGCAACTCCTGATTTAAAAGAACACATTGAAGTTAGGCATCAAACTGATAACTCCAATATATTTAAAGGAATCATTAAAAAAGGAGAAAAATACCAATTTAGTATGTGTAACCCTCCTTTTCATGCATCTGAAAAAGAAGCCAACAAAGGAACAAAACGAAAATTACAAAATTTAGGACTTGAAACTAATTCAAAATTAAATTTTGGAGGACAAGCCAATGAATTATGGTGTAATGGTGGAGAAGCTTTATTTATTAAAAGAATGATAAAGCAGAGTGAAGAATTCAAAAGCCAAGTAACGTGGTTTACTTGTTTAGTATCTAAAAAAGAAAACCTCCGTAAAATATACAAGCAACTGGATAAACTAAAAGTCACTCACAAAACTATTACAATGACCCAAGGAAATAAGCAAAGTAGGTTTGTTGCTTGGAAATTTGATAAATAAAGCATGAGCTCAAAAACTATCAATATTGGAATTTTGGCTCACGTAGATGCTGGTAAAACAACACTTACAGAGCATTTTCTATACAACTCTGGAGCTATAAGAACTCTAGGAAGTGTAGATAAAGGTTCAGCAAACACTGATAGTTTGGCACTTGAAAAAGAACGAGGTATCTCTATAAAAGCAGCTACTACTTCTTTTGAATGGAAAAACACCAAAATTAATTTAATTGATACTCCAGGTCACGTTGATTTTTCAAGCGAAGTGGAACGTGCATTATGTGTAGTTGATGCCGTTATTTTGGTAGTTTCAGCAGTTGAAGGCGTGCAAGCACACACGTTAAACATATGGGATTCCTTACAAGAATTACAAATACCAACAATCATATTTATAAACAAGATTGACCGTCAGGGAGCTGATTCTGAAACTGTCATCACCCAATTAAAGCAAGATTTAAAAGCGGCGACAATTACAATATATACCTCATCAAATGATGGGTTAGATAACGCTGCTATTACTCCCGTTTTTAATACAAATAGTAATATTACTGAAGAAGTATTAGAACATCTTTTAAATTGTGACGAAACCTTATTAGAGCGTTATTTAAATTCCGAAAGCATAACTAACAACGAATACCTAAGCAGTATTCGAAAAAACACTATTGCAAACCAAATTGTTCCAGTATTTTGTGGAATCGCTAAAAATAATATCGGCGTTACAGAATTACTTGACGGAATTATTGATTTTTGTCCTACTTCAAAGCCAACCACTAACGAAAACTTATCTGCTTATGTTTTTAAATTAGAGCATCATAAAGTTTACGGCACCATGGCGCATGTAAAAGTATTTTCTGGTAGCTTGTCTTCAAAATCTACTGTATATAACCATAGCAAACAGCTAGAAACAAAAATAAATCAGACTAAGCAACTTGACAATACAAAATATGTTGATAATGTTGTTTTAGAATCAGGTGACATTGGTGTTATTACTGGAGTTTTAGGTACTAAAGCTGGTGATATATTAGGTAATCCTGAAGGTATACCTAAACTACCTCAACTACATATTCCTGTGCTAACTGTACAAGTAATCCCTGACAAGAACGGTGATTACAATGCTTTAGCAGAAGCCTTACAACAATTAGATAAAGAAGACCCTTCCTTAAGTTTTAAATGGTTTAAAACAGAAAAAGAATTGCAATTGCTTTTAATGGGACAAATGCAAATTGAAGTGCTGACACATGTATTAGAAGAACGTTTTTCAATAAAAACTAGTTTTACAGATCCTGAAGTAGTGTATAAAGAAACTATTAGTACAACTGCTGAAGGTTATATAAGGTATTGGATGCCTAAGCCATGTTGGGCAATTATGACTTTTTTAATTGAACCTGCTCCATTAAATTCCGGAGTAAGCTACTCTTCTATTGTTTCGCAGAATGATGTACATATTAAATATCAGAATGAAATTGCTCGAACCATACCTAATGTACTTACACAAGGAATTTTAGGTTGGGAAGTTACCGATGTAAAAATCACTCTAATAAAAGGAGAAGATCATAATGTACATTCCCGACCAGGAGATTTTAATTTGGCAACCCCTATGGGAATTATGCAAGGGTTAAAAACTGGAGGCACACACTTATTAGAACCTATTTTAGGTTTTGAAATTAAAACTCATGAATCTTTATTAGGCAAAATAGCTTCTGAGTTAAGTACAAGAAGAGCTACTTTTGATAGCCCTATATTTATTGATGATACATTTAACTTAAAAGGTACTATCCCTGTTGCTACTTCATTAGATTTAAGTATTAAACTGAATTCAATTACTGGAGGAAAGGTAAGATTACGTTTACAATTCCATGGATATGACACTTGTCCTAAAGACGAAGGGATTATTCGCGAATACAAAGGAGTAAACCCACTAGATGAGGCACAGTGGATACTTCACAGGCGTGGCGCTTATAAAGCTGATGAGCGGGTTATTTAGACTTAAAAAAACAAAGCCTACCTCATCTTTCCTTTCTCCTCAAGGAAGGACAACAAATTTCCTTATCCAAAAAAAACTACAAAAGCAAAAAAGGCTATCTTTTCAGATAGCCTCGCATATATTTTATTTAAGTATTTTATTCCGCTGGTCTACCGTGAATTTCTTCAAACATTCTATCAAAGTTATCTCTTAAAAAGGCACGCAGCTTTTTACGGTAATCATCTTTTAACCAATCCACAAAGTTATATGTACTCCTACTAATACATTTGGTATAACGGTCAATTCTATAATCAATATCTTCTCCTAAGAATTTCATTAAAGCTAGCGCATCATAAACATCCTCACTATTTTCAATACATATTTTTGCATGTTGTTCGATAGAACGTTCCAATACTACTTTTGAAGACTCCCCTTTTTTGACAGAAATTGTGTATGTTTTTTTAACGTCAAAAGCTACCTTTTTAGAATTCGAAAATTCTTTACGAATATCCTCAGGCATTTCATACTTGAAATTATTTTCTAACTCTTCATCATTTAATAAGTTCTCTAGGAAGAAATTAGGCGACTTGAATATTTTTTGCCAATCTAAATCTGCTCCCCAAGGCCCAAAACGATGTAAATTATTTCCTAAATCAATAATAGAAAACTTCGATTTTCCTTTGATAATACGTGATCCCCTACCAATCATTTGATAGTATAAAGTCAGTGATTTTGTTGCTCTGTTTAATATAATAGTATCTACCGTAGGTTCATCAAACCCCGTGGTTAATATACTTACTGAAGATAATATGGCATTAGGAGTTTCCTTAAACCATTTTAATATAGCAGCACGTTCTTTTTTAGAGTTCGTGTTATCTAAATGTGCTACAGGATAACCAGCAGCCTTAAAGGTATCATACACATGTAATGATGTATTAATACCATTATTAAATATTAAGGTTTTCTTTCCTTTAGAATGTGCCTCATAAGCATACAACAGCTTACTTAACATGTCCTGATTGGTGTATAAATCTTCAGAAGATTTTACTGTATAATCACCATTTGCACCAACTATTAATGAGGTTAACCCTACATTATAACTAAAAGTTTCTGCTCGTGATAAAAATTCATTTTCTATTAATGATTCTATCGTTTCTCCAACAATTAACTCTTTATAATTGTCGCTCATTGGAAGTTTTATATTAGAACTCAATGGCGTTGCTGTGACTCCTAAAATAAATGATTTATCAAAAAACTTAAATAATTTGGTAAAGGAATTGTAATGGGCCTCATCAATAATAACCAATCCAATATCTGAAATATCTAATTTGTCATCATTCAACCTATTATTAAGGGTTTCCACCATCGCAACAAAACATGAATAATCTTTCTGATCAGATAAATCCGCTTTACTATCAATAACTTTATTATTAACAGCAAACCCAGTAAGCATCTTAGAAGTTTGTCTGCACAATTCAATACGGTGCGTCATTACTAACACCTTCTTTTTATGGTGTTTTAAAAACTGACGTACAATTTCTGAGAAAATAACCGTTTTACCTCCACCTGTAGGTAGCTGGTATAACAAATGGTAATCTTCAGCAGATTCTTCAAAACTTTTAAAAATTTTGTTGATAGCTCCTTTCTGATAACTATATAGTTCTTTACCTGCTTTACTTTCTTCTAACTCTGAAGTTGTCCCTGACATATATCTCTAAAATTGTAGGCTACAAAAATACGGCGATTTTAGAGTGTTACACAAATAATTCTATGAATTTATTAGCTTTTTCATAGTATTCGTTTTGTTACAGGTTTCTTCATACTCATTTTCAGCATTTGAACTAGCTGTAATCCCACCTCCTACATATATGGTTGCCAAAGTTTTATTTAATTGCATACAACGCAAATTCACAAATAAACTTGACGATTTTGTCGTAAATCGGTACGCGTGATTTTCAGTGTTTCTTCGGTTACCTTTCCGTTTGGTTTCAATATTTAACTCCCCTAAAAAGCCTGTATAAAACTGCCTATCATAGCCTTCATTTTTTAGAATAAAATCTTTGGCCGCATCTTTAGGAAACCCACAAACTGCTGGTGTAGGGTGCAAGGTATTTATTAAGGTTTGCAAATCAGTATCTCGTGAAGTTACATTTATTGTTCCCTTTATATCTGTTCTTATATGTGCTAAATCCCCTGCTTTTATGGTGTAAGGGGTTCCTTCTGTAAACTTAAATTCTTTCGACGCTAAATTTTCAGTAATATAATCCGTTACTATTTGTTGCTCATCCTGTTCTTTTTCCTCCCAAATAATGTTTTCAGTATACAATTGTGTACCCGCCAATGCCATTGTTTTAAACTGATTATTTCTTGTTTGCAATAACACTTCTGGTGTTGCCCCTAACCAACATCCCACTTTAGGATGATACCATAAATACACAAAAGCATTTTTATACAAAGCCAAAGCGTTTTTAAATAATAGTACTGGATCATTACTCTTTATGGAACATTTTTCTTCTCGAGATAATACTACTTTGCTTAAATCAGCCTTATTAATAGCACCTATTCCTTGCTGAACTAAATGTATGTGCGCTTCTTTCTCGTCAAGTTTCTCAGAAGATACTGGTTGCTTTTGAATAGATATTTCTTCATTAAAAATAGTTTCAATACTTTTTTCAAAAGGAATTAAAACAGCTTGCTCTTCAGTATCAAATGGTGCAAAAACAAAACCAATTTCTGAGTAATCAGATATTGTATGTAGCACATCATTTTTTTGTAATATTCCGTTTACCAACACTTCATTTGGCTTGCGATATACCACAAAAGGCAATTCATCAGAAAGTTGTTGCGTAATTGTATTAAAGAAACTATCCATGAGCATTTACTTTGCCAATACAATGTTTGTCAGCTTACATAAGGAAACTAATGCTCCATTTTCATCCACAATTCTGATTTCCCATAAATGAGTTGTGCGTCCTTTGTGTATGATTTTAGCCGTTGCAAAAACTTCACCGTCTCGTTTACTTTTTAAATGATTCGCTGAAATTTCTAAGCCTTTAACAATAAACTTTTCTGAATCGATAAAAATATGAGAAGCCGCACTACCTACACTTTCCGCAAGCGCTACTGAAGCTCCGCCATGCAATATCCCCATAGGTTGATGCACACAAGGATTTACAGGCATTTTCGCAGTAAGAAAACCCTCTCCAGCATCTACATATTCTATCTGTAAGGTTTCCATTAAGGTATTTTTAGAAAATTTATTACATATTTCTAAAATGGCTTCTTTATCAAATTCCATTGTTCTATTTTTATAGCGTAAAAATACTAATTCAACTTTTATTTCAATGAGAAATAGCGAATCAATTCTAGAAAACAATACTGTCAAATTAATTCCTTTACAAGAGAGTGATGCTTTTTTACTTGAAAACATAGCCTTTGAAAAAGATTTAGTTTATTATTCTCCCTCTGATATCTCCACAACAGGCACGCTTAAAAATTATATTAAACAAGCATTAATCAATAGAGAAAAAGGAGGTGAATTACCTTTTATAATTTTTGATAAAATAAACCAGAAATATGCTGGAAGTACACGATTTGGGTTTATTAACACTAAAAACAAAACGATACATGTTGGTTGGACATGGATTGGTAAAGCCTTTCAAGGTACTGGATTAAATACGCATATAAAGTTTTTAATGCTTCAATATGCCTTTGAAACACTTAATTTTGAAAAAGTAGAATTTAGAATTGATGAACGAAACATTCGCTCCAGAAAAGCAGTTGAGAAAATCGGAGGAACTTTAGAAGGTATTTTACGTAAGGATACACTTATGCAGAATGGTTTTAGAAGAAGCACTTGTTGTTATGGTATTTTAAAAGAAGAATGGCCAAAAATAAAAGAAACAATTTTTAAAGATTTTATATAAACTATGCATTCAGAAAAAGAAGTTTCATATACCATTAGCAATACTTACTCTACACTAAATGAATTGACCTCAAAAACAAAAAATGTATGGTTTGTTTGTCACGGATTAGGTTTTTTAAGCAGGTATTTTATTCAGTATTTTAATGAATTAAACCCTGAAGAAAATTATATTATTGCTCCACAAGCACAATCAAAACATTATTTAAAAAATCAATACAAACATGTTGGTGCTACTTGGTTAACAAAAGAAAAAACACAAAAAGAAATCCCTAATGTTTTAAACTACTTAGATAATGTTTATCAAGAAGAACAAATACCGACTAACCTCAAGGTCATTATTTTAGGTTTTTCACAGGGAGTTTCTGTAGCTACACGCTGGGTTGCACAGCGTAATATTAAATGTGATACACTTGTATTGTATGCAGGTAAAGTACCCAGAGAATTTTCAACTGAAGACTTTAAACACATCCCATCTATAAAACTTATTGTAGGCGACAAGGATGAATATGTTACTCCGGGAGTTTTAGAAAATGAAAAAGAATATTCCAATGCGCTGTTTGGCAACCGTATTGAATACATCACTTTCGATGGGACACATGAAGTGAAAAGGGAACTGATTAATGGATTAGTGTAATACAAACTTTACCCCTCTTTTCATTTTAATCTATTTTTTCAAAAACGAATTTAAAAACAGTTCCTGGTCGCTTTAATTGTTCCAATGTTCCGTTTAATTGTTTTGCGAATATTTTAATTAATTTAGCTCCTATACCAGTTGACTTGTCTTCTGTTTTTAGCCCAACGCCATCATCACCAATAATCATCTCATATTCATTTTTTTCAAGATGTTTCATTTGAACTAAAATTTTCCCTTTATTTTTATTTTTAAAAGCGTATTTCAATGCATTCGTAATTATTTCATTAATAATCAAGCCTAAAGGGACCAATGTTCGTATCCCTACATCTGCTTTTTCAATTTTGATATCCAATTTAATAACTTTGTCCACTGCATAGGATTTAATCAAATCTTCCACCAGTAATGTAATATGCTCCCTAACATCAATATGTTTCAAATCATCGGATCGGTACATTTTTTCATGTAATAATGCCATTGATAATACTCTATTCTGTGCTTCTTTAAACATAGCAATTGTATGTTCATCTTGAAATTCACGAGATTGAAACTTTAATAAACTATTCACTACTTGTAAATTGTTTTTAACCCGATGATGAATTTCTTTAAGCATTGCTTTTTTCTCATCGTTTTGCTTCTGAAAATATTCTTTTCGCTCCTCTATCCTTAAATTATCAGCTATAAGTTTTGCTTGATTTAATCTTAATTTAAAAATTAAATAGATTATGCTAAATCCCAATAATCCACATATAAAATAAAACCAATTAGTTCTCCAATAAGGTGGAGAAATATTAATTACCATTGATTTTTCTCTTTCATTCCAAACACCATCAGCATTAGAAGCCTTCACCTTAAATAGGTATGAATCATAAGGCAAATTAGTATATGTAGCTTTTCTGTTTTCTGAAGATACATAAACCCAATCATCATCAAACCCTTCTAATTGATATGCATATTTATTCCCTTTAGGGTTCTGAAAATGAAGTGCTGTAAATTCTATAGAAAATATATTGTGTTTATAAGTAAGGTTTATAGTATCTGTATCAATTATATTTTTTGGGAGTATAATTTCTTTATCATTTGTAATTCCTAATTCATTGTTATTAACCCCAACTTTAACTTGTTTATTTAATACTTCTAGTTCCGTAAGAAAAATTAAAGGCTTTATAGTATTATTTTTAATACTATCCGGATAAAAAGAATTGAAGCCATTTATTCCTCCAAAAAATAGTTTCCCTGATTTACTTTTATAAAATGCTGATGTATTGAACTCATTACTTTGTAATCCATCATTCACATTATAGTTTCTGAAGGTTTTTGTATCGGGGTTAAATTTACTTATCCCATTATTTGTACTCAACCATAACTTTTTTTTATTGTCAATTAAAGTACCATAGACATAATTATTAGGTAAGCCATCTTTAATCGTATAATGTATAAACGTTTCTTTTTGGGGAGTAAATTTATTTAAGCCTCCGCCGTAGGTACCAACCCATAAAATATCATTATCCCCGAGACAAATATGACTTACTCTTTTTTCCGAAATACTATTCTTTTTAGTTGAGTCAAATGTGTAATGTTTAAATATGTTATTCGTAACATCCATTAAATCAAGACCATTTTCTGTACCAACCCATAATCTGTCTTTGACATCGCTCACAATTATATTTATTCTATTACTTGAAATACTGTTTGGGTTTGATCCATTGTGCTTATAAGGTGTAAAAGTGATATTATTTACATCATCATTTTTAGAATAAAATTCAATTTTAAATAAACCATGGGAAAAAGTCCCTACCCATAATAAATTATTTTTTTTATCTTCATAAATTGCATTAACGCTTTCCCCATAATAAAGATTGTTTTTTTTATTATCTTGGTTAAAGTGCACAAAGTTTATTGGTGAGTTTTTATTCCATATTTTTTCTATGTAGTTGTCATTTAACCTACTTAATCCTCTAACAGAGCCAATCCATAAATTATCATATTTATCAAAAAGTAATCTATAAGTAGCGTCTGCCAATAATCCAGATTCTAAACTTACATCTACTGCTTGAAATAATCGGAATTGTTTAGTTTTAGGATTATAAACATATAACCCATTGTATGTCCCATACCAAAGGTTCCCATATTTATCTTCCTCAAAAGCCCATACCGTATTTCCTGAATGATTTCCAATAAGGCTAATTGGAGATTTAAAATGGTTGAATTTTTTTTGAGCAGGAAAAAACTTATTTATCCCTTTATCTGGGGTACCTGACCAAATCATCCCAAAATCGTCTTTTAGCAAACATCTAATGTCATTCCCAGAGATACTTATCGGATCAGAAAATACACTTTCATATCTCTTAAAAGACTTATTTATTTGATCAAATTTATTTAAACCATTTCTAGTACCAATCCATAAATACCCTAGGTCGTCTTCCATAATATTTTGAATAAGATTATTTGAGACACTATTTTCTTTATTAGATATGTTAAAAAAACTGATAAATTCTTTAGTTACTTTATCGAATTTATTTAAGCCGTTTGAAGTGCCAATCCATAAATTTCCTTTACTATCTCCGGTAAGACAATTGATGCGGTTATTGGAAATACTTTTATTGTTATTATTTTTATGCTTAAAAACTTTAAAATGGTTCGTTAGCTTATCAAAAGTATTTAAGCCACTTCTTGTTCCAATCCACATGGTGTTATTTTCATCAAAATATATAGTGCTAATATTATCATTGGAAATACTGTTTTCGTTTTCAGGGTTGTTTAAATGACGACGAAATTTTTTTGTTAAAGAGTTGTAGCTATTTAATCCATTTAAAGTTCCGAACCATAACTCTCCGTTTTTATCTTGATTAATAGATTTGACATTATTATGAGAAATTGTAGTTGGATCTTTATCATTATAATAAAACCTTTCAAAAGTGTTTAACATCGTGTTAAATTTATTTAAACCATTTCTAGTACCAATCCATAACACTCCCTCATTATCTTGAAAAATTGTCTCTATATAATTATTTGAAAGACTATTCGTATTACTAGGTTCGTTTCTGAATATTTTAAATTTATATCCATCATATCTATTTAGTCCATCTTGTGTACCTATCCATATAAATCCTTTATCATCTTTCAACATACAATTTATTGTATTTTGAGAAAGACCATCTTCAATAGAAAAATGAGAGAATTTTAAATCCGTGAATTGAGCAAGTAAAAAAAAAGGACATAGTAGCGTGATAAGTAAAACTTTGAGTCTTAAAAATTGATGTCTATTTTTACTTATCAAAACCATGCAATTATATCTATATAACAATATACAAAACATACATGTATTTATCTAAAATACAATACTTTAGATCTTCGTAAAACAAATTAAACTCTACCTATAATAAATATGTTTGAATTCACATATTACTTCAATTCACATCTATTTTATCAAAAGTAAGTTTAAAAACGGCTCCAGGCATGTCTAATTGTTCTAAGGTTCCATTCAATTGTTTAGTGAATATTTGAATTAATTTAACTCCAATACCTGTTGACTTATGTTCTTTTTTCACCCCTTCTCCATTATCCCCAATAATCATTTCATAACGCACACCTTCAATATGTTTAATACTAACAGATATTTCTCCTTCACTTTTGTTTTTAAACCCGTGTTT